>Ga0206887_10031_pt1 | contig 35220 bp, 28 predicted proteins | sample Alteio_BWOrgHeat_89_FD_153248 | JGI IMG/M metagenome (GOLD analysis project Ga0206887, IMG submission 153248) | Enriched cells from forest soil in Barre Woods Harvard Forest LTER site, Petersham, Massachusetts, United States - Alteio_BWOrgHeat_Nextera3 ...
ACACCAGGGTGTATGGGCGGTCGCGGAAGAGCGCCAGCGCATGCTCGGTCGAGAGCGTGGAGTCCACCTCATATCCATGAAGCCGAAAGATCTGGTCACGCAGATTCAGGATGGTATCGCGGCTACAAACGTGGAGCAGGGTTAGCGGGTCCGTGGTCACGGATCAAAGCATATCACCGCATACCTCAGGCAACCAGATAACACTCGACGCGGATGAACGCGCGTTCACGACACGGCAATGCTTTTTAGTGCGGGGAATTCACCCGGTGCGGGCAAAGTGAGCATGTTCACGTTATCATCCCGGCTGCTATTTCAGAGAGTCGGAGTGGGCAGCGAGTTCGCCCGGCATCCCGACGGCCGGCACCAGCATGTCTTCTTTGCGCATGACCAGGCTGGTGGCGTTCAACGATGCCAGTTCGAAGCCGTGCCCGTGGGTGATGGCATCGGTGGGACAGGCTTCGACACAGTATCCACAAAAGATACAGCGGTTGTAGTCGATGTTGTAGACCTTGGCATAGCGCTCGGCGGAGGAGATGCGGTTCTCGGCGGTATTCTCGGCCGCCTCGATGTAAATGCAATTGGACGGGCAGGCTGCCGCGCACAGGTAGCAGGCCACGCATTTTTCCAGGCCATTCTCGTCTCGCTGCAGAACGTGGGCTCCGCGAAAACGCTCCTGCAACACTGCACCGCGGGTCGGGCCCGGACCATCGGGATAGTTCTCGACCTCGGTAGGCTGCAGCATCTCCCGGAAGGTGATGCTCATGCCCTTGGCAATGCCGGCGATGTTTCGCACGATCGACATAGACACAGTATACGATGTTTGCCCGAGCCACGCAGATGAGACGTTGCTCCGGCTAGCCGGGGCTTTTGTGGATGGTAGTCCCATGTGCGGCCCGGCGGGGATCGCTCCACGGAGAAGGACAGAAGGCTGCTTCCGCCGTCGCGATCCGGGTGACGGATGAGTGGCGCAGTGCAGGCAGGGCAGGCATCGCACCGGCCCCGCAGGTTCCTGGGGTCATAAATCAAACACACTGTGCAGTTGCAAAGAGCGCGTAGTGCTCGTCCCGCGTTCGCTTACCTCTCTACGGCAGGGAGTGAGATAAGGATGCGATCGATGATTCGTTGCATTTGAGCGTCGTTGTGGTATCCACTGTTGACCGCTCGCTGCTGTCCGGCAGCGGCGATTCGCTGGCGAGCCTCTTCGTCGGGCAGGTAGCGGCGAATCTTGGCAGCGCATTCCTCCAGATCGGAGAAGAACACCGCCTCTTCATCTTCCTTGAATCGATCGAGGTGACCTGGCGATCGCTCCACGAGTAAGAACGCTCCACACGCCGCAATCTCGAAGCTCTTATGGGCAAACTCATCGAGGTTGGAGTGAGTGAGGAAACTGAGGTTGATCCTGGAACGCCACAGGGTTTCGCGATACTGATCCCTGTAAACCTCGCCTTCACCGAAGAGTGCGGTGTAAGCGTCGGGGGAGAGTTTTTGTTTCCAGAAGGAATTGCCGCAGATTGAGATGGGAATTGCGAACTCGCGCCACAGCCGGGTAAGAAATTCAGCCCGGTTGTCATAGGGTGTTCCGACAAAAGAAACATCGCGATCGCGGTTGGCGTCGCTCCAGCCTGGGGGTGGCGGAAAATGAATTGTAGGCTCGTAAGCGGTTTGTACCTTCAGCACATCGCGGGCGCCCCTAGCCCTGTAGTCGAGCAGGTTCTGATCGCGCTGGACTACGTGAAGATCGTAGTAGGGGATACATTTCAACATGAGCCGCCAGACGCCGTCATTTCGCGGGCCGAACGGATTGTCGATGTTGTAATTCACAGTAGGGACTCCGCCCTGTCGCAGCTTCTGAAGCGTTGACGGTTTCATGGCTACGATCTTGTCGGCGAAAACGAGGTCGACTCGATGCTCAAAGGCGGATTCCAGAATTGCACGATTGAGTCGTTGAAGCGGAGGACCGATCAAGAGACGGAAGAAGACCTTGTCCAGCAGCTCCGAGGTCTTCAAAAACTCTGCAATGTTCAAGCGGATGACCGTATGACCGAGCCGCTCGAGCGCCCAGGTGCGATAGAGCGCGGAGTCATTCGGTGTAAGTTGTCCGACGTAGAGAATCTTCAGGGGTTTAGACATGCGGCTCAAGTGGGCGGCTGGGATATGCGGCTTCGGGCTGCATATTTAAGGGTGAAGGCTGCTCCTATCGTGGGGCTCAATTCTCGATACTAACGGATGCTACCGCTGATGTTCTCTCCAGTGCAGGATCGGCTGCCGGCAAGAACATCGAATACCGCCTGGTGAAGGGAAGTGACAACCAGTGTAGCGTTGGCGGCTGCCCGTTCCGCCCCCGGCTTTTGAAACCTTGGATCTCCCTGAACGAAGATGGTTTTCATTCCGAGCCGGACACCAAGTTCTATATCCGAGATTGAATCACCGATGATGACGCTGTTATGAACGGTCGCTTCCGGAAAGTCGCGAAAAGCGGCGTGTATCATTCCCGCTTCCGGTTTTCTACAGTCGCATTGGTTTCGGTCGTGGGGACAGTAATAGATCGCGTCAAGGTGAGCGCCAAAGGACGCCAGATGCTCCTGGAGATGCTGATGCAATTGTGTGAGATCTTCTGCGGTGTAACGGCCAAGAGCGATCCCGCGCTGGTTGGTTACGATGATTGCTTTGTAGCCGCATTCGTTCAATAGACGGATGGAAGCCTCGACTCCCGGCAGTACGTCGAAGTCGCTCCAGCGGAAGATCGTCTGATCTTCTGCGGGTTTCCTGTTGACGACTCCGTCGCGGTCGAGGAAGACGTACCGGACAGACTCGAACGATTCTGCTGAGATTGTGGCCATCGGGGCCTGGTACCTCTTTGTTTATCTTATGCGCTACGGGGCGTTCGATGATCGCAAGTATTGCGCGCCAGGTTGCAAGGCCGCCGCGCAGCAAATGACGTTCCATCTGAATATTTCTGCGGGCACGTCATCCGCCTTGAGATGTCGGTATCTGCCGCAGGTTTTGCAGACGGGGTCGCCAGTCGTGTAATTGGATGTCTCAGGGTATCGAACTGGGTGCCGGCGTCGAGCTTTGTCGCTCGACGCTCAATTTTGGGTCGCCCGGCAATCGGCCGCCGCAGCGCCGCAGGGCAGCGTGGCTAGACCTTGGCTTGCAAGGATCGAAACCGCGATTGCAGATTGCCTCGCACCTCTTCAAGCCCGAACAAGGGATAGGCGATCGCCGCCAAGACGCCGATGAATACCAGGGTGATCAGGGAATCCTGCAGCAAGGGGCGCCGGGGCGCGGTGTAGGCCAGCCAGACTGCAGGAAAAGCCGCTGCCAGCATGAGGCCGAAAAGTTTGTAGACGGGCGAAAAATCAAGCGCGGCGAAATCGGAGAAGAGCCGGTAGTTCGAGCGGAGAATCACCGAGGTTTGGAAGAACTCGGTGGCGAGCCAAAGCACTAGAAATCCCATGATGCCGAAAAAGTGAAGTCCGGGAATCGCAATGATCACCATCACGACGTAGCTCCAGAAAATCGACGGCGCGACCAGAGCATGCTCGTTGCTTGAGCTTTGAAACTGGTATTTGTGATCCTTGATGCCCATGAGCCCGGAAATCAAGCCCATCATGACACTTATGGACGCGTTGTAAAGTGAAGGCTTGTGCAACCAGAGGGACAGGAGAACGGGTGTCGCCAGCAACGTGCCAAAGGTGACGATCGGAACCAGCGCGAGAATGACTCGCTCCGAGAGTTCGTAAAGCCTGAACAATCTCTTCCAATTTTGCAGGCCATAGAATTCGGTGACCTCCGGCCCAATGGCATTGGTCAGCGAGGTCAAACCCTGCCGTGACATTGAATAGATGGTCCGGGACAGCGAAAACACAACCACGGTGGTTGGACCTAGCATGCGCTGCATCAGGATGACCGGCATTTGGTAGACAAGAAAGTTGGAGCTATAGAGCATCCCAAAATAGCCGCTGGGCTTGAGGATGTAACCGGCTCTGGAGAAATCAGTGAACCGCAGCCGCGGAAATATTTCGGGGGCCTTGGCGCGCAAGTCCAGCATGATGAGCAGGCAGAAAACCGTCAGGGTAATAATTTGCTGGGCTGCGATCCAAGCGAATGAAACATGAAAAAAGGCTACGGTCGCCGTTCCCAGCACGCTCACCAGAGTCTGCACGTTATTCCAATTCGAGCCTCGGTGACTGATCCCGATGGCGAGAAACGTGCCGCCGAGAAAACCGAAGATCATCTTGATCAACACCTGCAATCCCAGCAGGTAGATGGTCAGGGAGACAATTTGCGGGCTGGTTTTGAGAGCCAGCCAATGACTGACCGGCAGAATGAAGACGGACGCGGTGAGCAGGGCAGCCGCTCCGATGATGCAAAGCAGTATGGCGAACGCGGTGGCCTGCAGCGTCCTGGCTTCCTCGACCTCACCGCGGTTATAACAAATCGCAACCTGATTGTTGGCGAACGTTTGCAAGCCAAAGTTCAATGTACTGATATAACTTACCGTTGCCGAGAGGGTCAGCCATTCTCCATAGGAAGCAATACTGTAGTGCCGGAGAAAGATGGGAGGAACCAACAATTGTCCAATGACGTTTACGCCCTGGCCACCGACCAGCGCGCCACACGTCTTTGCGATGCGTTTCAGGCTCATAAACTCTCAATAGGGCGTGGTCTGGCATCCATCGATGTGAAGTTCAGGCGGCGATGCCAACCAAAGAACCCAGCATCTCGAACAGCGCTGAGCTGCAGTCAACGTCACGCAGTTCAGTCGTTCCATGTCAAGACAAGCCTGGCAACGGCCGGTCGGGTCCGCGCGCAGCGGCAGAGTTGGCGGCCCTGTCTATCTACTGTATCGCATCTGCAGTTGTATCTATTGCCCCGCGATTCATTGAGAGCAAAAACGGAAGGCCGTCGACAACGGCCACAAGCGCCCGAAAACAATCCGGGCACGCTCTGGCCCTTATTTCGGAGCAAATTCGTGGGCGTGCCTCTGTTCATATCGTCTTTCGGCGCTTCGGGCCAGTTTTGCTCCCAGATCGATCATCGGCTTCTCGACCGCGTGATAACCAGCAATTGAGAAGGCCGCAAGCGAAGCGATGAAGACAATGCTCTGCAGCCAGGCCGGCGATGCATGTAACACGTAGAAGCCCAGCACGATGGCAAACGAATGGCTGAGGTAAATGCCGTAAGAATATTTTGCGAATTCATGGCTGACGCGCTTCGCTGGAGAAAAATTCATCTGCCGGAAGAAGGGAATGCCGATACCGAGCGCGAGGCACATCGGCCACGAATTTCGAACTGAGGGAGACAGCATGAACAATTCGGTGAGTGACAGAAGAAAAACGGGGAAGAGCCACGCAGGGAGCCGCGGGGTGACCCGTCGAAACAGCACGTAGGCCATCACCCCGGGCAAGAAGCAAGGGATAACCGTTTCGAAACTGTTTCCGTCACTCAAACGAAGATTGGCCAAGGCCGCCGCCAGCACCCACAGCAGGAGCAGAGGCCACAGGCTGAAATTTTTGCGGACGAAGAAGAAGAGCGGCGGCAGCAGGATATACATGTCCACTTCGAGAGGAAGAGACCAAAGCACGCCAATGATCGTTCCCCGGGCGGCCAGGTTGTGGGTTAGTGCGAGGTTGCTGAGAATTACCGCGGGGCGAGGAGAACCGTAGTGGTAAAAATTGGTCGGAGTTCCGCCGACGGGCGCATGGAACAACAGCGTAAAGAGGATGGCGATCCAGACCAGAGGATAGATTCGAAATGCTCGCCGGATGTAGAAGTCCAGCGTATGCGGCTTTCGCTCCAAGGACCACATCAGCACCAGGCAGGTATGAACAAAGAACATGTAGACGCCAACTACGCCGATCCATTCCGAATGCCATGGTCCGACATACATGATTCCATGCGACAAGAGCAGATGATCGATCACAACAAGCATGACCGCGAAGGCGCGCATAAAGTCGAGATTGGGCGTGTTGCGCATAGCGAACGCAATCCTGGTGTACCTGGATTCTAAACTGCGTCTTGCCTGGCATACCGCGGGTCAGCGGTCTACTGCGGTGGCGTGGTGGGTATGGCATTTCCGGTGGCCGATAGCAATTCGAACTGCTCGACTGATGGATGCCGCGCGCCCGGGCCTTGCGGTGTACGGACCGTCCAGCGCTCTTTGAGCGCTAAGAACGGGCTTTCGAAGAAGCGAAAGCTGAGCCAGGAGAGCAGGATGGTTCCCACCAGCGCGGTCAACGCCGTAACCATTACAAGTTGAGATCCAGAGGCGCTGTGGAGGACGGTGAATACGGCCGCTCCATATATAAGGTGTGGAATGTCGTGCAGAACATACGCGCCGTAACTGATTCGTCCGAGCCATCGCAGCGGCCTGAGGTTCAAGACCCTGAAGGTGAGAGTTCGAGGTTGGAGAGCTGACAGGATGAGCAGGGCAGCCAATCCATCAATAATGGAGAGACCCCATGTGAAACGCCAGGACGGATAGGGATAAGGCTGCGAAAAGATATGCCGGGCGGGAGTGAGGAGGGCCCAAATCAGCACGCTCGCCAGAGCGAACCACAAAGCGAATCGGGCTGCCCGCAGAAGGGCAGCGGCGTGGCGGCCACGCAGCAATAACGCCAGCAAACCTCCAAGAAGGAGTGCGTCGAAACGAAATGGGAGGGTGCGATAGAGAATCTCGTTGTCGAGCATCCACACCGGCAGGCTGTGTTGGCCAATCACGCGAAGGAGCGGGCAGAGAACGACGACTGCCGCGCAGGTGTAAATCAGCTTGCGCCGATCACGAACCCAGAAAACCAGCCACGGCCAGATGAGATAGAACTGTTCCTCAATTCAAAGCGACCAGAAATGGCCCAGGAGCGGCCTCAAATGCGTATGGAAACGAGTGGGCGAAGGTTGAAAGTCGGCAAGCCGCTGCAGCGGAGAGTCGAGGAGATACGGGTGAACGAAACGGGCAAAGTTTCCTACGTAAGCCGGCCAGACCAGCCATCGCCACGACCAATCCCAGCGAACAATCGGTTCGAGGAACAGCAACAGAAGCATGATGCCGTAGTAGAGAGGAAAAATGCGGAGAGTCCGCCGGATGTAAAAATTGCGAGCACGATACGGGTCGTTGCGGCTGTCAAAGAGAATGCCGGTGATCAGGAAACCCGAAAGGACGAAGAAGAGATCAACTCCGGTCCACCCCCATGGCATCTTGAAGTAATGCTGCATGAAGACCATCAGGAATGCGATGGCACGCAAGCCATCGAGCGCGGGGTAGAAGAGGCCGTTCTCAGTTTTCGGCGGTACAAGGCGGTCAGTACGCGACTGGCCACCCTCGTTGCGGAGAACTCCATCATTCATTCTTGAAAACTCTCGAAAGATAGAAGGGCACGGATGCCACCCAAAGCTCTAATGAGGGACAACAGGCAAAATGCGAAGCCCAAGCAATTTGAACTACGATAGAGAAGATGAAGTGATCGCACGACCGGTGGTGCGTTCGATCGTCAACAGGCAAGATCCGCAGTTCTTATATTGCCTCAGTGACCCTGCAAAAGTCCAAAAACGCGGTGTGGCTTTTGGTATTCGTTCAGCCGCGGTGATAAATCGATTGCCTGCGGCCGGAGGACGGACAACTTGTTCGCAGACCTCGACATCCTGCCTTACCAAGGCGGGTTATTCTCGTATCAACGGTTATGGAAGGGCACGCAAGGCGCTAGATTTCTTACGGTACCTTTGATGCCCGGATGGAGGGCCGGTTCGATAGACGCCTCCCCTCGGCCGGGTTATACTCCGGCTAACGAGCAACCAACGGTCATAAGGAGTAAAGATGAGCGGTGCTTTGAAAACCGTAAAGATTGGCAACAGGCTTGTAGGGGAAGGACAACCCTGTTACGTGATCGCAGAGATCGGTATCAATCACAACGGCAACATCGATCTGGCCAAACGGTTGATCAGTGTGGCGGTGGCCGCCGGGTGCGACGCCGTCAAGTTCCAGAAGCGCACCATCGATGTGGTTTATACGCAGGATGAGCTCGCCAAGCCTCGCGAGAATCCCTTCGGTCCGACCAATGGCGATTTGAAGTATGGGCTGGAGTTTGGTGAGGATGACTTCGCAGAGATCAACAGTTTCTGCAAATCCGTCAAGATTGCATGGTTCGCCTCGCCGTGGGATGAAGGCTCCGTTGATTTTCTGCAACAATTCAACATCCCTGTGTACAAGATCGCTTCCGCCTCGCTGACCGACGATCATCTCCTGCAGCACATCCGCAAGACGGGAAAGCCGATCATCCTGTCGACGGGCATGAGCACTTACGCGGAGATCGATCATGCGGTGGAGCTGCTGGGTAAAGAAGACCTGGTTCTTATGCACACCACCAGCACTTACCCGGCGAACTACGACGAGCTGAATCTTAGCTGCATACCAACCATGGCCAAGCGCTATGGAGTGCCGATTGGATATTCGGGTCACGAGACAGGAATTCCTACCAGCGTAGCGGCGGCCGTGCTCGGCGCCTGCTGCGTAGAACGGCACATTACGATGGATCGAGCCATGTGGGGCAGCGATCAGGCCGCTTCGCTCGAGCCGAATGGCGTATCGCGGCTGGTCCGTGATATTCGCCTGTGGGAACAGTCGATTGGCGATGGCGTCAAGCGGGTATATGAGCGCGAAATGCCGATTCTGAAGAAACTGCGTCGCGTGGGAGCCTCAGTTTAGCCCCGCATGCTAAAGGCCGGTTTGCAGAAAGATGCCTTGGCGGGGATCAAGGCCCTGGCCCTGGATGTCGATGGCACGCTCACCGATGGTGGACTGTGGTGGGGTGTGAACGGCGAAGAGATGAAGCGATTCTGCTTCGCCGACGTGATGGGTGTTTCGCTGGCTCGGCGTGCGGGCTATCGCATTGCCCTGATCTCGGGCGAGGACAGTCCGCTGGTTGACCGCTTCGCCCAAAAGCTTCTGATACAGGATGTGACCAAGGGATGTCGCGACAAGGCGGCCGCGCTTTCCTCGTTTGCGGATCGTCACGGGCTGGCCTTGCCTGAAATTTGTTTCATGGGCGACGACGTCAACGATTTGCCGGCGCTTCTGGTCGCGGGCCTGGCCGCCGCTCCGGCTGACGCCCGGCCCGAGGTCCTAGCGGCTGCCGGCTTCGTCAGCTCCAGACCGGCCGGAAACGGAGCCGTTCGAGAATTGGTAGACACACTGCTCAAGGCACGCGATTTGACACCTCAAGACGCCTTCCGGCTTTAGCTGTTCCGGCATCCAACTCAAAATTCGCAATTCTGTTTCGTTATTTATCATGGGAAGATGAAGCTTTCCGATTACGTGCTCCAGTTTGTCGCCGAACAGGGCGTGAAACATGTCTTTCTGGTTACAGGTGGCGGCGCCATGCACCTGAACAATTCGTTAGCCGGCGAGAAACGATTGATCCCAATATGCAACCTGCACGAGCAAGCGAGCGCGGTTGCAGCGGAGAACTATTCGAAGGCTACGAACAATCTCGGTGTGTGCATGGTTACAACCGGTCCTGGTAGTACAAATGCGATCAGCGGCGTGGCCGGGGCATGGTTGGATTCGACCCCGACACTTTATATCTCAGGTCAAGTAAAGCGTCCTGATCGTGCGTTTGATGTCAATAATCAGCCTCTGGGGATGCGGCAGGTGGGTGTGCAAGAGGTTGATATCGTATCCATGGTGAAGCCAATAACGAAATTTGCCGTCACCGTCCTGGAACCGAACGATATTCGCTACCTGCTAGAAAAGGCAATCTATTTGGCGCGCACTGGGAGACCCGGTCCGGTCTGGATTGATATTCCGCTAGACGTTCAAGCAGCCCCCTTACCTGATCCCGCCACACTGCGGGGTTTCGATCCCGAGGAAGTGACTACAACCCACAGGATGGGGTCCTCCGACTTGAGTACACAGGTTGGTGAGGTCGTGAAGAAGGTGAATGCCGCAGAACGGCCTATGCTGCTTATCGGCAACGGCATTCGGCTCTCTCGTTCCGAACGCGAAATGGAGCAGCTTCTGCGTCTGTTAGACATACCTACGGAGGTTACGTGGCTAGCCATCGATCTTATGGCCGACGACGACCCACTCTACGTAGGCCGTCCCGGTACCATCGCACAACGCGGCTCGAATTTCGCAATCCAGAACTGTGACTTTCTCCTTGCCATCGGCGCGCGCCTGGATCGAGTGGTCACTGGATACGACCCCGAAGGATTTGCGCGGTCGGCCTGTAAAGTGATGGTCGATATCGATCCTGCCGAATTGCGAAAAATGGGAAATACTGTGCACTTTCCAATATGCGCGGATGCGGGTGACTTTATGCGTGCAATGCTGGCGCAGAGCTCGAGCGTCCAAAAGAAAGACCGAACCGCTTGGAAAGAGCGCTGCGCTACTTGGCGCACGCGCTATCCGCTGGTCTTGCCTGAGCACAAAACGCCTGACAGCAGGGTTAGCGTCTACAACTTCGCTGAAGTCATGTCCGGTGAGCTCCAAGAAGGCGACTTTTGCATCTCGGGTAGTTCGGGGACGGGAATTGAGCTATTCCTGCTGGCTTTTCGCACAAAGCGTGGACAGCGAATCTTTCACACGACTGCGTTGGGATCGATGGGTTTTGGAATCCCCGCCTCAGTGGGGGCCGGCATAGTAGCGGCACTCGATGGATCGAAACGCAACATCATTTGTGTCGATGGTGACGGCGGTTTTCAATTCAATATTCAGGAATTGGAGACCATTTCCAGGCTGCAATTGCCGGTAAAGTTCTTCGTCCTCAACAATGAAGGCTACGGATCGATTCGTGCATCGCAGAGGGCCTTCTTCGGTGCTTGTACGATCGGCTGCGATGCGGCCACAGGTCAAACCCTTCCTGACGTGCGTCGAGTGGCGGAAGCGTATGGCCTGGCAACCGATGTCATCACAGACCAACGCAAGCTGGCGGAAGATATCCGCCGTGTATTGGCTACTCCTGGACCCGTGGTTTGCGACGTTCACGTCGTGCTCGACGAGGTCCGTCAGCCCCGGTTGTCATCGATTCAGCGCCCCGATGGTTCCTTTGTCTCGAAACCTCTGGAGGATCTCTGGCCATTCCTGGAGCGCGAAGAATTCGAATCCAACATGCTGATACCCATTCTCGAAGAGAAAGCTTAAGAAGCTTATGCCTCATCTTGCCGTTATGCAAGGGCGACTGGTTCCGCCCGAAGGCGGTCATTTCCAGTCCTTCCCGCGGGTTCGATGGCGGGATGAGTTTGACTTGGCGGCGAGGGCCGGCCTCGATGCGATCGAGTGGATCTACGATCTCTATGGAGCTGATGTAAACCCTCTGGCAACGGATGCCGGAGTAGACGAGATGCATGGCCTTTGCGAAGAGACCGGTACCTCGGTGCGTTCTCTCTGCGCCGATTATTTTATGGATCGGCCTTTTCTCCGGGCAACGCCAACGGAGCTGAGCGAATTGAAAACCAAGATGGAATGGCTGCTGTCACGCTGCCCGAGAGCCGGGATCGGCCGCGTTGTCGTTCCGTTTGTAGACAAGTCACGGATAGAGACAGAGGACGAGAAGCTTCAGGTGCTGTCCATCCTAGATGAGATTTTACCGGCGGCGGAAAGAAACAACGTTGAGCTTCACCTCGAAACCTCGCTAGCCCCGGAACCATTCGCAGCATTGATCGAAAAATGTCCTCATCCGTTGCTGAAGATCAATTACGACTCTGGTAACAGTTCATCGCTCGGCTACAACCCAATCGAGGAGTTCGCCGCCTACGGCAGTCGCATTGGAAGTGTGCATATCAAAGATCGCCGCCGTGGCGGCGGCACCGTGCCTCTCGGTACGGGGGATGCCGATCTTCCGGCGGTTTTTCGCGCACTGGCGGAAATAAGATACTGTGGCGACTACGTATTGCAAGTTGCCCGCGCGGAAGCCGGTCATGAACTGGAATGGATTGCGAAGAATCGCTCCTGGGCGGTCAACCAGATTGAATCCGCTACGAGAGTGGCACAATGAAAGTTCTGGTGATCGGTCTCGGGGGGATCGGGCAGCGTCACACGCGTAACCTTCGTGCTCTTCTCGGCAACACCGTAGAGATCATCGCCTATCGGGTTCGTCGTCAAACGCACGTCGTCACGCCGGCGATGGGTGCAGATGCTAGTCGCAACGTAGAGGATGAATATTCCATTCGTGTGTTTTCCAACCTGGATGATGCCCTGGCACAAACTCCGGACCTGGCGTTCGTATGCAACCCCAGCAGCCTGCATGTTCCGGTTACGCTGGCCTGTCTTCGCGCCGGATGCGATGTATTTGTCGAAAAGCCGCTCGCCGACTCGATTGGCGGAACCGATGAACTTGTCCGTGAAGCAGCCGATCATAATCGCATAGGCATGGTCGGGTATCAACTTCGGTTTCATCCTTGCCTGCGCAAGCTGGCGGAAATATTGCATAGCGGCGTCCTGGGAGAAATTCTGGCAGTTCGCGCCACAATCGGTGAGTATTTGCCCAACTGGCATCCTTACGAGGACTACCGCCAAATGTATGCGTCTCGCGCTGACTTGGGTGGAGGCGTTGTGCTTTCGCAAATCCATGAGTTTGATTATCTTTACTCCCTCTTTGGCCTCCCCAAACGGATCTATGCCATTGGAGGCCATTGGAGCAACCTGGAGATTGATGTAGAAGACACGGCCAGCATATTGATGGAGTGTGCCTTGAATGGGCGGCCACTACCGGTTCAACTTCATCAGGATTTTCTTCAGTCTCCGCCCAGCCGTCAGTGCGAAGTTATTGGAGACCGCGGCCGTGTTCTGATGGATCTGGCGGCTCTGACTGTCTCCGTTTTCGTTCGAGGTCAGGCGAAACCCACTGTCCACGAATTTGTGGGCTTCGAGCGTAACCAACTCTTCCTGGACCAGCTTCAACACTTTCTGGATTGCGTTCGAACTCGAACACCACCGGTAGTAGATTTGCGGGACGGCCAGCAGAGCCTACGGATGGCGCTGGCGGTCAAGGCCTCGATGAGCTCCCGGCAAGCAGTTGATTTAGCCTGAGACGCGGAGAGATTATGCCACTCGGAAGTTTTGGGAACCTTTCAAAAGCGTTTGATCTGAGCGGTCGAGTCGCTGTGATAACGGGAGGTGCTGGTCTATTGGGAGTGCAACATGCCCGGGCAATTGCTCAAGCGGGCGGCACACCGGTGCTCGTAGATGTGTCCAGTGTCCGGGCCGTTGAGATGGCCGGTGCTATCGCCGATGAGTTCGATGTTCCAGCGCTTGGTATTTCTACCGACATCACAGACCCGGAAAGCATCAAGGCACTCCTGGCAAGCCTGCTTGAAAGGTTTGGAAAGATAGATATTCTCATCAACAACGCCGCCAACAATCCGAAGATGGAAGACAGCAGCGAGATCAATTTTTCCCGCTTCGAAAACTTCCAACTCGGGCAATGGCATGACGACATCGCCGTCGGCCTGACCGGAGCATTTCTCTGCTGTCAGTTTTTCGGCGCACAGATGGCGCAACAGGGACGCGGAGTCATACTTAATGTGGCATCCGATCTTGCGCTCATAGGCCCGGATCAGCGCCTGTATCGAAAGCCCGGTACGCCGGACCATCTGCAACCGGTGAAGCCAGTTACTTATTCTGTAGTGAAGTCTGCTCTCATAGGCCTGACCCACTACCTGGCGACCTACTGGGCGGACAAAGGCGTGCGTGTCAACGCCATCTCACCGGGAGGGGTCTTCAACGGGCAGCCCAGTGATTTTCTGGAAAAGCTTTCCGGATTAATACCTCTTGGCAGGATGGCGCAGGTGGATGAGTATCAGGGCGCAGTTCTTTTTCTCTGCTCAGACGCCTCTTCGTATATGACCGGCTCCAATCTGGTAGTGGATGGCGGACGTACTTGCTGGTAAGTTTCACCGGTTCCGTGCGTCTATATTCGAATCCTCACGGATTCGAACTTGTTCTGCTGCTACCGTCCGTGGGCAATGCGGCGATTGCGACGTGTTATTCTGAGCAAACATGGTGCTGAGACGGACCTTGCAAACGCTATCCCGTTATTGCACGTACCTGTCGTGGCTCGCGCGCTCCGGATACTCCCAGACCGTGGGGTGGTACATCAAGCGAGGCCAAGCCCGTATCGCGCTTGAGAACGTTGACGACTTCCTGACGACATACGACGTTTACGTCAGCGGCCATTATGACCGCCTGTATAGCGATGCCACGCCTGGATCGGTGATCTGGGATATCGGTGCGAACATAGGCGTTGCCAGCCTGATTTTTGCGCAGAATCCGAACGTCAGTCACATATATGCTTATGAACCCATGCCCCATACCTTTGCTTGTGCGCAGCGTTCCCTGAGGGCTAATCCAGTTCTTGCGCAGAAAATAAGTATCAGGAATTTAGGCATTGGCAGCAGGGCACGCGATCTTGAAGTTCGTTACACAAGAAAAGCTAAGGCCGCGATAGGTGTTGCAGATATTCCGCCCCGGCTGAAGGCTCTCTACCGTATCAAGTCCGAAGATATGGAAACCGTCACTATTCAACTGGCAGACACTGCTGAAGTACTGCGAGAGATTCGGAAGAACCATCCCGGCGCTCCGATTTTGTTGAAACTGGATGCCGAAGGCGCCGAATACGAAATTATTGAACGCCTTGCCGAAACCGGCGCAATTCGGGAACTTGCTGCCGCTGCAATTGAGTGGCACCTTTCTCCCGGCGAACAGTACATAACTTCGAGACTCCATGCAGCCGGCTTTCAGACTCAGGCAAAGGTTTTAGAGCCAGGTTGTCTCGGGATGATCGACGCATGGCGATAGCTTCCGGTGCAAAGGCAGAGGAATCTACTTCAGGCGATGGCCCTGGAATACTTCGATCGTCTGGCGCAGAGCGTGGTCGGCTCACGCGCGGTCGGACGGTGCGGATGATTACACAGCATCAGTTCGTGCGGTATTTGCTGGTAGGTGGATGGAACACGGCTTTCAGTTATGTGACTTACGCAGCTTTTACCTGGATGTTGAGCCGTCACCTATCGCATGGATATATATACGCAGCGTTCTGCTCGCTCCTGGTTAACATTACCGTTGCATTCCTTGGATACAAGTGGTTCGTGTTCAGAACTGCTGGAAACTACTTTCGCGAATGGGTACGGTGCCTGGTTGTCTACGGAACGGCGGCGCTTCCTAACCTGATGCTGCTCCCCGTGATCGTGAATGCGCTGGTGTATCTTTTGCATGTTCCACCGGGCGGCAAAGCGGACCACGCTGCCCACTTTCAACTCAGCGCACAGTACTTGAGCGGGACTTTTCTGACGGCACCATACCTGGGCGGAGCAATTCTGACGCTTACAACCGTGCTGATGAGTTTTTTCGGTCATAAGCACTTCTCGTTTCGACCGGTGAAATAGCAAGGCAAGGGCGGCTGAAATCAATCGCTGATCCGATCCCGCCACATCGATAAGTTTGTCCAGAGTACCTCGGTAAGTACGGCAGATCTCCGGTGGAGAGCCTTGGTGGACAATGTTTGTCAGGTATTCCTGGACGTCGATAGTATGGTGGTGAGCGAACGGCTCAAAAGAGCATTCTCGGCCGCGGTGATTTGTTCATGAAGCTATAGAGCTCCGATACCAGATCCACCGAGAGATTCAATTTGAAGACGATCAGCATCATAACGCCTGCCTACAACGAAGAAGAGAATGTCGAAGCGTTGTATCTGCGCATCCGGGAGATCATGAACGGCTTCCGGCAGTATCGGTACGAACACATCTTTATCGACAACGCTTCCACTGACTCGACGGTGGCCATTTTGAAGCGCATCGCCGCTGCGGACAAGAATGTGAAGATCATTGTCAATACGCGGAACTTTGGACACATCCGTTCCCCGATGCACGGGCTTACGCAGACTCGAGGCGATGCCGTCATTGGTATCGCCAGCGATTTTCAGGAACCGCCCGACCTCATCCCGGAGATGATCCGCGCATGGGAAGAGGGTTACCCCACGGTTCTATGTATCAAGCGCAGCAGCGGTGAGCATGGCCTGATGTTCTGGCTGCGGAAACAGTACTACCGGCTGGTGGAGCGGCTGTCTTCGGTTCGCACGATTCAAAACTACACTGGCTTCGGACTCTATGAACGGCGGGTCATCGATTTGGTGATGTCGTTCCAGGATCCGTATCCTTACTTCCGAGGCATCATCGCCGAGATAGGGCTACCCAGCAAACATCTTTACTTTGATCAGCCGGCCCGGAAATTCGGGATTACCAAGAATAACTGGTACACCCTGTATGACATCGGCATGTTGGGGGTTACCAACCTGACGAAGGTTCCCCTGCGCCTGGCCGTGTTCGCAGGTTTTGGGGGCGCGCTGTTAGCGTTCACGGTCGCGCTGGCCTATCTGATTTATAAATTGCTTTTCTGGCGCAGCTTTTCAGTGGGCATAGCGCCGGTGGTAATTGGCATCTTCTTCTTCAGTTCGATACAACTGGTGTTCCTGGGAATTCTCGGAGAATACATTGGTGCGATTCATACCCAGATTTTGAAACGTCCATACGCGATCGAGAACGAGCGTATCAATTTCGAGTACGCGCCTGATTTTCCGCTGCCGATGGAGGGCGGAGCGCAGGTAATCCAACAAATGGCGGCTCGTCCCGCTGGGGCTCAAGAAGGAGCGTTATGAAGCATCTCATTCTAGAAAATATCGCTGAGGCCATAGCAACGCTGCAGCGGGTGATGGCCGATGAGCGTCTGTTGAACGAGGTGGCGCGAGCCGCAGAGGTCACCGGGAAAGCCATGGCGAGCGGCCGCAAATTGATGGTTGCCGGCAATGGCGGCAGCGCAGCGGACTCGCAGCACCTGGTAGCGGAATTCGTAAGCCGGCTGACCGTCGATCGTCCGGCGATGCGAGCGGTCGCGCTCACGACCGATACCTCTATCCTGACGGCCGTCGGCAACGATTATTCCTACGACAAGGTATTCGAGCGGCAGATTGAGGCGCTGGGCCAGGAGGGCGATGTTTTCTTCGGCATCTCGACCTCGGGGAACTCGCCAAACGTGTTGCGTGCCCTGGAGTTGAGCCGCAAGATGGGGATTACCACGATCGGTTTCAGCGGTAGAAGAGGCGGCAAGATGCCCCCCTTGTGCGACTACAACATCATTATTCCCTCAGACATCACCGCGCATATCCAAGAAGCGCATCTCGCCCTGGAGCATATCTATTGCATGCTGGTAGAGCGGGAGTATTTCGGAGTCGAGTTTTTCGATGGCAAGCAGACGGTAGCGGCGTCAGCCTGAATCATCGCGCCGATCGCAGGTTCGAGGGCGGTTCATGGCGAAAGCCATGCCAGGCGGCAGTGCGACGGATCGCCTCATGCAGGTCAATGAAGACCTTCAATCCAAGGTCTCGCTTCGCTTTATCGACGCAGGGCACATATTGGGAACGCGCTGCGCCCACAACGGGCGGGCGCGCGACCTGGATCTCAAGTGGCGTTTGCAGCGCCGTCTCCACTGCCTTGGCCAAATCCAGGATGCTGAGGGCCTGATCGGAACCGACGTTGTAAGCTTCGCCTGACTGGCCCTGCAACAGAAGCGTCCACAGCCACGCGGCCAGGTCTGCGGCATAGAGATAGGAGCGCATGGGTGTACCGTCGCCATGGATGCGAATTGGCGAACCGTTGATGGCGTCGCGGATGAAGTTGCCGATAGCGAAATGCGCATCGAGTGGCAGGTAGGGTCCCACGAACGCAAAGCAGCGAGCGATCTTGCAGGCGATCCCCTTTTCGCGGGCATGCAGCACACACATCAATTCTGCGGCGCGTTTGCCTTCTCCGTAGGCAGCCTGAGGCCTGAGCCAGTCGGGGCCTCCAAGGTTCGTCTCCGGAATGTGAGTCACGACCGGATCTTGACTGCCGTAGACAGCGCCAGAGCTTACGAATAAGAGTTCGCGCGTACCATGCGAGGCTGCGAAGTCGAGTACACGGCGGGTGCCATCCACAATCGACGTAAACAGCTCAATGGGATGCGCCGCCGCTCCGGCGCTGGTGTCGGTGGCCGCATGAATTACATATTCAAAGCTGCCCGCAGGGAAGGGGAAACTTCGAATATCGCCGGCGACCAGTTCTACGGCGGGATCAGCCGCAAGGTGCGGCGCCCTTTGCCGGAACCGCTCGGGGCTTCGTGTGAGAGCGGTAATCGAAGCGCCCAAACGAAGCGAGCGATTCGCGTGCAGGAAACTCTCCAACAACCAGCAACCGAAGAATCCTGTACCCCCCGCCAGGAAGATTCGTTGGCCTCGCAGCTTCTCCCAGATGCCAAGGGTCAGCGCGGTGATGCCGTCGTGATCCTGCTGACTGATGCGCGACGGCGAATTGCTGGGTATCGCCATTGACGCCACTAAGGCTGCAGCACCGGTAGAACGGAAGGCTTGCGGAGGGTCGCGTCGGTGAGTACCTGGGCAATGTGGTCCAGCATCGACGTGGTCAGGCCGGGAAAGACCCCAACCCAGAACACATTCCTCATCACAAAATCGGAGTTGGCCAAGTCACCGACAACGCGATACTCGGTATCAGCATATGCCGGCTGCCGAACCAGGTTTCCGGCAAAGAGCAAGCGTGTTCCGATTTTGTTGTCTTCCAGCCGGCGAATCAGCTCGTCGCGAGTCAAGGGTGAGTCCTCGCGGACTCCGATCGGAAATCCGAACCAGCTCGGATCCGCGCCCGGCGTGGCTTCAGGCAGCAGCAGCAGATCGGCAAGTGGTTCCAAGGCGCGGCGAAGATAGCGGAAGTTTTCCTTTCTCCGCTCGATGAAATGGGGCAACTTGTCGAGCTGAGAGAGACCAAGGGCCGCTTGCATATCGGTCGCCTTCAGGTTGTAGCCGATGTGAGAGTAGGTGTACTTGTGGTCGTAGCCGCTAGGCAGATCGCCCAACTGCCATTCAAAGCGTTTGCCGCAAGTGTTGTCTTTACCTGGCTCACACCAGCAGTCGCGTCCCCAGTCGCGGAACGATTCGATCAGCACCTGCAGGGCAGGCTTATCGGTGAGCACGGCTCCGCCCTCGCCCATGGTGATGTGGTGAGCGGGGTAAAACGAAATCGTAGCAATGTCGCCGAACGTGCCAACCATGCGGCCATTGAGCGTTGATCCCAGCGCGTCGCAACAGTCTTCGATCAGCCAAAGCTGATGCTGCTTGGCAAAGGCCGCGACCGCCTCCACATTGAAGACATTGCCCAGGGTGTGGGCGATGACGATGGCACGCGTCTTTGGACTGAGTGCTTTATGTAACTCTGCGATATCGACTTCGTAAGTGGGCAGCGAAACATCGACAAAGACCGGCACCAGGCGGTTCTGGATGATGGGATTGACGGTGGTCGGGAATCCTGCCGCCACGGTAATGACCTCATCACCGGGCTTCAGCCGTCGTTCCCCCAGCTTTGGAGAGGTAAGCGCCGAGACGGCTACGAGATTGGCAGAAGAACCGGAATTGACCAGCGATGCGCTGCGAACACCGACAAAACGCGCAAGCTTGCGCTCGAATTCCTTAGCGAAGCGGCCAGTCGTGAACCAGCAGTCCATTGCCGAATCGACAACAGCCTGCAGGTCAGCTGCATCGATGACCTTACCGGAGACGGGAACAACACTCTCGCCGGGAGTAAACTTGCTTTCCGGAAAGGCTTCCGCGAAATATTCTGCCGTAAGTTCAAGGATGCGTTGCCGCAACTCGGCTGCTCTTTGACTCATTCCCAAAATAAGCCCTCTCTCCAGCTTACCTTGAAAATCCCATGAGCTGTCAGTAGACTGAGCCCAACAGTGGGCCGCGGCGGCGTTCACTATCAGGTTATTTATCAGGTTATTTCTGTTCACAAAATGGAGCGTAGGGCAGGCCATCATCCATCGAGCGCGCCGGCCAGGGATTGAATCCATGATTGCAAGCAGATAAGAAAAGGCAACGGCTTAATGAAGGCTGTAATTCTGGCAGGCGGACTCGGCACACGAATCAGCGAAGAGACTTCGATACGGCCCAAGCCGATGGTGGAAATCGGAGGCAGGCCGATTCTGTGGCACATTCTGAAGATCTACAGCCAGCATGGGATCAATGATTTTCTGATCTGCCTGGGATACAAGGGCTACCTGATCAAGGAATTTTTCGCCAACTACTTCCTGCATACGGCGGATGTTACGTTTCACATGAACGAGAACCGCATGGAGGTTCACGGCCACACAGCCGAGCCGTGGCGGGTCACACTGGTGGATACCGGCGACGGCACGATGACCGGGGGCCGGTTGAAGCGCGTAACGCCGTATCTTGCGGGAGAAGAGACGTTCTGCATGACCTACGGCGATGGCGTCGGCAATGTAAACATCACGGAGTCGATCGCGTTTCATCGAAGCCACGGCAAATTGGCAACGTTGACTGCTGTTTTACCGAAGGCGCGTTTTGGTGTGCTCGAGATGCGCGGGACGGCCGTCACCGCTTTCCGTGAGAAGGCGCAGTCGGACGGTGGGTGGATCAACTCCGGTTTCTTCGTACTCTCAACCAGCGTGCTCGACTACATCGAAGGCGACGCGACTACATGGGAGAGAGAGCCGATGGAGCGCCTGGCTGCCGAGGATGAGCTGCAGGCGTTTGCTCACCACGACTTTTGGCAGCCGATGGACACGCTTCGTGACAAGCATCAACTCGAAGAGTTATGGGCGACAGGGAAAGCTCCCTGGAAGACATGGTGAAACATTGATCGGAGAGTGGAGGGGCCGCCGGGTTTTCCTCACCGGTCACACCGGCTTTAAAGGTGGCTGGATGTCCCTGTGGCTTGCACACATGGGGGCCAAAGTTCACGGCTATGCGCTCGCGCCAGAGGCCACGCCAAACCTGTTTACCGACGCGAAGATCGCAGACCATGTGGAACACGAAGTTGGCAACATCCTGCACATGGAACAGCTGGAGCGGTCGATGCGGGTCTTCGAACCGGAGGTGGTCTTCCATCTTGCGGCTCAGCCCCTGGTTCGGAGATCGTACGCAAGCCCGGTCGAAACCTATGCGACCAACGTGCTGGGAACAGCGCATGTCCTCGATGCTGTCCGCAGGTCGCCATCGGTCCGCGCAATTGTGGTCATTACCACAGATAAGGTTTATGAGAACCGCGAGTGGCTGTGGGGCTATCGCGAACCAGACCGGTTGGGCGGATACGATCCCTACAGCAGCAGCAAGGCGTGCGCAGAACTCGTAACCGCCGCTTATCGTAATTCTTATTTCCCGGTCGAGAAGCTCTCGGAGCACAAAGTCGCATTGGCGACTGCACGCGCCGGCAACGTTATCGGAGGCGGCGACTGGTCGGAGGACCGTCTGATTCCCGACCTGGTCCGCGGTTTCCTGGCAGGGAAGCCGGTGCTGATTCGAAATCCCCACGCAATAAGGCCCTGGCAGCACGTTCTTGAACCCTTGGCCGGATATCTGGGGCTGGCGAATCGTCTGTTGTCCGCTGAGGCTGCCTTCGCCGGTGGCTGGAACTTTGGGCCCTCGGAGGAGGATGCCTGGCCCGTCGGCAGGATCGCAGATGCGATGACCCGGGCATGGGGTGGAACATCGAGCTGGGTACAAGATGGGGCCGAAAACCCACACGAGGCCGGCTATCTGAAACTGGACGCGAGCAAGGCGCGCACCCTGCTTCATTGGAAACCGGTCCTGCCGTTGGAAGGCGCATTGAACTGGCTGGTGGAGTGGTTCCTGGCTTGGCAACGCCATGCAGACATGCAGGATTTCACCCTTGGCCAGATTCAGGAGTATGAGCGTCTTTTAAAGAGATGAATTTTGCCGTGGCCAGGTCGAAGTCCATGCGGGCAAAATGGCGGAGCAAGATTTTTTTGAAGCCGCGACAGAACTAAGTTCGAATCCCGGGGTTGATGCTGGGAAGGCGTTTTGTCGGCCGAAGCCAGCTTCGGCTAGAACGGACGACGAGTCGGACTTGACGGATTCGCACGCAGCCCCGGAACCTGGTGTCAGGTTTAGAGCTTCCCCGGACGTCGGTCGCCGACTGAGAAGGATAGAGTCATGGGCCCGCAGGTGCACGGATCCAGCACTGCACGTTTTCCCCTCCAGACCGACCGTCAGCGGCTCGACCCCGGCCGTGCCAGAAACTACACAAAACACCGTAAGCTGTTGATATGTTTGGTGCTCTCGATGGGTGCCTGCGGAGGAAGCCTAGGCGCGCAACAGGGCGTATCCGATGGCGGGGGAGCGCGAGACGACTCCTCTTCGGGTAACTACAGATCTCAGGCGCCACGGAACTACGACGGGCAACAACAGGATGACCCCCGCCCTGAAGACTATGCGCTGGAATCGACTGAATCGCTGGATCCGGGATATTCCGGCGGTGGGCAGGCGCTCGGAGCCGAACAACTGGAGCAGCTGGTGGCACCGATCGCGCTCTATCCCGACGCGCTGGTAGCCCAGATCCTGGCGGCCTCAACCTATCCGGAGCAGGTTAAATTCGCCAACGAATGGAGGCAGTCCCAGGGAAATGCCTCTCCTGGCGACATTGCCGCCGGGGCGGATGCGCAGGCCTGGGATCCGAGCCTGAAGGCGCTGACGGCATTCCCGCAGGTGCTGGAGCAGATGGCCCGGAATCTGCAATGGACCAGCGATCTGGGCAACGCCTATTACAACCAGCCGCAGGATGTACTGGGTGCGGTGCAGGTGATGCGTCAGCGGGCCCGGGCAGCAGGAAATCTGGAGAGCACCCCGCAGGAGACGGTGAACTACGATCAGGGCAACATCGAGCTTGATCCGCCGAATCCTGACGTGGTTTACGTACCCTCCTACGATCCCTGGAGCGTCTATGGCCGGTCGGTGTCGCCGTACCCGGGATTTTCGCTGGTGGGCGCACTGGGGCAGTTTTTCGGCTCGTCACCGGTCAGCTATGGGCTGGGAATGGTGATGACGGCCTTCGGCCAGACGCCTTGGGGCTGGCTCGGTTGGGGCCTGAACTGGTTAAGCCAGTCGGTTCTGTTTGAGAACCACGACTACTATTCGCGCAGCAACACGGTAGCCGATTGGGGATTGCCTCACGGGGGCCCGCGCGGCTTCGGCTATCGCCATGGCGACAGGGATATGGGGGGAACCTATGCCCGTCTGCCCAACAGAACTCCTCGCGGCTATGAGGGACCAAGGGGTGGATACGGTGGAGGCGTGGGACAAGGTTTGCGGCAAGGATTTGCCCGGACCTCCGGCAGTTATCCGGGAAACCGCGCGCAGGACGGCTTGAATCGCGGGTACTACGGGGGCGGTGGATTCGACACGCGAAGACCATTGGTGACCCGAAATGACTTTCAGTCGCCGGGTTCCAGGTCTCAATTCTATGGAAGGCCGCAGAGCGGAATCTTCAATCGGCCAGTTGCGAACGGCATCAGGCCGGGGAGTGTTTATAGCGGTTCGAGCTACCGGCAGCCGCAGACTTCGTATGCCCGGGCCGACTTTGGCAGGCAATCGGGCGGATTCGGCGGGAGGGAGCCATACCGCGAAAACTACGGCGGGTATAGTCATGGCTCGTCAGGCCGAGGGGATCTGTACAACAAACCGAAGGGGTCAGGCGGATTCCACCTGTTTGGCGGCGGCGGCCATTCGCCGAAGGGGTATGGCGGCGGAGAGAGAGCGAGCGCAGGCGGATACGGCGGCGGCCACAGTTTCTTCGGCGGTCATTCTGGTGGTGGCGGCCACAGCTTCTCCGGGGGCGGCCATGGCTTCTTCGGGGGCCATTCCGGTGGCGGTCATTCCGGCGGCGGTCATTCCGGAGGAGGCCACTCGAGTGGGCACGGCGGCGGCCACTCCGGAGGACATCACCACTAGAGAACACTTTAGAGCGGGAGAGTAGATGGAAATCCAAGTGCTGGTAGGATTCCAGGCTCTGATCCGGATCGTAGGCCAGCACGATGAGCGTTGCTACCAGCGCTCCGATCCTGACCATCGTTAAGTGCGTGGCCGAGTCGAGGACAATCGTCAAACTCGCCAAATCCTCAAACTCGTCACCGAGACCCGCCGACCGATAAGGCTCACACCGCCAACTGCAGATCGCGGCTTCCCAAACTTGAGTCAAATCCTTTCCTCGAGACCTTTTCGTCGCTCGTAAATTTTTGCGTCCACTAAAAAGCGAAACCAAAAGGTCTGCAGCACAAAAAAGATGAAGCCTTCCATCCCGTCCAGAAACCCTAATCTCACAAAATAGCGATAGAAAAACAGGCTGAAGGGGCGAAAGAATAAGGGTGTGGAGTCATACAGCTTGCGCAGGAATCGCTTTCGCTCAACCGGATTTCCGCGCAGGTTAGGTTGCACACGACCACTGGTTTCGCCTGATGCCAGTTCCGTTACCTCCGCGTCCGACCAGCGATTGTGCCGGGCTGTCCACTCCGTTAGTGGCATCCTGATGTCATCGATCATGTAACCCGGCAGTCGAGCAGTCGCGCCTTTGCAATAGAAGTGCTGATCGTACTGCCTTGCCTCGCAGTGTCCAGAATCTTTACGAAACAACCGCATGTGCCAGGTGGGACACATGCCGCCGTGGCGAATGGGCCGACCCATGAAGTGCATAATTCGTGGAAGGTAATATCCGTTGATCAAAACATTTTCATCGAGCGCTGCGATTTGAGAGTGCAGTTCCGGCGTGAGCCGTTCGTCCGCATCCAAGTGGAGTTGCCAAGCATAGCGAGTTGGAGTGTTGTCGATCGCCCAGTTGCGCTGTGCGCCGTAGTTCTCGAAGGGGTGTTGCACGAGATGAGCCCCGAATGCCGCACCGATGTCCGAGGTCCGATCTTTGCTGAACGAATCCACTATATGGATATCGTCGCTGAGCCCAGTGAGACTGCTGAGAGTTGCAGGCAATGAGTCTTCGGAATTGTAAGTAAGCAAAATGATTGACGGCTTCAAAAATGACTCTCCGGTTCAGGTTCACGGCCTGTCGCGTCAGGGATTCTCCGAGCGGGCACAGTCACACTCGACGTAAGCTCGCAGAATTGACTCAATTTCAAGAAGGCGTCACGTGATGAGCAGCGGACTCAGAGGATGGTTGCCCCAAGGCATGACCGGTTGTCAGCAGTTCATAGACTGCGTTGTAGAGGGACGAAGAAGTGTGTGTCGCGCTCTCGGCCGCCTTTTGCACGCCAGGTTTTTGAAAAGCCGGATCCCCCTCGACAAAGATTGTTCTCATCCCAAGACGTATCCCAGCCTCGATGTCGGAGATGGAATCGCCAATAATCACGCTGTTGGCAGGCGTGGCACCTGGAAAATCTTCGAATGCCTGATGAAACATTGCCGGGCCAGGCTTACGGCAATCGCACTCATTCCGATCATGAGGACAGAAGTAGATTGCGTCCACATGGGCACCATGAAGCCTCAGGTGCGCCTCCAATTGCTGGTGAAGTTCCATCAGGTCTTGTTCCGAATATGAACCCAAAGCGATGCCGCGCTGATTGGTTACGATCATCACCTTATGTCCGATACCGTTCAACCGGGCAATAGCCGACTCGACTCCCGGCAGCAAGTCAAAATCGCGCCAACGGTAGATCGTCTGATCTTCGGCAGGTTTGCGATTGATCACGCCGTCTCTGTCAAGAAAGACAAAGTGAATGCCTTGAAACTTTTTCGACGGATCTGCATCCATATCCAACATTTTAGACTAGGCTGAACGTTCCGGCCTTGGCAGCCCCCTGCAAACCAAGGCACCAAGTCAACTCAGGTGTAGAGGACTCCCGGTTTCTGGTGGCGAGTATGAACGGCTTCAGTGGCAGACAGACCTGTCCAATCGGATGCCGTCCAAATCTTACGCGGTACTTTGCGCCGTTTAGCTAGCAACCGATACGTCAGGGATATTCGAGGTAGCCTATTTTCGGATCTCAACAGACACACCTGAGAACTCCTGGATCAGCCTGACCGGTCCGCTGATGCCGGAAGGAACCGGCTGTAGATTCTCCATATCCTGCGCCTGGAAGCGAGCACCGTAGCGAAGATTCAATAGACGGTTATCGGGGAGCGACCGTCCGGCCAGCGTGTTGATTGCGGTATTGGCCACGCGGATTTCAAGGTGATTTCGTCCGGCGCGCAAGAGAGCAGTCAGGTCGGCGCGGTAGGGAGGACACCATACCGATCCCGCCCGCTTGCCGTTCACGTAGATGACCGCGGCCTCTCGAACCGGGCCTTCGAGCAGGGCCTGGGTTCCCAATTTCTTACCCGAGGGCGGTTCGATGGGAGTTCCCTCGCCGAAGTCGATCCACCAGGTGGACGACGGGTTGATCTCCTTCACATCGAAGTCTCGGGAATACGTAACTATGCCTGAGTAATATGCGGTTGCCGGCTCAGTCGTCCAGAGATGGGGCAGGGAAGTCTTCCTGGTTTCATGGGTGCCTTGGAAGGTGGCGAGCCAATCGCCATTCAGCTCAATTGAGCGCCGCTGCCTGGGGGTGGGTTCCTGAGGCGCGGACTTCCCATTTTTGTCCTCCAGCAGAATCGCTACAGACTCGTAGGGCTGCAAGGACAACTTGATGGCGTCCGATGAAACCGTGCGCATTCCCTGATGAATGAGGTCAAGGACTTCTGCGCGAGCACCGGGGGCGCGGAGATGCGTCTGAGAGGAGACGGGATGATTGCTGGTGTTGGCGATGAAGTAGAGATCCCCATCTTCCAGCTTGCGGTGAACAAATCCCAACTCGGGTGCAGCGGGCGAGAATCGAACCTCGGCTTCGCGCGCATGGTGCAACGCATCGGCCATCGCGCTCTCATCCTTCACTTCGATGGCGGAGGAAGACGAATCGCCGAACAGCGTCTGCGAAAGAGCGGCCACCTCATGCGAATCGGCCTTCCAACTGGAGACGCCGGTGCCATGCGCGGGCAGGCGTCCCACGGCAATAATCTTGCCTCCGTGAGCCGCGTAGTCAACCATCTTGCGGTAGGTCGAAGGCGAGATACGCTCGACGTGCGGCAGGATCAGAATGGGAGAGCGCAGCTTGCCCGAATCGATGGCGGAGGCGTCGATGTAGTCGAAACCGTATCCCGCGTCGAGGATTGCAGCAGTCAAGGCCGGAGTAATGTAGTTGGGAACATAGTCAGTGAGGGCGACGTGGCCCGGAACAAAATCGGCCCAGGCATCGTCGGTCGGAACGTAGATGGCCACGTCGTTCGCCGGATGCCCCTGGCGCAGGAGAGCGCTGGTGCGTTGCAGATACGCGGTCACGTCCGGCATGACGATCCACCATGGATTGTGATCGTTGAAGACGGCCGCCGCGTAGAATGCCCAGCCGGGTTCCGCCACCTGCGGCGGAGTATAGGGCCAACCATGCCCGACGAACTGATTGACTCCTTCTAGAAAGAAAAGGTCGGCTTCGGCCTTCATATCCAGCGGCGTCGCTCGAAAGGCGGGGGAGTGCAGCCAGGTCCAGGCTTCGGCAGAAGTCACGTTGTGGTCGTAAAGGTGGCTGGCGGAGGTAGCCCAGCGCGTGTAGGAGAAGGTGCGCCATTGCGGCCCTTCTCCCTCCGGTAAGTCGACCAGCGCATTGCTGCTCAGCTCGACGGCCGGCTCGCCATAGGTCTGCGAGCGGAAGCGCGTGTGATGCTGGTGAGCCCAGGCAGTAAGCGGCTTCAGGTAGTTCTCATCGACCAGCTCGGTCAGGGTTTCTCCCCAGTCATGCCGGATGCTTCGCGCGAGGTCGCCCTTGCCTGCAACCAGCACGGGCAGATATGGAGTCAGATCGTAGCCGCGCCTTTGCTTGAATTGCTCGAGCAGATCGGGCGTCCAGTCGGAGTCGTAAACCTCAAGACTGTCGCTGAAGACCGAATAGGGTGGCTTGTCGGCGAAGGCGGTCATCAAGGGGTCGCCGACGGTCCGCAGATGGTCTTCAATTGCGGCGCGGTCGAAGTGGTCGAGCACGAATCCTTCTGCTCCGATTGCAGCGCGCTTCACCATCTGGCCGGTGCGGCTCGAGACAAAGAGCCAAACCTCGCGAGTGGTAGTGGCTTCGGGCAGCTCGATCCTGAGGGCGCCCGAAGCGGGCAGCGGGAGTTGCCTGGCCTGCGTCGGATCTGCATCAGCACCCAGCATCGGAAGGCCGAATGCCGCGATCAGGCTCTCACCCGCGGCGAGGGCGGGCAGCGGCGCCGAAACTGCATCCTTGAGGAGGGGAGTGCGGACGACACGCAAAGCTCCGGCCGCATGACCGGCGTCAATGCCCGGGCCGCCATAGGGCCAGCCACTCGCCAGCGTCAGGTCCACGCGCAAACCGAGGTCCTGAGCCCGGCGGTTGACATATCGAAGCGATTCAAGAAACCGGTCGGAGAGATAAGGATAGTTCTGAAAATTCTTAGGCGGGTCGTCGAGGGCCAGGGGGTACACGGGCTGAATCTCGAAGCCCCCGATGCCTCCGGCTTTCATCTGAAGCATCTCACGCTCGAGTTCGGCATTCACGACCGCAAGGCCGAACCACCACCAGCGCATCAGGATGCGAGCGTCGTCGGGCGGGGCCAGGACGGCGCTTCTGGCTGTCTGGACCGTATCGGCGGCCTGGCCGTCGTGGAGAATGCAAAATGATCCAATGACGGTTACGAAAACGCAGAGGTATCGGAGCACCGGGTGCAGCGGCAATTCAAGACCCCGCTTTCTATTGGATGCTTTCGAAAGATATGGTGGACGCCTCTCAATTGATCGGCAGTGAAAGAGTTGCGATGCCCCGAAATCCGCCAGCGGGCCGCGATTATTTTGGATGAATTTCCGCGGCATGCGACTGCTGCAGCAACCACCCTGCAAATTCCTTGCCGGCTGCGAAATTATCGTACTCGGCCGGAAGTCTGTGTCCGTCGGTGTATTCGTTATAAAGCCAGGGATCGACAACGGCGACGACCGAGCCTCTTCCATACTTCGCCTGGGCGATCACGATCCCTTCCTTATCCTTGAGGACCGCCTTTGCCGGTGGTTGGACCGAGATCCCGCAGGTGTCTTTCATAAACAGCGTATGGGCGTGATGAAAGATCGCGCCGTCGGCGCCGGCGTGAATCTTTCCCATCTCAAATTGCGTGCCTTCGACATGATGCTGGAGAACGCTGTTGAAGGTGATGCCGAAGCGTGTAGCAATCAGGTTGAAATGGTCGATGTCGGCGTTGGCCGGATCATTCTCCATCATCAGCAGAGTTCCGCCCTCCCGCACCCACATCGCAATCTGCTCCGCATCGGCTGCGGTGGCGTAGTGAGGGGCCGGATTCTTTGCCGGAATGTCGGGCGAAGCAATGATGTACACCTGCGATTGTTTCAAGGCAGCGGCCGTGGGCTGGTCGGCTAAGGTGCCGAGTGACGCGCCGTAACTCTGAAACATTTCGCCAAATAACGAGAAGCCGCTATTGGTGACATCGTCCCACTTGTAGTGAAAGAGAACCTCTTTGCCGGCGGGGTTGGCACGTTTCTGGCTATTGAACCACGCATCCACCGTTACGAGTTTTCCCCTGCCTATGTCTTGCGCCGGCGGTTGAGTGCTGCCGTGTTTTGGTTGATGCTGCTGCGATTCAGCTATGTGCCAAACATGGGCGATGCAGGCGGCGAGGAGAATCAGGGCGCAGCCGCGGCGTGGAGCAAATCCTAGCTTCATTGGATAGGGCCTTTCCAATCGAAAATTATAGAGAGAAATCGAGATACGCGGTTGTCCTGTCGAACGGACGGAATGTTTTTCTCAACAGCAATAGCCGAGAGCGGGTTGAGAAGGCCTTCCCGTTAAGTTGCACAATTATCAACGATTGGACAGCTGTGACAGCGGTCACCGACCACTGATAGCTTGCGCAGTCAGACTCGCTGCGTGAATGCCAATACGGCATTCCCACAAAGGGCCGGAAAGAGGAGAGCCCAAAGTGGTAAGAAATGCTGATTTGGTTTTCTGGTTTTTGTTGAATTCGGCCCGAGGAAATAGCGCTGGTGCCCCCCGCCCGGCGGTAGTGAATACACAAGGCTCACACTCTAGCTGTTTGCGAAACCCAGCGCGACGGATTTCGCTCGCTCCCACTTGCTGAGGAGTTAGAGGTGGCTCTGCGGAAATCGGGCATTGTGTCACAACTACGGTTCGCGGCGACCGGCCGCGACCCTGCCGACGAGGGGGAACTTTGTCTTTCGAACCGCGATGGAATGCCAAACCCGGGACAGGAAAAGGCACGGATTCCGCAATCCAGTCTGAACAATTTAGGGCCCATCTACAGATGTATATCGCACCTGAGGAGCGATACCATGAGTAAGCTGAAATCCACGTTCTTCATACTTCTTATACTGACGCTCGTAGCCTTCTGCGGGTCGGTTGGAAGCTCGGCGCAATCGACGCGCAAGCCTTCGATCAGCAGCACCCCGGCACCTTCGGCCGAATGCGCCGCTGGTCAAATGCGTTGTATCAGCCAGGCACAGAGGCAGGAAGCTGCTCACCGTGCCGCCCGCGCTCGAGCCCTTACCGCTCCGGCGAACAATCTCTCCCGCCCCGCGAGTCGTCTTGCCTCTCCAATGGGCGTGACCCCAGTTCTGGGCGCGGCACCCGCGGCTTTGACCGGACCATACTTCCCGTTGCTGGTTGGGTGCGGCATTCCAACCATGAATCCTGGTGGGCAGCCTGACTATATGTCGGGATGCACCAACAACTACGCCAACAGCCCGCTCCCGGTAACGGATCCAATCACCGGCGCGTACATCTCTGGTGGATTGCGGAAGTTCATCGACCCATTGCCCAATCTGAATGTCGCCATCCCCGACAAGACCACTTACCCAGGTTCCGACTACTACGAGATTTCGCTGGTCGAGTACAGGCAACAGATGCACTCCGACCTGCCGAATCCAACCCTGCTTCGCGGTTATGTGCAAACGAATGCTCCGACAGCGCAAACTCCTTCCTATCTCGGGCCGCTCATCATCGCCCAGAGAAACGTTCCCGTTCGCGTAAAGTTCACCAACAAGCTTCCAGCTACCGGCACACCTGATTCATTTGGCCAGGACGGAAATCTGTTCATTCCCGTAGACACAACCGTAATGGGTTCTGGTATGGCCCCAAACGGCACGAACTATTCCCAGAATCGTTCTGGAATCCACCTTCATGGCGGCAATACTCCGTGGATCAGCGACGGAACGCCGCATCAATGGACCACTCCCGCTGGCGAAACGACCGCTTATCCTAAAGGTGTAAGCGTCCGCGATGTGCCCGACATGCCGGCTTCAGGCCCGGGCGAGATGACGTTCTACTACACCAACCAGCAGAGCGCGCGGTTGATGTTCTACCATGACCACGCATACGGCATTACCCGCCTCAATGTGTACGCAGGCGTAGCCGCTGGCTACCTGTTACAGGACCCGGTCGAGCAGGCCATGGTCAACGGTGGAGTGATTACTCCGCCGGTAGGTGTACCGGTCACAGTTCCTGCTGGAACTATTCCCGCCGATCAGATTCCCATCGTTATACAGGACAAGACCTTCGTCCCGGGACCGGATCAACTGGCTGCACAGGATCCGACCTGGAATTGGGGCCCCAAGGATGTCAACGGAAATTTCCTCGAAGGCAACCTCTGGTTTCCGCACGTATACATGCCGAACCAGAATCCCTCCGATGACTCGGGCGTCAACGCCATGGGCCGCTGGGACTGGGGTCCTTGGTTCTGGCCGGCAATGGATCCTAGCACTTTGAAGTCGGGAGAAAGTCTCTGTCCGACGGCTGCCAATCCTGCCCAGATGTGTCCTGGAACCCCGAATCCGTCGCTCACACCGGAATCCTTTATGGACACGCCGGTCGTGAATGGCATGGCTTATCCATACGTAACTGTTGATCCCAAGGCCTATCGTCTGCGGATCCTGAATGCTGCCAATGATCGCTTCCTGAATCTTTCCTTGTACCAGGCGTTTGACAAGACCGGCCTGCTCCCCAGCACCGGTGATGGCACCTTCACCGCCGATCCCGCCGCTTTGGTGCCCACTTGCACTACTCCATCGGCGACTGTCGCCCCAGGCGTGCCACAAAGTTGCACCGAGGTAAGGTTTGTGCCTCCTCCCGACGGCATCGCTTCACAGGGACCAATTCCTGACCCGCTGACCAAGGGACCAAACATGATTGAGATCGGTACCGAAGGCGGATTCCTCCCGGCACCGGTAACCCTCACCAACACCCCTATCGGCTACAACTACAATCGGCGCGACATCGTCGTGCTCAACGTAGCGCAGAAGAATCTGTGGCTCGGACCTGCTGACCGTGCTGACGTCATCGTTGACTTCTCCGCGTTCGCCGGCAAGACACTCATTCTCTACAACGACTCGGGCGCCCCGGTTCCGGCCTTCGATCCTCGCATCGACTACTACACCGGCGATCCTGATCAGACCACTACGGGTGGTGCACCCAGCACGTTGCCCGGCTTTGGCCCGAACATGCGAACCATCATGCAGATTCGTGTCAACGCGGGAACACCGCAGCCCTACAACCCGACAGCGTTGATCGCTGACTTGCCAGTTGCCTACGCGGCCTCGCAGGATGCACCCATCATCCCCGAAACTGCGTACGGCCCTGCTTACAACGCCACCTTCCCCAATGCCTACGCCAGGATCCAGGACACGTCCTTGTTTACTGGTAAGATCAACGGTCTGACGATCATGACTGCCGGCAGCGGATACGTGACGGCGCCAACCGTTACCATCACCGCTCCCGCTTGTACTCCAAGTGCCACGTGTGTGAAGGCTACGGCCACTGCGACGATCGTGGGCGGGAAAGTTACCGCCTTTACGATGACGAATGTCGGCGCGGGTTACAGTGCGAATCCGGTTGTAACCATCTCCGCACCTCCAGTCGGAGTTGGCCACGTAACTGCTGTTGCGGCTGCGGTCGGAATCCCGATGCTGCGCAAAACAATCCAGGAGCTGTTCGAACTGGATTACGGCAGAATGAATGCAACGCTGGGCACCGAAGGCCAGTTCACAAACTTCAACACCCAAACCACGATTCCGCTGGGATATATCGATCCGCCGACTGAGAACTTCGGTGACGGAGAAACCCAGATCTGGAAGATCACGCATAACGGCGTCGATTCGCACGCCATTCACTTCCATCTGTTCAACGTACAGTTGATCAACCGCGTGGGTTGGGACGGTGCTGTCCGGCCGCCATTCCCCGACGAGTTGGGATGGAAAGAAACCGTAATTATGAGCCCGCTCGAGGATGCAATCGTCGCGTTGAGGCCGGTTAAGCAGAACCTGCCCTGGCCGCTTCCTGACAGCGTGCGTTTACAGGACGTAACCGCATTGCCAGGTGCCTCGATCCGCGTGGTTGACAGCATCTCCGGCAACGCAACGAATGTAACCAACGCCAACATCAACTTCGGACAAGAGTACGTCTGGCATTGCCATCTGCTGGGTCATGAGGAAAACGACATGATGCGGCCGATGATCTTCCAGGTACCGCCAGAAGCACCTTCGAACATGTTCGCATTCGGCTCCAATATCTCGCCAAATGTGACGTTGAGCTTCAAAGACAACTCACTCAGTGAGACTGGCTTTGTGGTTCAGAGGACAACGGATCCGCAATTCCTAACTGGAATAACGACTCTTCCAGTCACCATTCCAGCCTTCCCGGGATTCGGAACCACCGTCAAAGTTAACGATCTGCCGCCTACAGCCACGACCGTTTACTACAGGGCGGCCGCGATCAACAACAGCGCCTTCAACGGCTACACCGCTGCAGGCACGATGCTTACGAAGACGCTTACCTCTCCGTTTACTTCGATCGTCTCTGTCACCTATCCTCCCGCTGCGGCGCTCGCGCCTCTCACGCAGAATTTTGGCTACCAGCTGCTGAACACCACCAGCACTGCAAAGACCATTACTCTGTCCAATACGGGCCAAGGTGTGTTGACAAATATCGTCATTGGATTCGCGGGTGTGAATGCCAGCGAATTCACTCAAACAACCAATTGCACCTCCACACTGGCGATCGGCGCGAGCTGCTCGATCAATGTGTCGTTCAGGCCTACAGCGATCGGCACGAGGAACGCAACGGTAACTGTTGCCAGCAACGATCCAGTCAATCCGGTGGTATCGGCCGCGTTGACCGGCATCGGTGCAGCAGCAGTTATCACCAGCCCTGTCCCGGGTTCGACGCTTGCTGGAACATCGGCAACCTTCACATGGACCGGTGCTCCGGGTGTAACCTCCTACTATCTGTGGGTTGGTACGGCCGGCGTAGGTTCCCATAACATCATGAACTTTGGTGCTACAGCCTCTACTTCTGTTACCGCATTCGGTCTTCCCACAAATGGCGGGGTTGTCTACGTTCGTCTCCAGGCGTTGCTTAACGGTGTTCTCCAGTCGATGGACTATACCTACACAGCAGCCTCGTCCGGGACGCAGGTTACACCTGTTGCAGCACAGCTCCTAACTCCAGTACCCGGAACCATCCTTTCTGGAGGAAGCGCAAGCTTCACTTGGAATGCTGGAACCGCCGTCTCAGGCTACCAGTTGTGGGTTGGAAGAACCGTCGGTGCACGAGACATCTACTCGACTCCGACGATCACCAGCCTTTCGACGACGGTGGCAGGAATTCCTGTCAACGGCAGCACGATCTACGTGCGGCTCGTTTCAATACTGGGCAATTCCTCACTAGTCCGGGATTACACGTTCGTCACCGGACTCGTGGTTCCAGGCGGAATGCATATGGTAAGCCCGGCCCCAGGATCGGTTTTGGCCGGACCTTCGGCGACCTTCCAATGGAGTGCAGTACCCGGCGCCACGGGCTACTATCTCTGGGTTGGCACCGCTGGTGCTGGTTCCCACAATTTGTTGAACTATGGGATAACCAGCGCTACATCGCTCAATGTATTCGGATTGCCAACCAACGGCATCCCGATCTACGTCCGGCTTCAGGTGCTGTTCCAGGGTGTCTACACATCCTTGGACTACACCTATACCGCGAGTAACTCTGGAGCGATTCCTCCCACTCCGGTTAATGCGCAACTTTCGCTGCCCTTGGCGGGTTCCGTTATAAGAGGCGGTACCGCAACATTCACCTGGACTTCTGGAACGAGTGTCACGGGCTACATGCTATACGTTGGGACTACTCCTGGAGCTCTGAATCTCTTTCAGGTTGCCAATACAACAGCTCTATCGCAAACCGTTACTAAGTTGCCGACGAACGGAAGCACAATTTACGTGCGACTATTCTCTCTCATTGGTCTCAGTCAGCCGTTCGTTGACTACACTTATACGACTGGCCCATAAACTAAACCCGCTCGAACA
>Ga0206887_10032_pt1 | contig 33926 bp, 34 predicted proteins | sample Alteio_BWOrgHeat_89_FD_153248 | JGI IMG/M metagenome (GOLD analysis project Ga0206887, IMG submission 153248) | Enriched cells from forest soil in Barre Woods Harvard Forest LTER site, Petersham, Massachusetts, United States - Alteio_BWOrgHeat_Nextera3 ...
AGAAATTAGCGAAAAACTTCATGCTCTGCTGAATGAGGCCATTAACGAAGCGCAAAAAGTTTATAAAAAAAATGTGGGCAAGCCCCCAGATCCACGGCAGTTATTTCGTCTAGTTTTTCGATTGCTTGCGGGACGTGTCCTCCATGACCGTAACGTAGACGGATTCCGAAATTTACCTGAACCGCTTGATGCTTCTGTAATTTTGGCAAAGGTCGATAATTATTACCGAGACAAGCTTTCGGTCTTACAAAACCGACTTTCACAGCAAGCAGTTTTGGAACGACTGTGGACAAAATTTAGCTTTCAAAATTTATCAGTTGATATTCTCGCCCATATTTATGAGAACACGCTCGTGGATGAAAAAGTCCGTGAGAAATATGGCATCCATAGCACCCCACGGAGCATCGCTCGTTACATAGTGAATCGATTGCCCTTTGAAAACATTCCACGCAATCAACGGATTGTTGTCGAACCGTGTTCCGGGCACGGAGTCTTCCTTGCGACTGCCCTTAAACGATTGCGCGATTTGCTTCCAGCAAACATGAATGCGCAGGATCGACATAAATACTTTGTAAAAATGCTCCGGGGATTCGAGGTTGATCCATTTGCGCTCGAAGTTAACAGACTTTGTTTGACGCTTGCAGATTTTCCAAATCATAACGGTTGGCGGCTTAAAAACGAAGATATCTTCAATTCGAGAAAGTTCGAACGGCAGCTTCGGCAAGCGCGCATTGTCCTTTGCAATCCACCCTTTGAAAATTTTGAAAAAAATGACGTTCATCGAGGCGACGGAATAATTCAAAAGCCTATCGCCGTTTTGAAAAAAGTTTTGGATTACATGCCAAAAAATGGGCTATTGGGATTTGTTTTACCGCGTTATTTTATTTCCGGAAAATCCTATCGAGACATCCGCGATACTTTAGCGCAAAGATTTGAGGAATTTGAAGTTGTGGCATTGCCGGATCGAATCTTTCGCCATGCGCTGTTGGAAAGTTGTTTGCTGCTGGGAAAAATCCCGAGAACCAAGGTGTCGCCGGTTAATATCGATTTTGCCGAAATAAAAGACAACGATCGCGAAAAATTTTTGTCTGAATATAAAATTTCCTGGAGTGACCGTGCGGATAAAACAATACAAGAAGCTGCACAGAGCTTTGCTGTTTTGCCACTTAATGAAATTTGGGAGCGTCTAAAAACATTCCCGCAACTTGGAGACATTGTCGACATTCATCGTGGCGTAGAATGGAAACAACCGTTCGATGAGGAGAAATATTTATCAGCATCACCGAAGCAAGGCTTTGTAAAAGGTATAAATAGCGCAGCGGGTGAATTTCGGTGCTATGAAATTCCTAAATCAATTTACTTATGCGCAAAGCCAGAATGGCAAAGAGGTGGAGCATGGGAGTTGCCCTGGGACAAACCAAAAGCTGTCATGAATGCAGCACGGGTCTCAAGGAAGTCATGGCGTATCGCCGCATTCGCCGATACCAGTGGACTCACATTTTCACAGCGTTTTCATTGCCTCTGGCCAAAAAATGGTTGGTCATCAAAAGTTATCAGCGCAATTTTGAATTCTCCAATCGCAAATGCTTTCGTAAGCATGCGGGAGGAAGCTCGAGATATTCGCAAAATAATTTTGAAAAAAATTCCCGTCCCCCTGGACTTCAATCCTGAGCAAACGCGAGCAATTGAACGATTAGTTGATGATTACGTTATGGCTATTAAAAACCATGAAGCAATTGGGCTTGAGCTTTGGGCGACACCAAAAGGAGAATCCAAGGCGAACCGAATCCTTCTTCAAATTGACGCCGAAATCTTACGCGCTTACGGTCTTCCACCAAGACTCGAACGTAAGTTGCTCGATTTTTTTCACAATGAAAGGCGGTCGGTTCCGTTTGAATTTGGGGATTATTTCCCCGTTGATTTTACCCCTACGATTCCGCTTTGGCGTTACATTTCGTCAGACTTCAATCAGTGCAGCGGAAAACACCTGCTTGAACTCATGCCTAAAGTTACCGACCCAGCGTTGGTGGGTGCTTTGGAGGAGGTGGAATAATGGACGGCTATCTATTCGATACAAACATCATCTCTGCTTTGGCAAATCCAAAAGACCCGCGTAATGCCAATTTCACACAAAAGGTAGCTGGGCTAAAACACGTTTGGCTGCCGGTTATCGCCATCGCCGAAATTGAGTTTGGTATGGCAAAAGTTGATAACCCGAATCAAATACAACAAGACGAAATACGAAAATTTTTTCAACAGTTTCCCCAACATTTGGGAATTGGCGACAACACGGTTGAACCGTATGCGCAATTGCGCGCGCAATTATGGAAAATGCATGCGACTAAAAACAAACGCAGACATAAGGAAAAACAACCAGAAGAATTATGTGACCGAACTACCGGCAAGCAACTTGGTATAGATGAGCGCGACCTGTTAATTGCGAGTATCGCGGCTGAAAATGGATTGATTTTAGCGACAAATGACAGCAATCCGGGCATGACGCGGATTGAGCAAGCCGCACAACAATTACAGGCGGCTGGCAAGCCTATGAATTTAAAAATCTCTTATTGGAAATAGCCGGCCCATTTTATAAGCGGGAAGCAACAATCTAATGGAGCACCGCCAAAAATTTGAAGTGTATTTTTTAGTGATTTGGCCTGCTTGACCCCGCAAAATTCCACGCCCACACTCATCCTCCTAAGGCATGAACGATGAGATCATAGCAAAACCCGCCAATATTAAGCCTGTATTTTCGTACGCATTGACGGTGGCTCTGGTAACCCCAATTGGAATAGTTCCCGGCATGCTGTTGATGTTGTTTATAAAATTTAATATCTACCACGATCAGCCTTTGCCCCTATTTCTTACGATTCTGCTTTTACTTGCGGCGCTTGTCCCCGGCTTTCTTTTCGGGCTTTGGTTTGCCAGGAAGTCAATTGACAAACTGTATTGGCAGCTAACCGATACCGAGTTGTCCCGTGGCCCTTACCGCCGGCAAAAATTTCCTCTGGCTTCCATCGATAAAATTATCGTCGGTCTGCCACCGGCAAACGCCGTCGTGAAAATGCTTCAGCAGGCCAAACCGGGCACGGCTCTCGGCACTTCGGTCGATGTTCTTTCAACCGTTCAGCCCGGATTGAACATGGTCAAAAATTTGTCTCTTGCCAGCGCTATGAAAGGAAATTCCCTGCTCATCTGTTTTAAAGACGGATCATGGTTGCCTCTTCGTCTCTTCGCGCTTCCCAATGGCAGGGCGCTCATGGACGAGTTAAGGGAACGCTGCAAGGACCGGGTCGTCGAGTCTTACACTTTTTCAAGGGAAGAACTGCGAAGGTTACGTCGCCGCGACACGAACGAACTAATCCCTCCGCCTAAAAAGTAATCTCCCTAAAAAAACTTTGCCATTAGGAACCCACCGGCGCAGGTGCGGTTGCCCCAAGCTTAAATATCTCGTCTTTTTGCTTCCGGGTAATGGTCACCTCCACAAAAAGAGTTCGGTTCGGTTGAAAGACTATCGGAATTTGATCGGCCAGGATGGTAATTCCCCCAATATCCGCGTCTGAAAAACTCGCATAACCAACCTCATGATTCGAGACATCGGGCGATGCCGTAAGGCTGAATTGCAATAGAACGCCGGCCGGTGCTGTAGTCATCGCGTTCCGCAGCCTTGTGGTATCAATTAAGACTGCCCGGTATCCGTTATCATCCGAATATGGATGGACATCCTGGATGACCTCACCATGAAAGAGAGTTTCCCAAAATGTATCCGCCGCGGGACCATAGAATTCGAGGAAATAGTCCTGCACATGAGAGCCATATTGGTCCTTCACAAGGACGACCGTATTTTGATATCCCCAATAGTATCGGTCGGAATTCGCTTCGCGTCTGGCCATCACCGCACGGGTAGCGGTTTGGAGGGTGGCGCAATAGTCCTTGAAACCTGCGTCATCAACCTTAAGCGCGGCGACGACAGCGTCCATCACTCCCGGCTGTGTCGGGTCATGAATGGTTTCGTGATTGAGTCCGTCCAGAATCTGGAATCCCACCATGCCATTTATATTTTTTGGCGGCGTAAATTGGGGGGCGGTTGGGTCTGTCAGGTCCACCTGCATTTTCGCGGCATTCAGATTTGCTGTGGAGACCCGCACCGTCCCGTCTGAGCCCGGCTCGTTGGCCGCTGCGGCGATGCCGGTATATCCGGCATTCCCGACTAAAACAGTGCCAAGAATACGGCCCGAGCCAAAATATGGGTCGTCTACAAATAAATCTTTGTTCGCCAGTCCCCACGTATATGGGCTGGCAAGTTCCAGCCCTTTTAAAAGCATCGCTCCCACCTGGAAGGCGGTCGGCGAATTCCAGCCCTTAATGACCCGGCCGATAAATGAAGTCCCTTTGTGAGCGAGCGGCGAGCCAAAGTTGGCGGGAGCGAGCATGACCAGGTGTTTCACCGGGGCTGCTCCCGCCGCGAAGAAACGCGTCATCCAGTCGCGAATGAGAAGCGCCCCGGTGCTGTGAACAATCACGTCCACCGAACGCGGGTCACGGGGAAGCCCGTAAGACGTCCAGACGGCATCCATTCGAGTAACCAGGTCATCGTACGTGACGAGGTCGTCGAGCGAGAGCCATTCCGCCAGGCTGATAGTGGTAACCGGTCCGCCCAACGCCAGGGGTTCGAGCGCTTTTTGGAGATTGACGAACGACGTGGCGTGGTCGCTCCAGCCATGGATAATTACAGTGGGCATTCAATTTCCTTTCGCCTTGTCTGCGGCAGCATCTGAGCTGACTATAGTCATATTCTCTCCGTGCCATTATAACGCAAGCCTTTTTATCATATTTGCAGGCGCTCGAAATTTTTGAAAAAAATATCCGGAGGAATGTCCTGATCTGGCTTGCTCATTCGTCGTATCTATGACAACACGATAAAACAACGAACAACAACAAACGAAAACATGAGCAAAGCAAAGAAAACAACTGACAACAAAGCGGCATTCAATTCCGTGTGCCTTCATCGCGTGCTCCGCGCCTCGCCGGAAAAAATCTATCGCGCCTTCCTGGATGCCGATGCCCTGGCCAAATGGCTGCCGCCGAACGGCTTCACCTGCAAAGTCCATCAACTGGACGCCAAAGTCGGCGGCCGTTTCAGAATGACGTTCACGAATTTTACGAGCGCCAAGGGCCATTCCTTCGGCGGAACCTACCACGAACTCGTGCCGAACGAGCGCATCCGTTACTCGGACACTTTCGACAACCCGAATCTGCCCGGCGAAATGCAAACCACCATCATGTTGAAAAAAGTTTTCTGCGGCACCGACCTGAACGTCGTGCAGGAAGGCATCCCCGCCGCGATCCCCGCGGAAATGTGCTATCTCGGCTGGCAGGAATCACTCATGCTTCTCACCAAACTGGTCGAGGCGGAGATTCCGGATTGACCAGGCATTTTTAATCTCTTTAATTGATCACCCATTATGAAACATCTCCCAACCATTGCTGGAATTCTGCTGGGGCTTTGCTTCCTCGCGGCGAGCATCCCGGTGTTATTCAACCTCTTCACCATGCCGAAGCTGCCCGATGGCACACCCGCCGCGCATTTCATGGCGGCCTTCGGCCCGACGGGCTACATCAAGTTCGTGAAAATGTTCGAGTTCGTCGGCGGCCTGCTGGTCATGGTTCCGCGGCTGCGCAACATCGGCCTGCTGCTGCTCGGCCCGGTCATCGTCAACATCATCGCCTTTCACGCGATGGTGGAAGACCCCAGGCATTTGATGAACCCAATGCTGATTATTATCATCCTGTGCGCGCTGTACCTGCTTTGGGATGCGCGCAAAAAATTCGCCGGCCTGCTTAACTAAACCCAAAAGAGAAAGAAATATCATGTTGCCTATTTTACTCGCCCTCGCGTTTATCGTCATCCTGTTTGTCGTTGTCCTCGTTGGGCAGCCGGACGAATTCGCCGTGTCGCGCCGGATAAAAATCACCGCGCCTGCCGGCTCGGTTTATCCTCACGTCAATGAACTTCGGAACTGGGAAGCCTGGAATCCCTGGGGCAAACTCGACCCGAACATGAAGACGACCTACGACGGGCCGCCCGGTGGCGTCGGCGCCAGCTATGCCTGGTCAGGGAACAACAAAGTGGGTGCAGGGCGCAACACCATCACCCAAACCGTGCCCAATGAACTGGTACGCTTAAAGCTGGAATTTCAAAAACCGATGGTCGCCACGAACACCGCTGAATTTACCTTCCGTATGGACAGCGGTCAGACCACCGTGACCTGGACCATGTTCGGAAAGAACAGTCCCGCCGGCAAAATATTCGGACTGTTCATGAATTGCGAAAAGATGTGTGCTAAACAATTCGATAAAGGACTCGCGGAAATGAAATCAGTCATTGAAGGAGCAGGCAAAGCGTCGGTCAGCAACTAAAATTACTTTAACGATAGTGTAGCCACTTTACTTATTGATTATCAACGATGTAGCCAGTGTAGCCACTTTCCCGCGATATGTGCATATTAACTCAAACCGGAATCTGTTGATGTAATGCCTGCGGAATGGTTAAAATAGTTCGCCTATGGTGACCATTGATATCGAATATAAAGGCGACCTCCGCAACGAAGCCGTCCATCAACCGTCCGGCACGCACCTCAACACCGACGCCCCCAAAGACAACCAGGGCAAGGGCGAGAGCTTTTCCCCCTCCGACCTCGTCGCCACCGCACTCGGCACCTGCATGCTCACCATCATGGGCATCGCCGCGCGCAATATGAATATTGATTTGAAAGGCGCCCAAGTGACTGTCCAAAAAGAAATGGTCACCACGCCCCTGCGCCGCATCGGCAAACTCGGCGTCAAAATCAAAGTCCCCGGAAAATTCACCGACGAGCAGAAGCAAAAGCTGGAAAACACCGCCCACACCTGCCCCGTCCACAAAAGCCTGCATCCCGACATCCAAATCCCCGTCGAATTCATCTGGGAATAAGGGCAAACGGACAACTTTTAATATGCTGGTTTTTTACTCCAAGTCGGAAGGAAAACCTGATGTCCCTGCAAAATCTCCCGCAGATGAACCAGTTGAGAACGTATTGGAAATTTTTCGCGATCTGAATCCTCACACTGGATTTTTAGGAATAATTCTCAAAGAACCCTTTGTGCTGCAAATGATGCGCAAGAAAAAGGGAATCCGTATTGAACTTTTGGATTCTTCCATTCCTGCATTTGATTCTTGTGAAGGTGCAGGAAGTGTTTTTGCCGAACAATTGATTATTGCTGCCGGTAACGGCGATGATGTTTTTCAAATCGCACGGGAGAAGGTGCCTGCTTGGGAACATCTTAATATGTCATGAAGCTCCCCATAACGTTTGCGGGTATTTTTCTTTTCGCAACGTGCCTGTCAGCAATGGCACAAACGAATTCTCTTGCTACAGACCAGCGTAACCTGCTCGCCGCGTTCGGCTGGCTGTCTGCCCAGGAAGAGAACCTCGAGGGGATGGACATTAACGACCGCGAGCTGACAAACTTTCTGTCCGGCTTTTCCCTCGGCGCGCAAAACCGGCGGTTGCCGGTAAATACCGACGGAATTTTTCCTGATGTCAATGCGCTAGCCAAAGTCCGGCAGCAAAAAGTGATCGATGCCATCGCCCGCCGGAACGCTACCGCGGCGCAGGACTTTCTCAATCATTGGAAAGAAAGCAGCCCGGTTACTAATCTGCCGGATGGTGTTTGTTACGAAATCCTCAGCGCCGGCAACGGCACGTTTGCCAAACCGGCGCAAACTGTGAACGTCCATTATATTGCGCGGCTCATCAGTGGCGATGAAATCACCGAGTTCGGTCCGGGCGACCTGATCCTTGCGACGAACCATCTCAATGCCGGTTTGTTCGAGGGATTCCAAAAAATCCGCGTTCGCGGGAAGATGAAATTGTACCTGCCGCCCGCTCTGGCTGCAGAACAGGTTGAAATAGCCGGCGCGCCCGCGGGTTCAGCCCTCGTTTATGAAATCGAAATGCTCGGCGTGAAAGATACATCGGCGGGAGATTTGGCCGATGAGCTGGTCCCCCCCGCGCCTGACCCGCCGCCCCCGGGTTATTCCGGACGGTTCGCTACGAACGACGTGATTGAATCGTGGGGCTGGCAAATTGCGCAGCGCCGCCGTCTCTGGCGATTGACGCTAAGCGATGACGAACTCGCGAATTTCCTCACCGGCCTGGAAAAGGGTGTGCGCGGGCATTCGCTCTCGTTTGACGCGGGAAAATACCAGCCGCAAATCGATCAATTCGTCAATGAGCGGAGAGAACAGTTTCAATTGGCATTCAAAAAAAAACAAATCGCCGCCATGAATGCCCTGTTTGCCAAATTGGACATAGACACTAATATCGTCAAATTGCCGGATGGCTTGCGTTACAAAATCGTGCGGCCGGGCAATGATCATTTTGCGAAGCCTGGCCAAATCGTACTGGTCAATTACACGGGGCAGACACTCGACGGCCATGTCTTTGACCAGACCGTCAATGAACCGCTGCATGTGGAAGTAGGCCGCGTGATTCCCGGCTGGAGCGAAGGCATCCAAAAGATTGGCATTGGCGGAAAAATCAAACTCTACATTCCGCCGTCACTCGGCTATGGCGGCGATGCGGTCTCCGGCATTCCGGCAGACTCAACGCTGGTTTACGACATCGAATTGCTCGATATCCAGGACGCGTCTAAATAATTAGCGCGCCGATTGCGCGCGCCGGGTCAGCGCAAGCTGGTCCTGCAAGCCCGGGAAATTCGGGTCCAGCCGCAATGCGATTTCTTCCTCGGCAATCGCATCGGAAAATTGCCCTGCGCGGCGCAGGGCAATCCCGAGGCAGCAATGCGCCTGGATATTGCCCGGCGCAATCGCAACAGCGCGGCGGTAATCCGCAATGGCCGCATCGCCGTGCCCCAATTTTTCCTCCGCCAAACCCGCTCCCAGGAACGCCGAGTCATTGTCCGGCTGGATTTTTGCCGCGGCCTGGAAATGTTTTAACGCACCTGCATAATGATTTTTATTCAAGTAAATGGTCGCCAGGTTAAAGTGCGCCTCCGCGTTTCCGGGATTGAGAAGAAGCACCCGTTCATAAACGGTCGTCGCTTCCGGAATTTCCTTCAAATCTTCAAAGGCCGTAGCCAGACCCAGGCAAGCATCTTCATTTTGGGGATTTAGCACCAGCGCGCGGCGAAAATGTTCCAGCGCTTCGGCAGGCCGCCCCATTGTTCCCAGCGCGTCGGCATAATTGCATTGGGCATCCTCAAATTCCGGGTCGAGCGCCAGCGCTTTTTGAAAGTGCGGCAATGCCTCGTGTTCGCGATGCAAATCCACCAGCGTATTGGCAAGATTATATTCAGCCACGGCATTGTTCGACTTGAGCGTAAGCGCCTTTTCAAAATAACCGATGGCCGCGTCCGGCTTTTGCAGTTTGGCCTCCGCAGTGCCAAGCGCCACGAATGCCGGTACGTAATCCGTCTTCTTTTGCAAGGCGGATTCGAAATCTGGAATCGCTTCGGCCGCACGATTTTCTCCCAGCAACAACGCCCCGATATTGTAGTAGGCCAGCGCGTAATTGGGATTGATGACGCGCAATCGGCGGCAGGTTGCCAGTGCCTCGTCCGTTTTTCCGTCGCTGGCCAGCGCCGTGCCCAGTTTGAAATAGGCGTCGTTAAAGTCCGGCTTCAATTTTATCGCCCGCCGAAAACAAATTTCGGCCGCCTCGAAACGATTCGAATTCAAAAGTGTCGTCCCCAGGTAACACTCGGCCAGGTAATTATTTTTTGTGACCGCCAGTGTGTGCTCGTAAAGTGTCTGGGGACTTTTCCAAAACGCGATTTGCTCCACCGTAAGCACCACACATCCCGCCAGTGCCGCGGAAACTGCCGCCATTTTCAGAAAGGCAGGGACCCTTAGTTCACGCAACGTCCATAACAGGACAATTTGCAGGCCGAACATTGGCAGATAGGTATAACGGTCTGCCATTGCTTGTAATCCCACCTGCACGACACCGATGACCGGAACAAGCATTCCGACAAACCAAAACCAGCCGGTAAAAAGCCAGGGACGGCGTCGCGCCTGGTATATCGCAAGCACCGAGATGCCGATAACCAAAGCTGCTGAAGCGATGACCGTTGGCAACGGCCAATGTTGCGGCAGCGGATAGACAATCGCCAAACTTGCCGGAGAGAAAAAATTCCCGGCATAGCGAACGATAGCCACGGCGGCGTTGGCGAGTCGTTCGCCGGCCGGTTGTGATTCGACCACCGCACCCCAGTTTTTTTGCACAGAAAACGTGATGGCACACGAAATCACGGACATCAGGAAAAATGGGGTTTTCTCCAGTGCCAACTTCCCAAGGACCAGCCAATCGTCACTGGTCGCAAACCGCTGCAGCGGCCAAAAATCCAAAAGCAGCAGGAGAAACGGAACCGTCACGAGCATGGGTTTGCTCATCAGCCCGCACGCAAACAATAAAAGCCCGACGACAAAAAAGATATTTGATTTTGAACTCTGGACTTTGCGTTGTTCGACATAATTCGAATAAGCCAGCAGTGTCAGCCAGAAGAAAAGGCCGCTCAAAACGTCTTTGCGCTCGGCAATCCATGCGACCGACTCCACGCGCAGCGGATGCCAGGCAAACAGCGCGGCGCAAATTGCGCTCGGCCAGGCTGCCCGGATCCATTTCCACAGCACCAGGAACGCGAGCACCGCATTCAACGCGTGCAGCAAACTGTTTGTAAAATGGAAACCCCGCGCAAAATCGCCGTAACATTGCGCATCGAGCATCAGCGAAAGCCAGGTAAGCGGATGCCAGTTGGCCGAATCACCGGAAGTAAACGCCCATCGGAATCCCTCGGCGGTCAGGCCGTTTAGGACGTGCGCATTTTGCGTGACGTAGTCAGGATCATCCAGGTCGAGAAACCCATTTGGCAAAGCGCGATCGAACAACAACAGCGATCCAAAAAGCAGGACGCAGCAAATCGCAATCAGGCCATAGCGGGTCTTCTCAAGCTGGCTCATGGCGTTGGCGAGGTTCGCGCCAGGTCGGCCATAACTTCCGAAAGCTGTTTCCGGTCTGCGGGCGAAAGGTCGGTCGTCGTTTGAAGATAATTTTGCGCCGCCGGCAAATTGTTATAGGCCCAGTCACGGAGGACGCTTGCCAGCGTGGTCGAACGCAATTGCGGATCGCTGATGCCTTCCGCCAATCCAATGGCGATATCGGTCGGCACCGATTCCAGGGTCGCGGCCTGGGCAGCGCCCTGGTCGATATCCGGACCCAAATTGCTGTTTTTATCCATCCAGTCGGCTGCCGCCAATGGATCGCTTTGCACCCAGCTTTTCAATGCCTGCCCGAGCATTTGCCCCCGGTCGGCGCTGGACGGCAATTGCCCTAAATATTGGGCCAATCCCGCTGGATCAGCTTCCGCCCATCCGCCGACAAGGCCGTGAAGCGCCTGGTTGCGAACTTGCGGATCGTCAATGGCCTGCACGGCCTGCGCGGCGGCGTCCGGTTGAAATGATGCCCACTTCGAAAAAGCTTCACCCAGCCAGGCACTCTGCTGGTCGCTGCTGCCGTTGACGGCCAAAGCCGCGGCAGCGCTGAAATTACCGGAATCACACAGCGCATCAATCAATCGGGAGCCACAACTGATGGCGTCGCCGGGATTCTGCTGCATGAGCTTTTGTCCCGCCGCAATGGCCGCATTGGGATCGGCTGCCACGGCTCCTGCGAAGACGGATGAAAGCGCCGCATCGCGGTTGCCTGAATCAGGCAGGGCCATCGCCCAGTTTGCCGCATCCGTCGGTGATTTACGGGCCCAACCGTGCAGCGCAGACAGGACTAATTCGTTGCGCAACTCCAGGTTGCCTTGCGCCTGGGCCAGCGCCATCGCGCGAGCCGGGTCAACCGCCGCCAATTTTTCAAGCAGGTCGGCCAGTTTCGCATTCCGATCCAAAGTGGCAGGCAGCGCCAATAACCGCTGCCATTCCGGTTCACTCCATTTTTCAGACGCGACCGTCGAAGCATTATTCTCAGCGGTGGAAACTTTTTGAACTACAGTGACGATGTTGGTCACGATGGTCGCCGGACCGGCTGAAGTTTGGACGATATGAATCGGTCGCGCGGATTTTTTCCCCGTGATAAAGCCCAGGGCAAAACAAAGTCCAAGGCAAAGCAGGACAACTCCCGTCCGCGCATTATTTGATTTGCTGTTCATAACCGTGCGCAAAAATGGACTGCGGAGGCGGAAATGGCGCGCGCGCGTGTTTCCGCCCCCACAGTGTGTTGAATTGTCGCGGCTAATTAATTCTGCATCGTGCAATTATTGAGGATGCAGTTCTGCAAACGGTCCGCCTGTTTATTGCTGTAGCTGTGGCAGGTATTCAGGGTACACGGGCCGAGGTTGTTGTTCGAATCAAAACCCGAACCCGTGTCGCCCGCCGTATTGCTGTAAGCGGTGCAACTGGTGTAGGTGTGCGACTCGTTCGGATAACCGGCCAGACCCATCTTGAATCCATCGCCATTGCCCTGGAGCCCGTTGTAAGAGCCGTTGCTGTAGGACTTGCAGCCGGTGGTGACCACCGGGGCGCCGGCGCCGGCATAATCATAGCCGTCATCGGAGTTTTGATGCGCGTCGCAGTTCTGGACCTGGATTCCGGTGCTGGAACTGAATTTGATATCAATGCCGTCCGCATTGCCGCCAGTGCTGTCCGCATTTTGTTTTCCCTGGCAATTTTTCACAATATCGTTCTTGGCGCTGCTGCCAATGACTTCAATTCCGGTGTTTTTATTATTTTCAGCAATGCACGAATTAATGGTGCAGGACGAACCGTAAATCATGATGCCATGATTCGCGCCTTCGACCGTGAGGCTGTTCAACTTCACGCCGCTGTTGCCGGACGGAACATAAAAGCCATCCGCCGAGGCACCCGTGGTGAATTCAAACGTCGCCGGCCCCGTTACCGTCACCCCACTCGGCACCTGAATGCGGGTCGTGATGCCCGTGTACGTCCCGGATACATTCACCGTGGTTCCGGATTTTGCGTTTTCAATGGTCGACACAATGGCATTGTTTGCCTTTGTGACAGTTGCAGCAGCCGCGATCGCACTGACCGACAATGTTACAAGCATAGTTCTTTTATATAACATAACTGCCTTCTCCTATTTTTAGTTGTTTATTTTGTGTTTTTCACCTTGCCCCATTTGGCAAGGCGAAATTGTTTTCCCCCAACTGGTGAAATGGAATGCCGTTACCTGCCTTTGAAGACCTGATATAAAAACAAAACTTCCAACGTTCAATAGATGTTAGGAACATAGTGTTCTTGGAACAACCAGGGTGATTATGGCATGCACAATACTCTGTTTATTGCCGTTTGCATAGCCCGACAAATGTCGGGGTTCGCCATCTTTGAAAATTCAGAAAAAGTCCATGCTGCGGAATTTGTCTCTTACAAATTGCGGAAATTTTTATTTGTACGCCTCCCGCCCTTTTTAATAAAACAGGCCAATTTCTTCCCAATTTGCTTCCCAATGCCCCATTGTTCCGTTATTTCTTTTCCCACCACGATGGCGACTCATGCAAAAGGGGAACGAGTGTTTCGCGGCATCGGCGTCTCCGCCGGCGTCTGTCGTGGAAAAATTCTCATCCTGCAACGCGCCCGCCGCGTCATCGTCCGCCGCGAAATCGCCGATGACTCCGTCGCTCCCGAAGTCGGCCGTTTCGAAAAAGCCCTTGCGCAAACCCGAAAACAAATTTCCGACGTCCAGCGCCAGGTCATCGAAAAAATGGGCGCCAAGGAAGCCGACATTTTTGAAGCCCACCTGCTCATGCTCGAAGACCGCATGCTTGTGGATGAAGTCATCCGCATGATCCGCGAGCAAAAAACCAGCGCCGATTACGCCTTCCACGAAGTCTCCGAGCGCTACGTTAGTGCGCTCGACGCCATCGAGGATGAATATCTCCGCGAACGCGCCGGAGACATGCGGGATTTGACCGTTCGCGTCCTGGACAATCTGCTCGAAGCCAAAAGCGAATTTGACCTGCGCCACCTGACCGAGCCTTGCATTTTAATCAGCCATGACTTGAGCCCGTCCATGACCGCCCAGTTGGACAAAAAACTCGTGCTCGGTTTCGCCACGGACATCGGCGGGCACACCTCGCACACGGCCATCATGGCGCGCTCCCTCGGCATCCCGGCCGTTGTCGGCGTGCAAAACATCAGCAGCGAACTGGAAAACGGCGATTACGCCCTGCTCGATGGCTACAACGGCAACGTCATCGTCAATCCCACCGACCAGTCCCTTTTTGAATACGGCCAACTCGCCAAAATCAAGGCGTCCCTCGAGGAAAAGCTCCAGGAAATCAGGATGCAGCCCACCATCACCCTCGATGGAAAAAGCATCACCCTCTCCGCCAATATCGAGAATCAGAATGATATTGAAGACGTTGTCGCCGGAGGCGCGGACGGCGTTGGCCTCTTCCGCACGGAATTTTTATACATTAGCCGCGCCACCCTCCCCACCGAAGAAGAGCAGTACAAGGTTTATCAAAAAGTGGCCGCCGCCTTGAAGCCGCAACCAGTCATCATTCGCACCCTGGATTTGGGCGGCGATAAATTTGCCTCGCACCTGCAGATTGCGAGGGAAATGAATCCCTTCCTCGGCTGGCGCGCCATTCGTTTTTGTCTCGCCCAACCGGACCTCTTTCGCGCCCAAATCCGCGCCATCCTTCGCGCCAGCGCCGAAGGAAACATCAAAATGATGTATCCCATGATTTCCGGCCTCGACGAACTAAACCAGGCCAATGCCCTCGTCGAAAAATGCAAAGGAGAATTGCGCACGGAAAAAATTCCCTTCGACGAAAAAATGGACATCGGCGCGATGATTGAAATCCCCTCCGCCGCCCTCATCGCCGATACCCTCGCCTCGCGCGTCAACTTTTTCAGTATCGGCACCAACGATCTCATCCAATACACCCTCGCCGCCGATCGCACGAATGAGCGCGTCTCGCATCTTTACGAGCCGACCCATCCGGCCATCATTCGCCTCATCAAAACCACCGTGGACGCCGCCCACAAACAAGGCATCTGGACTGGCGTCTGCGGCGAAATCGCCGGTGATCCCGTGCTGGCGCCACTGCTCATCGGCCTGGGCGTGGACAAATTAAGCGCCGCCCCCACACTCATCGCTTCCGTCAAATACATCATCCGCCGCTTGAAACTTTCCGAGGCGCAATCCCTCGCGGAATTTGCGTTCAAATGCGAGTCCCCCTCGGAAATTCTCGACCATTGCCAGAGGCTCGCCCGTAACACCGCGCCTAGTTTGTTTGAAAGGGAAAGCTAAGCCTTGTCGGAGCATTCCCAACTTGAATTTCTCTCGTTTCTACTGTATTTATTCCGCGTCAATGGAGTTTGTTCCTATAAAATAAAATGAAAGTCATCATCCTCGCGGCGGGATACGCCACCCGTTTGTATCCGCTCACCCTCACGCAACCCAAACCGCTTTTGCCCGTCGCCGGCAAGCCCATGGTCGAGTACGTCCTCGATAACCTCGCGCCCATTGGCGGCATTGACCGCGTCATCGTCGTGACCAACGCCAAATTCGCCAGCCATTTCCAGAAATGGTCCGACAACTACCGCTCCACCAAATCCAAAATGAATTTCACAGTCGTCAACGACGGCTCCACCGATGACACCAACAAGCTCGGCGCCATTGGCGACATCAATTACGTCATCGAAAAAGAGCGCGTGGACGACGACATTATCATCGTGGCCGGTGATAATCTGTTTAGCGACAAGCTCGGCGACTTCGGAAAATTTATCCGCGAGAAGAATGCACCCGTGCTGGCCGTTTACGATGTCGGCAACCTCGAAGAAATCAAAAAGTACAATTCCATTTCCATCGATGCCTCGGGCAAAATCACCTTCTTCGAAGAAAAACCGAAGGAGCCCAAGAGCACCATCACCGGCATCGCGCTGTATTATTATCCGAAATCATCCATCCCGCTCATCAAGCAATACGTCGCCGAGGGCAACAATCCCGACCAGCCCGGTCGCCTCATCCAGTGGCTTTACCCCCGCACGCCCGTGTACACCTGGCGCGTCCCCGGCCTGTGGTACGACATCGGTTCCAAGGAAACGCTCGAAGAAGCGAACAAAATCTTCGCCAAGTTTAACAAGTAGGACGGGCGTCCCCGCCTGTCTCTGGTTTCGTTTTCTTCTAATTCTGAAGGCGAAGCATTGCTCAAAACGTCGACGTTGCTCGTCCAGCAGCTTCCCCTTCTCCTGGGGGGAGAAGTCAGGGATGAGGGCGAGCTAACTCTCTAACTTCTTAATCCCCCGCTGCCACAAATCAAAGTGGTACAGCGCCACCACCACCAGCGAGTGACCGATCTTTTCCTCCGCCACCAGTTTCGGCACGTCTACCACCGGCACCAGCCGCGTCACCAGGTCTTCTCCCTGGTCAAATTTCACTTCGTGCTTGAGCCGGCAATTCTCGATCAGCACTGTGAAGCAGATATTGTTCAGTATCGCCGGGTTCGCATGGATGCGCCCTAGCAACCGCGCCCGCTCGCCCTCATAGCCCGTCTCCTCCTGCAATTCGCGCACCGCCGTCGCCACCGGGTCCGTCTCGCCCGGGTCCATCATCCCGCCCGGCACTTCCAGCTCCACTGTGTTTGAGCCAAAGCGATACTGCTCCACCATCACGAGCTGTTGCTCCGGCGTAATGGCGATGATGTTTACCCAATTGACGCTTTCGAGGACAAAGAAATCATGCTCCTTCTGCGTGCGCGGCGAAATGAACGTATCCGACCGCAATTTAAAAATGCGAAAATCGCCCAGTTGTTTTGTGCTGACTTTTTTCCAGGGACGGCTCATGCAATAATGAAAAGCGTAATGGGGAACGAAAAAATTAAAAAGGGCTTTTTAGATGCGGCGGATTCAAGGTAAGTTTTATTGCAATCTTGGATTATTGGGCCGTTTTGCCAATTATGAACTTACAGAAACTTTCAGAATATTTACTGGAAGAATGCTATCAACCCTTCAGCTATCATATTGGACCCGGTTGGGAGTCTTGTGGCGATACAATTTGCATAAACAGAGCGCGAGATAAGTTCGAAGTTTTTTATGTTGAGCGTGGAGAACGCGGCAAAACATTTCACATTGGCGAAAACGAATCCGACGCGTGCAAAGAATTTCTTTCAATTCTGGATCGAGAGCCTTTCTCCAAAGCTCATTGCGTCGGTTTTTTCAGTATGGAATCCGATGCCGACAGGTTAGCCGAACGATTGATTTCCGGCGGCATTCAAATTCGTAAAGATGCGATTCCATATGGTAGTCTTTCCGATAAACGTTTTCAAATTTTTGTATTTGGGCGCGATAAAACTCATGCAAATAAAATCATGGGTAGTCACGTTCCGTTGGCCGATAACTCCCGGGAAAATCTTGGGCCGAGCATTTAAATTCACCGCCCTTTTTCCTTCGCCGCCCAACCCTGCTGCATCAGCGCCAGCAAATGTTGGATCGCCTCATCGTAAGAACGTCCCTTGAGTTCCATCAACTGCTTCGCCCGCTTGTCCAGTTGCGACGCCATCTCAGTTGATTTTTCCGGCGGACAACCCATCGCCACCAGCGCCTTCGCCAATTCAGAAATTTCCATTCGTCCTTTCGTTACAGGCTCGGCAATGAATTGTTCGTGTCCTCGCCGAAGTCCGATGTCACCGCATCCACGTGACTGTCGGAAAACGTCACGTCCGCCTTGCCGCCGTGGCGGTCTGTAAGCGGGTCCGGGAAGTTCGGCTGCCAGCGGCCATCATTGATGACGACCGAGCTGGAAGGATTGTCACTGAGAGACCCGGGCTCTTCCGCCAGCATGATTTTCCCCGACGGATTTTTTACGCTCGTCAGTTTGAACGGATGACTCACAAATGTATCGCCGCTGCCCGAAATAACCGAAGCCATCCCGTAATTCATGTCGCCTTCCAACGCGGGCCCACTGGGATCCAGCGACATGCCGTAGCCCGTCAGGCTGTAACTGTAGAGGTAAGGGCCATTGACCGAGTCTGCCTGCGCCAGCCGGTCCACGTCGCTAATGTCCATTGGACAACGAAACAGACCATTGCCCTTGATGTTTATCAGGATCGGACTTTGGTCCAGCGGCGGATACAGCGCCGTATTCGTCCGCCAATAGATCCAGTCCGTTGGCTGAAACCCATTGTGCTGCGACGCCAACCCCGGGAACGTGTCGTGGTTATCGTCAATATACATCTGCATGCCCGCGCCCAACTGCTTGAGATTGTCGATGCAGCGCGCCTGCTGGGCTCTCTTCTTCGCGGCGGAAAGCACCGGCATTAATATCGCCGCCAGGATCGCGATGATGGCAATGACCACCAGCAATTCGATCAAGGTGAAGGCGCGCCGGGTAATCACACCTGTTACTTAAGCTTTTTTGGGAAACCGTTACAACCTTTTTAAAGCCCATCCCGACCTATGGAGCTTTCCCATTGCTAGCACGCCATTGGAGTGCTACGGTAAAAAGCCGAACGACAAGCGGTGTCAAAACCCTGTCCCGGTTATAGCAGTTTAAACAAGGTCAAACAAGAGGTGAACGTATGAGCCACGAAACTAAATACAATCAAAGCGGGGCGCTGCCCGCCGGTGCAACAGCCCCGGATTTCTCATTGCGCAGCACGCCGGACCAATTCGTCAAGCTGAGCGAATTTCGCAGTCGCCCGGTCATCCTGGCATTTTATCCGGCCGACTGGAGCCCGGTTTGCGGCGACCAAATGGCGTTGTACAACGAAATGCTTAGGGAATTTCAGGAATTTGGCGCGGAACTGCTGGGCATTTCGGTGGACGGCGCATGGTGCCACGCCGCCTTCAGCCACGATCGCAAACTGCATTTTCCGTTGTTGTCCGATTTCGAGCCCAAAGGAGCCGTCGCCCAAGCCTACGGAGTTTATCATTCGAGCGATGGCGTGTGCGAACGCGCGCTGTTCGTCATTAATCAGGAGGGCAAAATACACTGGAGCTATGTTTCACCGATCGGCGTAAACCCCGGCGCGGCGGGAATCCTTTCGGCGCTGGAATCCCTGGCACCCGCGGAGGTGTCCAAATGAAAACAGCGAACATTCCCAACACGAAACTCACCCTCCCCATCGAGGGACGTGACCATATGCAGGGAAACATCCATGCCCCGATTACCCTCCTGGAGTACGGCGATTACGAGTGCCCCTATTGCGGTGAGGCCTATCCCATCGTCAAAGAAATCCAGGAGCGCCTGGGCGAAAAGTTGTGCTTCGCCTTTCGCAATTTTCCATTGGCCAATGCCCATCCCCACGCCGTTCACGCGGCGGAAGCTGCCGAAGCGGCGGCGGCGCAGGACCGCTTCTGGGAGATGCACGATTTGCTTTTTGAAAACCAGATCGCCCTGGATGATGAAGACCTGGCCCAATATGCGGCCAACCTTGGCCTGGACGCCAAACGCCTCATCCAGGAAGTCTCGTCCGGTCAGCATGAGGCGCGCGTGAAGGAGGATTTCAAGAGCGGAATGCGTGCCGGTGTGAACGGCACGCCGACGTTTTTCATCAATGGCGAACGTTATGACGGCCCGCGCGATCTGGAAACGTTTCTGGAAGCACTAACCGGAGAGTAACCCCGGCAAAACAACGCTCCATCGCCAAAACAAAAAGCCGGAATTTTTCAATTCCGGCTTTCGTTGTTTAAAGTTTCTCTTACCAGCGGAAATGCGCGAAGGCCTTGTTCGCCTGTGCCATCTTGTGCACTTCATCCCGTTTGCGAATCGCGTTCCCCTGCCCCTGGTAGGCTTCCATGATCTCCGAGGCCAGCGCATCCCGCATGGCGATGCCCTTGCGCGAATCGGCGAAATCCACAATCCAGCGCAGCGCCAGCGCATTCTGGCGGTCAGACGGAATTTCCATCGGCACCTGGTACGTGGCGCCGCCCACGCGGCGGGCCTTCGTTTCGATGCGCGGCTTGGCGTTGTCCACCGCGCGCTGCAAAATCTCGATGGGATTGCTCGCCGGGTTCTTCTCCGAAATGGTGTCGAACGCGCCGTACACAATCCGCTGCGCAGTGCTTTTCTTGCCACAGATCATGACGGTGTTGACCAGGCGGGTCACCAGCGTGCTGTGAAATTTTCCATCTTTCGCGATGGACCGTTTGGATGCTTGTCGTCGTCGGGACATGACTAATTAAATAAAATCGTTAAGCGGCTTTGGCTGGAGCTGCGCCGGCGGCTTTTTCTTTGGGCTTCTTCACGCCGTATTTGGAACGGCTCACGCGGCGTTTTTCCACACCGGCGGCGTCGAGCGTGCCGCGCACAATGTGATAACGCACGCCCGGCAAATCCTTCACACGTCCGCCGCGTACCAGCACGATGGAGTGTTCCTGCAAATTGTGCCCTTCATCGGGAATGTAGGCGATGACTTCGTAGCCGTTGGTGAGGCGCACCTTGGCCACTTTGCGCATGGCCGAGTTGGGCTTCTTGGGCGTGCGCGTCATGACCTGAATGCACACCCCGCGCCGGAACGGCGAATTTTCCAGGGCCGGCGACTTGCTCTTATACTTCACCTTGCGGCGGCCTTTGCGAACGAGTTGATTGATTGTCGGCATTTTTCTAAAATGGAACGGAGAATATAGCAAACGGGAAAACTGTTGCAACGATTTTATTTAAGAATTTTTGAAATGGCTTTAGCCTATAGTTAACACAAAAACCTTGAAAACCCTCTTCCAATCTGTCCTAAACACCACTCTGGGCCTGTTTTATCCCGAAGTCTGCGCCCTGTGCCAAGATGAACCGGCCGCAGCGGAAGCGGGTTTCGTCGGTGCCAAATGCCGTCAATTCGTGCAATACGTCCGCCCGCCCTTTTGCAAACGCTGCGGCCTGCCCTTCGAAGGCGATTTAACCACCTCTTTCGAATGCAACAACTGCCGCGAAATGGAACTCTTTTTCAGTTCCGCCCGCGCTGCCGTTGTCGCCAAAACCATCGTGCTCGAAGCGATTCACCATTATAAATATTCCCGCGCACTTTGGTTCGAAAATTTCCTCGCCGGCTTGCTTCTCGGCGAAGCCGTCCCCGTCCTGCGCGGCCAAAAATGGAACTTCATCGTTCCTGTCCCGCTGCATCCCTTAAAAAAACGCGAGCGCGAATTTAACCAGGCCGAACTCCTCGCCGCGCAGCTCAGCCGCGCCGCCCGCATTCCTTTGAACACAAGATTGCTGCGCCGCGTCAAACCCACCGCCACACAAACGTTGCTCCGTCGCGATCAACGCGCCGACAACATGCGCGGCGCGTTCACGGTCTTCGACGGCGCGAAGTTGAACGGGCAAAAAATTGTCCTCGTGGATGACGTCTTTACCACCGGCGCGACCACGAACGACTGCGCCCGGGCGTTGCGCGCCGCCGGCGCGGGTGACGTTTGTGTCTGGACAGTCGCGCGCGGTTTGTGATATTATTCGAGTTGAAATTCCAAATATGGAACCAAGTTTGTTTGCTAAAAAGTCCGTAGGTGTTCCTACCATTGAGCCGGCCCTGACCGTGCCCCTGAAACCGCCCGCGCTGCCCCTCAAGCCGAAACTCGGTTCATCCAAGCCCAAATCCAAAAAGCGGGACATCCCCGAAGGCCTCTGGACCAAGTGCCCCAAGTGCAGCACGATGATTTACGATAAGGAATTGGACACGAACCTCAAGGTTTGTCCCAAGTGCAGCCATCATTTCCCCATCAGCGCGCGCGAACGCATCCATTCGCTCGTCGAGACCTGCACGTTCGAGGAGATGGACGCGGACATGATGAGCGTGGACGTCCTGAAATTCGCCGCCTACGAAGGCAAATTGGAGCGCGACCGCAAGGCCACTCTCCTCAAGGACGCCGTCGTGACCGGCCTTTGCACCATCGGCGAGCACCGCGCCGCTCTGGGCGTCATGGAATTCAGTTTCATGGGCGGTTCCATGGGCTCCGTCGTCGGTGAAAAACTGACGCGCCTCATCGAGCGCGCCACGGAAAAAGAATTGCCGGTCATTATTATATCCGCCAGCGGCGGCGCCCGCATGCAGGAAGGCGCGTTCAGCCTCATGCAAATGGCCAAAACCTCCGCCGCCCTCGCCTATCATGCGCAACGCCGCCTGCCCTACATCAGTATCCTCACCCAATCCGATTATGGCGGCGTCATGGCCAGCTACGCCAGCCTCGGCGATTTGATTTTGGCCGAGCCTGGCGCGCTCATCGGTTTCGCCGGCCCGCGCGTCATCAAGGACACCACCCAGGCCGAATTGCCGCCCGGATTTCAAACCGCCGAATTTCTCATGGAACACGGGCTCATTGACGCCATCATTTCCCGCAACGACATGAAGGAGAAATTGATTGGCTACATGGATTTCCTCACCGCCGGGAAAAAGGCTACTGCCAGCTAACATACGTTTGATAGCCCTTCTTGCTCCGAAGACCAAAGAATAGTACGACAAAGACAACAGCCAAAATCCCCCACTCGACGTATAATAGGATTGGATGTAATGCACCGCCCTCATCAAAAGGAATTGGCCGCCAATAGGGGGAAATCATGTAACTAAGTTTGGAACCATCCTGAACGCGCCAAGGAACAAAGAATAAAGTCAGCGGAATAATCGCCACGGTAAGAAAGCTTAAAATGCGCTGTCTCCGATTCATAACGTCATCGGCCGTATCGCCAGGCCTGCGGCCCTGGCCTTCGCCGCCTGGTCAATCCGCGCAAAAATCTTCATCCCCTTGCCCTTCAACAGCGATTCCAACCGCTCAGCCATTTCCGCCACCGAACGTTTGCATTCCAAATCAATAATGCCTCTGGTATTCATATTTTAGCGGGATCAGAGCCGTCAGATTTAGGACTAATATTTTCAACTGTTTTGGACGAGCGGACCGGCCATAGGGCCATGCGGCGCAGAAGCCCGTCTCGAATAACCAGCGTGTGAAACAACACCGTCGTGAGATGAGCCAGAAATGTTAAAAATAAAAGATACGCGAGAATCGTGTGGGTCTTGCGCAAAACCGCGTATAGCATTGGGTTTGCGGGCAGAATTGGCGGCAATTGCACCGGTCCAAACATGACGATAGGATAACGTCCTGCGGATAACATTCCCCAGCCCACCAGTGGCAAGGCGAACATCAGGATATACAGCCACTTCTCGGTTGCCGTGGCCACCCGTCGTTCCCATAGGGACATCGTTGGCGGAAACGGCGGCAGCGTCGTAAACATCCGGTTTATCACCCGAATTATCGCCAGAATCAAAATGGCAATACCCAGCGGACGGTGCAGCGCGACCAGTCTATGATAATCTCCTATCGAAGCCACCATGGCCACCCCGATGAACAGCATGGTCAGCAGCATCGCGGCCATCAACCAATGAAGGATGCGCGACAATAAGGCAAACCGGGTTGGATCATTGCTCATATCATTTTTCTGCTTCGGCGGGCGAAACTGCGCTCGGACTTTTGTGTTCCCCTTCACGCCGGGTGAAAGACCGCATATAAACGGCCGACCGGGCGCTCAACAATGGATCGTCCGATGCCGCGATTCCGTCCGGCAGTACCAGCGGATCAAAATTGATGTCGCGCGCCGGATTGGTGTCTTCGCTCTCGACCTGGTTGATCGTAAGCGTTCCCGCGTCAATCTGCTTCCTATGGGGCGGCCAGGGAATCGTCGCATCATCCGTCGGGTCACCCGGCTGGGCGATGGTGATGATTAAATACCACTGCAACGGATGCCGGTGAACGTCCGCAATCAACGTGTCGAATAAATAATTCGTGTCGGCCTTGTCAGGAGGTGCCGCGCTTATCGGTGCAAAGGGCTGGACAGGCACAAACGACCACCGCACCCACGCCGTTTCGCCTTTGGCGTTAATAAAGCGGAAAGCGTTTAAACTATTGAACGTGCTGTTTTCAAATCCCGAAGACATCGGCTGGCTGCGGATTAGCTTTAACGCCTTCGCGGATTCCGGATACTTGGCAAAAAAATCCTGTACTTTTGCCGGATCAGGTTTGCCAGTAGCCGGATCCGGCGCCAGCGCAAGTAATTGGTTGTAAAACGCCTGCGGGGTGGCGAAAGGGAATACCGGAAGATTAATCATGGCCGTGCGCCATTCCTCTCCTTTCGAGGGCATAAAACTAATCCCCAGCCCACGTACGATCGCAGCCGTATCTACCGCGTATGGCCTTCCTCCGGATAACGAAAACCGCCCAATCACCGGTACGCGGCCTGCCTGGAAAACTCTCGCTTTAGTGAGCTCAGCCCCCTGCCCATTGCTTTCAAACCAGCCGCTGACGCAAACTCCCTTGGCATGATTGCGACGGAAACCCGGATGCACCCCGTTAGCTTGCTCGAACTGGTCAACAAAACGCGCCGGCGTGAGCGCACGCGTTAGCCAGCCGCCTGCAAACGCAAATAACACAGCTATCGCCACAATGATAACGACAACCGCTGCAAAGCGGACCTTTAAATCCGGCTTCTTCACGGGTTGGCACGTATGCCGCCCGTGATGAAAAGAGTCTCGCCGGTGATCCAACTGGTGTCCGACGATGCCAGGAACACCACCGCCGGGGCGATGTCCGATGGCTGGCCGATCCGGCCCAGGGGGATTTGCTTCTCCGTTTCCTTGCGGAAATCACTGGTGGCGATGCCGCTCGAATGAAGGCCTTCCGTCTCAATCATCCCGGGGTTAACGGCGTTGATGCGGATTTTGCGCCCGCCAAGTTCCTTGGCCAGCACACGCGTCACAGAATCCACCGCCGCCTTGCTGGCGCTGTAAACGGAACCGCCCGGCAGCGATCCAGTGCTGGCAACGGAACTGATATTAATAATGCTGCCGCCCGCGGGGTTGAAATATTTTAACGCTTCCTGGGTCGCCAGGATCAAACCAAGGACATTCAGGTCGAAGTGTTTGTGAAAATGTTCCTCGGTGATTTGTCCCAGCGGAGCAAACTCATACATGCCCGCGTTATTAACCAGGATGTCGAGCCCGCCGAATGCCTTCTTCGTCTCCGCAAATAGCCGCTCAATATCTGCCTTTTTGGCCACGTTCGCCTGCACGGCAATGGCCTTGCCGCCACTACTGGCAATCTCAGCCACCACCTTGTCCGCGCCTTCGCGACTGGACGAGTAATTGACAACCACCGACGCGCCTTCCCCCGCCAGTGCCTTGGCAATTGCCGCGCCAATGCCTTTGGATGCGCCGGTCACGACCGCGACTTTGCCCGCGAGTTTATTTGATTTTGCACTCATGTTTTTACCTCCATTGTTTCATTGTTGAAATCAGCCGAAACCGCGTCTTGTAGCGGTTCGGAACAGAAAAAGCTCCTGTCGGAGCCAACCATCGCCTGTATCTAAAAAATTGCAAGCGGAAATGCCCGGCCAGCCATAGCCTTGGCGAACGGCTAAGGCGGACCTCGGGTACCGTTCGACGCGCCCTCGCATCGAACATTCTTAAATTATACATCCGCCGATCCATCAATCCGGGTTTTGGGACAATCGTTGGCAATTCAAGGGGATTCAAGCCTATTCAAGACTCCCACCGGGGGGTGGGCCTCCGCAGAGGGCTCGCCACTTGTCACTCATCAACTTGCCACTTGTTTTTCGGAGGCCTACGGAAGGCTACGGAAGCCCCCGAGGGCCTGGGTTGCTTCCAATTGACAGACCGTTGGGAGGGGTAAACCATCTCGGACACAAGTCCGCGTTGATTTGCATTCTGACGTCTGGATTCTGGATTCTGGATTCTGTCTTGTGTAAAATCCCTCATGCTTCGTCTTGACCAGGCAATGGTGGAACGCGGCCTCTGCGATAGCCGCGAGAAAGCCAAGCGCGCCATCCTAGCCGGCCAGGTGCGCGTCAATTCCCAGCTTGCCCATAAGCCCAGCGACTCCGTCACCCCTGCGGACGACATCGCCCTGGCCGCTCCCGAAAAATTCGTCAGCCGCGGCGGCTACAAACTTGAGCATGCTCTGAACTTTTTTAAACTCGACGTCACCGGACTGGTCGCCGTTGACCTCGGCGCATCCACCGGCGGCTTCACCGATTGCTTGCTGCAGCGCGGCGCGCACGCGGTCTTCGCCGTGGACGTCGGCCAGGGGCAGCTTGCCTGGAAATTGCGGCAGGATCCCCGCGTCGTCGTCATGGAAAAAACCAACGCCCGCCACCTGAAACCCGGCCAGTTGCCGCGGCCCGCCGACCTGGCTGTCATCGATTGCTCGTTCATTTCGCTGCGAAAAATCCTGCCGCCCGCGGTTGCATTATTGAAAACGGCAGGCAAAATAGTCGCGCTCGTCAAACCGCAGTTTGAGGCGGGCAAAGCGGAAGCGGACAAAGGCCGCGGAGTCATTCGCGACGCTTCCATTCACGGGCGAATTTTGGAAGAATTGCGCCAGTTCGTTGCTGAAATGAACCTGGCCTGGCAGGGCAGCGTGGAATCGCCGTTGCAGGGCCCGGCGGGAAACAAAGAATTTTTGGTATTAATTGATAAAAATAAAGGTTGAGCATTCAATCACGTTTAATTTTGAAAACTCAGAAAATCAAGCGGATCGGCCTTATCGGCAATATGCAAAAAGCCGAGTGCGACGGCATGATTCGCCGGGCGACCCGCCTCATTGAGCGTGCCGGGCGCAAGGCCATCGTGGACGGCAATGCCGCCGAGCTTGCGCGCCATGCGGATATGCTCATGGTTTTTGGTGGCGACGGCACGATGCTCCGCGCCGCGCATAACATCGCCGGTTCGAAAACGCCCTTGCTAGGCATTAATATCGGCGGCCTCGGATTTCTCACCGCCGTCCCGTCAAAGCACCTCTCCCGCGCGCTGGACCATATCTGGAAGGGCGAATTCAAATACGAACCGCGCGCGCTCATCGAAGTCAGCGGCCGTTTCAACGGAAACCAAATCCTCAAATCCGCGCTCAACGACATCGTCATCAGCCGCGGCGCGCTCTCACGCCTCATCAGCCTGGAAGTAAGCGTCAACACTGAACTGATCACCCGTTATCGCTGCGACGGCTTGATTGTGAGTTCACCGACAGGTTCCACGGCCTATTCGCTGGCGGCCGGCGGCGCGGTGGTTTCCCCCACGGCGGAAGTTTTCGCGCTCACACCCATCTGCCCGCATGCGCTTTCAAATCGCTCCATCATTTTGCCGCTGGATTCGACAATTCGCGTCAAGGCGATGAATCCCGCGCCCGCGACATTGCTCAGCGTGGACGGCGAGGTCGTGGCGGAATTGGACGCAGGCGATGAAGTGACCGTCCGACGCAGCCGCAGCATTGTCCGTCTGGTCAACCTTCCGAACAATTCGTTCATGGAAGCGTTGCGGCAAAAATTACAATGGCGCGGAGCTTATGTATGATTAACTTTTAGCGGCCATGGTTCGACTCAAAGACATTGCCCGCCAGGCGGGCGTATCGGTAATGACGGTTTCGAAAGCGTTGCGCGATGAACCCGACGTCTCCAGCGCCACAAAATCGCGCCTGAAAGCCCTCGCCCAGCAAATGGGCTACGTGCCCGATTCAAGCGCCCAGGGACTGCGCACGAAAACCACCAAGCTGTTCGGCCTGGTTATTCCATCCATCACCGACCCAATCTTTAGCCGGATCACCTTCGCCGTGGAAGAACGCGCGCATGAATTGGGCTACGACATCCTGCTGGCGCACACTCTCAACCAAAGCGAGCGCGAGGAACATTGCATTCGCCGCCTCCTGTCCCGCCGCGTGGATGGGCTTTTCATCTCGCCGGTCTATCGCTTTACCGCCGAAGCACGTGTCTACCAGGAAATCGTCGCGCGCAAAACGCCCGTCGTCCTGCTCGGCCAGCCCGCGCCATTTTGCAAAATGTTTCCCGGCGCGGAAGTCGAGGAACTCATTGCCAGTTACAACGTCACCCGCCACCTGCTGCAACTCGGCCACAAGCGAATCGCCTACCTGGCCGGCCCGCAGGTCGCGCCGTGGGCACACGACCGCTTCGAAGGCTACCGCCGCGCCTTGCGCGAAGCGAACCTCGACGTGGACGACAAAATGGTCTTTCAGGCGGGCGGCACGATTGAAGATGGCACCAAGGCCGCGTTGCAAATGCTCAATGAAAACTGTAACGCCACCGCCGTCCAGGCCGTCAACGATTTGGTTGCCATCGGCTGCGCCACAACATTGCTGGCGCAGGGATTCAAAATCCCCGGCGACATTTCCATCGCCGGCTTTGGAAATATCTTATTAGCGGACCATTTCCGCGTTCCGCTGACTACCGTGCGCCAGCCCAAATACCGGCTGGGCGTTGCCGCTGTGGAAATGATGACGCAATTGCTTCGCGGCGAAAAGGTACAAACCCGCCGCATCCCCGGCGAACTGCTCGAACGCGACAGTACCGCCGCGCCGAAGGCCGAATCGTGAGAAATTACTGGAAATTAAACCACCGGCAGCGCCTGGAATTGCCTGCCTAAAATCGGCGCGCTTTTGGTCTTAAGCCAGTTTTCCAATACTGCGGCATAGACGCTGCGAAAATCCACGTTGTACTTAACGTCACCCTGGAAGAGGTCTTGCGGCGCCAGGCTCGGATAAGCGCCGAGCAACCCCGCGTTCACCTTATTGCCCACGATAAACATCGGTGCTGCCGCGCCGTGGTCCGTTCCGCCATTCGCATTTTCAGAAACGCGCCGGCCAAATTCACTAAACGTCATCACCAGCACACGCTGCATGTTACCCTGCGCTTTCATATCAGATACAAACGCCTTTACGGAATCACCAAGGTCGCCCAGCAACCGCTGTTGCGTGGCGATTTGGTTCGTGTGTGTGTCGAAGCCGCCCTGAGAAACATAATAGATGCGCGTCGGCAGTCCGCCACCAATCAGTTTGGCAACCAGTTTGAGCGAGTTGCCCAGTTGCGATCCCGGGTACTGTGCCTGGTTTTGCACACGGGCAGCAATGCTCCGGATTTCATCGGAACTGACTTGAGCGTCGAGCGCCGTGCGTTCGATGAAATCCACCGCGCGCCCGCCCGTCATCGGCATCGCACTGGGGAGCATACCGATGCTGCCGCCGGAGTTGCCATCCGCCGGCGTCGTATCAATGTCATTCAGCTTTTCATACGACACTTCCACCATGTCCTGTTGCCCCGGGCGCGGATGGTCGCCGGGCATGAAGCGATAATTCTGCGGATTGGTTACGCAAATGCCCTTCGGTTTTTGCGCGTAAAAGGACTGAGGCACCTGTTCTTCTATCGCAACGCCCACGGCCGGATCGCTGCCGGCGCAGTCATTGTCAAAATAGCGGCCAATCCAGCCGTACTTCTCATACTTGTCGGAGTCGCTCGCTGTCTGCCAAATTTCCGTCGAACGGAAATGCGAGCGGTTGGGATTCGGATAACCCACGCCCTGTACGACCGACAGATTTCCCAAATCATACAAATCCTTGAAACCGGTCATCGCCGGATGAAAACCGATTTGGTCCGTCAATTTCAAAACCTTGTCCGCCGGCAGACCGATGCGCGGGCGCGCCCTGCGATAATTGTCATCCGCATAAGGCACCACCGTATTGATGCCATCATTGCCGCCGGCCATTTGCAAGACAACGAGAATCGTTCCGTCCTTGCCCGTGACCGTTTGGACGGCGGAATCGGCCGCCTGGCTTTGCAATGCAGTAAACGTGTTGGCGAGAAATGCCGGGACCGTCCACGTTAGCGCACTGCCCAGCACTGTCTTACGCAAAAATTCCCGGCGCGTTTGGAGTGTAATTTCGTTTTTCATATGTTTGGACGGCACGGAGCCGTGTTTTAATTTATGTCACCTGGTATGCAGGCGTGGACATCACCAGGCGAATGACCGTCTGAATGTCCGCGTCAGTTAATTGGGTGCGCGAATCCAAAAACTCACGCAACGTTTTCTCCTGGTCATCGTTCAACGTGGACTGCAACAGGCGGCGTTGAATAGACGCAACTACCATGTCTTTATCCATGCGTTGTTCGGGCGTTAAAATTTTCTCCACATTCACGCCGCCGATGTGGAGGCGTTGGGCGTACTTTTCAACCTTATTTCCCGCATTGGTTTTTTTCTTGTTGGCGTTGCCTCGGGGCGAAAAGTCGGCGCCCTGCAATGGCTCAAATGAGCCCTGCACGAGCGTTGCGGCCTGGTTGTAACGCGCCAGCAACGTGTTAGTCGTAATCCAGCTCATTCCGCCGTCCCAGCCTTTGACATTCGGCGGGGCAAACAAATCCTGTCCCAGGCTGCGCGTCATGGCCATGCAAACGACAGCCGGCGGCAAATCGCATTCCAGCATTCGTGACGTGCCCACCATCCATTGCACGGGGCTTTTGACTTCGTTACGCACAATGTCCGGCGAATAAAATTCTTCACTCATGAACATCTCGCGCAAAAATGGCTTGAAATTGTCTCCATTCGCACGAAATACCATCGCCATCGCCTGGTTTAATTCCGGCGAAGGCATTTGACCCGCATAAAAGTTCCAGATTTTCGCCGTGATAAATTTTGCTGATGCCGGCTGCGCGACGATTTGCGCGAGCACATCCTCACCCGTAAGATTTCCGGTCAATCCAAGGAACGTTTTTTCACCGTTGTCGTGGAAGTTCGGGCGATAAACAAACCGCTGCTGCTGGCGATCCAGCGACCACCCGGTCAACGCCCTGGCGCCTTCGGTGACGTCCTTCTCGGTATAATTTCCGATGCCCAGCGCAAAGAGTTCCATCACTTCGCGCGCAAAATTTTCATTCGGATGCTCCTTGCGGCTCTCTGCCTGATCGAGCCAGATGAGCATCGCCGGATCCTTGCCCGTTTCAATCAAAAGCCGAAGCCAATTGTCCGTGCCCAGGCGCCGGAACAATTCATTCTGACGCCACATATAATAAGAATCGCGGACCTTTTCGACACTCGTTGCAAAATGGCCGTGCCAGAACAGCGTCATTTTTTCCTGGAATGGCCTTGGCCCGTTGGCCATGCGGTCGAGCCACCATCCGCGCAATTCGACCATGCGCTGAAATTGCATGCGCGCTTCATCCTGATTGGCCTGCCGTTTCTGCTCCGGCGTTCCCGTCTGGTAGATCTGGCGCAATGCCGCTATCCGGTCCGGTTCCGGATGCGCCCATGGCGGGGGAAGCGTCGCATCGGGAATTTTTTCGTAATCGATCAGGAACGACACGGCCCCGGCTTGCGACATATCGGCGAGGTTTTGGATCGCCGAGGGCGGCCCGCCAAATCCCGCGCGGTTCAGCAGGTGCGCCGCAGTATCATAATTCCATTTGTCGGATGGAAGCGGCTTTAGCATATAACTTCACAGACGCGACCTGTCACAAAAAAGTTTCACCGACTATTCATTTTTTGTCCTAAACGTATCTAATATAGCATGTAACGCGCCGGAAGGCAGCAGCTTGCTTTGCGTTAATTCCACTTCCCGCGCCGTCCATTCACCGAATCGTTTGTCTGTCCGCACGCCAGCCATAAATTTTTCTACTGCACCGCGCCGCAATTTTTCAAAACGCGCCAGCGTCACATGCGCGGCGAAATTTTTTGCTTCTTCTTTTTCTGCGAACTTTCCCACCACTGCTTCCAGTTGCCGCTGAAATCTGTGAAGCTGTTTATCCACGCTCTTAATCTCCACCCAAAACACACGCGGCGAAAATTCATTCGGAAAAAATCCAACGCCCTCCGCGCGCAATGACATGGGCGGTGTCGTGGCGCAAACCGCGCGCGCCGCTTCACTCAAAGCGTCAACTTCACCGGCCGGAACATTGCCAAGGAATTTCAGCGTCAGATGAAACTGCTCCGGCTTCGCCCAGCGAACACCCTCCTTCGACAACAACGGTTTTAGTTCATCCTGCAGTCGTTGCAATTCTGCTTTGACCGCTTCAGGAATCTGAATGGCCAGAAACAATCGAAGTATCTCTACCGCATTCATCCACTACCGAACAATATATCACATCCGCTGGCAGCGCGGACAAAAATAGGTGCTCCGTGCCGCCTGGGTAATGCGGATAATCTTATTCCCACAGTTAAAACACGGCTTTCCCGCACGGTCATAGACACGCAATCGCCGTTCGTAATAACCCTGGTCGTCGCCGTCGAAATAAAATAGCGCCCCGGATTTTTCTTCCACCGCTTTCAACGAGACCGTGCTACCCGCTTTTATCGAGTCGTTCAAGACATCACGGATGGCGGGCAAGAGTTTCTTCACCTGCGCAAGCGTCAATCGGTTGGCCGACAGCTTCGGGGAAATCCGGGCGCGATTAAGCGCTTCGCTGGCGTAAATATTTCCCACGCCTGCAATCAAACCCTGGTCGATCAATTTTACCTTGATGGATTGTCGCGATTTTTTCAGCGATTCCCAAAACAGTTCCGGCGAAAATGTTTTATCCAATGGCTCCGGCCCAAGCGCCTCAATGGGCGACAAATCCAGCGTCATCCGTCCAAAATAGCGAAAGTCTTCAAAAATGAAATTATGGCCACCTAAATCAAAAGCCACCGCAGTGTGCGTCGGCAGTTTCTCATTTTTCCTGGCCGCAAACATCCTGCCGGTCATGCCCAAATGACCGAGCACGGTAAAAGTCCCTTTCGGATTTTTTGGCTGCAACTCGAACAAAAGATATTTTCCACGACGCGACAGTCCTTTAAATTTTGCGCCGGCCAGCGTTTTTTGAAATTCACGCGGCGGCGTCGGTCGCGTGGAGCGTTCGCGATAAACTTTCACGGCGCGAATCGTTTTCCCGCGCAAAAACGGCCGCAACTGGCGCGCGAGAACTTCTACTTCAGGCATTTCGGGCATAACGATACGCGCTGGCAGTCATCCCAAAATGGCCGGATCGCCGTAAAGCGTGAAGGAACCAGCGCGGGTAATTTTCACATCCATAATCTCACCTCGATGACGGTCGCTACCGTCGAACACGACAATTCTATTGCAACGCGTCCGCCCGGTCATGCGCGCCGGATTTTTTTTGCTTGGGCCTTCAACAAGAATTTGTGTTTGCTGTCCCACAAAGCTTTTGTATTTGCGCGCGGCGATTTCATTAATCGTTTGCAGGAGGGTTTGATTCCGTTCTTCGCGAACGCGCTGAGGCATTTGGTTGGGCATTTCCGCGGCAGGCGTGTCGCGGCGTTGCGAATATTTGAAAATATAGGCCTGGTCAAATTCCACTTCGCGCGCCAGCGAAAGTGTTTCTTCAAAGTCCTCATCCGTTTCGCCCGGGAATCCCACGATAATGTCCGTGCTAATCCCGATTTCCGGCCTGGCCACGCGGAGTTTTTTGATAATACCTAAAAACTTTTCGCGCGTATAACCGCGATGCATCAGTTTTAAAATCCGGTCGCTGCCGCTCTGGACGGGGAGATGCGCGCTCTCGCAGAGTTTCGGTAATCGCGCATAAGCATCAATCAAATCATCTCCGTAACCCTTTGGATGCGGCGACGTGAACCGGATGCGCTCCAGCCCATCAATCTCGTGGACCGCTTCCAGCAGTTGGACAAAGGCCGATTTCCTGTCACGCGTCGGGATGTCGCGCTTCCCGTAGCTCGTCACGATCTGCCCGAGCAGGGTGATTTCCTTGACACCGCGCGACACCAGTTCGCGGCATTCGGCGACGATATCATCAATCGTCCGGCTGCGTTCCTCGCCGCGCGTATAAGGCACGATGCAAAACGTGCAATATTGGTTGCAGCCCTGCATGATGCTCACGAAGGCGCTCACGGATTTCCTGGAATTGCCATTGAGCAAATGCTCGCGAATGGCCGCTTCGCTGTCTTTTTCCTCCGCCACGTCCACGACCTTTTCCCGCGCGCCGTTCAGGATTTCTTGCAGGTAATCGGCCGCGCGGTGAAATTTTTGCGTGCCCAAAACCAAATCCACGTCAGGCAATTCATCAATCAACTTCTGTCCCCGGCTCTGTGCCATGCAGCCCATGAAACCA
>Ga0206887_10033_pt1 | contig 33769 bp, 30 predicted proteins | sample Alteio_BWOrgHeat_89_FD_153248 | JGI IMG/M metagenome (GOLD analysis project Ga0206887, IMG submission 153248) | Enriched cells from forest soil in Barre Woods Harvard Forest LTER site, Petersham, Massachusetts, United States - Alteio_BWOrgHeat_Nextera3 ...
TGCTCAACAGCCTGATGCTTAAAATAAAAGAGATAAGCGGGCCAACCACTGGAATTACCGCAAAAATCATTGGGGCTTGCGCTAAAGCTACCGCTCGCAAAATATGGTCGTAAGTATCTTTATAAAGCAGAGAAAAACGACACATTACCCACAAAGCCCCTGCCAATAAATAAAGTGTAAAATAGGCGCTGATGGGCAAAAACACGAGGGTAATCCACTTCTCTATACGATACGCGCTGAGGCGCTCGATGATGGTGGCAAAACCCGCCTCACCTGGTGGAAGGGATAGAAGCTCACTCAATTTCGCAAAAGTCTGCGGGTCATGAATCATGGTGTTCATGCTATATTTGGCCAGTGACAATTCCACTACTGTCTGGCCTCCAACACCGATGCAAAGACACACAAAAGCAAAGGCAATGAGCCTTTCTACTTTAAGCTCCATCCAGGTCGTATTAGCCAAAAATGCTCTGGGCTGCCTTAAAAGCTGATTCAGAGTCGAAAAAAACCAAGCAATGGCTGATGAATGAAGCTGCGTCATGTGTACTGTTCCATAGTTCAAATAATTATCTTGAGCGCTTTGGGCAAAATTTCAAAGATGGCCGGTAGAGATCCAAAGAGTTCTCCTTCAACTTCTATGCCAATGAGTTGCTTAGATGTGCTTTTTGCGGTTAATCGCGCACATTTTTGCGAGAGAACTTGAGGATGCTTGAGATGGGAACCCTTGTAAACCCGCCAGCCATTTTTGACAAAAAAGGCCAAATTCATTTTTGAGACCAACACTTGATCGAATAGACCATCATCAATCATGGCATGGGGAGCAATAAACATGCCACCCCCAAAATACCTCCCATTGGCCAACACCAAAAGCGAGGCCTGAGCATATTGGCTACGTTCGCCTTCTATGGTTACTTCTAAAGGCCAGCTTTTATGAGTTAAAATCGTTCGCAAAGTGGCCCAATAATAAGCAATTTTGCCATTGATATTTTTCGGTGAGTTATTCACACGCTGAGCCACCTCGGCGGAAAGCCCGCAACTGGCAATGTTGAGAAAATAACGAGATTTTTGGCCCTCTGCAAAAGTGGCACTTACCTTGCCTATATCCACTATTTTCTCTTTGCCTTCTCTTATACGCAATAAATTTCGCTCAAGTCCTTTCTCTAGCGAAAAGCTTCTTTGCAAATCGCCGCCGGTGCCTTCACAGATAAAAGCAAAAGCTGCGTTACTCCGATTTTGCTCTGTGCCAGCCATAAAGCCGTTAAGTGTTTCATTTATGGTTCCATCGCCCCCTACGGCTACGATGAGCCCGTAACCCTCCCTGAGGCACTGCTCAGCAATTTCGCAGGCATGCAGCGGTCTTTCAGTCACAAAAATATCAGCTGAGCTAAAAATGTTGCGGACGAGGCGCTTAATTTCTGGTAATTTTCTGCCAGTTGCGCCAGAATGAGCGGCTGGATTAATAATAAATGCTTCTTTTTTCATTCATAAACCTTGCTTGGCCGGGTCTATTAAAACTCTAAACAATGGCTACCGCTGTGTCACCAAAACTCATCTGTCTTAATGAAGGCCCTCATCATATCGTAGTGTTCAAGCCCGCCAATATGGTGGTAGTAGAAGGCCGAGGCACAATACCGCCTACACTTCTTGATCTAGTTAAGCAGACTTACGGTAAGAATATTCGGCCAATTCACCGATTGGATCGAGGAACAGCAGGCGTATGTATTTTTGCCAAAACCCAGTTTGGCGAGCATGCCCTGAGCAATGCCTTTAAGAAGCATTTAATAGATAAAAGATATATCGCTGTAGTTGAAGGAATACCGAACTTTAGCAAAAAAACCGTCGATGCACGACTGCTCAGAGTAGATACCCCAAATGCCAAAAGTGGGCCCTTGGCTATGCAAACCATTGATGAAAAAGGCCAACGGGCCGTGACGAGCTTTAAAGTATTGTTTAAAGGTGAAAAAATCAGCGTTATTGAAGCGCGCCCTCAAACTGGACGCATGCATCAAATTCGGGCTCATTTGGCCTACTTGGGGTATCCAATTATTGGTGATAAACAATATGGCAGCACAATTCCCTTTGAAAAACATGCACTTATGCTGTTCGCTCAGAGCATCAATTTCCCTGCTCCCACTGGCGGCAGACAGGAAGCAAAAGCACGACTGCCTCAAAATTTTGTTGCGTTTTTACAAAAGCACGGAATTGATTCTGCCAAGTTGCAGCTCAGTTAAGTTTTTTCAACTTCTGGATTCATGCCAGTGATCCAAGTGCTATAGGTGGAATCCGGCTGATTTTGTAGGTTAAGTTTTCTGCGCAGCACGCTTTCATGTACGACTGGCCGGCCGGCAACCTGGCTATCGTAAACACGCTGCTTTCTTTGAGGGTATAATATATGCCTCAATAGGCCTATACCAGAATCATTAAGTTTGTCGTCAATATTTTCTGTGGTATCAACCTGGTTTTTTTCATATATGAGAAGACCATGTTTTTGAGCCCTATTAATAATCCAATTAAGGGCAATATTTGATACCCCTTGCCCATCATTTCCCCCACCAACGTCAGTATGCGCCCCGCAAAACCACACTTGTCTTAAACTTTGATAGGATTGCACTGTGTTTGAGTTCCATAGAGCTGGGGTAAAGGCCACCCTTCTCTCGTCGAGAGCAAGAGCATGATAAGCATTTTCGATACAAGGCGTTAAATCGAAGTTATGAAAAGACCAGTGAAACCAGGGTGTTTTATCGAGAAGCTTATCAAGCCATTTTACCGGCAAACCCAAAGCGGGAACCGTATCCCAAACACCAATAAATTTGATGCGCACCCACATGGTGTGGTTTTTGGCGAGAAATTCCTTGGCTTTCTTATTGCGCACATCATTGGAACTGATGCGATAAATTTTATATGCCCTTTCTATAAGCTCAGGCCGATTCGCGGGTAGAATACCAAAAAGGTGTATGAAGCCAGCAAGGCTTCTTACCGTAGCCGCACCGCGGCTAAAACCAAAAAGGTATATCGAATCACCAGATTCAAATTGATCATAGATAAAACGATAGCATTGAAGGATGTTTTTACTAATGCCAAGCCCCCCCATAAGTCCAACCCAGCGCTCCTTTCCCGTGGTGCCAACGCCTGGATCGTAGAAAGCGACTTGCCTGCTGGTCCTGTCTTCAATCATGTTAAAGAGTCTATAGACATTGGAATTGATATTTGTATCTAGGCCGCCGTTTAGATCAGTTCCATCAGAAAAAATAACTATATTCTTGGACATATATAAATTCTCCGCCTTAAATCATAACAACTAGCGTTTATTTAAGCAGGCCTGAATTATAAAAAATATCCCGATTGAAGCCGCACAATACCTATGCTAATTATCCGCACCGTAAGGTGTTTTTAATTAACTGTGAAATATATGATAAAAATTCTGCACATAGCACTGCTATTAAGCTTCTCTTTAACATCCCAAGCCTCTCCTCAGGTGAATGGCATTTTACTGTATACCGGTCCGGGCGCCGATGTAGATTGCTGGCAAGCTACACAAAAAACCATAGCTCGCATTGCTGAACCTAGTCTGAGTAGAGAGCTCTTCAACGATGTAAACTTTCTGTTGCGAAGATTAGAAGCTCATGGCTCCAGCGCGCAAAAAATCCTCGTCATCGTGCCTGGTGGAAATGCGCTTGAGATGGATATCGCAAAATTTAGCCGTGTTTTCAATTTAATTACAAAACATGAACACAATTATCTGGGCATCTGTGCAGGCGCTATTCTACCGACCGCTAGTGGATGCAGAACGCTTGATTCTATCGAGTACGAGCGAAAAATGCGTCTTGAAGAAAAAATTTATGGCCTAGAAAGCATAGATAAGGTAGACGTCAAATCCCATGCGCTTTTGACTAGTTTTTTTTGTATGTCTCCAACTTTTAAATGTGCTGCTGGACAAGGAGTTGAGGTCTTAGGAACCTTGCGTTCTAATCAGCGTCCAGTTTTGTTGCAAGCTAAAAAACACAATAGTCACTTTATTTTAAGCTCTATTCATCCAGAATTTTCTCCTACCGAGAGTGCAGCCTTCATAAAAATGGATAAATTTGTTCGACTCAGAGCATTATGCACCCGCGATTTTATAACCCAAGAAATTGAACTTTTCGGTCCGCGTAACGCACATGAGTTCACCCAAGTTCCTCAAGAAATCGACAGATTAGAGAAGATCAGTAGGGAATTTATTGCTCAGTCTGTTGAAGAATACGAAAGAACCGAACATGCACGCTTGACGCTGTTTCGCGATCTCTTGCTCAAATTGGGCGTACCTTGTTTAGACAATTGGCTTGGGCCTTAACAATCCCACTTCAAGGGCTCTTTACACAAGCTCTTTGCTTCACTAACAGTTGGCGACTGATTGAAGGAGATGAGCGTGAAAAAATTTATGTACTGTGCTGCTCTGTTGCTGACTTTTTCGTCGGTATTTGCTGGTGGAAATCAATCGCTACCAAAAAAGCAACCGCCTTTTTTAGACGGTTGCTATAAAAGAATTACAAAGCAGCACATTCAATATATCAAAATTATTTCTCATTATTACGGACAAAAACCTGGCTTCTCAGTCACCCAAATGGACTTTGAAAGAGATAAGTCCATCGGTGAGATTCTGACCGCAACCAATTTTCAGTATTTTTACAACGACTACTTTTATAGCCAAGGAAAGGGGCGACCATTTTTTGAGGGCTCCAAAATTTTTGTTGAAAAGCATTGCTATTACCTCAACCCAGAAGGCCAGCTCATCGACGAATATAGCGATATTTCAAATATAACTTTACTTATTGATCCTGGATCGCAAGGAGAAATACTGACATTTAATTTAGTTGAAAACGCTGATGAACTTAAGCAAATTGAAACATTATTCCAGGATACTCGAGTAAAACATGAGCGAAAAAAGGCGGAGCTAAACTTAGAAAAAGAGTTAGCTCGCAGACGCCAACAAAGACGAAGTGAACTCAAGGCAATAATGCGTCAACGAGAATTCATCGCCAACGAAGATTTGTAGTGAAACGCATAGTTTATTTGCTCTGAGAGCTGACCTCTTGAGGTGTTTTAAGCCCGAGACACCAAGTAGTCATTGTTCCCACATCATGAACCTCATGCTCTTTAGCCATTGAGCCCCACGAGCTTAGGCTTTCGGGATAACTTGACGTCATCAAGAGCCCCAAATTTTTCCAATTTACTCGTGCACCGCCGCCAATGAGCACCTCGTTCTGACCTATAGAGCAGCTTCCCTGTGGCACGCGAAGCAAAAATTGGGAGGTTACTTCTTTGAGGGTAGTTTGGACTTGAGCAATGTCACTCAAAAATTTCGTTTGAAAACCTATTGCATAAGAAACTACCTGAGCCGGATTCACATGAGCATGATCAGTGGCAGATGCGGTCCAGCTATTTGCTGTCGGGTACGAACCTAACAGGAAACTTGAATGCTTGAGACCAACAGGATTAATAACTTGTGCACCGCCTCCAACCAAGGTAAAATCATCGAGAAGTTGCGCAAGAGCCGTCGGCCTGCGTTTTTTGTCACTTGTTTTAATAACCAAATCGTACACATTGGAAGGTATTTTGCTACCATCTATCATTCGAGCGCCGATAGCATACACCGTCACTGTCCCCTGACTTGCTCCTCGATAATCCGTTGCGGAAGCAGTCCATTCGCTACTGCTCAGCGGATAGGAAGAGGTCAAAAGATTACCCGGGCTGGTCCAATTTACCTGCGCTCCTCCACTCAGCAAAACAAAGCCATCAGGTAATTTGACTGACGCTTGCGGAGCGTTTGATAGGCCTGAGCTAACTCTGTGTACTTGTATGTAGAGATTTCCTATATCATATTCACGAAAGAAGGTTTCAGGATAAGGCCCTCGCACCACTGGCGGAGGAACTGGTTTTTCGTCGTCGTCTGGTATGGTGGGCGGGGTTACGATTTTTTGCATGGGTATCATGAGATAACTGCAGCTGGTTCTAAAACTACTATTATCGGTCGCTCTTACTACAACTTTGGCCTCAATATCAGGTGTGCTCACCACGAGATCCAAGGTATCTTCTCCCGGAATTAACTTGGTTGGCAGGGTCAGGGCACTGGTAACATTTCTTAACCCAACTTCCATGTCTAAGACCCGAGGAATTCCTGGACCAGGATTCCAGCCGATAGTGAATGTGAGAGAAGTTCCCGTATCTTCAGCAAAACAGATAAGCCCTTTATTTTGCCCACCCACACAGCTTTTCCAAGCATCCACAACGTTACTATTGACCAGCTGAACCAAATTATGAGAGAAATCACCCGTTCCATGTTGCCGTTGCTCACTACTGCAACGTTGTCTTTGCCAGGTTTCAACATCAGAAAAACCACCACCTTCTGGCAAACTTGCAATAATCAATTCAAGAGTTAGACGACTTGTTGACGAAGATGCGTCTGCTGAGCACGCCCAGGCAATAAGCAAACTCTCTTCCTTGACGTTGTGAGTGGAATCATAAATATCATGCACGCCATTCGCTAAAATCTGGCTGCAGTAATCGTATGGAGAGCCCCACAGACCATTTCCCACCAGGCCAAGAAAGGGCAGTAAATATGCAAGATATCTAATTCCCATACCGCTACGATAAAAATTTAGCGGGCAAAAAGCAAATTTCCAGCCTGAACCCTTTTGAGGATCAAATAATTCGCTATTTAAGCAATTAGCTGCGCCATTTTTTGGCCGGATGTACTCAGGACGCTATGGACCAACGCCGCCATGAGCTGAGAACATCAGCACGAATAGAATCTTGGGAAAAAGCGCTCGCCTTCGCCAAAGCCATGAGATCGGTGAGATCAGGATCGACGCGCACCACGCGATCACCCAAACGCCATTCTACCACTTTGCAGCTTTTGAGACTTTGTCCGCCACCAAGAGGAACAACAACGATTCTCTTCGTCAATTGATGACATTCCACTGGACTACTCATAACTTCAGTTGCACCACCGACCACCAACAATACTTCAATAATATCTTGGCTATTTCTAAAATCGGCAAAGCAATGAATTCTCATATTATGGCTAAAAAAGCCGCCTTCGCTCACGATTTGCATCACATGCACAGCATCAGCGCCAAGATGTTTAAGGCGTCTGAGTAAATCCTCTTTGTCCAAAGGCCCACAAACAGTGGCTTCAATTTTAATGCGCGGGCGACTTAACAAAGGTGCAAGGTTGTTATTATATTCATGAGTAGAGATAACAGGCAATTCCGCTAAAGACGCTCGACAAAATGCTCGTCTAGGATTATCGCTCTTTACCGAAACACCAGTACCTATTTTTAATAATTGTCCTTCACCGCGCACACCAAATGAAGCAGCAAAAGTCTTGAGCACCGCAAGTCCCACAAGGTCACACGCTACACCAAGATCAGCGCTTTCATAGCTAGGAATTCCTTTTAACAAGGTTAAAAGCCAACCCTTAATGTCGAGAGTAGGAGAGCACGGAGGCCATTTGAGTGGCACTTTGCTGACGCTTATTGCCGCCGGATCCAATTGCGCAATCATGGAACAACAAGCCACTATCTCAGCAAGCATATTCTGTAAAAAAGACGCATCAAGGGGCGTGTTTTCATCGGCAGCACCGCCTGAATTTTCACCAAAAGAGCTCGACAATGTCTTGAGCACACGCAAACACATCGCTTTCTCAAGCGAAGACAATGAAGAAGAACCAAGCCGCTCTAAAAGCTTCTTAAAAGTGTTTGTTGGCGCTGTGCTTAAATCAAAAGTGCTCTCATTTATTGTCCATGAAAATGACCGCAAGGCTTTTTTCGCAAAATTTTCGCTGTGAATTTCAGGCTTAAAATTACTCAAACCAACGCTGAGTAAGCTATTTTCAACGCTTTTCAGCGACACACCTACATCAGCAAGCGCAGCTAAAATTAAGGCACTTGAGCATCCTTCACTGACATCCAAATGGAGCAATTTTAACTTTGTATCAGGTGCTTTGTGACTCTCAAGATCTGTCATTGTTATACTCAATATTTGTTTCTCCCTTTTTTAAAGGGGAGATGGAGAGGGATTTAGTGTGTTATCCTCGAAAAAATCCCCCTCCCCCTTTTTCCAAAGGGGAACATGAGGCAGCCCAAACCCCCTTAATTAAATCTTCCCTGCAAAAAGACCGGCAAAAGTACCAAAACTTGCAGGTTTTTGCTTAACAGTCAGGCGTTCATAGTCGGCGCTTGGCGCATCGCCCAAAGCTAGACTTAAGCGTTTATTGCCCCAGTCGACATCTAAAATACGCACGTCAATCATCTGACCCAAGGCATACGCTCCTGAGCCACTTTTGCCTTTTACTTTATCGATTTCACTAACGTGAATAAGACCATCAACTCCAGGAAAAAGACTGACAAAAACACCGTATTTTTCCACGCGCACAACTTTTGCGCTCAGACTTGTGCCAGCAACGAGCTTATCAGCATACTCTTGAAATGGGTCTTGTTTAAAAGCTTTCAGCGACAAGCCAATACGCATGCGACCTTCACGCTTAGGATCCGCCTCTATCTTCAATACTTGCACCGTAACTGTGTCACCAATTTTTACGCACTCTTCTACTTTTGTGACATAACCGTGCGACAACTGAGACAAAGGAATCAAGCCTTCCGCTCCACCAATATCGACGAAAGCCCCAAAAGGCATAAGACGGCTAATAGTTCCTTCTAACATGTCACCAATAGAAATTGTTTGCAGCAACGCAGCTTCGCTTTGCTTGCGCTCATTTTCTTGCAAGGCTCGACGGCTCAACACCAAATTTCGACCACTTTCAGAAACCTGAGTAACTAAAAAGCTCTCAGTCTTTCCGACCCACGCTTCAGCATCCTCAGAAAAAGCGATATCAATCTGTCCTTGAGGACAAAAAGCTCGAATGCCAGCAACCGATACTTCGTAGCCGCCTTTGCAGGTTTTCTCTATTTTACCGTCGACCGGAATAGCATTTTCCTTAGCACTCTGCAGCATTTCCCAATCTACAGCTTGTTTGCCCAATTTTTTGCTGAGACGAATTTCACCCTGTGCTTTGACGACAAAACACTCAATTCTATCGCCTACTTTATATGCAAGCTGACCATCTTCGTCCAAGAGCTCAATGATATCCATCGCTCCTTCAGCTTTTTGCCCCAAAGACAAGAATGCGGTATCAGCACTCAAATGAATGATGGTCGCTTTTACTTTGTCGCCAGCATTAAAACTCGCTTCCTTAATAGAGCCCATCTCAGCAAGCATGGACGCAAAATCACCTGATTCGTCAAAATAGACGGGCTCAGGACGCACTATGCGCGGAGGTGCCACCACTGCTGGCGCTGTCTTTTGCGGCGCTGCTTTATCTCGCTCTTGGTGCGGCTTCTTTTGTTCTCGAGGGGCCGAAGCCACGGGCTCTTTAACTTGAATTTTTCGTTCTGGAATGTACTCATGTACGCGCAAAGAAGGAGGAGGAGCAACTTCTACGACAGGCTCAACAACTGGCTCAGGCTTAATTTCCATTGCAGGCTTTTGCGGCGCTGCTTCGACAATTAATTCAGGCTCTTTCTCTGCTAACACACTCTCAACAGCTTTTTGCTCAGAAATAAGCTCATGATCAGCAACCAAAGGCGCGGCACTGCGCAGCATGGTTTTTTTTCCTGAACGCGCTAAAAAAGCTGGATTAATACGCCTGCCAGTAACTACGGCCTTATTTTTACTCGGATCTTTGATCTGCGTCATCGAACTCACCTTATCCAAAAATTTCTTTTACTTTCTCAAAAAAGCCTTTCCCATGCGGATGAGAATCAGGATCACCAGAAGCTTCCGCAAATTTCTCCAACAACTCTTTTTGTTGCTTAGTCAATTTTTTAGGAACTTCGAGTCGCACCGTAACGAGCTGGTCACCACGTGTGCTTTCGTTTCTGAATTTAGGAATACCTTTTCCTCTCAAACGAAACACAGCGCCAGGCTGAGTTCCTGCAGGAATGCGCATTTCCACTGAGCCATCAAGAGTCGGTATTTGCACCGTATCGCCTAATGCTGCTTGTATAAAAGTAATAGGGAATTCGCACAAAACGGAAGTTCCATCACGAGTAAAAAGTGGATGGGCTTTAATATGGAGAACTACATAGAGATCCCCTGGCCTTCCACCTTGAATACCGCCCTGCCCTTCGCCATTGAGACGAATTTTCATGCCATGGTCTACGCCAGCTGGCACATCAACTGATAATTTCTTTTGTTTATCGACAAGCCGACGTCCGCGACACTTGCTGCATTTTTCTTCAATGAGCTGGCCACTACCCTGACATGTGGGGCAGGTCTGTGACATTGAGAAAAAGCCTTGAGCCACGCGCACTTCACCAAGACCAGCACAGGTGCGACAAGGCACCGGCCTCGTGCCTTCCTTGGCCCCAGAACCATTGCAGCCCTCACAGGTACTCTTACTCGTAAAACTAATCTCTTTAGAAGTACCAAAAGCGGCTTCGTCGAAGGAAAGTTCCAAGTCATAGCGCAAATCAGCACCTTGCTGACCTTGGCTACGACCACCACCACCACGGCGCCCAAACATGTCGCCAAAAATACCGCCAAAAAATGTCCTGAAGGTCTACACCAAAGTTATCACCCAAGCCCCCATGCCCAAATTGGTCATACTGGGCGCGCTTTTGTGGATCAGAAAGCACCGCATAGGCTTCAGCCGTTTCCTTGAACTTTTCCTCAGCCACCTTGTCATTGGGATTCTTATCCGGGTGATACTGATGCGCAAGTTGGCGATATACCTTCTTTATTTCACTATCGGTGGCATCTCTGGACACCCCCAACACTTCATAGTAGTCTCTTTTTTGTACCATAAAACTGCCTTAAGATTCGTGTTATAATTCTAAACATATAGTGCAAACAAGCAAGGGCCTGCCCTAAAAAGACCTCACTATGGAAGTAGATATTCATGCCCAACATTAAAAAAATTGACCATATAGCTATTGCCACCGATGATTTGGAGGCAACCCTCAAATTCTACCAAGAGGTCCTCGGCCTGCACTGTAGCAAGATTGAAGAGAATATGGAACGGGGATTAAAAATAGCCTTTATACCTATTGGAAATATTAATATAGAAATTTTAAGCTCTCTTAATGAGAACAGTGAAATAGCTAATTTTTTAGCAAAAAAAGGTCCAGGATTGCATCATATTGCCTTTGAAAGCACCAATATTAAAGAAGATATGAGTCTTATTAGCGCTCAGGGACCGCGCTTTTTATCAGCACAGCCAAGCTTAGGTGCGCACAATACTCAAGTGGCTTTCATTCATCCTAAAGATTCGCAAAAAGTTCTGCTTGAACTCGTGGAGCACAATGCTTCACAATGAAAAAAACAAAAGAGTCCTCGGTGTTGATTTAGGCTTAAAGCGCACCGGCCTCGCAATAAGTGATGAACTTGGCATTAGCACCCGAGCTTTGGAAAATTTAATTCCGCGAAGTCGTGCGGAAGATATCGCCGCCCTAAGAATTCTCTGTGAGGAATTTAATGTAGCTGTGGTGGTTTTTGGTCTGCCGCTTATGCCAAGCACGCAAGAAGAAGGGACCTTAGCCAAACGCTTTCGGGCTTTTGCCGAGCTTTTTGGCAAGGATTTGCATGAACATGGATTGGCCACAAAAGTAGTCATGCTCGATGAAGCAATGACTTCCAAATTGGCTGCTCAGCGCCTGGCAAACTCTGGCCTAGCAATGAAAAAACGGCGTTCATTAATTGATGGGGAAGCCGCACGTATTTTAGTTGAAGAATACTTGGCGGGTGCAGGGGGAAAAGCGGAGTGAATCATTCCCAAATACGCAAATTGATAGGGTGGAGTCTCTGTGCTTTGGTTGCAATTCTCGCGCTGAGCTGGTGTCTGATAGCCACAAACCTAGACAGCTTTTCACGTATCGGCTCATCACTAGATACCACCGTCTCCCTTCGCATTGCTAGGGGTAGTTCTTTGCAGTCCATTGCCCGCCAGCTGTACAGTTCGGGCTTAGTGAGCAGCGAGAAAAAATTTTATTGGTATATACGTCTGAGAACCCAAGCGGCAGGAAAATTGCAGGCAGGTTATTTTATTTTCAAGCCGCATATGTCCCCCGCTCAAATAGTTACTCATTTACAGTTTGGCAAAGAAGAGGAAGTGCGTGTTACCATCCCTGAAGGTACCAATCTAAAAGGCATAACCGCCATTTTAGTTAAGGCCGGGCTGGCAACAGAAGAGAGCATTGATCAGGCTGCAGACAATGCTCCTCTGCGGGAAAAATTTGGTCTCCCCCAACAAGGAGCCGGAGGACAAGCGGAAATTCCCGGTGGCATTGAGGGCTATCTTTTTCCTGATACTTATTTGTTGCCAAAATCATTTTCCGCGAGCAGCATTTTGTGGCAAATGCGCAATCGGCTCAATGCCATGTTGCCCATCGCTATTGAAACGCGCATGAAAGAGCTTCAGCTCAATTTTCATCAAGTGCTTACACTCGCCTCTCTCGTCGAGATGGAAGCAGCAAAAAAAGAAGAGCGGGCCATCATTGCCGGCGTCTTTTATAATCGTCTAAAAAGAAAAATGAAACTGCAAACAGACCCTACGGTGAGCTACGGCATTGAAAATTTCAGCGGCCGCATCAGAAAAGTACATTTGCGCACCGCTCACCCCTATAACACCTACATCAATTCTGGTCTGCCGCCGGGACCCATTTCTTCGCCAGGAAAACAATCAATAATCGCAGTTCTTTGGCCAGCCCAACACGATTTTCTCTATTTTGTGAGCAAAAACGATGGCACACATGAATTTTGCAAAAATCTGAAGTGCCATAATGCTGCGGTCAAAAAATGGCAGCTCAGCAAAACAAAAGCTCAAAGTACACAAAATTGTTTTAAAGCATCCAAACAAGCATAATGAATCCAAACAAAATAGTCTGGGGTTAGCTATGACTGGAAATTCGAACGAACTGCGAGGGTTAGAACTTAAACCTAAGAAATTATTTCTTCATTATTCTTTATGGACCGTTCAAATTTTGCTGGCTCTTGCCTTCGGTATAGCTGGCTGCATCAAAATGGTGACGCCCATCATTGATCTTGCAACTATGATGCCTTGGACCACCGTCGCACCCCCATATCTTGTCAGATTTATTGGAATTTCTGAATTTGCTGCGGCTTTAGGCTTGATACTCCCTTCGCTCACCAGAATTAAACCAGTGTTGACTCCATGGGCTGCCACCGGGCTTCTTGTCATAATGATTTTTGCGATAATTTTTCATATGAGCAGAGGAGAATTTCAAATGCTTCCTGCGAACCTCGTTTTAGCCGCATTGGCATTTTTTGTGGCCTACGGCAGATTTAGAAAAGCACCTATTGCGAGCCGACACTAAGGAAATTTGCAAACTCGGGATGATATTTAACGGGTGTGAATTCAATAATTTCATAGTCCGCAAGCTCGTGACGGAAAAAGGGATCACGAGCTAAAATATGCTCCAGCTGCACCTTGTCGCTCAACTGAGAAATAATCACTCCGCCTGTACGTGGATTCCTTGGTCCTGAAACGACAAAATAATTCTTCTCATAACCTTCAGCCAAAAAAGCGCGATGTTCCACTAGGTATTTGTCTATAAGCTCGAGCGATTTTCTATAATGAACCAATACAATAAACATGTGTCGTCTCCAATGTTCATGCCTTTTATTTTTTACGCACTTTACCATAAGCATTTTCTTGGACACCTCGCTTATCATGCACTGCGGAAGTCCGGCTAAAAAATTTGGTGTGCAAGTAATCTATTTGATATTCACATCCAACAATCTATTCAAGTACACCTTATTTTACTCACAATTGTAACGCGCGTGAACCAGCACCAAATAACTGCATTTAATTTGTTTCATAATCAATCTCCATGATACGTTTGAAAAAACGCTGATTAAGATGAGATGCATATCTAATGAAAACAACAAATCTCTTTATCATTGCCCTCATAGGGAGCCTCCCTTTTAATCCGTCTGCCGAAGCTTCAGGCAAATCAGCAGCTTCCACGTCCACTCCAATAGAAGATGATCGAGGCGGTGGAGGACCTCTTGAAAATCGAGCAACCGCTGCATCAACGGTTCCTATACCTTTTGAGCAACCTGATTACGCTGATGTAACAACAAAAGACCTTACTCGTTTCCTCTGGTTTTTAGAAGAGGTTCGAGATCTAGTCGCCAACAAATCGTCGGAGGATTATCAGGAGACACTCAAGTCAATTAAGGATGATATTAGACAAGAGCTCCAAAGCTCATTTTCTCAATCCTTGAAAAATTCTAGGCAACAATTGGCTGCTTCTGCAACTAAAGTTTCGAGCAAAGTTGCAAAAGCATTATCAACCAAACTAGGAGCTCATACTCTGAAAACCGATGCAAAGACGGGCGTGCAAAAACTGATCCGCGATCTAACGTGGTTTACTCGTACTCAACTAGGAGCTATAGTTGTTAAAGTTCCGCCCATTCATTTTCTTTTTAAGCCTGAAGACAAAAGGGCCGACTACCGGGAACGCATTGAACGCTATGCTCCCATGGCCAAGCTGTCCGAGAAACTATTCGCGCCAGCAGTAGGCGATGTTGTTTGTTTGCTAGAAAAGCAAAGAGACCAGCTAGAATGGCAAGGACGAGCTCAAATATTTATAGATTTTTATGAGTCAGGAAAGCGTTACCTGGCGAAACATAACCTTAGATCTTCACTAGAATCTTTAGAATACCTTGAAAAAATAGTGCGGCCCTATGCTGAAGAACTCTCACGCTGCCCCACCCGAGCTGAAAAAGAAATAGCGAAGGCTTGCCGCCAAGGTATATTATCACGGCTTGAGCAAGACCCACATATTAATATCGAGATGTCGGAAATAGGCGTCGACAGCAGACAGATGGCGTTTGAAATCTGGCATTATCTTGCGCTAAAAACAATCAGCGATGATTTTACCGCTCAGCAAAAGAAGATTCAGAAATTAGTGGGTCCTCTCTGGCAGAGAGCCTTTAAGGTAGTTTTTGCAGACCAAAGTGTTCCGGCCACTTCAGAGAATTTTGCCCGCTGGTTATCTTTGATTATTAAATCAGTAAAAGCCGAGCTTGATGTGCGCAGCAGAAGCGTTGGTGACGCTCTTATAAAAGAGGAAATGAAAGAAGCCGAGATTGCTGCGATGTATCGCGCGGCCAAAATTAAAAGCAAAGGAGCCGTCCCTGCTGAAAGTCCAATCTCCGATAATGAAGAGGAGGATTCTGAGGATGATGTAGGTGCAAAAGGTGCTGAAATCAAGCCAGCACTTCCCTCTGCGCCGGATCGAGTGCCACCCTCAAATGTTGAAATCAGGGAAACAGCAACGCATGTTTTTATTAAGGTGAGAAAAAGAAAAATAATTTATGAATGTGTAATTAATGCGTCTAAGCGAGGTACTTATGCTCCACAATTTAAGTGGGTGAGGGAATACACTGGGGATGAAGGGTGGAAAAATACCGATTATCTTCATCAGTTTCCGCATCAGGTAGATGATTTTCTCGACCGGGCGGAGAAACTCGAAGGCCGTAAAGCTGATGGTAATCGCTATAGTCTCTATGTTTTACCCGGTACGTTAAAAATTACCGAAGCTGATGGCACTACCTATTTTTTTGAAGGGCGATTTGAATTTGCCGCTAATGGCGACCAACTATTCCATCGCTTTTTTGATCCACGGTAAGAATTGCATCTAAGAATCTATTCAAATACTCAGGGTATCTCCGAAAAACGCTTGAATATTCTCTCAGAGGCACTTCCCCCACGTAGTCAGACACAAAACACCCACAGTCCACTTTGACCAATTCGTGAGGATGAGAACTATTGTAATCTTTGATTGCCCGCAAAATATGAAAAGTTTCTACATCGACACTCGAGCCCCGCTTCTTTGCTTCATGAAGCCAATCATAAGTCTCTAAGAAAATGCTCGGAATCTGAAGGTGAGTTGCTTGTGAAGCATCCTCTTGCTCAAATACGAGCTCCGCTTTACTGAGAACAACTCTTTCTAGGTCCTCATTCATGCTCGTCGAAATCGAGATGCGATTTCCAATTTCTGGCTTATCCATGCCACCTTCAGAAGAAATATATCCAGCCGCACCTCCTGAAAACAGGTATTTGCTCGAATAATGCTCCAAGATATTTCTTACTATCTTTCCAGAAATCTCTCCGTAATTTAAATTCAAAGTAATTATTCCATTAAGTCCGTTGATTGGTCTATCAAACTGAGAATAGACGAGGGAAACAATGTTGCCGACGAAGGTTTCTACTTTTAATATACGACCCTCAAATTTGCTCTGAATGATTTCGCTGACCATGTGTTCAAGCCCACAACCAGCAACTATTAAAACATGGCTTCCAAGCTTGAGCTCTGGTAATTTCTGGTTGAGTTGCTCAAAATCAGCGGCCATCAAAAAATCGAAATGCTCGACTTCCCCAACAATATCTAAAGAGTCCATCTCAACACCGGCAAGCTTAAGTGTCAGGAGTTGGGCAATCAGATTTTCGCGGCTTACCAAAGCGGCCATAATAACAAAGTAACTTCCGTCTTTGGTCCTTGCTGCGTAGTAGCTCGCCGAAGAAGGAATCACAAACTCCATCACCACCTGAGTTCCTTTAGATTGGTAGTAGGCCCACATTTCCTGCTTGGAACCCAAAAAAATCTCTACTTTACTTTTTAAAATCATTTCCCGCAGTGCAGGATACAGTCGAATATCTAGAATCCTGGCAATATCTTCTTGCTTATTTCCATCTGAATGCGGATCGGTCGTAATGAGAGTATTTTTAGAATTTATATTGAACTCGATGACCTCTTTCGGAATAGGAGCTCGTTTCCTGAAAGATTCCAAGGAGAGCATATCTAAGTTAGATTTATCTGCTTCAAACCACTTTATATCGATACTTTTGCCTCGTTCTCCAAGGGCAATGCTCTCAAGATAGCGCTTATGTCGTCGAGTGTCGCAGGTAAGCTGCTCAAACAGAAGCTGATCATCATGAGTTCTTTCTAAGTCTCCAAGCCGATCAGAAAGGGGGACTATCTTGAAGGCGATTTTCCCAAGTCGAGCTGCACGAGACATGTACGGGAGCATTTCCTCATTGTTAGAGTTCAATACGAAAGTAATCGGGATTTCTCCCTTTTCACGTCCGATCTTCAACGCGTGCTCATCACAAATTTGCTTCAACGCAGTGAGGCCATAGATCAAAGCTTCCTGCCCCATGCCACCTGATAGAGTAAAAAAGGTGTGCAAATACACACCATACTGATCTCGGGTGTATAAAAGAAATGAGAGTGCTTTGGATTGTTTAGTAATTACTAATCCTTCCATCGCCCGATCCTCGATCTGGGAGACTATGGCATCTAAATCACGGTAACCGCTGTTTTTAGACAATACTCTGGAATTTGCTTTATAAACGGCGCTCAGTTTTTCGCGGCCAAATTCATCTAGAGGCTCCTCCAAGAATTCCTTATTGTGAACAGGCTTGTCGCTAAATATTCCTCGAGGAATAAATAGATCATCTGAAATTGGTCTAGGGCGGTAGACAAATGGATACGCATATCCCGAGTTTTCTGAAGTGAAAAAGGGGTTAACCGAGTTTCCCTCGCGATCGAACTCAAGAACTGAAAACTCAAGCCGAATGAATGTTCGCCTGACATCCACATGGGTCTCAAGCGGTGTGTGAACAGAATATGCATCCATTAAATTAATATCCAAGGGATTTACCGTAATCGTTCGAGATTCATCACTGCGTGCCCTAAATATATCGAAAAAATGGTGTCTTTTGAGATCATAGGGTGTCATGTCAAAAGGTTGAGGGTAAAACATGGTCGGAATGGCATCTGTAACCAGGTAGGAGTGGTCGATCGGCTGGCTCTCAGGATTGTCCTTATCCCTCGGTAATCCATCTACATGAGGACCCGGTACTCGCTGATAGTTTGCCTTGGGAACAAATGCTTGGTCCACAGTCAAATAGGCAAAGTAATCTTTCATATCTTTGTTATGGGTAACTTCGAAATCAAGAATATCCTGAATAACCTGCGTGAAATGAACGTATTCGCTGGGAATGCGGATTTCGGTCCCTGGTAACTTAATGGGCAGGTGAAGGCTGCGAGGAACGCCCCATTTTCCAAATGAACTGTGGTCCTCGACTTTTCCAATAGTCACTGGGGTGTGTACAGGGCCATTAAAAGCCGCCTGATTCCACTTCGTGCCAATGCTTTGAACAACCACCTCGCGTTCCAAGGCAGAATCGTATTCTCTCTTTTGAGGCTTTAGGCTAAAAAAGTTACCACCAAAACTAGGATCCGACGGGCGATTGTGGCTATAGGCTTCGATTGACTCTTCGAATCCAGTACAATAACCAACCTGTCCCGCAAGAAGAAACGAGGATATCGTAATCAAGGAAAGGAGTTTCGTGACTTTGGTGAGTTTTGTATTCATATGAGTTTCCCGAAACAGAAATTTAAGCAAGCCGACTTTATAAGTCATCGCGTATAAATAGACGAGCAAAAGAGTCCGTCAATAAACGGCTTTGTCAGCTGCTAGAAAGTTATGCCGACGACGGCCAGTATCAAGTGTGGTCGCCGTTTCTTTGAAGGATTTCATTCTCAAAACGTTTAGGCTATAGCCATCGTTATTGATTTTTAGTTAAGCCACCATCAAAAATTAATTATCTTATTCTAGATGGCAGCTAAGAGGACGATAGCTTGGTTCACAGTCTTTTTGAGCAGGCGGCGGTTATTTTTACCAATGCTTTTTTGGATGCGTACAAAGATCTTTCTCTGAGTGATTTAGGATGGGGAAATGACGAGGAAAGTGGAAAATCGTATGGCAAGAAATCAAGGCTTGGAAAGTAGTGTTAGATAAGTTTTACAAAGTATTATGAGATTTATACCATAAGCGCTATATTAAAGTTTCAAAAATTAAGCGTCTTTTATTTAAGACCAAAAAACAATTTACCAAGATCTTAGCACTCTTTTGGAACGACTTTATGAGCAAAGGATTAATTTACACTGCGCTATCAGCCATTTTGTATGGGTCAATTGGCTATTTTGGGGCAATGCTCTTATCTCAGGGCCTGAGCGTAGCTCAGTTGTTATTTTGGCGTTTTTTTATCTCAACCCTTATGCTGTTGCCCTTCGTACTATTAAAATTTCGTGATGCCAACAAAACAGAACTCAAAGCACTTGCTGCCCTCTTTCTTAATGGCGCAATCTTTTATGGCATCAGCACTGCACTGTATTTTGCCGCCAGTAAAAGCATTGGTACCGGGCTGGCCATGGTCATTTTCTTTGGCTATCCGCTTTTTGTTACTGCTTTATCGGTTTTTGTGAACGGTGCCCCTGTAGGAAAAATCACCGCAATATCTTTGCTGTTCATCACGACTGGCTGCTGCATGATCGCCATGGGCCAAAGCTTTAAAAGTGATTTTCAAGGAATCTTATTCGCGATGGGTGCTGGTCTTGGCTATGGCCTCTATATTTTCTGCAGCAAGCCCGCCTCAAAAGCTGTCTCGCCAATCTCAGGAACCTTTATGGTATGCCTGGGCGGAACTCTAACCTTCTTGCTCTATACTTTCCAAGAAGGTTCACATCCTTTATGGACCCACAATTCCTTTGTATGGACCCATATTATTCTTTTCGGCCTTTTTGGTACCGTCTTACCAGTTCTCCTCATGCTTTTAGGCCTTCGTACTTTGTCGGTAAGCAAAGCTTCTATTATTTCCGTTTTAGAGCCAGTCACTACTTTAGGAATTGGTCTTTGGCTTTTGGAAGAGCTTGCGACGCCAATTCAGCTTATCGGTGCCCTAGTAATTCTTATTGGTGCCGTCATCATTCAACTTGATAAAGATGAAGAGCAAATTTCTCTTCAACAGGAAACTCATAACTGAAACTATTGTATTAATTTTGATTACGTAAATAAAACGTGTTTTGGTGGATAAGTGTGGCCAAAAGAGCAATCCCCGCTTAATTAATGGCAAAAATTCAGGATAAGTGCTTAGTTATATCCTTATCATTTAGCTTAGTAAAATCTTTGTTAATCTCGCTCTGTATGCTTTTGAGCACAAGATCGGAAAAATGGTCGCGTAAATGTCCCAGAAACTCAGGGCTGGAAAAAACGTGTAAACTTTCGTAACTGGACTTGCCGCGTTCAAGATTGAGGTAAGTTGCTATTTCGGCCGCAAATTTGATGGCCTCTGACTCTTTAGCTGAATGGTGTGGCTCAATGCCATGCCTCATGTTTCCTACGCTTTCATGGGTTTTGCCGGGACCATCACTTACCAAATCTCCTTCATGCAATCGGCTTTGAGCATGCTCAAAAGTTTTGATTTCCTCTAGGTTGCTCTTTCTATGAAACTTCAGAATTCGTGCCTTTGCGGCATTGGCCACCAGTATCCATTTTGTTCCACCAATCACAGCACACCCCCGTTCATTAGCTTCTAGATAACGATAGCATTAACCAGATTCAACTAGTCGATCGCAATATATTTTTAGCCTAAACCAAATAATCAAACCGTCCAAACGCCAATGGCACTAGACCGATTTGAGGATGAAATGATGCGCAATTGTCGGCAAACTACATTTCCTTGGACAGCTGCATCCTCGCTTACTTCGTGCGCTGCGGACGTCCGGCGAAAAAATAGTTTACCTTAATTGCTCAAATATCGAATCAATTGACCCTCAAAAGGGTCTAGTTAACATTTTTGTCATGCACTTCTCCCTTTTTTAAAGGGAAATTGAGAGGGATTTTTTGTGTGGCATCATCGATGAAATCCACCTCCCTCTTTTTCCAAAGGGGGCTCATAACTTAGCGCCATGGGATCCAAACACGATTTTCTTATTTGTATAATGGCATTAATTTTTCGCCGTGCTATAACGATAATTTTCATTTTTTACTTCACAAGGAATACAATTGTTATGAAGAAATTTAACATTTCTATCGTCATTATTATGGCACTTGCAGTGAGCGTAGCTCACACAACAGTAAATCAAATCGTAGATGTCGAGTTCAATGAAAATGGCGATCTTAACCGCGAAAATATCGAAAAAGTAATGTCGGTAGCTCCACTGCCAAAAGAAGGTACCGACGTGGATCTAATCAGGTTAAAGGACAAGCGCTACTTATTAACATCCAAATTTTCAAAGCCTCTGCCTGAGGGAGCGTGGGCCTCAGCTGATCCGAAACTCAGTTACAGTAATGCAGCCGGCACTATGATCTCAAATGCCTACAGCTCACGCTATCATATACGGGTAAAAAATTTTTCAGTTTATAGCCCCGAAAATTTTAGCATGCATCCAGTCCATGGTAAGGTCTTTATGCCGTTAGGAAACTTCTACTTAATGGAATATGATCAAGAGAGCTTTGCTCGGCGTCATCAGCCATCGGTTAGCGATTATCTGGACTGATTCATCTTCTACAAGACCAAAAAGGAGATTTTTATTCTCCTTCATTGAGCCAAAAGAGCCTCGTCTTGATTATCATTCATAGCCCTATCCTCGTTACCGGAGACTGCTATGAAAAATTTCGTTTGTATGATGGCAAGCTACTTAACCTTGTTTTCATTCTCATCCCTGGCCCAAGATGATTTGCACCGGGTCTTTTGCGTTTCCGTTAACCCAGAACTCAATGTCGAAGTCTTTATCAATCTCGATAAAGACAACGATGGCATCAACACAATTATGAGAGACAACGACGGCGTCCCCATCCCCCTGATTCAAATGATTAATTTTGAAGATAGCATGCCAACGACCCGTCGAGCGGGAATCACTTTTCTTCATGTCGGAGCTTTTGATGACCCTTATTACTTGAGTATATCTTTTATGAGCCGCAGGACACAAACGATGGAGAACTGGAAAGTGCTTTCCGGTTTAGGGGTTTTTACCTGGAAGGGCACCGAAATATACCTTAATTGTCACGCGTCATGAAAAACTAATATCAAATAGATTAAGGAGATCTTATGAACGACCAAATGTGTCCAGTTGTACACTTTGAAATGCCCGCTGAAGATAGAAACCGTGTGGCACAATTCTATCACATGGTTTTTGGCTGGCAGGCAGACATGCTCGGACCTGAAATGGGTAATTACGTGGTAGTAAATACTGATGAAAAAGGCGAAGATGGCCGCCCCAAAAATCGCGGGGTCATCAACGGCGGCTTCTATATGAAGAAAAAAGACTGGCCTGAGCAATATCCATCAGTAGTGATTGCCGTTCCGGATATCCCCTCATTTATGGAAAAAGTTGAAAAAACCGGGGGAAAAATACTGGGTGAGCCTATGGATATACCTGGCATCGGCAAATACGTGTCTTTTATTGATACTGAAGGCAATCGCGTCAGCATGCTTCAGCCTTTACCCCACATGAAATAAGTTTTTCACGATGATGTGACCGTTCGTGAATGCGATTTAAGCTCTTCAATAGAGCCACGAACCTTTTGCATAAGCTCATTGATAGTTTCTTTACTGTAATTGGCGGTATCTATAGGCGCACCAAAGGCAACATGAACCTGTTGATGAGCGTAAGAGCACAAAGATTTTTTCTTCAAAACCCGAGCTGTCCCTTCAAGATAGGTAGGTATAATCGGTACTCCTATCTGTAAGGCGGTATAGAAGCCACCTTTTTTAAAAGGTCCAAGGCTACCATCAGCTGAGCGGGTGCCCTCAGGAGAAATCCAAATTGAAAGACCCTGTTTGAGGCGCGGCTCAATAGCCTTGAGCTGCTCAATTGCTTTCGCGCGATCATGACGATCTATCAAAACTTGTCCGCTATTTTTAAGCCAATAACCAAAAAGAGGGATCTTGGCTAAAGAGCTTTTAGTTAAAAAGCGCATGAGACTCGGTGAAGCCACAAATAATGCGGGTATATCTATTAAAGATTCGTGATTAGACATATAAATATAGGCTTTTTTTGCATCAATATGTTCAAGACCGCTGACCGTCAGTTTCGCCTGTGCATGGTCTAAAACAGCCCGGCATAATTCAAGACCAAATGGCTGAATATCTACAAAGCTTCTCTTATTGAGCTGTGGACTTACATAAAAACGCACAATGTATGAAGCGAAAACGCTGAGCATGCGCATGGAAAGCAGAAAGCTTGCTTTTGGTTTTTCTTGGGGAATGCTTACAAGCTGTGTACTCTTGGCGGGAAGTTCCATATTATTATTCCTACGGCAAATTTGTTAAGCAAGCGTACCTTGGCTTCTTTTCACATATTTGTGAGCCTTAAAAGGGCTGCCATTACTTGTGCTAAAAAAGCTAACCTTCATTTATATCAAAAGATTTCTTATGGTCTGTGAGAAAGCAGATCTAACTATCTGCAATTGGTATACATAAATACTATATATTGAGCCACTGAGCTTTAAATGGCGGAACCATGTCTGATCTGGAGCACAAAAATACTACTAAAGACCTTGCTCTGGGTTTTTTCAACTCAACACCCGATTTCATCGTAGTAATAGGAGTTGATGGAGTTATTAAGTATGTAAATCCTGCTTTTTTAAGCGTTCTTGGGTACAACGAAGAAGAATCGGTAGGCAAACCCATTCTCGATTTTGTATTTGAAGCAGACCGAGAAAGGACTTCACAGCAAATTGAACGGGTTGCCTCAGGTCAAGCCATCTTCGCTTTTGAGATTCGCATTGTTTGCAAAAATGAAACACTGCGCTTTGTTTCTTGGGCAGGTTTTTTCAACCATGAAGAACAGTTGCTCTATGGCATCGGCAGAGATGTCACCGAAATGAGAGAACAGGAAAAATTACAACGAGATCTTATTTCTATAGCCAGCCATGAACTGCGCACTCCCCTCACTGCCATAAAAAGTTCTCTTGAGCTTATTGCTGACGGTGTTGCGGGCGAGCTCCCCGAAAATGTGCTTTCGCTCATACGGATGTCAAATGATAGCTGCGACCACCTTTTGAGGGTGGTTAACAATATTCTAGACATGGATAAGATTGAAAATGGTAAAATGGAGCTCAATTCCGAGCCTGTTGTGCTGGCTGATGTAATCAAAAGTTGCGTCGCGGCTAACATTCACTATGGTGCTTCATGTGGCGCGATTTTTTCAATTAAGGCCATTCTCCCCAATGTCATTGTTACTATGGACAAAGACCGAATTACTCAAGTCATGGATAATTTATTATCCAATGCAGCTAAATATGGCTCTGGTGCCGACATCATTGAAGTGGCGATGGAGCTTCAACCCGAAAATATGGTCAGAGTATCTATAAAAGATCACGGTGAAGGCATAGACAAGTCAATTGAATCGCATCTTTTTCAGAAGTTTATTCAAGGAAAGCAACCCACTAAAATATTGGGCACAGGAAAAATACACGGTACGGGACTTGGCCTTAATATCTGCAAATCACTTATTGAACTTTATGGCGGCAAAATTGGCTTTTTCTCTCAAAAGGGAAAAGGCACAACCTTTTATTTTGACCTCCCGATGTTTCAAGGACCAAACGCGCGCGTTTCTCATGAAACACCAAAAACAGAGGCAGCACCGACCTATCGTATTTTAGTTTGCGAGGATGAACCCCTGGTCAGGAATGTGCTTGTGCAACTGCTCACACGAAAAGAATTTATTGTGGAATCCGTTGATAATGCAGCTGAGGCTCGTAAACTACTCACTGAAAAGCACTTTGATGCTATGACTGTCGACTTAATGATGCCTGAAGAAAATGGCGCGGAATTTCTCAAAAAACTGAGACAAGATAATAAATACGCCGATTTTCCGGTGATCGTAATTTCGGCAGTAGCTTCGAGTTTAAGAGAAAGCCCTGAAGGCCAAGCCCTGGGCGCTTTCGACTTCCTAGACAAACCAATAGAAAAAAATCGTTTTAATCAAACAGTAGCGAATCTGAAAGCGACCATAGATGAGCGCACACTTCAGCATAACCATTCTCTTTAATTTTGGACCGGATGTATGGCGAAATATTTGATCACAGGTGGTGCGGGCTTTATTGGATCGCATCTTGCCGACTTATTACTGAGCAAAGGCCACCAGGTCATGGTTCTTGATGATCTTTCCACTGGAAAAGCAGCTAACTTGGATTCACGAGTTCAGCTCATTGTAGGAAGCATTTGTGATCGTCCATTGCTCAAAAAATCACTTGCGCAGTGCGACGGCTGCTTTCATCTAGCTGCCATTGTTTCCGTGGTAGAATGTCAAAAGGACTGGATAAAGGCCTACAGTACAAATAACAGCGGCTCAATGTACATTTTTGATGAAGCACGTCTTGCATCTCCGCAAATACCCGTTGTATTTGCTTCTTCTGCAGCTATTTTTGGTGATAATCCTCATATTCCCCTCGATGAAGAATCAGATACTCATCCCATTAGCGTGTATGGTGCTGACAAATTGAGCGCCGAAATGTATGGGCGCATTATTCACGGACTATACAACCTCAGCATTACTGGCTTACGTTTTTTCAACGTCTTTGGTCCTCGGCAAGATCCATCCTCGCCCTATTCAGGAGTCATTTCCTTGTTTGTAAATAATATTCGTCAAGGGAAAGATATTAATATCTTTGGTGATGGTGAACAAACTCGTGATTTTATATATGTAGCTGACGTGGTGATGTCTTTATATACAGCCATGCAGCAAGCACATCAGGATAAGCCAGTCTTTAGGGTATACAATATATGTACCGGTATCGCCAATTCCATCAATTACCTGGCTTCGACAGTGGAAAAGGTTTTTCAAAAAAAAGTGCGGCGAAACTTTCTCGAAGCCCGAGTGGGGGACATCAAATTTTCACAGGGGAACCCTTCCCTTATGAATCACCAATTAGGAGTAAAAGCTCAATTTAATCTCGAATCTGGCCTCAGACTTATGGGAGAAGATCGTCATGATGGGTCAGCTGGGAGCTAAATTAGGCTTACTTTTGGTCTTGAGCCTATTCGCTGCCTGCAGCAAAAAAAAAGATGTAACTATTTCGGCTCCCCCAACTCTCAGCCAGCCTCATAAAAATGAAAATCAAGAACGCTGGGCCTCATATTACGACAACAAATTGCAACCTGAAGCTTTCTTTTCCTTTGATACCATTGTTTTTGATCTCGATAGACACCCAAATCTTCGTCCGCTCAGCGACCGCGAAAAACTAGTGCTCGCTTCCATAAGTTTGGGCCGTTATGGGAACTCCAGAAAATATTTTGCGGACTTGAAGGAGCAAGGACTTCTTCTGCAAAAAAATCCTAATGAAACCGTGAGCTTGATCGATATTCGAGATAAGCGTTGGACTAGGCATCTCATCGAAAAAATTGTGCCCTCAGCTCTACAGCAAGGCTTTGGCGGGGTGCTCTTTGATGATTTAGAAAGCGCTTTGAATTCGGAAAAAAAAGAACCGACCAGATATGCCGGCATGGCAGATGCAATTATAAAAAATATTAAAACCGTACGTCTTCATTTTCCCTCTATAAAAATAATGATCAGTTGCGGTTATGGAATCTTAGAAAAGCTGGCACCTTACATTGACATGACACTGAGTGATGGTCTGTTAACCACGAGTAATTTAGTGATCACTCAGGGCAAGTCTCCCTACGAATTAAAAAAAGACAACGCCTATAGCTTGCAAATCGCTGAACTTAACAAAGCCCAACACATAAACACTCAACTCAAAAGATACGCCCTCGACTATTGGGATAATCAAGACATTAAAACCATTAAAATGCTCTATAAAAAACAGCAATCTCTAGGTTTCGTGCCCTACGTGGCGACGCCTGGATGGCTCTTACTGAGCAAGGAGCCTGGCCTATGAAAAATATGGCTTGGCTCCTGGTCTTCATAGTTTGCCTCAGCACTTTGCAAAGTTATGCAAATGTGGCCCGCACTGTAATTAGTCTTTATGATGGCAAGCAAGAGCAGCAACCATTCAATAGCCCCTCCCATCAAATGGCAGAAATGCCCTTGAACTACCTGGGAGTCATACTCGAATATCACGACATAAGAATGCCTTTGCCCGACCTTTCTGAGCGAGCAGATGTTATCGGGGTGCTTCATTGGTTATGGCCTGGAACAGTCCTTGATAATCCGGTTTCATTCCTGAGCTGGGCAGAAAATGTCGTCCAACACGGGAAAAAATATGTACTTATAGGCAGTCCAGGATTTTATCTTTATAAGAATAAAAAACCTGTTGATATCGCTAAAATAAATAACTTTTTTAATTTAATTGGATTGAATAACGAGCAATATTTTGTCGATATTACTTATGATGTTGATTTTATCTTTAAAGACCCGACTATAGTCGAATATGAAAGTGTAATAGAAGCATCAAAACCATCTTACGAGACTTTTAGAGCAACCAAAAGCAGCACGAGAAAATTGCTTGTTGCGCGCTCGCATGATGACCCATCTTCTGACTCGATTCTTGCCGCTATCTGTGCAAACGGCGGCTACATAGCTAATAATTACGCTGTGGGATGGGACCAAGTTCACACACCGGTAATGCGTCATTGGATCATCAACCCCTGGGAATTCTTTAGGGCGGCTTTTCAGACCGATAACATCCCGAAGCCAGATACCAGCAGCATTGCAGGAAGACGCATTTTTTATAGTCACGTAGATGGTGATGGCTGGAATAATTATAGCGAAATTGAAAAATACAGAAAAGACCGCATCCTTTCTGCAGAAGTAATCTATCAAGAAGTTATTAAACAATATTCTGATTTTCCCGTGACCGTGACCGCAATTGGCGCAGACTTAGATCCTCGTTGGGCAGCAGAAAAAGATAGTCAGCAAGTCGCCAAAAAACTGTTTGCTCTGCCTCACGTTGAAATTGGAAGTCACACCTATAGTCACCCATTCAAATGGAAATTTTTCGAGCATTACCGAGCCAGTGCCGAGAAAAAATATGTTCCCTACTATCTTGGCAAGAAATGGAATACAAATATCTTAGGAAAATTTGCCTTCTTGGACTGGTTTAATGCCAAAAACCCTTTAAAGCCAAATGGCCAGCTTGATACCGATCTGGAATTGCCCAGAGAATATGGCGCCGAAACTTTTGATATTAACAAAGAAATTGCTGGGTCTGTCGCTTTCTTGCAGACTCTTGCCCCTACTGGCAAAGAAATTCCTCTCATCACCTGGTCAGGTGATACTTCACCTTTTGAGCAAGCCATTGCCCAAACCAGAAAAGCGGGGCTACTTAATATAAATGGCGGTGATACTCGCTATGACCGCCAATATCCTTCCTACTCATGGGTCTCTCCCATCGGCTTGCAAGTTGGAAAAGAGCGCCAAATTTATTCTTCAAATAATAACGAAAATACCTATACTGATTTGTGGAATGACCGCTTTTTTGGCTTTCAGTTTCTCAAACGTACTATAAACAATACTGAAACGCCGCTCAGAGTTAAGCCTTTTAATGTCTATTATCATATGTATTCGGGAGAAAAATTAGCAGCACTCAATGCCCTTAAGCAAAACCTGGACTATGCTCGTCTATTGAAAGACGAAATCGCCCCAATTAAAACCAGTCATTTTGCCCAAATAGCTGAAGGATTTTTCTCTACCGAATTTGAAGAGCTCGGAAAAGATAGCTGGCGCGTTCAAAATCATGGGAGATTGGCTACCATTCGCTTTGATCATGCCTTTGATAAGGCGGTGGATTTCAATCGCTCAAGTGGGGTCATTGGTCAAATATACTATCAGGGAAGTCTCTATGTGTACATTGATGAGAGTGTCAGCGCTCCGATAATTTCACTTCAGGAGAATGCTGCATTTGATGAATTACCGGCTAGCAAGACTCCTTATCTCATTGAGAGTCGCTGGCCAATTAATCAACTCAAATACGACGATTCGCTCACCTTTGTAAGTCAAGGATATGGAGATTTTAGCATGCGTTGGCATGTACCGTCCAATGGCACTTACGAGCTCACAATGAATTATAAAGGCGCTGAGATTTTCAAAAAAAGATTTGAAGCCAAAAATTCGGTGCTTTTTATTGACACTGCTGCGCGCTTTACTGAAGCACTTTCGGTTACAATTAAACCTGTGAGAGAATGATCTGTTTTACTCAGTTCATTGACCTATCTTTTAAATATAAAAGTAGATGTTGCGCACAGGCCTTATATGAGAAATAGAAATTTCGTTTTTATAGTATGTGCGGTTGCTCTTCTTGGACTGACGGTTGTGGGCTATTTGCTACCTTCAATGACAGAACTTGCTGCTTTATTCAAAAAGGATAAATACTACGGCAAAGCACAAAACATTTATGAGCAATTATACGCCCAAGGGAATCGCTCAGCGGAAGTTGTTGGCGCGCTTGTTGAGCTCTATTTGCAAAACGGCCGAGTAGATGAATCAGTTAAATTTCTTGAGGAATATGTCCATCTCAATCCAACTGACGTGACCGCTTTAAAAGAGATGGGTAAACTATATCAATACTCCCAAAGACCAGACGATTATTTAAATAATTTAGAAAAGCTTTCACGACTTAATCCAGACATGGATACCCTTAGAGAAATGTCACGAGTGTACAGCTATTATGGACTGCGTCAAAAACAGATAAATGTCGTTGAAAGGATTATCGCTGCTGAAAAACCAAATGAAGACGATATTATTGACTTAGCCTATTTATATATCGACACCGGTCGCGCAAGCGATGTCAATAAATTAGTAGAAAAATACCTAAATTCTCCATTAGACCTCAAACACGTGCGCAACGCTGAATTTTTTATGAGCTACTTGCTGGATCAAAACAAAGATAAGCAAGCTATAGAATTTGCTACAAAGTACTTGGAAAAACACCATACAGTCGCTAATGCTCTGAGGTTAGCAAATAGACTGAGTTTGCGAAATCGAGAAGCTGCAGCTTATGCACTTATTCAGCCATTTAAATCTGAATTAAATACTAATCCTGAATTACTCGCGTTAAGTGCTGACTTGAAAGTTGCGCTCAAAATGGAGGATGAAGCCCATGATGACCTAAAAAAACTCTATAACGCCGGCAAGCTGCCTCCGAGCCTTGTTCGCCTGTTTGTCGAGCTTTCTTTAGATTCCTTGCCTCCTGAAAATTTAGAAGCTTTGGCAAAAAAGGTCGACGTTAGAACCTTATCTGATGACACCCTTCTCAAACTCTTAGAGATTGCAGCAAGCGATAATACATCCACAATCGCTCAGCAATTAAAGGGAAAACTCGACGCCGATTTCCTTAAAGATCATCCTATAATCGCGGTAACTTTAGCCATTACTTTAGATAAAAACCCACGCAAGGCGGAACTTCAGCGTCTCAGACAAGATATGAATCTATCTGCTTCAACACGCCTGAGATTAGCAAAATTTTGCCTGGCAGCAGGCATTAAAGATGAAGCTTTGGCTTTGGTACGCACATTCAGCAGCAGTGATAATTATCGAGATGTATCGATGTATGAACTGGCTAATTTGTTCGTAGAACTTCACGAAGAAAAACGCGGAAAAGTAATTTTCGATGATCTATTTAGCGGAAAAAATGGAAGTAAACTTCGTTATGTTGAAAGCGGCTGGGCCTTACTTACCGTAGCCAGCGGCAATCCAGATCAAGTAGAAAAATGGATTTCAAAAAGTACCACGCCTTCTTTATTGACTGATATTTTTTACATGGCGAAGCAAAAGAAATATGGAACTCTAACATTGAAGGCCGCCCAATTATTACACGATAGAATGAAAACCAAGGCCACCGATGCGATTTTGGCTCAAGCGCTCATCCTTAACCTAAAATTCGAGCAAGCCTTGCCTTTACTGAGAAAACTGGCCGCACAAGATAGCAAATATGACACACCTTACCTAGAAGCTCTCTTGCAAGCAAGTCAAAGCTCTCCACTTGACCAACGTGCTGACTTCGCCGAAGAATTAGCTGATTACATAAAAAAGCGCACCGGACTATCAAAAAATGTTCCACAAGAGACCGTGGCCAATCTTTTACTCAATGCGGGCTTAAAAAATCAAGCTTTGATAATATTTGCTACCTTAGCTGAAAATGCTGGACCGGACAGCGAAATCGTAAAGCGACTTCTCTTTATATGGGGACCTCGTCCCTCTCCAGATAAAATAGCGTGGGTGTGGAAAAGAGCGCTATCTACTCGTGGCTATATTCAAGCTCAATGGCTTCAACATGTGCTGGACCTTGGTGAAGAAGACAAATTCATCACTTATTTTGAACGCAAACAGCTTGATAATAATAACCCCGCCATCATGGATATTTATCTTAATAGCCTCTTGGCCGCCCACAAAGACGATCGTCTCAATTTATTCATGGCCTCTCAGCTACCCAAAGAACAGAGCGCAAGACATTTAACAGAACTGGCCAAATTATTTCGCGCGCAAGGTAAAGCAAACCTCTTACTTGCAGTGCTTCAACGTCATGCACAACTTTATCCAAGCAAAGAGCTCTACAATGAAATGGCCACCCTTGCGCTTCAAGATACTACAACAAATGCGGCTAAAGCTTATTTTGCGGCCTATTTTAAGCAAGGAGGAAGTGGGTTTAGCAACCACTTCATTTATGGAGGAATGCTTTTGGCTGACGGAAAGACAGATCTTGCCAGACAACATTTCATGGCGGCCGAATTTCTCTATCCTCAAGTTAGCCCTAAGGGTATAGACGAGGAAATCATGTATGCTTCGGTGCTGAGCCTGCTTAAAAAGACCGACCAAGCAAAAAGACAATTTGCTCGCTTGAACAAAAAATATCCAAAAAACAAACGCATTCAGGTCGCATACTCACATATGCTCATGGACGATGGTTTGTATGATGAAGCAAAAAACATACTGCTTAACAAAAAAGGATAGGCGGCAAAAAAGTATGCAACCTATTTTTTCTGGAATAATGTCAGGCTTTTTTGGCCGACATTTCAGTATATTTTTGTTAGTTTTTTTTAGCTGCTCTTTGCTCAGAGCAGAAAAATTAATGCTGTCAGCCGATGTCAAAAGCCTGCTTATGCGAATAAGCACAAAAGAGCCTCTTAAGCACGTCATAACTCGTCCCCATGCAAATGAGCTTTTATTTACCTATGAAAGCGGAATTGAATTTCAAGGCCTGAATCTTTTTTTAAAACAAAGTTCACCTTGGCTGCAAAGAATACAAGGTGGATATGATGCCTTGCTTCTCAAAGCAAATCCCGACTATTTAATGCAAGAAAGGGATTCGCCAAAAACAGTTTCGGTGCAGGTCAGAAAAAACAAACTTATTAAAAAAGAAGTACCCGTTGCAAAAAAAGCACCTGAAATTGATATTAACTTCCCTTTAGCTGAAGCCAGATTGTATATGGGGCTGGGTGAACGAAGAAAAGCCCTGGACATTTATCAGCGTATGCAGCGAATTGCACGCTACCAAGCAGACCCTTACCAAACCAGCGCAAGCTCAAACATTACCCTCAGAAGACTGAGACTCAGCGTCACGGAAATATGCCAGGCGCATAGACTTGCTCAAACACGAAAAGACATTATTGCTTCTATGGACGCCATTGAATGCATCTACGCCCCACAAGTGTATCTAGATTACACATTCTTCTTTTCCTATCCCAATTTGTATCAACTTACCGGACAACTGAGCGCTGAGGCCTGGGTTCATCGACATTGGCGCTTGGGAGCAACGGTCACTCATGGATTAGGCATTGCCAGCCAAACCCAGTTGATTAATGGCGACATTGTGGACATTAACGCTACAAATTTCTTCGGTACCCTTTACGCTAAGCACGAATTTTTATACGGGGATGAACTCAGTCTTGAGCTCTATGGTGCCCAGAATTACTTCGGAGCGGGTGCTGAATTTCAACTCTGGGAAATTGACGGTTTTAGTGACATTAGAGCTGAACTTAATAAACCCTTTTTTACTTATGTGGCCTTGTTGGCGCAAAACGGCGCACGCAGCCGCATTCAGCTTAGTCAAGATTATCGCTATTTGAATACGCTCAATTTTAGCGTTGATGCAGCTCTCAATCGATATACCGTTGGTGGAAGCCTCTATCTTGCCTCTTCATTAAACGTTGATGTTGCCGTGCGATATTATTTGCCGTCTGATTGGATGAGTTATGTTTTCGGTCCTAACGCGCAAGGAGGAGCAACATATACCTTAAACGGCGAATATCCATATGACTATGCCACTGGAATCAAACAAGGAGCAACTGGTCCTGAGCAGTATCAACTTTTACCTTTGCTTGATTTTGAACTACATACTTTGTATGTGAACATAGAAAAAAGCTGGGATGCGGCAGTGTGGACAATAGAGGGCGACCTTGGTGTGGCTTACAGTCGCTATCCCAATACCTGGGGTGTAAATGCACGCGCCTCGGCTTATTACTCACCCATATCTTGCTTCCAAACTGGATTAACAGTGAGAACCACTGCGGGAAATCCACAAACTAACGCGCAAACCTATACTTTTGAGGCCTTTGCTCGTCTGCATTACTAACCCAATCAAAACCATAGTTGAGTATGATGAGGAAAAATGCTCAGTAGGTATGAAGCAGAACTAGTCGTGAGGACGATTTTCGATGCATCAATCTCCGAACGAGATAAACAGAATTAGCCCAGGGCAAAGCGCAGCGTCGCCCTGGGTTCTAGCACCCCCCAATTTTAAAGCACTGAAGGTGCGCAGCAGAACAAAATATTATCAACATCCACGCTGGTTAATCGCAGGCATTTCGCGCCAAACTACATTTCTTTGGACAGGGTCCTCGCTTGCTTCGCGCGCTGCGGATGTCCGGCAGAAAAATAGTTTAACTTAAATGCTTAAAGGAAAATGCCCGGAAGGTGCGCAGCAGAACTAGTCGTGAGGACGATTTTCGATGCATCAA
>Ga0206887_10034_pt1 | contig 32788 bp, 28 predicted proteins | sample Alteio_BWOrgHeat_89_FD_153248 | JGI IMG/M metagenome (GOLD analysis project Ga0206887, IMG submission 153248) | Enriched cells from forest soil in Barre Woods Harvard Forest LTER site, Petersham, Massachusetts, United States - Alteio_BWOrgHeat_Nextera3 ...
CTTCAACAGATGGCTTCGACAAAGCAGAAGTGACAACCGGCGGAATCGATACGAATGAGCTCTCCTCCAAAACAATGGAAGCCAAGAAAATGGCGGGACTATATTTCATCGGTGAAGTTGTTGATGTTACCGGCTGGCTCGGAGGCTATAACTTCCAGTGGGCATGGTCATCAGGTTGGGCAGCGGGGCAAGCTGTTTAAGGCTGGTTCTGATGTATTTTGCCGCCGGTTTCATAAAATTTTACTACAAGGACAGCATGTGCCTTCGGCCGCATAATTGCAGGGACGAACATCATTGCCTGTTCATGAGATTCAGCTTCGACGATTGCCCAACCGGTATGGTCGCCATCTTTGCAGCCCCAGTCAACATGCGTATTGAAACCTGCTGAAATAACTTGTTTCACAATAGCATTACATTCAGCGTCAGTATGCGGAGCGATAATCATATACCTATTCATAACTATTTCCTATTAAAAATGTTTTGATGAAGTGAATATTCTTCATTTTGAATATCAAACTTTATAGATAAGGAACAGGTTTGATAGCCGCATAATTTCAACTTCAGACAATGGAATGTTTCATCGTTCGTGAACCGGATATTGATCTTGCTTTGAACTCACTTGTTCTTCGCGGCGATGAAGCTCGTCATGCAGTTCGCGTGCTACGGCTTCGTGAAGGAGAGAAATTAATGGCAACGACATTGAACGGAACATGCTATCGTGCTTCAATGGGCAGAAGTGAGCAAGTATCAAAGACAGAATGGGTCGCACATTGCCAGATAGAAGAAATATTACCGGAGCATAATGAACCCGATATTAACGTCCAACTAATTCAAGGCATTCCGCATCAGCAATCAAAACTTGAAGAGATCGCCGAAAAAGTGACTGAGATGGGAATCAGATCTATTATACCCATAACTACAAAACGAACCGAGAAGAAAACTTTCAACAGGGAGCGGCTTATTAGAATTTTAGAAAACGGAAGTAAGCAGACCTATCGAGCGAGGCTTCCAAAATTATCTGAGGTGATGAGTTTGGAGGAGGCCCTGGCACATGCTAAGTCAGAAGGTAGAAAAATAATAATGCTTCATGAATCTGCATCGCTTCAGGATTCGCTTGCAAGTGCGCTTCATGAGGAATCAGGAAATAAAATTTCTTTGGTTATCGGACCTGAGGGGGGATTTGAGGAGGTAGAAATTATGTTAGCAGTTCACTCATTTGGAACAAGGATCGCATCTCTTGGACCGAGGAGGATGAGGGCTGAAACAGCAGCCATTATGGCTGTATCTCTGGCTCTTGGCATGAATTGATGTACTGATTGTTGTATTTCCCCCAATAGTGCTGACAAAAAATCTTTTTGCATTTTTCTTCGTAGTTTTTTTTGTGCGATCAACTTTCGGAATTACAGTGGATTCCGTTGCATCTGCACGAATTAGTCTTTCATCGGATACATCTGAGAGTATCCATGATTCGCTCGCTTTAGGAATTACTTCCGAACCTGTCCGTCCGGGAGTTTTTGATTGGATCACCAACCTTCCGGGTGATTGGTACCATTGGGCTAAGCAAAGTTTCACACTCAGACAATTACCTCTCATTAGCGGATTGGCAGCAGTTACTGCAATTACGATTCTTACTGATTATGATTCCTGGCAGGCATTTCTAATCTTTCCGTTCGATATTTCTCAAAGACCTTTTCGAAATCAATATATTCTGAGAGATCGATCGTGATCGGCTCACCGGGCTTCCAATACGATGAAATTTGCAATATTGCAGGACCTGATAATCCCCTATGCGTAAAAAGCATATTCTCTTTGAACATCACTTTCTTGCAGGTTACTTTTACCGGAATCGCAATTCCGCTGAGTTCGCTATAGGCACGTCGGTCTTTTTCATTCCAAAGAAGTGGTACAAGAGCAGGGCGAGGAGGAATAATACCTAATTGAAATTGCTCGGCAATTTTGTAGCCAAAATTCGTGGCGCCCATTTTCGGAATCGATAATCCGCCTGAAGCTATGACAAGAGAAATACAATCGAATTCGCCAAGATTGGTACTGAGATAAAAATACTCATCTTTGGAAATGCTCTCTACGCTGCAATCGGTTTTGATCTCCACGCCTGCATCGGCGCATTCTTTTTCCAGCATAGCAAGTATCTCGCGGGAACTGTCATTGCAGAAAAGCTGGCCTAAGGTTTTTTCATGGTAGGCAATACCATGCTTTTCGACGAGGGCAATAAAATCATTCTGCGAATAGCGCGCAAGAGCCGATTTGCAGAAATGCTCATTATCTGAAAGAAAATTTTTAGCAGCAACTGATCTATTCGTAAAATTGCATCTGCCGCCGCCGGAGATCAAAATTTTCTTCCCTATCTTTTCAGCATGTTCAAGGATAAGCACCCGTCGCCCGCGCTTGCCTGCTTCGATGGCACACATAAGCCCCGCTGCACCACCTCCGATTATAACAACATCATATTCCATTAAGCCGCATAGAACGCAAGATGGAGGTGGAATGTCGCAAGTATGGAAACTAGGTTTATATAAAAAATTTTAGGTAGCGACCGAATTCTCTTTTAACTTGAAGATTTTGACTTTTGACCTGGAGATTAAAATACTTTCAACCTGATATCAAATCCTGCATTGATAAGACGTGTAGGCGGAACGAGAACTCCTGATGCAGCGGGTGTTGTACGCTCGTAGCGAAAGAATCCTTCGATCGTCAATTGCTGGTTAATGTCATAACTGACGCGAGGCTCTAAAGTAGTTTTGGTAATCCCGCCATTGGATGTGCCGCCGGGATTAGTAAGGATATCATTGAACTGATAATAGAGATCACTTGCAATTGTCTGGCTGAATATAAAAGTGACGCCAAACGTATTCTTCAAATTAATTTTCAGGAAAGGAACAGATAATCCTTCCTTCTGGAAATTAGCAGTAATACCAAACGTCGTTGACAGACGTTTGGTAATACGGTTGAAAGAATAATCGGCTGCCCAATCTGTTTGTGTATCGTAGTTAGTGCTTGCATTGAGTTTGCCGCCCCAAATTTTATCCCATCCAAAATCGAGTGCAATAAGAGGACGGAAGGCATACGTCACTGTTTGCAATGTTGTCAGCGCCAATGTATCACCGGGATTTTGACGGAAAGTGCGTTTATAATTTCCGGTATAGCCTGTTCTGAAACTTACACGATCAGCATGAGTCCAAGCAAAAAGGATGAATTTTTCCAGTCCGCTCCAATTGAATGAATAATTCAGTCGCGGCAGGTATTGACGAAGCAATCCTGTAAAGAATGGGAGTGTTTCAAATCCTTGTTCGAAACTTTGAACTTGAAGATCATTTTTTGTCTGAGCAGAAAGTCCGGTATCGCGCTGAGCATCATTTGTCGCTCCTGCGGCAGCAGTCTTCTGAATCCAAAGCTGCCCGACTTTCTGGATACCGCTTTGTGAGAATCCGAAGATAGGAGGAATAGAAAGGAATGTACGGGAAATATCACCCGTCCTTGCCGTCGTCAAGGGTATGATACTGCCATCGGGCTGGATATTAAGCTGATCGCGTTCATCGTAGGTGAACTCTGTTTTCCAATTAAAATTAATCGTAGCCCCCGTCCAGAGCGGGCGGCTTGTCTGAAGTTCAAAAGTATTTTTTTGCGTAAAGACATCAGTTATATCAACTGTTGCCGGAGTTCCGGGGTAAGGATTCGCAGCACGCAATCCATGCCGAACTCCGAACTGGATGAATGGAAAAACAGGAATAAATTTAATCAGCAATCTTCCGCTCGGATCGGTTATCAGACCAAGTTGATAAGCTCTGGATGGACCGTTGGCATCATACTCCGGCGAGAAGATACCGCGGGCAAGGAAATTGGTGATTCCGGATCCATCACCTTGCAGAGCACCATTGAGACTATAATTCGTTTGAATAAAATTAAACTTCGTGCCATTCCAATCGAAGAATGGTTTTTGGATTAGTGCTTTCGCAATATCGCGGGCTGTGATACCGCTTTCTTCGGTAACTTCTTCCGGTGCAACATCAGGAGCTTTTGGAGTAAGCAGTGTATCATTGACGGATAGATCGTCAATAAGACCTCTTGTTCCGACACCAGGACTATGAGCTAAAGAAGTATCGATCATCGAAACAGGTGTCGAAGATTTGGGTAATGGATGCGTCTCAGGCTGCGGTGGCCTGGTACCGGGATTAGCATTCATTGGGCCATCAGGAACACGACGTATGCCTGGTCTCATTGGCTGGCCCTGTTCCATGGGAGGAGTTCTTCCTGGATCGCCAGGATTTTCAGCGACTTGTCCGGGACGTCGAGATACGTCTTCGCCACGTACATTTTGTGCATCGCCTCTGCCTCTTCTGCTTCCTGCAGAAGGAGCGGCAGCATCGGCTCCGAAAATTCCAAGACCAAGTTCTCGAAGATTAAATTCGAGACCGGTGGTAATAACATTTGTCCAGCTTCCTGTCCGGGCATTCTGCTGACCGGTCAAAGCATCAGTCCATTTGTAATCGACATTATAATTAAAGATCGGACGAATGAATTTATCGATCCATAATATCCACGGAAGTCGCGGACTTGTGGTAAGCCTGAAATGTTGAACGGTAAGGAAATCTTGTCCTAACCTTGCGAAAGCGCCATCCTTAAAAAAGATATCACTGAGCATCGACTTAAAAGTTCGCTGATAATAATACGTTGAATCATAATCGTAGATAGGATTTCCGTTTATATCATAGCTGACAGGTGTATTATTTTGTGTATAGGTTTCAAGAGTACCTAAATTACTTGATACATCAAGCCTGTATTCAATTTGCGGAGAAAGGAATCCGTTCTCTGTAAGTTTCCAGGTAAAGCCGAATCCTCTATTTGCCGTGAAAACCCGATTAATAAATGGCACATTCGAATTCAAAACATCAAGAGTATCCTGATATGTCGAAAACGGCGGAAATGAAAGGGTTGAAGTACGATTCAAGTAATGCTGTCTGCCGCGTGTAGCACTGATTCCTGTCGTAAATTTCTGCGGCAAAAAGTTTATTTTCCATGCCGAATATCTTCCGATATCGAAGGTTTCAGGACTGATCCAGGTAAGAGGAGAGACTGATACATTTGGAATTTGCTGAAGATCATAAAGAATACTTCCCGTCCAACTCCAACTTCTGTTATAAAGGAATTGCGGTGAGCGGGTAAATTCTTCGCCGTACCCAAAACCATACGTCAGGCGATTAAGGAATGCAGGGAGCAAGAAGAAACTTCCGGGGAAACTAAACCTGACGCCAGTAGCGGCGATACTGTTTCGAACGGTAAGAGTCTGATTCGTTAAACGAATCGAATCGGTAAGGGCTGTTGCCTGTGCCTGAGTTAAATTACCTAAACCTACGGCATCATTTATTTTTTGTATAGCTGCATTAACTTCTATATCCGTATTCGGCACATATTTCGGAGTCAGGATTGTTTCCGAATGACCAATGGTAAGTGGAAATACAGATCCTTTCTCTAACCATGACGGCAAAATTTTCTGCATTTGGAATTCACCTGTTACATTCCATGCAAAATTTCTGGTTCTTGTTAAATTGAAACGTTCATCAACTCGGTGGAAATCAGGACCTTCATTGACAATTGATCCCGTGATTGTTCCGAACTCCGCAAGCTTAGCTTGAACCGAAGCACTTAAAGCATAGTCAACAGTATTATTCGCTTCAAGAAGACGGAGTTCATCCCACCAGACATCAGTAGTTAAACAAGAATTACCGCTTTCATTATCAACTCCAAGTGTAAAGTATGGAGCATTCGTCATTGACGGACTTCCAACAACAGTCATACGAGATCCCGGAATCCCGTCATTAGCAAGTTGGGTAACGACTTGTGTATAATTTATTTTGGTTGCTTTCAGTGCTGAAAACTTTCCAAAATCAACATGGATATTCTGCCAATCCTGGACGAGCGGCATTCGATATTCATAATAATTATATTGATCCGTACCAAAACGGAAATATGCAAAGACATGATTGCTATCGTTATCGGTGATCGTCTTTGGCATTGCTGCATCGCCATGCACCCAGATCGCCATTGCACGATAATTAAAGAGATCATTCGGTGAAGGAAAGACTCTTGTTGCTTCTCTCTTCGTGCCGTTTTGTACGCAGGTAAGTTTCATATCTATCGATTGCTCATTGCCAAGAACAATCGTTGCACCGCCTGCAAGTTGATCGCGAGCTACACCAGGAGGTCCTACATAACTTGTCGGAGGATTTGCATTATCTTCGATATTAATATAATTGATCGCAAACGAATTGTCCCCTGTAGGATTAATAGGATTCAAGCCTTCCTTTCCGCGAGTCCATTGGCTTCCGATAAGTCCGATATCATTGAAACGAAGATGCACTCGTTTTGAAAATCCATTGAACCAAATTCTATAGTAGGAAATATTTGAAAAAGATGAATCCAGATTTCCCACCGCCCGCTTAAAATCTGTTATTGGTATTCGGTACTGAACCCAGCCTTTTGTACCTTGGCCGACAATGTATGGATTATTTGTCGGATTAATTGGAATATCATATTCATAATAATTATCCGCCTGATCCAATGTCGAGTTGCCGTCAAGATCTTCAGTGTCAGGATGCAAACCATAGGAAGCATCATTCTGATTACCTTCAGTACCGTTTATATGATCATAAACTTGTTGATTAATATCGTAACTATAGTTATCATTATTCGGATCATTCGGATCAAATGCTCCCGGCAATGATGTTTTTTCTAAATCATTGGTCAAGGTATCAAGTCCTATGTCTTCGCCTTGATCGTACCTGCCATTTCCGTTAAGATCTTCTGTTTCGAGTCTGCCGTCAGGAATAACGTCTTCGGAAATTCTTCCCATATCAAAATGGAATACTCCATTGACAGAACTCGGATCAGTATCAGGATCGATATTCATCCAAAATTGAATAGCATCGGTATTTGTCGCTTGGACATTCAATCCCTGATCCCATTGCATTAAGCCACCCCAACGGTTCGCGTCCGACTCTGAAAGATCAGGATAAGGATTATAAATTCCGTTTCTCTCGGAAGGATCATAGACAATATCTAATACCTGAGCTGTCGGAGATGTTGCACCGCCAAAATTTTTATTTGGTTCAATATCAGTTACAAGTACATCTCTGGGATATCTTTCAAACCACCACGTTCTTGACTTTAGTTTATTTATTGGGTTTTGCCAGTAGCTTCCTGCATTACTTCCATAATAGCCTTTTGATAGATAGTACGGGACTTCCTGCGGCTGCGATGCATGTGCCCAACGTCCATAAGACATCATCAGCGGAAATTCTGTCTTGCCGCCTTCAAAATCATCAAGGTAAGCAATGCTTGCCTTATTATCAACTGCCATCGGAGATATTTGTGTATTCGGATTCGGCAGAGAAACAGCACCATCCAATTTTACGCTAAACTCGGATTTATCTTTTAAGTTAAAGATCGGTAAAGCGTTCATGACATTCGTCAGCCATGGCACATTGAATTTATATCCTGCATCAGCACCGATAATCCAATTCGATAGCGGTTCTTCCCCCTGCCTGGTCTTAATACTCGGCTGATGTAATGAAAAATTCATCAGAGTTAAACCGACTAAGCCGTGATCAAGAACAGGAATTTCACCGCGCAATCCAAAAAGATTTTTTGTTGATGTCGTAAAAATATCATGAACATCGTAATCAACACTGATCTGTCCTGCCGTTGCAAGATCGGGTTTCAGAAGTGTGATCGTCCCACCATTCACATCAACCCGGTAATCCACTCCCTCAACAAGCTGCCTTCCCCCTGCCGTTACTCGAACGCTTCCATCAACGATATTAAATGCATTTAGATTGATCGTCGAAGATGTTCCACCAGCGTATCTGACCGTAATAGATAATTGTGTGTTTTTACTTGCATTATAACGGAAGAAATCATTCGTATTTTTATAAAGCTCAGGGAAATAGAATGTTGAATCAGGACGATACTTCGGATTATTTCTTTTTTGTTCTGCATTGTATTGTAAAATACGACTTCCAAACGGTTCGAGATATGGGAATATCAACGTACCATTCCGCTTATCTAATATTGGCGAAACTTGCCCCGCTGCAAAAACGTCGAAAAGTCCATCTGGTTGACGTGTTCCAGGATTTGAATTGTTATAGCGGTCAAGCCCCATCACACTAATTGCCTTTGTCTGTTGTCCGGTCGCTGAACGCATGAATTCGTACGTTTGACCTGTTGGGAAAATATAATTGATCTTTGCAGAAAATCCGTTCTCATCAATATTTGTTGCTCCTACATAGTAGGAGTTTTTCAGCATACTCTTCCACTCACGAAAGCTTGTATTGCCATATAGCAATCGCGGTTTTAACAATTTCAGAACGATAGTATCCTGTGCATTTCCTACAGGTTCTCCATATTGTTGTCCGCCAATTGTTTTATAACTTATTGCAATAAAATCATTATCTGCTGGTTCCTGATTAAGTGTAAGTACTCCGGTATAATAATTCACAGAATACTGAGAAGTATCAAGTTTCTCAACATATCCTGAATTTATTGAATCTGGGCTTGTACTTTGAAGATAAAATGGAGTATAAGAATACGGATATCTTACACCATTCAAAGGAGAAATGCCAAAATGTGCAGCTGCAATGACTTTGTGAATATTAAAAGTATTCGTACTGCGCCAAACTTCTACTGTTGAAGCAAGAGGTGAATTATTATCTGTCACCCCACCCTGATCCATTGGAACTTGGGCGTAATATTTCTCATACTTCGGAATGTATGATGTATCAAGAAAATATGAATTTCGTCTGTAATTTGCTGGTTGAATAACATAGTCAGTACCAGATGAACTTCCCGGTCCACCCCCAAAAGTTTTTGTTTGATGATCGCCTTTTTTCTGCGCAACGATTGCCGTAAGATAAAGTGGACCAAAGCGCATCACACTTTTAAAACCAAATAATGCGGACTGAATTCCTATATACTTTGATGGCGTTTTGAGAGTAACATCTCCTGCTTCTATCGACTGAATGATCTCTTCAGGAAAGCCCTGATAACTAAGCTTAAAAAGATTATCAAATGAGAATTGCCGCAGGCTTCCGAAATCAGTATTGATCTTGATCTTATCACCAACTGAACCGGTGATATTCATATTGACTTCTTGCTTGAAGTCTAAACCTGTTTCCGATCCTGAAAACAATGCACCCGTCGTTGCAAGAAATTGATTATCCCTATAAGCAAGGTGAATTGCAACATCGCCATTGACCCGAAGATTGATCGAAGGGCGTCCGAAAATAGTCGGGACGATCGAGGGAGGAATTGGAATTGAAATTGAACCGTAATCACTGAGAATTCCATTTCCTTTTTGCTGACCGTTTGCATTTGTTCCGCCCGCCGCAGCAGCAGAAGAAGCATTGACATATTTCTGTGCTGCATCATGAAATGAGTTCTGCAATCCCTTATCCCGTTGTTGCTGCAGATAATCATCGAGCTTAAAAGTCTGGGGTTGACGAACATCGACGCCTTGTTCGACGTCATGGACAGTGGCATTTCCAAGAGAATCGAATTGAATTTGACGTTTAATGGGTGTTGAGATAAATCCTCCTGATGAAGGAGGCTTTGTGGGATCGGCGGCAGGATTATCTACATCGTTCGGAGCCACAAGGATCACACTATCTTTTCCACCATGACCGGGAATAAGATTACTGAAAAAATCACCTACTTTACCAACTGTATTTGAGATAGATTCAGTAAGCGAGTCGATCGTATTCACTGCACCGACTTTTGAAGTGTCGCGCTTGGTAGAATCTTTTGGGTCAGTGGATGCAGTGGATTTTTTTAAGCCGGAACATGAGGGCAGGACTAAAATCAGGCAAAGCACTATAGGTATAGCAGCAAACCAATCCTTTCGGGGGATGATTGGGCTATGCGAGATGTGTAAATGAGGCTTCGCTCTTTGCACTCGTGCTCTTAAAGAAGTATTTATCCGATAACAAAAATCATCAAACGGACATGTACTGATCCGGATGATGCAGTTCTTATTTAATGATTTTTCGTCGCTAAGGCGCCGAAGTTATTAAATTGTCACAAGTTATCGATAGATTTTCTCCTTAAAAATAATGCAAAATACCTTAAAATTTAACAGAAACAGCAAACTACCCGTTCCGAATGATAAGGGTAATGTTCATTACTTCTTATTCATTAACTGAATATTTTTTAAGAATAAATAAGAAATGCAGACTAATGATTACTCCATGAATCATTCTTCCACCAGTCTTCGTTAAAAGAACAATGAACAATGAATCACATGATCCATTAAAGCGCTCCTGGTGGCGTACGTCTCTGAGAGTATGGAGTTACATACTTTCGGCGCATATTGGTCCATTTATTCTTGCCTTTGTTGTGATCATGTTTGTGTTCCTGCTTCAATTCCTGATGAGGTTTATTGATAAGATCGTCGGTAAAGGGCTTGACCTCTGGACGATCATCCGTCTTATTTCGCTTAATCTGGCATGGATGGTTGTGCTTGCAATGCCTATGGCGGCACTCGTTGCAAGCCTTATGGCATTCGGCTCACTCGCTGCTTCGAATGAAATGACGGCAATGAAAGCATCGGGTGTGAGTTTCATGAGAATGCTCTTCCCTGCCATACTTTTCGGATTATTTTTGGCATATGCCGATCTTGTGTTTAATAACGACATATTGCCCGATGCCAATCATGCGGCAAAAGATCTGATGAGTGATATTCAGCGAAAGAAGCCAACTTTCATTGTCCGTGCAGGTCAGTTCAGCGATGATGATGCCTTACCTGGTTATTCGATCTTAGCTAAAAAGACATCTGAAAATTCAAGTGATCTTGAAGGGGTAACGATCTTTGATCACTCGGTAGGAAACGAGACGAGAGTCCTCACTGCAAAGAAAGGAAATCTTACCTTCACTCGTGATTTCAAGAAATTAATACTTACACTGTATAACGGTGAAATCCACCAGTTCTTTAATGCACAGCCTACAGATTACCGCAGAGGAGCTTTTGAAACGTATATAGTCCGCATTCCCGCTTCGGGCTTTGATTTCATGAGACAGGGAGAATCCGAGCGTGGTGACCGCGAGCTTTCCTCTCATGACTTAATGAACTATGTTATCAAGCGGGACTCTGCAGCAAATAAGGAGGAAGTAACTTTTGCCGGACTGCTTAAAAGATTTTCGGATGAAATTACCAGTACAAAAGCTAATTCGATCCCTGATACTTCAGTAGCAGATAGCAACAGAAAAACGAGGGTCATTGGAAATTTCCGTCAGAATCTTTTCCAAATTCCATCGGAAGCATCTCAAATTGTCGGCACACAGCTTGATGCAGGAAGTTACTTAGTGGAAGTTCACAAGAAATATGCTTTACCTGTTGCATGTTTTGTCTTTATCCTATTAGGCGCACCATTAGGAGCTCTTGCAAAAAGAGGAGGAATAGGAATGGGAGTCGGGCTTTCAATAGGATTCTTTATTCTTTATTGGGCATGCCTTATCGGAGGTGAGAAACTTGCCGATCGGGGCATCATTGCACCATGGACAGGAATGTGGGCAGCAAATATAGTTTTAGGAATCTTGGGCGGATTTCTCACTTTACGTGTTCTTAGAGAAAGACCGGGAATATCTCTCGGTTGGATCACGAGAATTTTCAAGAGAAAAAAGAAAAATGAAGCTTTGGCAGTATAGATATGGTGCGCTTGTTTTTGGCATGGGATTATTCCTTATCTCGTCATGCTGTGATCCCGGACAGAAAAATTCATTCCCGATGGTTCTGACTTCGTCGTATAACGATACTGCATTTAAAGATGCCGATCAGGTGCAAGTTAGCGGATTACCTGCACCAAATCCGTTAGACTCGGCATATTATCCGATTTACAGTCTTGATATTCAGAATACAGGTACGGAGGCAGATACTTTCACTATATCTTATACAAGACCAATAGGAATCTTTGGAATACCTCTTATTGCAAAGGCTTATGTGCAGGCGGGAGAAACCAAAACTCTCAGTACATATGGTCCAATTCCATCGAATTCACTTGATACTGCAAAATATCGATACCTTGATTTCTTTGTCAAAACGAAAGATAGTATTTCTCTTTTTATTATGCAGCCAACGATCTCCATCCACTACGGCCAAACACCAAATGGTCCCGAACAATGTGGAACAGCAGGCAAAGATATTACCGTGGACCCTCTGAAATTAAAACACAAATAAAAAAAACCGCTTCGAAAAGCGGCTTTTTTATAAAACGATTGTGATCAATTAGAATCTGCTGAAGTGAGCAAAAGCTTTATTTGCCTCAGCCATACGGTGCACGTCATCGCGCTTCTTTACCGTTGTTCCTTCGTTATTGCTTGCGGCTAATAACTCAGCAGCAAGACGTTGTGCCATTGATTTTTCTCCGCGTGCGCGACTGTAAGTAATGAGCCAGCGAAGCGCTAAAGCGTTACGACGATCAGGGCGAACTTCCGTAGGAACCTGATAGGTTGCACCACCAACTCTGCGTGAACGGACTTCAACTGCCGGAGCAGCATTTGCAACTGCCTTCTTAAAAACCTCTAATCCGTTCTGACCGGATTTTTGCTCCATAATGTCAATCGCATCATACATGATACGCTGCGCAACTGCTTTCTTGCCGTCGAGCATTAAGGAATTTACAAACTGTGTGACAAGCGTATCACCGAACTTGGGGTCTGGTGTACGCGGACGTTTTTGTGAAGTATGTTTTCTCATTGAATGATACTAAATGCGTTTAACAAGAATCAGATCGGCTGTACTTTATTGAAAATACATTGCCTTCTGATCACCATCCGTTCAACAAAGAACGGACTCCAAATAAAATTGTTTATTTTGGCTTTTTCGCGCCGTACTTTGATCTTGCCTGCTTGCGGTTTTGTACACCTTGCGTATCAAGCGTTCCGCGGATGATGTGATAACGCACACCGGGAAGATCTTTTACTCTTCCGCCACGGATCATTACGATCGAATGTTCTTGAAGGTTATGACCTTCACCGGGAATATATGCCGTAACTTCCATACCAGTTGTAAGTTTTACACGAGCAACTTTGCGCATAGCCGAATTCGGCTTTTTCGGAGTCGTTGTATAGACTCTTGTGCACACACCACGACGTTGTGGTGAATTTTTCAGCGCGGGCGATTTGCTCTTAAAGTTAAGCTCTTCGCGTCCCAAGCGCACCAATTGGTTAATTGTTGGCATTAAATTCCTTCTTTATGACTTAAAAAAACGGTATAAAATTAGAGGTCATTAAACCCAAATGAAGGCAGTTCGGTTCGCCGGAAATCGTTAATTTTAGCCATTCCAGTCTAAAATATCATACCTTTCGGATTGAATTTCTATATTTCTACGTTTCTCAAGCTACCCTATGACAAAATTACGAGTTGTTGTCTTACTTTTTTTAGGAACCCTATTATTCTCTTCCGAGGACGTTTCGGCTCAATCTTACGATCAAAATTGGAGTGTTGGCTTTGACTTCATGGGCAATATTTTGCAGGGTGATTTCACCTCACATCCTCTTTTTTTTAGTGGTGATCTGTTCGCGCGTTGGGATATTTTTCCCAATTCCTCGATTTATGCAGTTGGCTCCTTTGGTGAACTGAAGACGGGACTTGATGCAAATGAACTACTTGCTCGTCCCGGATATCCCGATAAAATTCGAACGGATTATTCAAGCTTTGAACTCTATGCTGGTGTACACTTACAAAGTGCCGGATTTCAACCTGAGTTATTTCTTGGAGGTGAGTTTTTGCATTTTGATCCCGAATCTGCTACTGCAGCCCCACTTCCTGTGATTGCCAATTATGACAAAAATGTGTTTGCTTTCCTTTTAGGAATTGGGTTCGAATTCCCTATTGGTGATAAAGGACTCTCATTTAATGCTAAGGCAATGATGCACTTCTCCTCAAGTAAATATCTTGATAATTTCCCGAGTGAATCAAGAGATGCTTTCCTCACCTTCGGCGGAGGGTTCACTTACACCTTTGGGAATTCCAATAATCCGATCTCCGGAAGTCCCACAAAAGATACTGCTAAAAAATCATGGGACGGAAAAATTGATTCTGACGGAGATGGCATTAGTGATGATGATGAAATAAATAAATACCATACTGATCCTCACAAAGCTGATACAGATGGAGACGGCTTAACAGATTTTCAGGAAATCTTTATTTACCGTACAGATCCAAATAAACCAGATACGGATTCCGACGGCCTCTATGACGGTGAAGAAGTAAATAAATATCATACCGATCCTTTAAGTTGGGATAGTGATGGTGACGGATTGTCCGACGGGTATGAAGTTAATATCTCGCACACAAACCCAAAGAATCACGATACTGACGGAGATGGGATCTGGGATAAACTCGACAAGTGTCCTTTAGTTAAGGGAGTTCCCCCGGATGGATGTCCGCCGAAGTAATTGAAGGTTCAGCAACTGTTGTATTTTTCTTTGCTCCCTTTAATGATATACCCGCACTAAACATGAAGATCAGTCCGACAACAGTGATCACAATATAATTTGCAGCATGAGTCACTGTTGCAAATGCAATCGCTTTTGAAGCAGGTATTCCAAAAAACAAAATAAGTGCCTGACTGATAAAATAATGATATGTCCCTGTGCCCCCAGGAGTAGGGATAGTAATGGCAACTCCAGCAAGAGAAAGAAGTACAACGGCACCTTTGAACCCAATATCTTCTATCCCTGAACCAGGTAGTGCATATAAGCCAAAATATGTTGATGCAAGATAACATGACCATACTCCGATCGTCCCAAGCATGATGGGTAATGCAGTATTGCGTCGCAGCCCATGTAATCCTGCGGTAAAAGTTTCGAATGCACGAGCTATTGGCTGAGCAATTTTCTGTGGAAATATCTTATGAATCAAACCCAAGAAAAAACCTGACACTGTCTTACTAATAAAAATTGCGACAAAAATAATTAGACCAGCGGAAATAACTACCAATAACGGTATAGCCGCTCCGGAGAGGTCAGGGAAAGAAGATCGAAATTCTTTTTCAAAACTGAATAATGAAAAAACGAAAAGAGCTCCGAGTGCAATTACGTCAAAAATTCTTTCAACAATGATCGTAGCAAGTGTTCCTGCGAAAGGCATTTTCTCCTGAACTGAAGCCATTGCGGGACGAATCAATTCACCTGAGCGAGGAATAACATTATTCATTGCATATCCTGCCATTACAGCCTTAAAAGCGATCCACAAACTTGTCTTTTCTTTGATCGGACGAAGCAAGAATTGCCAACGCCACCCACGAACAAAATGAGCACAGATTTGAAATAGCACAGAAAGTGAGATTGCCCAAAGACTTGTATTCGAAAGTTCTTTACCTATTGCATTAAAATCCTGTCCTCGGAATGCAAGATATAATGCTCCGACAGTAATGACGATTGCAAGGAAATATTTGAATAAATTTTTTCCGTTCAAAATGATTTCTGATTATTCTGCTTTTATTCCTATTCCCATTTCTTGTAAAGCCATTTGTGCAGCCATTTGCTCGGCTTCTTTTTTTGAATGTCCATTTCCTGCTCCATGCACAATACCACCGACCATTACTTCGACATTAAATACACGGGCATGATTGGGGCCGTCCTCACTTACCGTAACATAACGTGGTACCCCCATCTTTTGGGACTGTACATATTCTAACAGCATTGATTTATAATTTGTATCGGAAAGCATCAACTCGTCTCTACGTGTATGGGTGATGATATGTCGATAGATAAAGTCTCGTGCCGCATCCATTCCACCATCAAGATATATTGCTGCGATGATCGCCTCATATGCATCAGCCAGCAACGTCATTGACCCCCGGATCAGGGCATTCTGAGCTGATGTTGATAACAGCATGAATTGATCTAAGCCAAGTTCAGTAGCATGTTTAGCGAGAGCAACACCGGAGACGAGTCGTGAACGAAGTTTTGTAAGGTCGCCCTCGGGCAAGCTTTGAAATTCGCGGTAAAGATATTCGCCTATTACAAGATCTAGCACAGCATCGCCAAGAAATTCAAGTCGTTCATTCGACTGCATTGAAGGGTCATTTACAAATTGCAGGTACGACCGATGAGTAAGAGCTTGCAGAAAATAGACACGATATTTTATTACATAACCTAAACGCTTTTCGAGCTGATCAAAATCAGACGCACTAAGAGTACCACGTGCAACGCCAGGAACTGGTGGTGCAGTAGGAACATTCACTTCATTGTTTTCGCCCCACAAATTAAAGAGCGATCGCTCACCGGAGGAAAGCCTTGCCCGACGCTCTGCACCAACTTCGCGATAATGATCAATCCTTGAGCGAAGTTTATCAAAAAAACTTTTTCCTTCTCCGTTATTTTGTTTCACAACATTAAAAATGATGAGGTAGGCGGAGAGAAAGATTACTCGGCATATTTTGAAAAAATAAGCGTAGCATTATGTCCCCCAAAACCGAAGCCATTACTCATTGCAACATCGATCTTCATCGGTCGTGCAATATTGGGAACATAATCAAGATCACAATCCGGGTCAGGAAATTCTAAATTAATAGTAGGTGGAGCAACCTGATGTTCAATTGCAAGCACACTAAAAAGTGCTTCAACTGCACCCGCAGCACCGAGTAAATGTCCCGTCATAGATTTTGTTGAACTGATAGCTACTTTCTGGGCATGATCAGCAAAAGTCGTTTTTATGGCTTCTGTTTCAGCAATATCACCGGCAGGAGTTGAAGTACCATGCACATTAATATAATCAATATCTTGCGGTTTTAGTCCTGAAACTGCAAGAGACATTTTCATGGAGCGCACAGCACCTTCCCCCCCAGGGGCAGGAAGAGTAATGTGGTGAGCATCAGCAGTCGCTCCGAAGCCGACGAGTTCTGCATAAATTTTGGCTCCTCGATTCTTCGCGTGCTCCAATTCTTCTAAGACAAGCGTTCCGGCTCCTTCACCAATGACAAATCCGTCACGTTCTTTATCAAAAGGGCGGCTTGCTTTTTCAGGTGTGTCATTCTTGCGAGAAAGTGCTTTCATTGCGTTGAAACCACCTACACCCATAGGGCAGATCGCAGCTTCAGAGCCGCCGGCGATCATTACGTCTGCAAGATCGCGCTGAATATACATCATCGCATCGATAATTGCGTGATTGCCCGTTGCACAAGCACTAGTCGTCGCATAGTTCGGACCTTTGAAGCCAAAACGCATGGAAATATAACCCGCACATATATCCGAAATGATCATCGGTACAAAGAATGGCGAAATCCTATGAGGACCTCCAGTCTCATACACCGACTCTTGCTGTTTGAAATTCGCCCACATTCCACCAATTCCAGAGCCATAAATAACGCCGACACGCTCTTTATCCAATCCTTCCATTGCAAACGACGCATCGGCTACTGCCAACTCTGTCGCTGCCATTCCAAATTGGGTAAAGAGATCCATTCGGTTCGAGAGCTTTCGGTCTGCAAATTGCAGAATATCAAAGTTTTTCACTTCGCAGCCGAATGTTGTGTCATACCCGGTAGGATCAAAACGAGAAATACGGGCAGCGCCCGAACGTCCATTTAATAGAGAATCCCAGATAGTTGCGATATCATTTCCTATCGGAGTAATACCTCCGATCCCAGTTACGACTACTCTGCGCTCGTTATGCGGCATATAAAGGCTAAAGTGGTGAATTTATTTTTTAGAACTGATATAGGTCACAGCGTCTCCGACAGACTGGATCTTCTCTGCATCTTCATCTGGGATCTGCAAGCCGAATTCTTTTTCGAATTCCATGACAAGTTCAACTGTATCAAGAGAGTCTGCACCGAGATCCTTGGTGAAAGAAGCTGCAGTTGTAACCTGAGATTCCTCAACGCCAAGTTTAGAAACGATGATCTCGCGAACTTTTGATTCAATGTTCATATCTGACATAGTGTAGGTAGATTATTTAAGTAAAAAAAATAAAATAAAATTTACATCGCCATTCCGCCATCGACTTTGATGGTTTCGCCGGTTATATAATCGGCATCTGAAGACGATAAAAAAGAAACAAGCCCTGCAACTTCATCCGGACGTCCGATACGTTTAAGAGGGATCATATCCATGATCGCTTTTCTCTGCACTTCGTTCAGTTTCTCAGTCATATCGGTTTCGATATAGCCTGGTGCGACAACGTTTACCGTAATGCCACGCGAGCCTATTTCCTTTGCAAGTGATTTCGAAAATCCTATTACTCCTGCTTTTGATGCGCAGTAATTCGTCTGTCCCGGATTTCCGACAATTCCTACAACACTGGAGATGGTAATTATCTTCCCGCGCTTTGCAGACATCATTGGGCGGATTGCAGCCTTAGTAAGAAGAAAAACTCCCTTCAAATTCGTATCAATGACTGCATCCCAATCCTCTTCTGACATCCTCATAAGTAAGGTATCGCGGGTAATACCAGCGTTATTTATGAGAATATCAATCTTTCCGAATGCAGCCAGAGCATTTTCAACCACGTTGGTCGCCCCTTCTGAAGAAGAAGAATCTGCTTTAATCGCAACAACCTTTCTTCCAATAGCCTCTATTTCTTTTACAGTATCATTCGCAGCGTTTTCATTTGAATGATAAGTGAATGCAATATCCGCACCATCAGCAGCAAGCCTCAGCGCAATTGCTTTGCCTATCCCGCGAGATCCGCCTGTAACTATTGCCGACTGTCCTAAAAGACGCATACGTACTTATAAACTTATTTGAACCAGTGAATTTCTCAAACGCTCTGCTTCAAAACGCTCACGATTATCTTCATAATATTTTTCCATCTGAGCAAACTCACCTTTGTCCAGGAAATTCTGTAATTCTTCTTTCATTGCTTCAAAGACGGAATGAACATAATTTTGTTTTCCGTCCGGTCCGCAGTAATTTAAGTCAACGGAATGAGAATCATCATAAGTAATTGTACCCTCACTTACGGTGATCGGAAACATAATACAATACGTCGGTTTCCAAGCCCAACGATGCAATCCATTTGCAGCGGCAGCAACTTGGATTGAACAGAAATGTCTTTTATCAAGGAATACACAGCCTTCGGTAAATCCTGAAATTCCGCCATCACGCTCATGAACTTGTGTACCTGTAGCGCGACCACTTACAAAATCCGTATCATCTATCCACTCGCCGTCAAACCATTCATCAGGATCTTTGATTTGGGTTTCGTCCATTACAGCAATGATTTCATCTTTATGCGCTAGAATATTTTCATATTCCTTCGTATCAGCATAGACCCCTGAATGGCAGCAGCCACCACCGCATTTATCAATGTCGCAATAATGCACAAAACCCTGAGTAAAGATCAGTTCATCAACCTTAAACCCTTTTGCGGTAAAAGGTGCTAAACGGCTTGCAGGAATATCTCCCTCAGTATGATGAATATCTCCTAAATGTTCTATTGACAATGTTCTTTTCCTTATTAATAATTACTGAGGTTTTTCAACTCCTGAAACTCCTACTTCGTTCAAAGTTCTGGCGATAAGTCCTTGCAAGACTTTTCCGGGGCCAAATTCTACAAATTCCCTGATACCGAAGTCATACATATTTTTCACTGACTCTTCCCAACGCACAGGGGCTGTTAACTGTTCGACGAGTAATGTTCTTATTGAATCAGCATCACAATGTGGTTCAGCGCTGACATTTGCAAAAACTGGTATTTGTGGTGCAGAGATTGTAGCTGAAGCTAATGCTTCTTTCAATCCATCGGCAGCATATTGCATAAGTGGCGAGTGAAATGCCCCCGAAACTGGAAGCTCTTTTGCAATGCGCACACCTTTTTCTTTTGCCCGCTTCATGGCCTCATGCACACCACCGATCGATCCTGAAACAACAATTTGCCCCGGAGAATTATAGTTTGCAGGTCGTATGATATTTCCCGTTTCAGTCTCAATATCATTACAAAGATCTTTCAAGACCTTTGCGTCCATCCCTATTATCGCAGCCATTGTTCCTTGTTGGCGTTTTCCTGCTTCTGCCATAAGTTTTCCACGAAGATGAACAAGTGACAAAGCGTCTTCAAAGTTCATAGAACCTGCTGCACAAAGTGCTGAAAACTCGCCAAGTGAATGGCCGGCATAAGCCTGGGGCATTTCATGATCGCCAGTAAAACGAAGAGCCAACATTGAATGAAGGAAAATTGCTGGCTGTGTATAGTCTGTCTGCTTTAACATATCTTCAGGTCCATCAATCATTGTCTTTGTCAGATGCACACGGAGTAGTTCATCTGACTGCTGCATTAATTCTTTTGCAGCAGGTATCTCGGCAAATTCCTTTGCCATACCAACATATTGTGAGCCCTGTCCGGGGAAAATATACGCTTTCATGATCTTAGTACGCCCACTTTAACAAAATTGATCCCCAAGTATATCCTGCACCAAAGCTTGCAAGCACTAAATAATCCCCCTTTTTGATCTTTCCTGCAGACTGCCATTCACTTAAACAAATTGGAATCGTCCCCGCAGTGGTATTTCCGTATTTATCAATATTTATCATCACCTTTTCAGGAGCAAGTCCCATTCTTTCACGCGTTGCATCAATGATACGAAGATTAGCTTGGTGAGGAACAAGAAAGGCAATATCTCCTGCTGTTAATTTATTTTTTTCAACGATCTCTGCAGAAACATCTGCCATACCTACAACTGCACTTTTAAAAACAGTTTTCCCTTCTTGATATACATAATGCCACTTTTTTTCAACTGTTTCTTTTGTGGTAGGATTCAGACTACCTCCTGCTTTCATGTGGAGATGCTCGCCGCCTGCACCATCAATATGTAAAATTGAATCAAGTATTCCAAATTCATTCTCTTCAATTGGTTCTAAAAGAACTACACCACATCCATCACCGAAAAGTGCACATGTATTTCTATCATTATAGTCAAGAATAGAGCTCATCTTATCAGCACCTACGACAAGCACTTTTGTTGCTGCACCGGATTCAATGAATCTTCTGCCTGTTTCTAAACCGAACAAAAAACCTGAACAAGCACCGGATAGGTCAAAACCCCAAGCTTTTTTCGCTCCTATTTTATTTTGCAGAATGCAGGCAGTAGCCGGAAAGAACATATCAGGAGTAACAGTACAAAAAATAATAATATCAATTTCATCTGCTGTAATACCACGTTTTTGAAGAAGGCTTTTAACTGCAGGGACTGCAAGATCACTTGAACCACCTTCGCGGAGAATTCGGCGAGTATTTATTCCCGTACGCGTTTTGATCCATTCGTCAGTCGTATCGAGATACGAAGCAAAGAATGAATTCGTCACTACTTCATCAGGAAGATAGTGTGCAACGGCTGTGATAGCTGCGCGTTTTATTGTGGTAAGATTAGCCATGAATTAAGTTATCGTCTCCTTTATTGTTGGAAAGCTTTTGCAATGGTCCCGCACATATCCTTATTTACCATTTCTTCTGCTCTAAGCAACATTGTTCTTATAGCCCGAGGTGTCGAACTTCCATGCCCGATGATCACAACACCTTTGACTCCTAAAAGTGGAACCCCACCATATTCTTGATAATCAAAATCTTTTAAAGATGATCTCAATACGGAAGCGGTAATTGCAGCCTTGAATTTATTGAAAATCCCGACTTCAGAATATTTCTTTACTCGCGACTTCAGAGCAGGTAATACACTCTCAGCAAATTTTAAGATTATATTGCCGGTAAATCCGTCGCAAAGAACAATATCAGCTTTGCCTGCGAGAATATCACGTCCTTCGACATTTCCAATGAAATTCAAATTTGTCTGTTCCAGAAGGTTTGCAGTTTCGAGAGTAAGTTCATTCCCCTTTGCACGTTCTTCACCTACAGATAGCAGTCCAACGCTCGGATTTTGTATTCCGAAAATTTTCTCTGCATATATAGACCCCATTATCCCATACTCTTTCATCCAATGTGGTTTCGCATCAACAGTTGCCCCAACATCAAAGACAAGAGTAAACCCGCCTATATCTCTTGGGAATTGCGAGCCGATCATAGGACGACTCACTCCCGATATTCTTCCAAGTTCAAGAGTAGCACCGCTCATTACTGCTCCTGTATTCCCTGCACTTACGAAAGCGTCAGCCCTCTTATCTTTCAGAGCTTTCAATGCAATAACGATGGAAGAATCTTTCTTTTGTCTTAATGCACTAACAGGCTCGTCATCCATCGTGATTACTTCACTGGCATCAAGAATTTCGACATTCTCTTTTTGATATCCGGAATATCCTTGTAATTCCTTTTCGAGAAGTTCTTTTTTTCCAACAAGAAGAACACGAAATCTCCCTGCTGCTGCTTTGACAGCTTCCAAAGCACCGCTGACTTCATTATGCGGAGAGTAATCCGCACCCATGGTATCGAGGGCAATGGTAATCATCTTAGATATTAAGGATATTAAGAATGAATTTTCACTTTCGCGAGAGAACGGGAAAGCCGCTCAACTTACGCATAACTTTTACGCAAGAGGAACGGCTCCCATAAACTTCTTTATTGGTCTTTAAGCGAGCGCTTTCGGCGCGAACATTGTCCGCCCGTTATAAAAACCGCAGCTAGGGCAAGCACGGTGAAGAAGCTTCATAGCTCCGCAATTTTTGCATTCACCGAATGATGGCTTTGCAGCCTTGTAATGAGTACGGCGCTTATCGCGGCGTGTACGTGAATTGCGATGAGTTGGATTTGGCATTGTATGTCCTTACTTTTCTTAAAATTAGCCCTGTGAAACACCCGGAGGCGTCTCAGAGTTCATTTCTTCTTCACGTAATTTTTCCAAAAGCCCGCCAAGTGACACCAAACGCTCATCTAATATGACCTCTTCTCCTCCAAGATTAAGCCCTTCACAGTCCGGACTGTGAAGATTTTTCATTGGAATTGATAAAAATAAAGCGTCACGAACATCTTCAGTAAAGTCGATCTCATTTGTTGTCTGTGGATCAAAGAAATGAATATTATCATCTTCTTCCACATCTTTGGATAGTTCGGGTGGTAAGTAAACCAGATCAAGATCGGGTGTAAAGGTTCGTTCAAATTCGCAAGCACAACGGTCACAATTAAATGTTCCAGTAGCTTCAAGTTTCAAATGTAACTCAATGCGTCCGCTAACTTTGACTTCCCCTTTGGCAGAAACATCTCCATGAAACATCGGGGCATCAAGTTTATCAGCGGGTGCGGATAACTCGACAGGATGAGTTCCTAAGGCAAGTCCGCGAATTTTAATTTTGAAAAGAGCAGGTAAATTTTCCATTGCATAAGCACAACGGAGATTAACGAATGCGAGTTTCCGTAAGCTCACTCGTCCATATAAGTGAATCTCTCGAATCCAAACATCTTTCAAGATATTCTCCAACACCTTTTGCAAAATATCTACTCAGATGTGCCCCATTTTGATATTCTGGTTCAAGAGGATTTTGAGACCCCTTTACTGTAGATGTATAAGAAACCCAATATACATCATTGTAATTGTTACCTGAAACAGGATAATAATCCTCAACGAGAGCTTTAATTCGAACAAACACTCCATTTGAAGTGCGGAAGTTTTCGGAGGCTATCCAATTTGCTCCGACATGAAGTGTATCTTTCAGTAATATTTGACTCGGTGTTGATACATCTGAAGACTTTCCATAATACCATACAACCAAAGAATCAGAAATATACGCATCTCGGATAACCGAATCACCTTGCAATGAATCCAAATACATAAAATGAGAAACTGGAGAAAACCCCTCAGACGTTTTTGAATTGATTTGACCAACATAGTCAATAGTGTATATCGAATCTTTTAATCCTGTGATTGATCGAGGAATAAAATGCCAAATATCCGTTCGGGTTGTAAGTTGAGGTTTGATATAAGAATGAAGGTCGGTGGCAACTGGCGAAGTATTAATATTCTCGGATGGCGAAGGTACGCAACCTATGGTATAGATTAAACAAAAAAATAATGGAGATAAGAATGAATACTTACCTCCAATTATCTTAACAATTTTCTTTAGTCTTAAAAATGCCATACCAATTCTATCGAAGGTCCCACAAACCCTGTCGATTCTTTTGATTGCAATGAACCTATCAATGCCGGATGTTCACCTGCATAAGCGTTCTGTGCATTACGTAAAGATGAGCTGATATCATGTGAGTAGATCATCCCCTCTAAACCAAGATTCATGCTCCAATTATCCTGCAACATCAAACTGGTAAAAAATCCAAGACGAGGAATGATGTTTCCACTAAGGTCACTTATAAATCCTCCGTCAAATTCAAACGGAGCGTCTAATAAATTGAATCTTATTCCCATCTCAGCTCCAACAACTGTGCGGTATTGCAAAGTAGGTTTTAGCTGTAAAAGACGAATTCCATCTGAATTAAATCCCGGGTCAGCAGCCACAGCCTGCGTCTCATAAGGCATAAAATCACCGATGGAAAATTTTGTTACTAACCAATCATTGATATCGTAAGAAGCTTTTAACTCTAACATCGAACCGGTAAGAGCCGACTGATTCCCTGGAGCTTTACCTTCTCCGGAACGAAATGAAAAAGATATTCTATCTATAAAAGAGCGCTCTGAACTATTGACCTGGATAGGTTCAAATGGATTTTTAGATGAAGCAATGCTTCCCCCGATATCCGAAGTTCCGGTTATAGGTGGAAATTTGGTGCCTACCTTAGAAATCAATAGTAGATTCAAATCCTTGGTAGCTAACTGAGAAACTGGAGAAGTATTTGTATTGCCGATCAAAATTTGGTTAGAATTAGCTTCGGTATTATAATTCGACAAAATCACACTCCTACTATGTCCCTCTATATATTTTTTCGTTGGTAAAGTACTCATGCTTGTTTCAATGGGAATAGGAGATTCCATATTCATCAGTTCTCCCTTCGATGATTGCAAAGTAGCAGAAGATGCAATTGATCTGCCCTGTGAACCTTTCAGAAGCACTGAAACTGAAGATACAAATTTATCTTGCCTTGCCTCGGGCATAATTGCAAATATTAGTGCTGCTCCTGAAATGAAGGAAACAAGGGAGGCAAGTATGAGAATAGATGATTTCTTATAAAACGGAGTAGATTTAGTTGCGACTATACTTTCTGCACTTCTCCCTATATTATTTTCCAATGATGCGACCAGCGATTCCTTTGATGAAGGGGAGGGCAGTGCAGGTCCAGCATAGCCATTAGCAGCTAAGGCTGTAAAGAGAGATGCTGTGAGCACTTTAGGAACAGACACGTACTGCCTACGTGCAAGAGTCGAGGTAAGGTCGCGCATCTGAAGATGTTGTTTCAACAAATTGCGACGTTCGGGTGACACGGCAAGACGGTGCAGAAGCTCTTCTTCTTCAGAAGCTCCTAAGTTCCCATCTAAGAAATCCAATATTCGTTCTTCTGTCATATATACTCTCCTTTAAAATCTAGATAAGTTTATCATGCCCTTCACTGTTATCTGCAAATGACTTATCTATACCCAACAAATCTATCATTTTTTCCCTGACTAATTTCCGTGCCCTGAAAAGACGTACTTTTGCATTCACTTTTGAAATTCCGAGAGCCTCGGTAAGCTGGTCTATATTCATCCGTTCGAATTCTGAAAGGATGTAGACTTCTTTGAAAGAGATTGGCAGTCCTTCAACCACACTTCGCAAAAGCACGATTATTTCTTCGGCGCTATGTTCGTCGCTCAATGTTTCCTGAGCACTCGTTGAAGCATAGTTATAAAGAAACTTGTCATCAGCGAGTTCATTAAATGAAGAAACGTAATGCGGTCGGCGCAATAGACTCATGGAATAGTTGTGCGCTATTCGAAACAACCATCCGCTAAATGTTCCTGCAGCACGAATCTCAAACCGTTCTTTTTCTCTATAAACACGAATCCAAGTCTCTTGAAAGACGTCCTCGATATTATGTCGCTCTGAACCTGCACCAAGCAATAGTCTCAGGTAAGAATAAAGTCTATCGGCGTAACGGAAATAGAGTAAAGTATAAGCCGCATCATCACCTTCCCTGAAGGTGAGCCATAAATCTTCGTCTGAAAGGGTGACGCTCATTTTCCGCGTCTGCACTTCTGACATTACGAACTGCTTTTCAATTACTCTATTTGTGTTTCGTATATAGAAAACGCTTTCGACAGGGTAAAGTTACACTTATTGGATAAGATTTATTTTAATAAATAGAATCTTCTATACCATTGATTTCTAATAACTTACCTCTTTCAACTAAGAAGGTCTTTATCTCGTATGGATTAAAATGAGCCTTCCAATTCACAGAAAGACACTCAGAACTGAAGTAAACGAGCGATTCATCACCTATCGTCTCGGCTAGCCGTATGACAATACCTTCTCCTATTAAATTGTGCCTTCGCTTCATAACCGTCAAAAGAACGTTAGTTGCGCTAATATCGAATGACAGTTTCTCAGTCTTTAAGAAACCTTGGTGAGAGCTTTCAACGTGAGTCACCACAGGCTGAAGAAATTCAAGGGTTCTTCTTGGCATCTCTGCTGCTCGCCAATTCTTTTTCACAAAGATAATCTTGACAGAGAACTCCTGCTCTCCTTGATCTTGGTATCTTTTTTGCTCATGCTGCAAAAAAACATGAGGCGGTGCGTGGTGGGCATAAAGAGGCGAACGCGCACACGTCATATAAAAGAACTTTTCGTCAGATGAATAACTTGATTTTGCATCGTTGATTATTCCCAATCCTCTGGATTCGTCCTGAACAAAAGCCCAGGAATTACCAGGGACTTCGTCTTCTGAAATAGGACGTTCAATCACTGAATATGGTATTTCATAAAATACCTTTGCATCCGTGCATTTGTGTTCATACCGAAGTTTTAATACAAAATTGGTTTTTCTCCAATCAAGATAGACCCGTTGTTCAATGTGATCTGCTCCTTCATAGAGGATAAAATCTTCTTCCATTCGAGAATTTCCATAACTACTCTCAACTCGTACTCTTCCTCTGACAGGTCCTCTTTCAATAATTGTCACCTTATTTACCTTAAAAAAACCTTTCTGATTTGTAAAGCCTGCAATACCATGTCCCCAAGTATCAGATTCATCTGAAAATGCTTGCGCAGGATAATATTGAATGGAGTTTTCTGAAGCCTCTCCTTCAAAAACTATTCCGCAAATGCCGTTTGATAAAAATTTTTCCGTTGCTTTAATATTTGATTTGATTTTTTTTCGTTCACTTTCACGTTCGAGTTTGAGTTTCTTCCATCCAAAGGATTGTACTTCGATCTGAGCAACAAACCGGACTCTATCTCCGCCGATCTTCCCTGAAGGTTCAATCTTTTGTGTTTCAACAGTATTTCCTTTCTCATCAGTAAGCAGAATACTATCTAGAGATTCTCCTTTTTCGCTTGAATCAGGATGCCAAAGTTCAAATTCTACCGGTGACGATACCCTCCAAGTCTGCGGATTAAATATGAGTAAGGTTTCTATTGAATCACTTGTATTAATGTTATTTGCAAGAACTTGAATTGATTTTCGTTCTTCGCGTGAGGCTATGGCAAGTGATTCATGATAGAGAGAAATAGCCTCGTCACATGCTTCTTCTATGGCAACTCCACCAAGAACATCATGAAAACTATTAAGAAGAATATTTTTCCAAGCCTGCTGAATTCTTAGCCAATCTGCCTTGTATGTTTGAACTTTCAATTCAGCAAGGACACAAAATTTTTCTGCATGAAGAAGCGCATGTTCTGCTCGTCGATTAAGCTTTTTAATCTTTGAATGAGCACTATAGCAACCGATGGCATGTGGTTGGATTTCTCCTGTCTGGGTACTTAGTACGATATCGGTTGATTCAAGAGTATCGAAAAACGTATCAACTGAGGAAAACTGAGTATTAAAATCTGAATTTATTGACTGCTCTGAAATAATTTGAGCAATCTGCTCTTTCGTTGGTCCGCCGCCATGATTGCCGACACCATAAAATATCATCCACGATTGTTTCCCATTGTAAAGTTGATAATCAGAGAGCAAACTCAATTTTTCACTAACAGAATTTTTAAAGTTGGAATAATGTAAAGGCAGCCTGTATGCAACAACTTCATCACCACTTAATGTTTGCCATTTAAATAAGGCATCCTCTAAATGCTTCTCATGCTCTTCAGGTCTCATAAACACGTATCGACTCATTCCACAATGCCGAAGGAGTTGCGGGAGATTTGCATTATGGCCAAATGAATCAATACAAAATCCGGTATTGCAGATGATTTCAAAACATGATTCAAAAAATTTCTGCCCGTAAAGTCCTTGACGAATAAATGCTTCCCCTCCCGACAAATTGCAATCCGGTTCGACCCACCAACCACCAACTATAGACCAACGGCCTTTCTTTACTGCTTCCTGAATACGCGTAAAAAGTTGTGGATCTGTTTGTTCTACAAATTCATAATGCGCTGCGCTTGAAGCAGTGAAAATAAATTCGGGAGTTTCATCAATCCGATCGAGCGCTGATCTACAAGTAGCAAGGAATGCTTCTAAACCTTCATTAAGTCTCCACATCCAGGTTGGATCAAGATGAGCATTTCCGATCATGTATACTTCATTCTTCTTCACTTCTTTGTCAATCGTCATTATTTTTTATTCTAATTCCTTTTCTCACGAGAAAATCCTCTGCCAATGCACCCTTTCTAGTAATTACAAATGCAGCACTGGCATTCCCCGCCTTTACTGATGACTCGATATTTTCCCCTCTAAGCTGACTTGAAATAAATCCAGCATTGAATGCATCCCCGGCAGCAGTTGCATCTACTACTTCAATATTCTTGAAAGTCGGTATAGTTAAAATGTTTATTCCATCCCATACTATTACATCGCCACTTCCTTGCTTATAGATAATGAATCTATAGCCGAGACTTTGATAATGCTTGATTACTACATCAGAGGTTCTATAGCCAAAAATTTTTTCATCATCGCTTTTTGAAACGAAGAGAATATCAACAAAAGATGAAGCTGTATTAATGAATGATAGCAATGCTTCAATATCTTCCCATAAACCATTACGAAAGTTTGTATCAAAGGTAATAATCACTTTGCCACGAAGTTTATGCAACAAAGAAATTAGGGTATCGCTATCAAACAAGATCGCAAGTGCAATAGCAGAAAAATGGAAATATTTTGATTTGAGAATATATTCATGCAAAATCTCATTTTTTATCGCTCTCAATGTTTGGCGGGCGGCGGAATCACTTCGCCAAAATGAATACTTAGGATCACCGGGAATATCTGATGTAATAAGATACATTCCGTTTGTTTTAATCTGAGATTCAGAAGTACATGAACGGTCAATTCCCTCCTTATCAAGGACTTCATAAATATGTTTTGTCAACGCATCACTCCCAAAGTTGGAAATAAATCCCGTTTTGAGGCCAAGACGTGAACCGTAAAAAAGCGTATTAAATACATCTCCGGCGACTGATTGCTTATAGCTGTGCGGAGCATCTTCAAAAAGCTCTATAAGGCATTCGCCGATTCCGATGAGGTCAAATTGTTTATCCATGTGAATACAAAATTAAGCAATAAAAAAGGGTACACAATGTGTACCCTTAAATATTTAGATTTCGCATTCCAGTTATGCAGCTACCATCAACTTTTCAGCAGCTTTCTTGAACACCGGGACGAGTTCAAGTTTTTCCCATGAGAATTCATCTCTGCCGAAATGTCCATAGGCGGCAGTTGCCTGATAGATCGGTCGCTTCAAATCGAGGCGAGTGATGATTCCACGAGGTGTAAGATCAACATGATCTTTAATGATCTGCTCCAGATCTTCGTCCGCAATCTTACCTGTTCCATGAGTGGTAACATTGATCGAGACAGGCTTTGCTACGCCGATCGCATAAGCAACCTGAACTGTGCATTCATCTGCAAGTTCAGCAGCAACAATATTCTTTGCAACATGACGTGCTGCATAAGCGGCAGAACGGTCAACTTTCGACGGGTCTTTACCTGAAAAAGCACCGCCACCGTGAGGGGCTTTGCCACCATATGTATCCACAATAATCTTACGTCCTGTTAGCCCTGTATCACCATGGGGTCCACCAATCTCAAAATTTCCGGTTGGATTAACGTGAATAATTACATCAGCACCCATTAAATTTGCTGGGATCACTTCATTGATGACATATTTAATGACATCAGCTTTAATTTTTTCCTGGGTAACATCAGGATCGTGCTGAGTAGAAACAACTACGGTATGAACACGCTTAACTTCATGCCCATCATATTCTACCGTAACTTGAGATTTAGAATCAGGACGGAGATAAGGCATCAAAGTAGGCTCGTTCTTGCGAATATCGGCAAGACGTTTGACAAGACGGTGACTGAAAACAAGCGATGCAGGCATATATTCAGGAGTCTCGTTTGTTGCGTACCCAAACATCATTCCCTGATCGCCAGCTCCGCCGGTATCAACGCCCATTGCAATATCTGGAGACTGCGAATGAATTGCATTCAACACACCACAGGAATTACCGTCAAACATATATTCAGCTTTTGTGTAGCCGATGCGATTGATTACTGAACGAGCAATTGTCTGGATATCAATATAAGCTTTTGTTGTGATCTCTCCGCCTACAACTGCTAAGCCGGTTGTTACAAAGGTCTCACATGCAACGCGAGAATCCGGGTCTTGCGCTAAAAGCGCGTCAAGCACTGCATCGGAAATTTGATCTGCTACTTTATCTGGATGTCCTTCGGACACGGATTCAGAAGTGAAAAGATATGCCATTTGGGAATATAAATAAGAATTAAAAATGGAAAATTTAAAACTATTGAAAATCGACCTCAGAAGAATCACCGGCATTCACGCGCTTGAAACCGCCTTTGACAGCACCGTTATTTCCAACGATCGAATTGTCAAGAAGAACACCGCTCACTGAAGATTCGTCTCCGATAATACTATTACGGATTATAGAATCAGTTACACGCGCTCCTTCGCCTATCGTTGCGAATGGACCAACTATAGAATTAATGATCTCTGCATTCGCACCGATATAAACAGGAGGAATTGTTACGACTCCCGGAATTTCACGAAGTTTAGAATTGCGTTGCAACAAATGACGATTCGTACTTAGAAGCGTTTCAGGCTTTCCGCAATCATACCATGCATCTACTGTAAAAGTTGAAAATTTTTCCCCTTTCTGAATCATCATTTGCAATGCGTCCGTCAGTTGGTACTCCCCTTTTGTTCGTTTATCCCCAGAGACAATGGTATTCAAACATTCAAGTAGAAGTTCAGGGTGCTTAATAAAATAAAGTCCAACGACGGCAAGATTTGTTGTAGGATTATCAGGTTTTTCGATGAGACGAGAAATAAATCCTCCTGATAATTCTGCTACGCCGAATCTCCGTGGATCATCAACGATCCTGACTCCGAGCGAACTTACATCAGATGATAAAACCGTTTTCAGATCAACATCAAAGATCGTATCACCAAGAATAATAAGAAGAGGTTCCCCTTTTAGTGGGAATGACTCGCGGGCAATCCAAATCGAATGCCCAAGTCCAAGAAGTTCATCCTGAGTAACAAAATTTACATCAAGGTCGTGGTGATGAGTTCTGACATACGCCTCAACCAAATTACCCATATAACCGACAACAATGGTTGCGCTTGTGACTCCATCATCACGAAGCCTATCTAAAATATGTCCTAAGATTGGTTTCCCAGCGACATTTAACAATACCTTTGGTAAAGTGTAAGTGTGTGGTCGTAGTCTTGATCCTACTCCGGCAACCGGAATTATTGCATGCATAATGGTTATTAATTCAACATTTAGTTGGCAAAAATACGTCGCTTTTCAGCTTGTATACTCTTTAAAAGAGAATTTGTTTTCTTTTGCGACTTTTCTTCGGTAACAATGTTTATAGTAGTTGTATCTATTTTAATATGAATACTATGAAATTTCAGAAACTTGCGACGCTTGCTCTGCTTTTGACTTCGATTGCTTATATCGGTTGTGATAGCGGCACACAGGCAACTCAGGTCCAAGACATCGTAGAAATGAAATGGCAAAGTGACGGCAGTGCGCTGTTTGGCTTCATGCAAAGTTATACCGAAACTGCAACCTCTACAATTCCGGGTATCGGTTATAGCATTGCCAAATTCAACTCTGATGGATCACTTTCACAAACATTTAATACTCCTCCGTTGGGCCGCACTGATTTTACTAATAGTCTTTTTGTGTCAGCCGACGGGAGTACAGCCGTCACCGAGTTAGATTATGATCTTTATCGTTACAACTTTAAAAGTGGTGTATTGGAAAAACTACAGACATTATTCCATTTGATCTTAGTATCACCTGATCTTCACTATGCAATTGGCTCTCCTTCACCCGCCAGCCAACCGATAAAAACACTACAAGTTTATGACCTGACTTCATCACCGATCAGGCTCGTCACTCATTTCGACATTGCCGGACTATCATCAAGTTGCGGAGTTTGGCTTAATAATAGTACTTTTGGAGTTACAGTAAATGAAATTGATTCTGTAGGCACACATATTTCTATATTTGATACTGCTTCAACAGGAGTCCCTCTAAAAGTCATCGGTGGTGCGGAAGTGCAGTTTCATAATTTTGTGTTCAATTCACAAACGAATGATCTATTTATACGAGATCATGCTGGAAAATCTTCGGATTATTTTGTGGATGATGTAAATCTTACAACTAACAGTCGCACAACTATCCTCAATTTTAAAGTTGAGAACTTTGATATTACTAAAGATAAACAAGTAATTATCTATAGTACTTATGACACGACAAATACGTTGCT
>Ga0206887_10037_pt1 | contig 31472 bp, 30 predicted proteins | sample Alteio_BWOrgHeat_89_FD_153248 | JGI IMG/M metagenome (GOLD analysis project Ga0206887, IMG submission 153248) | Enriched cells from forest soil in Barre Woods Harvard Forest LTER site, Petersham, Massachusetts, United States - Alteio_BWOrgHeat_Nextera3 ...
ATTTATGGCTGTTTTCCCGCGATAATACGGTGAGCACGATAAAGAATGCAAGTATGGCAAAATAGAGCGAAATATTCAGATATATAATGCTATTGCTACTATCCTGGGGAATTTCGCTATCTTCTAACTGCATAAATTCAAAAATCGTTTGCTAATTGTTTACGAAACCAGATATTATTTACTATATCAAATCTATGCAAATCAAATCTTTTATAAATTAACTTACTTTTATTATGAGAGTTAGAATTTTAGCTTGTTTATTTTTTGGGGTAATATCCTCAGGCTCTGCTTCCGCGGCGCAAACATCATGCAAGGCGCTGGGTGATAACCTTTATAACTGCACCAAATTTGAATGCACCACGCCCGACCCGAGCAATCCAAAACAATTCATCACCAATGTGGTGAAAGGTTATGACAAGAACGGCGAGTGTGTGCATGAGCAATCGAGTCCAAGCGGTGAAAAACTCGTATGCAGCTACTCTGATGAATCACGCAAGTTCCTCGGCCTGAAAATGAAAAAATCCGGCTCTGATATCGCCGGCATTGAAAATGTTACAGAGTTTGAAGAGAATTTAATGGCAGATATTTTCCAGAATGAATGTGAGGTGGTTTCAAAGACCGGGGTGAAAAAAAGCCCGGCCGAGGCCGCTGAAGATGGCGATAGCGAATCATTCGGTGATAACCAGGGTGATGCTGAGGAAGCCACACCCGAAAATGGTGATGAAGCCACCGCCCCGGAACCCGGAGAGCCTGAAAGCCTGCCTGCAAAAGGCGTTGAGAATAATGGCGACCTGCTGGACTCAAAATAGCAAATAGTGTATAATAGGTTGGATATAGGGGCGTGGCAGATATGAAAAAACACTTCTCACCGAACGGTTTCACCCTGGTTGAAATGTCTATCGTGATCGTGATAATCGGCCTGCTTATAGCCGGTGTCATCGCGGGAAAAGACCTCATTCAAAACTCAAAGATAGATTCCATCGCCGCAGATATGCAGCACTATGAAGGCGCGTTCATAATGTTCAAGAAAAAATACCTGGCAATGCCAGGCGACATGACGGATGCCGCAAGCACCATGGTTGTAAATGGCGTGCTGGAAGGTGCCGTTCCCACCATCGGCTCTTACAGCTCTTATGGCAATGGCAATGGTGATGGGATCCTTGCAAGCGCAGCCGGGCTTAGTGTTTATGCCTCTGGTGTAACTGAAAAATATCTGGTGTGGCGGCACATGGCTTTGGCCGGATTCATCAAGGGAACTTACACGGGCTTTGATTCGAACGACCATAGCATAACCGGTGATGCGGTTAACGCCCCGGCGATCGGCAAAGATGTTCCCGCAGGCCCGTTCAAAAACAGCGGTTATACGATATACACGCCTGTTGATTCCTTGAATAATTATATCGTTTCCGAGCAGATCATATCATATGGCAGCACCAATGCCGGGGCGCCTGTTACCAATAGCTCCGCCGGATTGTTCGCCGGCGATCTTACCGGCGGCGTTCTAACGCCCACCCAAACTGAGATGCTTGATAAAAAACTTGATGATGGCCTGCCTAATTCAGGCGGGCTTCAGGCGGATACCAGCGTTTTCAACGATAGCGCCGGCGGTCATGTCTGCGCGACAGTTGCCCCGCCTACATGCGATCCCATCACACATATGTGCAGCGTTGCAGATATCCTCCACCCCTTCGTGCCACAATATAAAGTGACCGAGGGCGGCACTGTATGCCATCCATTTTACATCATAAATAACCGGTGAAAATGATTATGAAAAAAAACTCCATGTTCGCCGGGTTCACATTGGTTGAGATGTCGATAGTTCTGGTGGTTATAGCTCTTCTTGTCGCCGCGGTGATAGCCGGGCAGGACCTTTTAAAAAGCTCGAAACTAGACCGCGTGGCATCAGACCTGCATAAATATGAAATCGGAATAAAAAAATTCAGGGAAAAATTCATGGTACTTCCCGGAGATATGCCGGATGCCGCACAATATAGCGGCGGCGCAGCTATAGGTAATGGTGACGGCAATGGTACGATCGAGCCAGACCCTTCCGTGGTGGGGGGGTGGGGAAGTGAAAGTTATCTGGCGTGGCAGCACCTCGCATTTTTCGGTTTCATGCAGGAGGCTGACAGCAACGCTGCAAGCTATTCCGGGTTAAACAGCCGAACCACCGGGTTCCCTCCGCTGCTGGGCAAAGATATTCCGGCGGGCCCGATGGTCAACAGCGGCTATAGGGTTTTTGGCAGCAACATGGCGCTCACCATAACATTCGGCGGCGAACCACCGCTCAGTATGGGCGTGGTGCCTAACGGCGAATGGGTGGCCGATGGTATTCTAACCCCACAGCAGGCCTATATCCTGGATAAAAAACTCGATGACGGAATTCCGCAAACCGGCAAGATACAAGCCGCGCTTATGCCGGGAAGGCCAGGCACCGTCTGCGCCATAACCGCCCCCAGCCCGCATGATAGCCATTATGAAACCCACAACAACCAACCATCCTGCCAGATAAATTATGATATAAGTGATTAAGGTGGTTGGGATTAAGATTAAGACCAGCTAAAAACTATACGGGTCAATATCTATCTTTATCTTGCTCGAAATTTTGTGTTTCGCGGTTTTTACTGTCGCCAGATTCTTCCTGATATATTGCTGCAAATTGAACCCACGCGCTGCGCGCAGCAAAATGCTATAGCGGAATTGGCCGCGATATTCGTGATATAACGCCTCCACCGGACCCATTATCTTCACCTCGCGCAATTGCTCAAAATTCTGCACGATATTCCGCGCATCGCGATAAGATTCCGCGTTATTATGGTGCGAAACCGTTATCGCGCATATCCGCGTAAACGGCGGCAAGCTTGCCTCCTGCCGCATCTGCAACTCATACTCCAAAAACCCGTTCTTATCATTATCCTTCAAACACTGCATTATCTTATGCTCCGGGTTGAACGTCTGGATAAGCACTTTCCCGCGCGCATTTTCCCGCCCGGCACGTCCCGCAACCTGGTGCAAAAGCTGGAAAGTACGCTCACCGGCTTTGATGTTACTGGCATCCAGACCCATATCGGCATCAATCACCCCGACGAGGGAAAGCGCGGGAAAATGGTGGCCTTTGGCAACTATCTGCGTACCGATGATTATATCAACCTCGTTACTTTCAATTTTCTTCATTATCTCTTCCATCGCCTTGGCGGAAGTTACCATATCACTCGCAATTTCCATTATCCGCGCATCAGGGAAGATATTTTTCACCTCTTCTGTCAGCCGCTGGATGCCAGGGCCGCACGCGCGAAAACTATCAGTGGCCGAGCAGCTAGGGCATTTTTCAGGCATCGGCATTTTGAACCCGCTATGATGGCACTGCAAAAATTTTCGCCCGGAATTATCGGTGTGAACTACCATCCACGCGGAAGTATCCGGTGATTTAAAACGGAAACCGCACTTGCCGCACAGCAGCAGCGGCGCATATCCGCGGCGGTTGAGAAATAGCATGCTCTGCTGTTTATTCCCAAGATTGGTGCGGATCTCCTCGCGCAACTGGTTTGAGATAAATTCGTTTGCGCTGATCTTTTCAAGGCGCATATCGATAAGCCCGGTCTGTGGCAGCTCGATATCATTGAAGCGCTGCTTGAGTTTCTCGCAAGAATATTTCCCGGTTATCACATTGTGGTAGGTTTCCACACTCGGCGTAGCGCTGGATAGCAGCACCGGGAGATTCTCGAACTTCCCGCGCATCACCGCAACATCGCGGGCGTTGTAAATAACCTTCTCTTCCTGCTTGAAGCTCTGGTCGTGCTCTTCATCAACGATTATTATTCCAAGGTCTTTGAACGGTAAATGCAGAGCGCTTCTCGCGCCAATAACTACTCGAGCGTTGCCGCGCGCTATATCAAAGAACGCCTTGCGCCGCTTGCTGGGCGTAATTCCAGAGTGCCATAGCACCGGCGTGAAGCCGAAGCGTGACTCGAACCGCTTTATCATCTGGCTGCTGAGCAGAATTTCAGGGAGCAATATCAACGCCTGTTTCCCGGATGATATTATTTTATCAATTGCCTCAAAATAGACTTCGGTTTTTCCGCTGCCGGTAATCCCGTCAATAAGTGTAACCGAAAACCCGCCATCAACCCGCTGCAAAAGATTGCTAACTGCTGCGCTCTGCTCAGGTGAAAGAGTGAGCTCCCTTTTTGTAAAAACCTTTTCCGGCTTGGGTTTTAGCTTGCGCTCTTTAACTGGCTCAAAATATTTATCGCTATAAACCAGGTTGATTATTTTACCTTTCTCGCTGACATAATATTCACCCTGCCAATCTATAAGCTTGCGTAGACCATCGGAAACCGCGGGAATCTCAAACTCAGTTTCAGGCGCGTTGACCTTAGTGATTATCTCTTTTATCTTGGTGCGGTCTTTGACCTCAGTGCTGTCTTCCATCTCCCACACCACGCCGATCATCTGCTTTTTGCCGAACTCCACCCGCACATAGTCACCCACCTCGCAGATCAGATGCAGCGGGATAGCGTAATCAAACGATCTATCAAAGGGCAGGGGCAGCAACACTTTAGCGAAGTTCAGCATATTCCCGCTCCGTCATTGCGAGGAGGCGAAGCCAACGCGGCAATCCAATTAAACAAATTATTGCGTAGCAATACGAATGAATTTATTCCAACCCGTCCGACTGGATTGCCGCGCTCCCGTTGGTCGCTCGCAACAACGGGAACGTATAGATGGTAGCCATCTGAACTTTCAAAAGCTCTAAACATAAACCAGCCTCCCTACCGCCGTGAATAGCAGCGCGGCCTTGATGTTCTTATCGGGATAAATTTTTTCCAGCAAATGTTTGTAGGCCATCATCTGCGCGGAATATTTCTTCATCACACGCGGCACGCTGTTTTCAGCAATGTCGTTAGTTTTATAATCCACAATCAAAATTTCACCAGCCCCAAGCTCAACCAGCCTGTCAATTTTCCCCGAGATGAACTTATCCATATAGAACCCGCAAACCGGCACCTCAGCTTTGCTTTTGCCGGTGAATATGAAATTGAACTCTGCATTTTTTAGAACGCTGAACGCTTCGTTTTTAGCTTTTAATTTCGTTTCCTCTTCGCCCGCTACAAAATAATTGTTGAGTATTTTTTCGGCCGCTTCTTCGTGTTCCTCGATCTCCGGTAATATCTCCAGCAATTTATGCACCGCCAAACCCTTGGTGAAATCTACCCGCTCAAGGCTGAATTTTTGGTTATTCTCGGTGCGGTAAAGCGCCGAGGGTGAAATTACCTCTATCTCCTCACTGCCAGAAAATTTTCGCTGGAATAATGTGAGGTCTATCACCTCGGCTGTTTCCGATGGAGTTCCGGCTTTTTCAAACTGCGTGATATATTCCGGGGTGGTGTAAGAAAATCGTTCCTCATCCTCCGCGCACATTCCGCCAACGCTCGAAAGCACCATATTATGCCAGTTATTCGCTTTTATACCTTTATATGTATGGCCGAAAAGATAAAGCTCGTTCTTGGCGCGGGTGAGTGCGACATAAAGCAGGCGGTAATATTCCTCGAGCTCCAGCGCCTGCTTTTCGCGGTATATTTTTTTGAACAATTCATTGCGATAGTCTTTTATCACCGGGCATAAAAATATATTATCACCGAAACAGAATTGCGCATCACTGCCGCCGCCGCTGGTGGTGTCGGGAATTACCACTATCGGTGCCTCAAGCCCTTTTGCGCCGTGCGCGGTGATTATCCGCACCTCGTTCCCCGCCTCAAGGTTGCGTTTTACCGTGACCTCGTTCTTCTCGAACCAGTTGATGAAATGCTGCAACCCGCCACCGGCGCTATCCTCAAACTTTTTCACGATCATCAGGAATTCATCCAGTATCTCGTTTATCTGCCGCCCGAAATAGCTGATGAAATTCCGGCGCATATCCATCGCCTCAAGCGCGTCATAAAAAAATTCAAACACCGAATCTTTTTGTGCGGCCAGTTTTTCCAGCAGTTCGGCTGCCTGCCCATAGCGTATATTCCCTGCGGCTTTGGCCAAAAAACTCTCATGGACATTGGCGCTGCCACGGTTCCAGCAAACATCAAACAACTCATCCTCATTGAATGAAATGAACGCAGATTTCAGCAGGCAGGCGAAGTTGAGGTCATCATTTTTGAGGATGCTGAATTTAGCCAGCGCCAGCAGGTCTTTGATGGCGAGGCTATCGTTCAGGTTCAGCCGGTCTATACCCGAAACCGGGATTTCCAGCTCCTGGAGTTTTTCTATCAACACACTTGCGATGCCCTTGCGCTTTTTTACCAGCACCATTATATCACCCGGTGTTGGCCGCTTTCCGGTGGCCGGTAAAATAAAATCACGCGCGAGTATATCTTTTATTTTTCCGGCGATCCTCCCGGCGAGGATATCAATATTTTTCTCCTCCTCATCTTCCTCATATTCGCGCGGTAAATTCCAGCTGATCACCTCTTTACTGGCTTTAGCACGCACCGCAACATCAACCAGTTTGTTTATCTCAAAATAGCCGAATTTCTGCGGGGTTTTCATGGAGTCGGCAATTTCGTGCTCCGGCAGATGGCCGCTTTTTGTCAGCGCCGCGAGGATAGTTTTATTCGCCACCACCTTATTCACAACATCTATAACCGCCGCGCCGGAGCGGAACGAGCGGTTGAGCCGCACGCTCTCGAAATTTATGCCATGGTCTTTCTTGCGCGCCTCGTAATAACTCTGGCGATCGGAAAAAACCCGCACGTCAGCGCCCTGGAAACTATAGATCGATTGCTTCTCATCACCCACCACGAACAGGCTGCGCGCCAGCCCGGCATCATTCACCTGGCCGGAAAAGAACTCATCAGTTATGGCGTCGATTATCTGCCACTGGCTTTCGTTCGTATCCTGCGCTTCATCTATCAGAATATGGTCAATGCCGCCATCGAGCTTATATAAAACCCACTCGCGGTTCGGGTTTTCCTTGCGCAGAAGGTTTGCGGTGCGCTCGATCAGGTCATCAAATTCCAGAACATATCTTATCGCTTTTTCGCCCTCATATATCTGGTTGAATTTCTCGAACGCACGCAGGAAATATTTGGTGTTAGCAAAAATATCAATGTCCTTCACGCCATTTATGATCCCCAGCAAAACCCGCTGGAATTCAATGATGGAGGCAAAAATATTAGGATAATCTTTTTCAGATTGCTTAGTGAGGATCTTTTTTACATCAAACCCATCATCTTTTTCAGTAAGGAAAATTTCGGCCAGCTCTTCAATTTTTTGCGAGATAAAATATTTGCGGAGCTTCACCCCCAGCTTTTTTTCATTAGTCCCGCCTTTTTCCAGCACCATAAGAACATCAGAAAATAAATTTTTATTTCCGTTGAAAATTAAGGTTTCCAACTCCTGTTTATTTTCCTGCGTGATATTCAGCAGCTCTTTAAGTCCGCTGATATAACCTTCATAACCGCCGAATAGAGTGATTACCTTGAGTAGCTTTGCTTTTTGCTGGAGCAGGTCATTCAGCAATTCCTTTATCTGGAGCGGCTTGAAGCGGGAAAGTAAAAATTCAACTGCTTCGCGAACTTTGGCATCAACGCTAAATATCAGCTTTTTCCACGCTTCCTCAACCAGTTCACTCTTACCAAAATCATCTATAACCTCGAAGAACGCCGGGGTTTCAGCCTCGAGCGGGAAATGTTTTAAAACCCCCTCACAAAATGAGTGGATGGTTTGAATTTTGAGCTGTTGCGGGTGGTCTATGATGCTGATAAGTTTTTTGCGGGTGCGGGAAAGTTTTTTGAGGTCTATATTAGCCTCAAACTCGCTATCTAGCTTGTTTTTGAGTTCAATGTCATTGAGTAATATCACATCGCCGATATATTTTATCACCCGTTCCTGCATTTCGGTGGCGGCGGCCTTGGTATAGGTGATGCATACTATCCGGCGCGGGTCGTTACCCTCTAAAATGAGGCGTATCAGGCGGTTGACCAGCACAAAGGTTTTTCCCGTTCCCGCCGATGCCGAAAGCCAGATGCTCCTCTCGGGGCTGGTGGCGAGTATCTGTTCTTTCAGTGGGTTCATTCTATTATTGAAATTAGTTCATATTGAATATAGAGTCTGTGAGCGATACTGAACACAAAAAAGATAAAAAATGACAAACCACCTATACCAGAACGACCTGCCGGATAATGTAAAGCTGAACGGCGACCTTGCGATCGATAGCGAAACCCGCGGCCTGAACATATTCCAGCGCGACCGCCTGTGCGTGGTGCAGATATGCGATGCCAGCGGGAATGCCCATCTGGTGCAGTTCAAAAATTCAGAATATGACAAGGCGGTGAATTTGAAAAAACTATTGAGCGATACCAGCCGCATGAAGATATTCCACTATGCGCGCTTTGATGTTGCCGCATTTAAAATTTTCCTCGGCGTTGATGTGAAAAATATTTTCTGCACCAAGATAGCCAGCAAACTAGTGCGTACTTACACAGATAAACACGGCCTTAAAGACCTGGTGAAAGAGGTGCTTGATGTTGACCTTTCCAAACAGGCGCAAAGCTCTGACTGGGCAGCGGAACTGACCGACAAACAAATTGATTACGCCGCGAGCGATGTTCTGCACCTGCATAAATTGCGTGACAGGCTCGACAAAATGCTGGTGGGCGAAGGCCGCCGCGAGCTGGCACAGAAATGTTTTGATTTCCTCCCGACGCGCATAGAGCTTGATATCGGGGGCTGGCTGGCAGATGATATTTTTGCGCATTAATCGTTATAGTTCAATAGATTAAAATTGTAGAAATTTAGCTTTTTTATGTTATAATGCCGGGCTGACATCAATAAGGGGGGTGTTTTGGCTGAGATTAAAAAAAGAATTCTGGTCGTAGATGGGGACGATGTTCTTCGTAACTCATTTGTGCGTGAAATAAACCACCAGCTACCTGATTATAAAACTTCGTCCGCAAACAACCTGAAAGACGCCCATGAATTTCTCCAGGCGCATGAATTTTTGGCGATGATAGTAGGTAAAGATTTTGCCGACTTCAAAAAAAATGAAAAAGAGCAATTTGACGTAACAACCTATGGATATATAAAAAGCAAAGATTCTGCTGTTGATCCAGGATTGCAATTAATAGAAAAAATAAGAAAAGGTAATTTTGGCGACAAAAATGCCAAGATTCCCATATTTTTTCAAGATCAATCAATGTGGTGTAATAAGCTTGAGGATAGAGCCCATAAGTTCGGGGGCTTCACGCAATGTTACGTAAAAACTAACTTGCAGGTATCAGATTTGATCGCAGATGTTGCTGGCCAGATCAGCGAGCCTTATGAAACTCCAATGAAATGGGCAGATCTGTTTGAAATAAAAAATCTCTCCACGGAAAAATGCAAGTCGGATCTCAAGCCGTATCTGGTTGCCGATACTGACATAACTCTCCTCGGTACGGCTAAGAGAATTTGCGCGGATATTGGCAGAAAATTAGGTTTTTGATCGTTTCTAATGCTGTAAAGGTGATTGTGCACACCAAGCCAGATTTCTCTTTACATATCGCAGGGTTTAAGTAAAAACACGTTATATATCCCAGCTCCTGATCCCGTAGCTCAGCTGGATAGAGCAACGGATTTCTAATCCGTAGGTCACAGGTTCGAATCCTGTCGGGATCACCAATAAAAATTCCTCTATATCAGAAGATTATGTTTCCGACCATTGGCGGAGGAGGTTGTGGTAGCAGGAGGTGAGGGTCACCACCGGGCTGTTTTCGCCGATGCTCTGGCGCAGGTTTATGATGGCCATGTCCATATCAAATAAAATGCGGCGGTGTTCGTTATCACGAACCATGCTTTCAACCCAAAGGAAACTCGCTACGCGCTCGCCTTTAGTAACGGGTTCAACGCGGTGCAGGCTGGTTGCCGGGTAAAGTATGGCATCGCCCGCAGGAAGTTTTACCTTCTGCGCGCCATAGCTATCCTGGATCACAAGCTCGCCACCTTCATATTCATCAGGCTCGGATAGAAAAATTGTACATGAAACATCGGTGCGGATGCTTTCCCCGGTCGGCGCAAATGTGCGGATGGCGTTATCCACATGGTCACCGAATGAATTGGTGGTTCCGCTATAGCGGTTGAACAATGGCGGAAACGTACGGCGCGGAAGGCATGCCGAAAAGAACAGTCCGTTACGTTGCAGGTTCTCCATTATTATTTTGCGCAGCTCTGGTAATTGCGGGGTCTTCTCGGGAAGCTGCTGGTTGTTCTTCACCTGCTCAGATTGCGTTCCGGCGGTGATCTTGCCATCTGCCCATTGCGCCTGTGAAAGAAGGTTACGGCATTGGTTCACCGCTTCTTTCGATAATAATTCTTTTACCTGAACCAGCATAAGAGTGAATTATTTGGTTATTAAGGAAGTTATTAGGTTATCAGCTTATCATACAAGCGCAACCTCAACAACCCACTTAATAACTTTTTTACTAAAACTTATACGACACTGTCAACTGGGCTGATCTGTCTATACCCGGAACAGCGAAGCCGCCGTTCGGATAGATGGCATCAAAATATTTTTTATCCAGCAGGTTGAACAGGTTAAGCTTCACGGCATATTGCTTCATGTCATATTCAATAAGCCCGTCAAAACGCCCATATCCGGGGATCTCACGAACAACCGGCGCAGTATACGGGGTTGTAGTCGGGATGGAATAACCCAGGCGCTTGCCCACGAAATCAACCCCGGTACCTAGTTTCCAGTGTTCGGTCACCGCATAAGTGTTCCATAAACTGCCGGAAGTTGCCGGCGTGTTGGTTGGGGTGAGGCCGACAGCAAACGGATTTACCTGCTTGTCTATCTCAGCCTTCATGAAGGCTATCGCGGCAGAGATCTCCCACCTGTCGGTAGGTTTTCCGGTACTTTGGAATTGTATGCCATCTGTATGCCTGCGCCCTGAAAGAAGGTAAATATCCGGGCTTGAAGGATCGGTGTTACGCTCATTGGTCTTTTCTGAACGGAATATTGCACTGCTGAACGATAGATAGCCTTTCAGCAATTCCCATTTTCCACCAAGCTCGTAATTGATGCTCTCCTCAGGGGCTGTTTTTGCAGAACGCGTAGCCTGTGTGGCCTCGACCGAGTAAACATCCCCGGATGGGTTGAACGCGGTGCCGTAAGATGCGTAGTAGGTTGAGTAATCATCTGGCTGGTACATCAGGCCGGAGCGGTAGCTCCATACATAATCCTGGCGGTCATAGAAGGTGGTTGCGCCGGAGCTGGTAACTATGCTTTTATAATTAGCGCTGAAATCATCCCACCTCGCGCCCACCAGCAATTTCCAGTGAGGTATGAACTCGATTAGGTCCTGCCCGTAGAGGCCAAGGTTGTTATCACGGTAATAAAGAGGGTTGATGCGCTGCTGGAAGATAGAGCTGTAACCACCCGGCAACGTGTCATAAGGGTTCGGATTGACAAGGTTGGCGTTAGGGTCTGCCGGAGTGGTAGGATAGCTCCAGCGGAGCGCCTTCTCATCCAGATATTCCGTGCCCAGCAAAGCCTCATGCTTCATGCCGAGCGTTTCAAACTTCGCGGTGTAATCTGACTGGAAGGTCTTGCTGTCCTCATCCGCCCCGCGCGCCTGCCGCCCGCGCGTTACAACGGTTGCAGAAGATATGCGCGGCGCAACAGAGTCAAGGTCGCGGCTCACATCGTTCTGGCGGAATGTGGTTTTGAGTTTGTGGTCGTTATCAAAATCATGCGTCCAGCGGCCGGTGTAGATGTCCGCCTTGTCATCCTGGAAATCGCTAGCAAGGCCATAAAAATTGCTGCTGTTCACAAAAGCCGGCCTGCTGCCCTGTGCGTTAACGATAGGGATGCCGTTATCAGGAACGTCATCATATTGAAGATGCGAGTATGAAAGTAAATATTCGTTATCAGTGCCGATGCCCCATTTTATCTCAGGCGCAACACCGTAGCGGTCGCTGGTAACGCCGTCTGCACCGCGCTGGCTATCGGAGTTGGTTTTCATCAGGTTCAACCTGATCGCTGCTTCCGTACCGAGGTTCTGGTTGATATCTGCCGTTTCACGGAAATAAGCGTGGCTGCCGGTTGTGACCGTAACTTTTGATGGTGTGTCGAGATCAGGCTCTTTCGATACCTGGTTCACCACGCCGCCTGTAGAGCCGCGCCCGAACAACATTGAGGCCGCACCTTGCAGAACCTCTATTCGGTCAAGGTTGAAAGTGTCGCGGTTATATTGCGCGTTATCCCTTATGCCATCGAGGTAGAAATCACTCGAAGCCGCAAACCCGCGGATGGTAATGTTATCACCAACCCTTCCGCCTTCACCGGCGTTGAAGGTAAGCCCGGCAACGTTGCGCAGAGCCTCTTTGAAAGTGTCGGCGTTCCTGTCATCCATCAGGCTCCTAGTCACGATGGTGAGGGATTGCGGAATATCTTTCGCCGCCTGCGCGAATTTGCCGATGGTGGTAACGCTGCTTTGATAACCTTCATTCTGCTTCTCGGCCTTTTCCTTCACCACAACGGTTGGCATGGTTTTTGAAGGTTGCGCGTCATCAGTGGTTTCCTCGGCATTTGCAAATAATGGTGTGGTCGATGCAAGCGTTAATATAAGCGCTGCTGCAAGTGGCCGCGCGAAACTGCGGTTATTTGCAAGGCTTATCACCGCTTTATTTTTCCTTCTTATCATTAGCTTCTTCTTTTTTTTACGTTGTTAATAGTTTTTTTATGTTCTTAAATTTTTTGCAAAGCTTTGCCGTGCCCCGGATATTCACCCGAAGTTTTTTATTCGTTATCGCCTTTGTTTATTTTATCCCTGATGGTTCAAATTTATTTCCCGTCAGCTTTACTAAGGAAACCAAGCTTGTGGATCCCGGCCTTTTGAGCCTCGGTCATGATCTCGGTTATCTTCTGGTATCTGGTATCCTTATCGGCGCGCAGATGTAATTCCGGTTCTGACTTGCCCTTCGCCGCTTCTGCAAAACGCGCCGGAAGGTCTTTTTCGTCTATCTGCTTATCATTCCAGAAAATCCTGCCTACCGCATCCAAACTTAAATTTATAACATCCGGCTTTTCAGGGCTGGCGGTGCTGTTGGTTGATGGCAAATTTACAGTTACCGTGTTGGTGATGAGCGGCGCGGTGATGATGAAAATTATCAGCAGCACCAACATCACATCCACAAGCGGCGTGGTGTTTATTTCGCTCATCGGCGCGTTACTTGCGTTCTGGTCAAACCCTCCGAAGCCCATCACACACCTGCCTTTTCAACAACATGCAGCGCAGGCTTGCCTTTCACACGCGCGCCGGTGTTGAGGTAAGAGTGCAGGTCATGCGCAAACCCATCAAGTTCCATAAGGTCAAGACGGTTGAAGCGGGTGAAGGCGTTATATGCTATCACCGCCGGAATCGCCACGAACAGGCCGGCCGCCGTCATTATCAAAGCCTCGCCCACCGGGCCGGAAACTTTGTTAAGCGTGGCTGCGCCCGAGGTTGATATGCTGATAAGCGCGTTATAAATTCCCCATACAGTTCCAAACAGCCCGACAAACGGCGCGATAGAGCCTATCGAGGCCAGCATCGTCTGCCCGGATTCAAGCCGCGCGGTGCTGCGCAAAATGCTCTGGCGAAGTGCGCGGGTGACGAATTCACTGCGCTCAAGGTTATTACCGATTGAATCATTGCCATGCTCATCAAAATGTTTTGCAGAGTTGGCGGCCTGTTTGGCAAGCTCGGAGAATACAGAATCACCGATCTCCGAGGTCAGTTTTTTAATGCCTTTATCAAGCGTAGATTCCCCCCAGAACATTTCAATAGCGCTGAATATGCGGCTGCGGCGGAATGCGCGATAGCCTTTAATGGCTATTTGCGTCCAGCTCAAAATGGACATTACAAGTAGTATCAATATCACCGAATGGCTAATGCCATCACCCTGGCTCCATAAATTTCCGGGGCCGTAGGTTTGAGGGGTTTCCACGATAGCTATATTGCTATCTGCTGGTTGTGGTGTGGTGGTCTTTTCCATTTTTTACTCCAATATAAAATCAATAGGAACTATTACCCAGGAAGCCACTAACTGGCTGCCTTGCTTTGCAGAGATGAATCTCCATTTTTTAACGGTTTCTTCTGCTGCAATATCCAAACGGCTGAACCCGGAGCTTTTCTTGAGCTCTATTTTCTCAGGCAGGCCATTGTTATTTACAAAAACATTTACCAGAACCTTTCCATGCTCGCCCAAACGGCGGGAAAGGGGCGGGTAGTTGGGTGCAGGGTTGTTCAAATAAGCGGCATCAAAACTCGCCGGGGTTGATGGCGCAAGCACCGCGGTTTGTTTTTGTGAGCTCACAGATACTGGCGCACTTGATTTAGGCGCGGTTTCCTTGTTTTCCTTCTCAGTGGTTTTTTTGCTGTCGGAGGTTTTTTCTTTCTGTTTATCCTGGGTCGTCCCAAGTTTCGAGATCGAAATTTCGCTGGCTTCAGTTTTTTTCTCCGCCTCTTCCTGCTTCTTTGCAGAGTTGCTAGGCGAGCTTGCCGCATTGGCAACCACGTTCGGCGAGGACGATATATCCATCATCGTAACTGTGAATGATAAAACCGGTTGTTCGGTCGTGCTTTCAGCTTTGAAAATGAACCAGCCTAAGATTGCCAGGTGCAGAACGCCCACGATGCAGAATGTTTTTAAATTCGTGCGGTCATTATTTGAGGAGGTTTTTTTCTTCCCCAGGTTTATATAGGAAGAAAGCGGCCGCAAATTAATATTCGCAGAATGTAGCTCGCTCACTTTTATGTTATGGCTCAAATTCATTTCACATTAAATGATAATGATTATTAACTAAGTTGAGAGTGATTATCATTATCGAGATGGGGTGTCAAGCTCAATAATAGAATATTATTGCTTGAGGCTAATTTTATCTATCCATCTTGTCCAAAGCGTTTTAAAGCACCATCGCTCCGCTCACATCACAAATTTGAATTGCTGCGCAATAGATTTTGCTGGGATTCTGGATCAAGTCCAGAATGACAGTTACACAGTCTGTCATTCTGGCGAAAGCCAGAATCTCAACCAACGCTAAATTTGTTTTTGCTTATAAAAATTACAAATAAAATTTATTCTTTGGATTGACTCGGGCTTTTTGCAATTACCCTGCGGGGCAACGGTGTATATATTGCAACAAAGGGGCGCACATCAGTATATTATGAGGGGGGGCTGCAAGCCGGGTTATCGCTTATCTCAGGAATATTTTTCTTCTATAAATATTTTTACTTCCTCGGGTGGGTTTTCGCCCCAGCCGGAATATAGCACCTTGCCGTAATCAGCAACATCCAGCGAGCCGCCCTCAATCTTTTTCAGGAATATCGGCAGCTTGTTGGCATCTACCAGAACATAGTGCCACAGCGGCTTGCCAGAATCTTTGCCGCGCACTAAATATACCAGATGGCCGTTCGCACTTTGAATTTTTTGTAGGAATGACATTCGATGTGATTATTTTTTCTTGCTGGCAGCTTTCTTCGGTAATCCTTCGGCTTTTACACCTTGCGCCGCAGTAGGCGGGTTCAGCTCGGCCACAACCTCATCATATATTTCCTCAAGGTTGCCCCTCAACTCATCACGTTCTTTTTCCAAACCTTTGCGGGTAAGATCTACCCCGAACTCTCTGGTGAAATTAAAGGCCATTATCAAGCTGTTTGACGCGGTAAGCAGCCCCGACTTTGATATGTTGCTGCCAACGCAATCATCTTCAACATTTTTTTTATATAAAGATGTTTTTGCAAATTCCAGCCCTATATTTTCGAGCGGTTTACTGGTGAATGTATTGTTACCACTAAGCTTTTCCTGGTGCATGTAATCTATGAAATCGTTCTTTACCGCTTCATTCTCTTTTTTGTCATCAGACAAATGAGGTTTTATTAGTCTATCAAATACTCTTCCAAGATATTTTTCATCCGCCGCGATCAGGTCAATAGGTGGGGTTCTGTGTATGCCATCAATATTATTCAATATCTTGTTTATAGTTGTATAAGTTTTTTTATCATCGTACGAGGCCGGATTAAGGTTTTTTACTATTCCGGTGACGCTCCGTGCAAGATCATGCTCAGGAAGGCTTCCGCCTTGCCTTACATATGTAAGCAGTGCAGGGGAGCCGTATTTTCTGAAATATTCAGGGGCTTTGGTAGTATATGCCGGGGAGGCTAACTCCTGCTCGGTAAAAACTTTGGAAACTATACTGCCCCAGGTTTCCGTTAATATCTGCGATAGTTTTTTAGTGTCTGCCATAAATTCTCTTTATCTGTTGTTCTTAACCAATATACCACAAAAAGGTTAAGGAATCGTTAACGCGACTGCAATTTTTTGTGCCTGTATATCAATATGTTATCTGGTGTGCTCGTCATGCGGGTGCAGTCCGCCCAGGGGTTTGCCGCCCATTATGTGGACATGGAAGTGGAAAACGGTCTGCGAGGCGTTCCTGCCGTGGTTGAAAACCACGCGATAGCCATCCTGCTGGAGGCCAAGCTGCGCCGCCACTTTTTGCACTGACTTGAAAAAACCGGCGATGAAGGCTGGATCGGCATTGGCAGCGAAATCATCGAATGAAGTAAAGGCGGCCTTTGGCAGAACCAAGGCGTGAACAGGCGCAGCGGGGGTTATATCATGAAAGCTGAGGGCGAATTCATCCTCATATATTTTTTTGCAGGGAATTTCACCACGGAGGATCTTTGCGAAAATGTTGGTTGGGTCATACATGGTTGGTAATTTAGCGATATTGAATTGCTGTGCAATAGATTTTTACTGGGATTCTGGCTTTTGCCAGAATGACAAATTGCGGACTGCCATTCTGAACTTGATTCAGAATCCCAATAATATCTGTGAGCAGAGCGAGCCCAGGATTATAGCGCTTGCGAAACGGAATATTTGTTATTGGTGAAAACGAATTGTACGGCCATTTTGAGTGATGTATCCATTACAATCGGCGCTTTGGTGTTGATGTATAATTTAAAAGAGCCATCAGGGTTCTTGTGCGATGAAAGTATGAACATCATGGCGAAATTCTCTTTCTTCACTTCCACTGTGTCGAGGCATTCTTTCATGTCCGCAGCGTCTATGAAGGTGTTCTCATAAGCAGTTGGAAGCACGGGCAGGGAGATCGAATGGTCGTTCAAACACTGGAGTATCTTGAAGTTCTCAAGGCCGGGGCGGATCTGCGGGAAGTTCAGCAATGCAAAATGCAGGTTCTCCGAAAAGCCGGGCAGGCCCTTTGGAAAATAGATTGATTTTGAAAGGTCTGCACTGACCTCGCCAAACCTGCTTTTGATACTGATGAGCTCAGCCGGTGTTTTAGAAAGTGTGTTATCCATGAAATTATTATTGTTTATAGTTTGGGTATTTTCAAAAATCGCTAGCATAATTTACTCCTTAAAGTTGTGATTACAAGCAAAGTTATTATTCATCATGAAGATGGCAGATAGTTAGCAAGTGACAGTTGGCTTATTTTAGAAAATACCTGAAATGAAGCCTGAAGGGCGGTTTGCGCCTCAGTTGATTGAATGGTGAGCTGCACCACGTCAGGGGAGTTCAGGTCTGAAAGGCTTTGCTGGAAAACGCCTTTCGCGGTTGTGTGGGAGTCTACGCTGCTTTCAAGCGTGGTTTCGTTATCGCCAACTTTTGTGCGCAATGCGGTCAGGCTGCTGATGGCATCTGTAAGCATTTTGCCGGCGGCGGTATAATCGCCACTACCAGCCTCCGCGCTTTTTGCAAGGTTGATGGCGCCGATGAGTTTCTGGAATGCCGGGTCTGACCCTGCAATGCCATATTTAACTTGCGCAGAGCTGGAAATATTCACCGTGGTCTGGAAATCATCACCGCTGTAATAGCTAGAGGTTGCCTGGCCATCAGAGATGTTGTTGGTGCTTTTCAGGTCAGCTACCGGTTGCACATTTGTTTTGGAGCCAGAGAATATATAATTGGTTCCATCCTGGCTGTTAAGCGCCGCACGGATACTATCAAGCGCAGTATCCGCCTGCGAGGTAAGATCATTGACCCCTGCGGTGGTAGAGTTATTTTCCAGCGCCAAATTATTCTGGAACGTGCCTGCCAGGTCTATAAGCTGGCTGAGCGATGAATCATACTGGTTATTTTTCCGCTCGGCATCCTGTATGGATGATATGTAGCGGTCAGAACGGTTGATGGCTATCTGGTAATTCTGTACGTTGGTAGAGTTTGTGCCAAGTTCCGAAAAAGTGCTGGCAAGGCTGGTGGCACTTATTTTAGATTGCGTTTTGTCGAGAATATCTTGCAGGCGCTTGAAATCAGATATCGCCTGTGAATATACTTGTATCGTGCTTGACATAAAAACCTCTTTTTTAATAAAATCCCAGCGCTTAAGAAGAAGATAGCGATCCCTCAAGTGCAGAAAATAATTGTTTAAGTACACCCAACACCTTGGCCGCTGCCGAATAGGCATTTTGAACCTGGATGGTATTGGCAAGTTCCGCGTCGATATCCACGCCGCTAACATCGCTTATTTTTGTTTCAAGCGAGGTTTGTAACGTTGAATCGTTAGTAGCTTTATCGCTGGCGCTGCTGGCAGTGCTTCCGGCGTAATTATAAATTTGCGTTACATAGTTTGTGGCGCTGGTGCTGATGGCCGCAATGCCGTTGGTGGATGCAAAATTTATGTTCTGGTTCTCGGTGTTTTGCAGGTCTATTACCGAAAGGTTGTTGCCCGAGCCTATCTCATAAGTATAGACGGCATCTGTTCCGGTGGCGGTGGTGAGTTGCGCCTTGCCACTTGAAATTAATGATGGGTCATTCGCAATGTCGCTGCGCACCTGAAGGTTGGTTGCCGCGCCGGTTGCGCTACTGCCGAATGTAAAGAAATTATTCAGCCCGAAATAATGTGAGAATCCCTGGTCGGTTTCTGTGGAATTCGGCAAGGTTGGATCGCCCTGGTCTTGACTGTCGAGCTGGTCGATGGAAACGCGGTAACTTGTGTTCGCGCCTTTTATTTGCAGGAAGCCCGCAGTATTGGGGTCTGTTACCGGGTTGCCGTTGGCATCTACGAGTGAAGCGGTGAGCATCGGGTTGGTGTTGGTTGCAGAAACCAGTGTGCCATCTTGCCCCGGTGCGATAGAGGCCGGTGCGTAGCGGGTGTTGGTGATGTCAGTGGCCGGGTCTGGAACGGCAACGCTATAAGTGACATCTTGCGTGGAAATATTACCTTGGGAATCGGTTATTTTTATTGTTGCGGTAACGGTGAAACTATCACCCTGTTGCAGCCCGGCTGGAATGGCTATGTTCAGGCGGCTGGTGGAGTCTGTTGCGCCGGTACGCTGCCTGTCGCCTGCGGCCTGGGTATATTCGGTGAATGCCGGGGTGGTTGCGCCACCGCCATTTATTGAAAGTGATGTAACATCGAATTTTACCGGAGTGCCATCGGTTGAAAGGTTTGAGAAGTCAAAATCAGCTACCAAAGTTCCGTTGGCATTCACACCGCCTGAAAGGTTGGTGGTGGTCGCGGTTGTTACGGATGGTGTCCCGGTGGTGTTGAACGAGAATGTATTACCATTCACGCCACCAAGTTTATAAGTACCAACCAGCGAGTTGCCTTGAAGGGAATAAGTTGCCTGTGAAATATTTGAATCTGTGGATGCGTTTAAAAAATCTTTCAGGTTTGAAAGTGTTTCAGAAGTATCCGCGCCGATTTTCACTTGGTTGCCAGTTGGTGTTCCGGTAACAAAAGTTACGGTGGTGCTGGCCGGTGAACTTCCTGTTTCGCCTGAGATAACGATGGTGTTGTTATTGGCCGGCTGTCCGGTGAATGCGATACCCGCACTGGCTTTTGTGGAAGATATGTTGGTTGAATCTGCCGCAAGCCTTATATCATTGGCGCTGCCGATATTAACTATCTGTGAAGGCTGGTTGCCGTAATACTGGTTTATCTCGTTTATCAGGCTTTGGGTTGAAACATTCCCGGTGCCGGTGCCGTCATTGAATTTGTCGAAATCGATGGTAAGCGGCGGAATGTTAGTGCCGAATTTCCCGGCCACCGGGTTACCGTTCGGGTCGAGCAATGTTATCCTGGTGCTGCCGCTGAACTTGCGCTCACTATCAAGTGTGGTGGAGGTTGTGCCGTTAAGAGTTTGCGGGGGAGGGTATCCGGTACCGGAATTATAAGACTCGTTAAATGTGTTAGCAAAATTATACGCAAAATTATCAAGCTGGTTAAGGTTTGCGGTGAGTATCGTATCTCTCAGGTCTATCAAGCCCCTGAGCTGGCCGTTTGGAACGGTATCAACTTTGTTTGCGGCATTAGATGCCGAAAGCAATGTTTGTACGTTGGATGTTTCATTGCCGTTGCTATCAAGCTGCGCAACGGTTATGGCATTGGTTGGAACGCCGGCATTCAAGCTCGCCAGTGACGAGATCGGGCTGTAATCCACTTTGAATTGCGTGCCGAAACCAAGTAATTCAGTGTTCGCAACACTGATGGATACCTGGCCGTAACTATTGAAGCTCAAAGAGCCGTTGATGATACTCTTCACGTTCTTAAGTTGCAGGTCGCGGGCATCATAAAGGCTGTTAACATCGCCGCCGACATTGCTCGATTTCAATATCGCGGTATTGATGCTGCTGAGGTTGGTCAGGATGGTGTTAAGGTTGCCGATGGTCGAGGATATATCGGCATCGGAATTTAAACGTTCCTGCTGGATGTTATTTGCCAATGTATTGACCGTGCTGGTGAAATTTTGTGCCCCGGTTTGAACAAGTGTGCGGTTTACCGAACTTGAAGGATCGGCAGAAAAATTATCAAGCCCTGAATAAAAACTGTTCAGTGCGCTACTGACCGTTGTGGATGAATCTGGCGAGCCATAAGCTGATTGCTGTAACCTGTCGAGATAGGTATTCACTACCGCAGAATTCGCGGAGGCGCTTATCTGGTTCCTGTAGGTACTCACCAGGAAATTATCTATGGACCTTGCAATTTGTGCAATATTAACCCCAACTCCGCTGCCATCTGCAACTATGGTCTGCTGGGTAACGGTTCTTTTGGTGTAGCCGGTGGTGGTGGCATTCGAGATGTTATCTGAAATGGTACTAAGCACGTTCTGGTTGGCTTTGAGCGCATCAACCAGCGTATTTAGCGATGTTGTTAAACCGGCATTATTTATACTCATATAAAACTCTCAAAAAACCTAAACCGTTAAATTTACGCACTCTGTATAATTGCTATCGGGCTCACATCAGAAGATGAGGAATACGCAGAGCCTTTCTTGCCATATGCGCCTTCAACCGAATTGTTCTGTGACACCGCCTCAGATATCGCTTCCAATATCAGCTTGTTAACTTCTTTTGCCTTTAGCGTTTCATCGTAATTGCTTTGCGCCGCCTGCATCAGTGAATCATTGGAAACACGAATTTTTTTCTTGTCGTTCTCCGAAATATTCTTAAGCAGGTTAGGGTTCCTAACCAGGGTTGATTTGATTGCCTCTATCTCATCAATAAGGGAAAGCTTGGTTTCAATAAGCATTTCAGCCTGTTTTATCTTCATCTGGCGGAAATATTCGGTTTCTTTTTCAAGTATCCTCTGCAAGCCTTCAGACTTGTTGATGAAACTGTTTACCAAGTCATTATCCTGTTCCGCGCCCGAGATCTTTTTACTGAATAAACCCATAAATACTCCATTTATAACTTGTTGATCTTTTCATAATTTGCAGCCGCATTTGCGTAATCAGTGCTAAGCGGTGCAGTTCCAGCATTATCGTTAGTTGCATTAGCGGCATGCTGTTTTGCCAATAATGATTTCTCTATTTCCTTAGCAACTCCTATGCCACCTGCGTTACTTATCTTCTGGCCATATTCGTCAACCAGGAACTGCCTGAAGGTTTCCTCGCCGTTACCGCCGCCGAATTCCTTATCCACCGGAACGGTATCGAACATCATCTGCATCAACTGGCCGATGAACATGCCTTCAAACTTCTTAGCAGCGGTTTTAATGTCATCAGGGGTCTTTGCGGTCTTGAATTGCGATATCGCCGAAAGGTTATCCTGAGCATTGGAAAGTTGGGAAGAGGCAATGTTCGCCGTCGCCATGTCCGAAAATCCGCTTAGTAAATTATTTCCAGTATCTATCATTCCTACGTTCTATTTTGTTACTATTTCAGCCTGCAACGCGCCGGCATGTTTGATCGTCTGTAGAATACTTATCAGGTCGTTAGTGCTAACGCCAAGCGTGTTAAGCGCGTTCACCAGGTCCTGTAAATTCGCACTTTGCGGAACCATTGCAATATTACCTTTGCCTTCCTCGACCGTAACATCGCCATTATCAGCCGTAACTGTATCACCGTTGGAAAGCGGGTTAGGCTGTGATACGAGCGGCCTTTTAACGATGGTCACCACCAGGTTGCCCTGCGCAAGTGCGATGGTATCAACCCGTACATTTTCATTCATCACGATAGTGCCGCTTGCCTCATCAATAACAATTTTCGCAGGCTGGTCTGTTTCAACATTCAGGTCTTCGATCTCCGCGAGTAAAGTAGCAACCGACTTAGTAAACTCGGAGGGGATCCTGAGGGAAACGGTACTAGGGTCGGTTGCTTTTGCGTATGAGTCACCAAGTTTCTCATTTATCTTGGCCTCAATTTTCTTTGCTGTACTTAAGTCAGGATTGTTCAGCGAAATTTTTACATTTTGCAGGTCGTTAAGTTCAAACGGAACCTCGCGCTCAACTATCGCGCCGCCTGTTATACTACCGGTGGTGGGGATGCCCTTGGTAACAGATGAGCCGCCGCTTGAAGCAACGAACCCGCCAATGGTTATAGGCCCTTGTGCTACGGCATACATTTGCCCGTCAGCGCCGAGGAGTGTGGTTGCTACCAATGTTCCACCTTGCAGGCTGGTTGCATCGCCAAGGGTGCTGATGGTGATATCAATTTTACTGCCAACCCTTGCAAAGGCCGGAAGTTTTGCGGTAACTGTAACACCCGCAACGTTCTTGACCTTCAGGCTTTCGCTGGGAGTGCTGACACCAAGTTTATCAAGGAATGACTGTAAGCTTTTGCCGGTAAATACGCTGTTGGTAAGTTTATCGCCGGTACCGTTCAAGCCAACCACCAGCCCATAACCAACCAGCAGGTTTTCGCGTATGCCTTCAAAGGTAACTATATCTTTCAGGCGCGGGGTTGAAGAATAAGCCGAGCTGCCCAGTGAAAAGATCGCCATAAGTATAAGAGCCAGAACGCCTATAGCCGAGAGCATGAAGCTCATAAGTAGTTTTAGGTTGTTTTCCAGTTGCGCTTCCATATCTGCCAGGGCGCCATATGTATTTTTTGTTTTGTTGCTCATGGTCAAACCATTATGTTGTTTTACTGCTAATTAATAAGCGTGTTGCGTGCCAAAAAATGTTGCAAAAATAAAATGGCTATATATCAGATGGATAAAAAAAAGATTTGCATGTAAAACCATATCTTGGGATACAAAAATGCAATTTTTGCATAGAGGCCCGGTTGCAATTTTTGCCGTGGTAATTTTGCTGGCATCCCGCCCTCCTGCATGACGGTGTTTTCCTTTATGAAATTTTTATGAATTGCGATGACTTTTATATTGAAAAAATATGTACCAGAATGGTAATTGCTTGACAAATTACATCTCCTGGTATAGACGTGGATTCAACAAAAATTGCCCTAGGCCTTTATGGTTTAGAGGGTTAACTTACTGAACTTTAAGCTAAAAGCTTTCGTTCACAAGGAAGTGTCCCAAAATTGCTTGAACTTAACTAAAATTTTAAGTATAATAGTTGCAGATGCAAAACATCTATCACCAATTGGGGGTTGAATAATTATGAACGGATCGTATACCGCGGCTCTATCTTTGCCGAAGTCTGACACGTTGAATGGAAGCGAAAAGGCCGTTATAGGCCTCGCAAAGTCCGCTCTGGATGAGCTTTTTAACAGCGGCGACAGCGCCGTTGCAAAATATGTCCAAAAGCCAGATGCAGACACCATAAAATATATAGTTTCAAAAGCGCTGGAATTTGTTAACAGATGCGAAATGGAATATTTCCATGACGAATTTGTCCTGCCGCTAAAGCAATTTATCGGGCAGGGGGCGTAGATGGACATAAACTCAAAGATACGCGCTTATTCCGTTAGGAACCCGGCCAGTTTAGCTGTTATTGACTCAATAGCACCGGAAAAGAATGCCGCGCAGGGCCAGCAGGATTTTATCAATGGCGTGATGCAGAAGATGACAGACCAGTCTAAAGCACGCTAAACAAATTTTCGTTAGAAAAAAAGAACAAGCCGCTTGAAATGCCAGATTTGGGGATCAGGTTTTTCAGGCGGTTTTATTTTTTGCGGGGCCCGGGCACAGGGTCTACAGTAGTATCTTCAACAACCGTTTTCCAAAACTGCCTGCTTTGCGTTTTTCCCGCCTGTGCAACATAGCCTAATTTTTCACTGCCAGGTAGCCGCGCAACATCGTTTTTATGTATAAGACCATCCTTCTGCAATTGTGCAAGGGTACTTTTTTTCTCCTCGATATTTACCGGGTTGCCCCACATTTTACGTTCTTTGAAAAATATATAGGCCAACACTCCGCCAACACTCACCAGTTCATTTTTTACATGCTTACTGCAATTGAGGCTGGATTTTAAGATGCGCATTGACTTGCTTTTGTTATCGGCGAGCTCGGGGCCAAGCAGCTTCATCGCAGAGCGCAATGCATCTTTCGCCAGGCCGATATCCAGATTCCCGATATCGGTCAAAATAACTTTGCTGTTGATATTTCCGGGAAGGAAAAGCTTCGAAAAAACGCTGGGGTTCCTTTGCATGTCCAGCACTATCTTCTCCGAAAAATCATCTAGTGTAACAGGCTGGCTCAAACCGTGTTTTGGCTTGATGCATTCCTTTATCATATCAATAAAATTCTTGCCTACTGTTATTGTTGTCGGCATCCCAAAAAGAATATTTTTCGCCGAATCAGGCGCTTTTAGCATGTTATATTCCAGTATATCATCCTTTATATCCTCAAGCGATGCCAGGCCACCGAAAGACCGCATCCTTGTCATTATAGACCTGGCGATTTCATAAGACTTAAGTTTTTGATCATGAAAGAGGCTTTTTGCATCATTCTTTCCGGCCTCATAAGCCTGGTTCATCTGCGTTATTTGCGGCCCGAATATGTTATCAAAATCCGTATCGCTTATTTTTTTGTAATTATTTTTATAAACAATACAATTCCTTACAGCCGGCATGATCTGGTCAAACTTGGTTATTTTGTTGAACTCCGCATTAATATTACTGGAAAGCACAATATCGTTTAGGGTTATTCCCACCGTTGGTTTGGCCTTCAACCTTTCTTCCTCCTCCCAACTTTCCATTAGCCCCGGATGAAAATCATTGAGAAGTCTTTTTACATATTTTATATGATTTCCACCCGATGAATGTTTGTCAAAACAATTCCTTGTAAAGTTGTTTATTTCGGTAAATGTTTTTTCTTCAATCCCGGTGCAACCATCAAAATGCGTGTGCCAGAAGAGGTGGGGATTTTTCTGTGCATAGTTATTGAACTGCTCGCCAAAATCACAATTCGCAAATGTTACATGTACAGGGTTTATAGAAAATTTGCCGAATGGGAACATGCTCATCTTAATGTCTTCGATCCTCATCCTTTCGATCTCGCCATTTTTATCTCCATATATATCATACTCGGAGATGTTGTGCATACGAAGGCCTGTGCCTTCCATCCGTTTATGCTCGTACAGCCCAGCAAGCTTGGCAAAAGGATTTATATTCTTCAGCTCTTTTTTCGCAAGGTCGCAGCACAGATAAAACACACCCTGCGCATAAGAAAGCCTTTCACTTTTCTTCAGGTGCCTACTATTCAGAAGTTCGTTAAGAGGTGAGGCATCAGTGCCATTCACAAAAGATGTGATAGCATTCAATTCCGTTTCTGTGAGGTTTAAATTTTCTATCACAATTTTTTCAAATGAAATTATCAATATTTTCTATCCTAACATAAAATAATTAAAAAAGCGTTAAAGGTAAGGGGTTTTTCATAAAAAATTTGATGATAAATCATTTCGAATTTTAGATAAATTGGGTCATATATCGCTCTAACTCATTGAAATGCAGTAAAAGCAGTTCGTGCTCCCTAAAACAACGTTAACGATTTCTTAACCTTTTTGTGTTACAATGCTCCTATGTAAAAATACTTAACAACTTCTGGTTCTATGGCGCAGTATAAAAGATATAACGGCAAAAATGGGCTTGATGCTGCCCATCACACAGCCACCGGTTATCGCTGCCTGGTAAAAAACATATCTCCTGAGGATGTTGGTAAAAAAATTTATTTCTTCGCAAAACACATAATCGGCAAGGATGGCCGGCCTTACACCGAGATAGGCTTTGAATCGGAAGAGGTTTTCAACAAGCGAGAAACCATGGAAGCCACCAAACTCGCACTCATCAATTTCGGCGTGAAAGAAGTTTTCGCAATTTCAAGCTGCAAAAAAGGCGACCTCGCATTCTCACAACAGGCAACCCCATATCCAAACACCATAGAACTCAGGCTGCATGCCGGGAAAGAGGGCGTGGTGGTCGCGTTCGATGCGCTGCGGGATATAATGTCGCAAGAGGTAATAGATTTTATCCACGAGCAGGAATCAGATATTGATAATATCCTGTTCCACTCTATCCTGGATTCAATGGGTGACGATTTCAAAAAAGGCCCAGGCGGTAAAGACCGTGCCGAAACCAAAGCCCGTGAACTAAGCCAGGCCTTCTTAAGTGGCCTTGGTGACTAGCCCATCTTTAATTCTAACAAGCATATGTAATGGGCGGAAAGAAAATACATTTTCATAATGATGCTATCGGCAAAGAAGCGCAACTTGGAGCGGAAGCGGCGCAGAAGCTCTTTGGGAAGCTTGACCAAGGGTCATTAAAATTTTTTAAATTTGAGCTCACCAAAGTTACCAATGAAAATTCTGCCGGGAAATATATTATTGAACTGACAAAATATAAAGGCCTGCACTGGAACGATGTTAAAAAATTGATACATCTTGGCACAAAAAATTCTGCCGACATAGCGGCATATGCAAAAGAAGGGGGTGATTATTCCACTAAGGCAACCAAGGAATTCAGCGGGTTTATGCTATGCTTAAAATCTGATGATATTAAATTTGCGGATAAAAAAGATATCCAGGAATATTTTGATACCGGCCTCAGGGATAATATGGCGAAGTTCGGCCTTCAAATGAAAATAGGGCGTACAGAATCTTATAAAGAGATGAAGGACTATATCAGTTATATAAGATCAGCAGGCTTTGAGGTTAATTTCCCGAAAGGTGACCCCGCACATCCAAAAATGGATGGCGCAGCAGTGAAGGGAGGGAAACTTTACCAGAAAATGGAATTGGAAGAGATAGAGAAGTTCCTTAAAGGCCCTCTATCTACACCACAGGCCATAGTGCCCTCATCTGGCCAATATGCTGGTTTGGACGGATCGGGAAAGATACAGGTAAGCAGTCCGCCAACTTTCCATGAGCATATGGAAGCCAACCCGGCAGGGTTAGTGGGCAAGAGATATATTTGATTGAACGTATAGTCACAGGGGCGCGGGCTTAAGCTAATTCTCCACCCGTTCTAAATGCTCATAATCGTCATAATCCGGCTGGATCTTGGTGCGCGGGCGGACTAGGAAAGGGGCTTCCGGATCCAGTAGATCATCTATCAAATTATTCAATTCAATTTCGGCAAGCTGTTCAAGTTCGTTCAGCCGAACCTCATATTCCTTGCGCTCCGGGCCGCCTTTGGAAAAGGAGATGTTATAATAGACCACTTTGCCCAAAGTATTTTTTTCACCGAACTTCATATTCTTGAAGCCATTACGTTTTGCCATCAGTGCCTCAAGCACAAGCTGCGGGCCAATTAATTGTTTAACTTTTTCCTGCGCCGGATAACCACCGGTTTTGAAATCTATGATATTAACCTCGCCACTTCGGCTTATTTCAAGCCTGTCAGCCTTGCATACTAACTTGAATATCTTTCCGTTCCGGCTTATTTCAAGCATGCCTTCCTCTTCTGAAAATATCGCACTGGTAACTGCGGCAAATCTTTTTTCGATATCAACGAACCACTTCGCGGTCTGCTCTATCTGGGTTATCCATGCCGGGTTCACCAGGTTTTTAGCCGCAAGCTCCTGCGCGGCAGAAGCAATCGCCGCTGTGAAATTCTGCCGGGTTATTTTTTCAATATCAAGCTGGTGCAGGCGCGCAAAATTCTCTATCACCCTGTGCACGAAACTTCCGTAATCAGCCGTGGTTCCTTCATTCTCCAGCTCATCTATCTTTTTCAAGCCTAAGATCTTATTGGCATAAAACGCATAAGGATTTTTAATTATATTCTCCACATTGGTAACTGAAATACTGTTCGGCCTGGCCTCAAACGGCGGCTTCGGCGCAGGTTTTTCAGGTGCGATATGCGGTGTGTCAACCCCATCCAGAAACTCGACCACCGATTCATAATATTCCCCGCTCGCAATATTTATATCTTTAAGTTTCGCGAATATCTTTATCCTGCTCACTAGCGGAGATTCAAGCGCCGGCTCGCCCCCACGCTGTTTACTGAGCGTGATAAAAACTTCGCTGCCATGCAGGTGCGCAACGAGATCGTGAGCGGAAAGGGCTATCATATCACTTTCAATATCCATATTTATCTGCGAGTTCATGCTGCGGCTCAGCCACGGCGAAAAATAATTCTCCGGCCAACTGCCCAAATTAACCCCCGCTAATATCGTGCAATCAAAATATTGCAGCCGCGCCTCTAGCGGTGTCAGGATGCTCACCTGCTCGTCAAAAGTTTGTTTCGGCCAGGCTTTGCGGCTGGAGAGCGTAATTTGCAGTATCTCAGCGAAAAGTTTTTTCTCGATCTTTTCACTCGCGCCTTCATTGGCAAAAAAACTCAATACCTCTTCAATGCTCTGCCAGTTATCGCTTTCAACCAGCCCCACCTCGCAAAGACTCTCAATTATAGCGAGGGAGAATTTCAACAACTCCCCAACCTCAATTTCATTTTTACCGGCAACCGCCTTGTAGATATCATTCAAAAACCCCAGCTTCGCCCTGAATTGTTCGCTTGATTTTTCCAGGTGTGATTCCACCGCAAAAACATCCTTCAGCGACCTTAAATTATTTTTCCGTATTACCCTGCGCTCAAAACCCTCTATCTCCCTGATGTTCTTGCTGGTGGTGACCAGCGGGCTTTTTAAGAACGATAGCATGTCTATAATGCCAAAATCGCTGGATATCACCTGCGCAAGCTGCAATAAAAATTTACCCTCCACGGTCTTGTCGAGCGTTAAACCGGCATAATCTGTGGTTCTGATGCCAAAGCGGGGCAGGAAGAGATTTATTTTTTGCGTCAGATCATCATCATTGGTCACCACCCCAACATTTTTTCCGGCCTCAAGTTTTTCGCGCACTATCGCGCAAATTATTTTCGCTTCGCGTATCTGGCTATCCGCCTCGATAAGCCGCAACCATTCAAGCCCAGGCGCCTCAAGGTTCTTCCATGTTTCAATGCTGCTGCCGCACTTCATCATTTCGCTGATGAGCAGGTTTTTTGTTTCACCCGCATTGCCAAGTAACTGTATCTCTGCACGCTTCACGCCAAGGAATTTCAGCAGGGTGAATAAATGTTTCTGGTGGTTTATCTCGTTATTCTCCCGCTCAATTTCCGCCCACTCCTTCTCGCTCACATTCATATCAATATAAGGCAGGAAAACGCGGCCGCTCGGTAGTTCCATGATAGTTTTTATCAAGCGCTTTACCGCCGAATGGCTACCACTCGAACCGGCTATCACCACCAGGTTTTGCGATGGTTTTTCGGCGAGTATCTTAGAATAAATATCTGTCACCAGGATATTACGCGCGGCAAGGTCAAGCCGGTTCTTGGCGGCCAGTTCTTTTTTATATATCTCGATGATGAACTTTAAAAAATTCAAACTTATCTGGCGGAATTCCGAGAGTTCATGGGGAAAAAGATCGCCCAGTTTTTCCGGCGCCACTTCATATTTATGCATCTCGTCAATAATTCCGCAGAGCGATATTGAAAGCTTCAAAGCGGCCTCGAAGGTGAGGTGGCCGAGATTGTATCCGGCGGCGCTCTGGCGGATTATGCGGGTGAGCAGAAAAATGCGCTCCTCCTTTTTGATAGCGGGCTTAAGGCTGGTTTCTATCTCGCGCCTAAATTCCGGCTCGAACTCGAATTCCTCAAGGCTGATATCGCTCAGGGAGAATATCTTTGGCAATATCACCGCTTTATTCTCAGAATGCTGGACGAAATATTCCTTGAGTTTCAGGGAACTGCGTTTGTTGGGCAGGAATATCCTGACCTCTGCCAGCTTCAGGAAATCGCCGCCCACCTGCTCAAGCACATAAGTCGCAACCTGCCGCAAAAAATCGCTATTTGGGGCTATATGATAAATATTTTTTTGCATGGGTAGAATTAAATTTTATACTAGAGCTATAAACCATTAACGGTGAAGCAGCAACATGAGCATAAGAAAATCTGACGATATAAATTTTGAGGTAAAAGGCGCGGATATGCAGTATGTGGAGGTTTCCCTGCAACCCGGTCAATGCGCTATCGCCCAACCCGGAACGCTTATGTATATGGAGCAGGGCGTGCAAATGGCCACCAAAATCTCTGACGGTTCCGAGCAACATTCCGGCTTCATCGGCTCTATCGTGGGCGCGGGAAAGCGTATGATGGCGGGCGAAGATATGTTCGTCACATTTTTTACAAATAACGATACCGTGCCGCACAGTGTGGCATTCGCAGGGCCTTTCCTGGGGCGTATCCAGGCGATTGACCTCTCCCAGGTGGGCGGGTCGATACTCTGCCAGCGCGGCGGATTCCTGTGTTCAGCCAAGGGCGTTACCATCAGCGTGGGCATCAGCCGTAAAATAGGCTTCGGCCTATTCGGCGGCGATGGCTTCGTGATGCAAAAAGTTTCAGGTGACGGCGTTGCATTCATCCATGCATCTGGCGCTATCGAGGAAAAAACGCTACTGCCAGGACAAACTTTATTTGTAGAGCCTGGCTCTTTGGTTGGTTTCCAATCGTCAGTTGAGTTTGATATTAAAAGTATCCGCGGCCTGAAGAATTTATTATTCAGCGGCGAGGATATGTTCCTGACCACCGTTACCGGCCCCGGCAAAGTGTGGGTGCAATCTGTGCCATATTCAAGGCTCATCGCGCAAATTACCGCAGGCGTTTTGCAGATGGTGACGAAGAAATAATCATATATTTAGTTAGGAGTTCTGGCCAGCGAAAGCAGTTGCCCATGATCGTTTTGCCATATCTGGCACCACTGGCCATGCGGGCCGCCAGTGCTCATTGCGCCAGACGCATCGCACTCAGCCTGTTTCACCGAGCCACTATAATCGCATACATGCTGCTGAGATTCTCCATCATTCCGCAGGTAGCTATCAT
>Ga0206887_10038_pt1 | contig 31265 bp, 25 predicted proteins | sample Alteio_BWOrgHeat_89_FD_153248 | JGI IMG/M metagenome (GOLD analysis project Ga0206887, IMG submission 153248) | Enriched cells from forest soil in Barre Woods Harvard Forest LTER site, Petersham, Massachusetts, United States - Alteio_BWOrgHeat_Nextera3 ...
TTTTGTAATACGGTGGGTTTGTAGATACTGTTGAAATAGCGGATCAGCCCATAGTTGATCGGGGGGATATTGAGACAATACGTGATGAACACGACCCGCGACACCATTCAATTGGTTGACAAATTGATTGTACACCGCTTGATCAAGAATTAATTTGTATGGACATTTTTTGGCTGTATAAAGTGGTAAATATTGCAACATCGTTTGCTGATATTCTTCAACACTAAAAAGCAGCGTGGGGTTGGTTAAAGGATCATAGATGTACCATCCTTTTGCGACACTTCCCAAGCACACATAAAATTGGTCTCTTGCTTTTAAGGATTGCAGCGCAATTTTGATGCCAGTGTCTTTTAATAGGTTAAATAATATCAAAGACGCATAAGCCGCGCGATCAGAACAATTTCCTATTTTGGTTACGGAAAATAAAAGCGCGTGTTTCAATAAGAAATGGCGCTGCTGTATTTTTTCCATTTGTTTGGCTTGGGTAAGTGTTGCGGGCTGATTTGCGCAACGAACGATGGCGGCTGCATTGATGTGGTCAAGCGATATCTCGCCAAAGCATTTACCAAGAATCCCCTTTAAGGCCAGAGCGTCATGCGATTGATAGCCTGGCCGGCTAAGTAGACGCTCAAATACATCATAAAAGAAGGGCGAGCAACGAACATTAAGATACGTAGGGGTTGTGACCGATAAGGCGTTGATGAGGTTTTGATAGGTTAAGTCCAATTGCTCTGAAGAAATATCGGTCTCTTTGGAGATTTCGTGGATGTAATGACTTAATAATTTGGGCATGATTCGGTTCTTTCGTTTTTAATTGGCGCTAGTATAACACAATCAACCCATACTTTACACAAACTTCAAATAATATCCCCATCCCAAAAAATAACCTATAATTCAATGGCACTAAGTTAAGGAATTTTTCTTAATAATCATCAGTTCAAATCATCAAACAAACATCATTGTGCCATTGTGTCACAAGCCTTCAGCATCATTTATTGATTATTCATCAGTTAGATTCTTGTGTTTTTGAAAGCGTACATGTACGATGTCCGCCTGCTTCAGACTCTTCAGTACCATCAAAAAAATGTGCATCGCCCTCCACCGTCAGCTGATCATGCTCTAAAGAAAAACTCAGCGCAAATATATCCGTAGACATTGGAAAGATAGAATTGGTTTCCATGTGAGTATCAACAGTATTGAGAGAAAGGATATGTGAATAAGGATTCCAGAAAACTGCGCTCTGAGAAAACTGATTATCGCCGTAGTTTGTAATTGTTGTTTGATGTGAAACGCCCCCCAGTTCATATTCCCCACTGAAGCCATTATCATCGGTAATCTTGAATGTTGTGTAGCCCTGATCGATAGTGATGGAGAAAGATTCGCTTTGTCCTTGGCAGGTGCCTGTCCAATGACCCGTGAAGTTAGGGACTACAGAATTTGTTTGCTGAGTCGTTTTTTTTTGTTGGACTGATCGGTGGCCTGTTTTCTTGTCGAAAAATGGGGGAGTTTGAGATGCAACAGAAGATGCTAAAAAGAAAAGACTGACTGCAAGAATAGATAAAGTTCTAAACATCTTAGTTTCCAAGACACAAAAATACCTTATTATACTCTTAATTTATGCTTTATGATACAAAATTAGGCATTTCTTCTGTATAGTTCTCTTGCTTGTTGCAATAACGGAAATGGTTTTGGTCTACGTTTTCTGCATCTTGGCTCCTCTCTCCCTGGTCGATTAGCAACTTTTTTTGTGAGTAATCGCTTTAAAGAGGTGTTGAATCATACTTGGATCGTTGGTATTGAGCAATCCTGCTTGCAGAAAAGCGCGGATATATTGTAAAGCGAGTTTGAAGCTCAGGGTTGTCGGCGGTCGCTCATGTAACCAGGCGGCATGAGCCATGATTTTTCGGATGACATTGTAAGCCAGCATATGTGCCCAAATTTCTTTTCGGACCATACTTGGATTCTTCCCTCGCAATATATCCATATGCATGGTTTCTTTAATTGAGCGCAGTGTCAACTCTACGAACCATCGAAGCCCATAGAGGTTGGTCAAATCAAATTTGTTGACCTCACCAGGATTCAAAAAAGTAGTGACCAAAACACGAATTTTTGTTCGAAATCCAGGCTGCTTGACTTCGACTGCAAGTTTCCGAACCGTAATTGTCTCTGGAAAAGCATCATACTCATCTTGACTCATCCAAGATGGTTTTGCAGGCCGTTTCCACGAAACAACATGATCTTTTTTTCCAAGACGCTTACCTCGACGAAAGTCTTATTTTCGTGCAAAATGCGCTGGAAAAACACCATGAATTCCAATGAGAATGAGCGAAGCCATCAGGAAAAACGAGGGATAGTAACAATCTCCAAGCATCACATCACCTGCTTTAATGGATGGCATTAATTGACGCAGTATAGCATGTTCACCTGTTTTCTTCCCTTTGTAGGCCTAAATAGGTCGCAACAAAACGCTTTTCTTTACTGACTGGTATTGAAAGTATGAAACAAAAAAGACATGATAGCAGGGCAAAGGGATAACGCGTTTAGGATTGGCATTCATGAAATTCATTAGCATCGTCACCGCCTGTTTTAATGAAGAAGAGTGTATCGCAGAGGTACATCACCAAGTCAAAGCGGTGTTTGATGATTTGCCACAATACGAGTACGAGCACCTGTTTATTGACAACGGATCCGATGATAAAACGGTCGCCATATTAAAAGAAATCGCCAAAGAGGATAAACGGGTAAAACTCATTGTGAATGCCCGTAATTTCGGTCATATTCGCTCCCCTGTACATGGCTTGCTGCAAGCAAAAGGCGATGCGGTAATTTCCATTGTGGCGGATTTGCAAGATCCCCCATCCATGATCAACGATTTCTTACGTGAATGGGAAGACGGTTTTAAAATCGTCGTGGGGGTGAAAGCACAAACGCAGGAAACGTTCTTGCTGGGCGCGGTAAGGCGATTTTACTATTATCTAGTGACTACGATTGCAAACGTTAATCTCATTAAAAATTTCACGGGTTTTGGTTTGTACGACAAAGTCGTGATGGATGCCGTGCGTGACATCAATGATCCTTACCCGTATTTTCGTGGTTTGATTTGCGAGATTGGCTATCCGGTCAAAACGATTGAATACGTGCAGCCACCAAGAATACGTGGGTTTAGCAAACACAATCTTTATGCACTGTATGACATGGCCATTCTTGGCATTACGAGCCATTCCAAAGTACCAATTCGCCTGGCTATTTTTGCAGGGTTTGGGTTGTCGATTGTAAGTTTTATGTTGTCCTTTTTGTTCTTATTACTAAAGCTTGTTTACTGGCAACGATTTAGTTTAGGTATCGCCCCCATTCTTATTGGTTTATTTTTCTTTTGTTCTATTTTACTGTTTTTTATTGGAATGCTTGGGGAGTACGTCGTAGCTATCCATACGCAAGTGCAAAGACGGCCGCTGGTTTTTGAGAAAGAGCGGATTAATTTTGAGTAGTTTTAACAACGATAGGGATACATATGAATAAATTGGAATTGCAGATGATTGCGTTATTAACGGATCTGAAAAAAAATCACTGCGTCGGCGGCATCAAAGCCGAGTTTGAAGCCGAAGGCACGCGTATCGAAGAAGCCATGCGCTTGAAAGACGTCGCCTCAACGGTGGGTTTGGGATTGAACATCAAGATTGGTGGTTGCGAGGCCATCAAAGACATGTTGGATTCGGTGATTCTGGGTGCCCAACGCATCATAGCCCCTATGGTTGAAACCCCCTATGCGCTGCAAAAATTCATACGAGCCGCACAACTGATTTATGGGGATAATTTAGAGACGGTCGATCTCTTAGTAAACATTGAAACCGTTGTGGCGTATCAAAATTTCAAAGACATGTTAAAAACACCGGAAATCAAGTATTTGAATGGAATCGTGATTGGACGTGTGGATATGGTGGGCTCTATGGGCATGAGCCGAATGGACATCAACAGCAAACGTGTGTTGGATCTTTCGATTGATCTTGCGAAACAAGCAAAAGATCAACGTTTGAAGGTGGTGGTCGGAGGGGGGGTTTCTGTCGATTCGATTCCTTTCTTTAAGGCATTTCCTAAAAATCATATTGATCGTTTTGAAACCAGGAAGGTTGTTTTTAACTGTCCAGAAGCCATTAATAACAGCGAAGATGCTTTTATTAAAGCAGTTCAGTTTGAGTTGCTGTGGTTGAAAAATAAGCGGGATTATTACAGCAGCATTGCACGAGAAGACGAAGAGCGTATTCTTATGATGGAGAATCGTTACGAAGCGTCTTTGGCGAAAATAAGGCAGCGTGGTGAAGTGGGGGAAGCGGTAGGTATTTGCTAGGGTTTTTATAACATCATATTTCTTTTCAAGTTATCGTGTGATATAAAATGTCAAAACAGTAAGGGTGCCAGGCATTGCGAGAAGATTAATCTGCTCTCTAAGGCGCGTAAAACGGTCTTAGGCGTGGGTGCTTTATTGCAGAGGTTGGACAGGACGAATTTTAGAGTATTTTTTGTTAATACCTCATTAAGGATAGACATAATGGACCATATTCTCATCACAGGCGGTGCAGGTTACGTAGGCAGTTTATTAACTCCTCAACTTCTCGACTTAGGATATAAAGTTACCGTATATGATACGTTGTTTTTTGGTGACGAGTTCCTTCCAAAAAACAATCCGCGTTTAACGATTATTGAAGGCGATATTCGCGATGCTGCTCACCTAAGTCGTGCGTTTAAAGGCGTTGATACGGTGATTAGTCTTGCTTGTATTTCAAACGATGCCAGTTTTGTGTTGGATGAGTCTTTAAGTACCTCTATTAATATGAACGCGTTTGAGCCCATGGTGATTGCCGCGAAGAAAGCCGGTGTGAAGCGCTTCATCTATGCGTCTTCTAGTTCCGTTTACGGTGTTTCAGATAAGCCTAATGTGACGGAAGAGCATCCCTTAATTCCTTTGACGTTATACAATAAATACAAAGGAATGTGCGAGCCATTATTATTCAAACACATGGATGATAACTTCACGTGCGTCGCGATTCGACCTGCAACGATTTGTGGTTATGCGCCACGATTGCGGCTTGATTTGAGTGTTAACATCCTCACGAACCATGCCATAAGTAATAATAAAATTATGGTGTTCGGTGGCGACCAATTGCGTCCTAATTTACATGTTCAAGACATGTGTGATTTGTATGCGTTATTATTAACCGTGCCTAAAGATAAAATTGCGGGCCAAATATTTAATGCTGGTTATGACAATATGTCGATACGAGAAATTGCTCATGTTGTGAAGCGTGTTGTAGAGCAGGAATTTCCAGAAAAAGCCCCTTTGCTGATGGAAGTGACGGAGTCCAACGACAACCGGTCCTACCACATCAACTCAGATAAAATCAAACGCTGCTTAGGATTTGAGCCCAGTTTAAGTGTGGAAGATGCGGTTCGTGATTTGTGTCATGCGTTTCGTGATGGCAAAATCAAAAACAGCATGTCGGATGACAAATACTATAACGTAAAACGTATCCAAGCGCTGGAAGTTGCTTAATGAGTAAATTAATTGCGGTTGTTACCGGTGGGGCTGGCTTTATTGGCAGCCACATGGTGGATTTGCTGTTGGAGCGAGGCTATCAGGTGCGTGTCATTGATAATTTGAGTGGTGGACACGCTCGAAATATCGCGCAGCATCAAGATAACCCCGATTTCTCGTTTGATCAGATCGACATTATGACCATCAAGTCTGGCTCGCCTCTATTTAAAGGGGCGCATTTTGTCTTCCATTTCGCAGGAATCGGCGACATTGTGCCATCTATTGAGGAGCCCGTGCGATACATGGAAACCAACGTTCTTGGTACGGTGAACGTGTTACAAGCAGCGCGCGCTGCTCATGTCAAAAAATTCGTTTATGCGGCGTCGTCATCTTGTTATGGATTAGCCGAGACTCCAACCAACGAACAGCAACCCATTACGCCTTTATACCCCTATGCGTTGTCTAAGTACCAAGGAGAATGTGCGGCTTTTCATTGGAACCAGGTTTATAAGTTACCGGTAAACTCGGTACGTATTTTTAATGCCTATGGAACGCGAGTACGAACAACAGGTGCGTATGGTGCTGTATTTGGTGTGTTCTTTAAGCAAAAATTGTTAGGAAAGCCTTATACGGTGGTTGGCGATGGCACACAAACGCGTGATTTTCTTTACGTAACGGATGTTGCTAAGGCGTTCTTAGCGGCAGCGGAGACAGACCGATGCGGAGAAATTTGGAATATCGGTGCTGGTAAACCGCAATCAGTCAATTATCTGGTTGACTTATTAGGCGGTGGCGCGATCGATTATTTACCCAAGCGCCCGGGAGAGCCTGATTGTACTTGGGCTGACATCACGAAAATTACGACGGAGCTGGGTTGGCAACCTCAAGTCCCCTTTGCCGAGGGTGTGCAAATGATGTTGGCTGATATTGATCATTGGCAAGACGCGCCCTTATGGGATAAAGGTTCGATTGCGACAGCAACGCAAACTTGGTTTGAGTATTTAAGCTAGTACAACGATTCACTGAATCTGGCTGGTTGTAGGTTGCGGCCTTGGCCCAACACACGTGAAGTTGAGTGCCATTAGCTTTCAGAGCAGTTAGACGGTATCAATAAATAAAAGGGAGTTTTTAATATGTTCTTAAATCGATACCAGCATAAAATTAAAACCGTTGAAGAGCTTGCCGAAATTCTCGGCACATTTCCACGAGATAAAAAGGCGGTCATGTGTCATGGGGTGTTTGATGTCGTGCATCCGGGGCACATGCGTCACCTGATGTATGCAAAGGGTAAGGCGGATATTTTAATTGCGAGTTTGACGGCTGATCATCACATCAGTAAGGGTCATTATAGGCCTCATATCCCTCAAACCATACGAGCAGCAAATCTGGCTGCTTTTGAAATGGTGGATTACGTGCTTATCGATAAAAACCCCACGCCTCTTCAAAACATTCAAACATTGCAACCGGACTTTTTTGCCAAAGGATACGAGTACTCGGCTAAAAGCAAACCTAAAAAAACCCAAGAAGAAGAGAAATTGCTAGCGAGTTATGGTGGTGAAATGCTATTCACCCCAGGGGACGTGGTTTATTCCTCCTCCAAATTTATTAATCTCGAAGAGCCTATGATGCGTCTGGAAAAATTAGCCGCCATTATGGAAATGGAAGGGATTACTACAGCGGATCTCATGGCTAGTTTGAACTTTGAAGAGCCTGTTGTGATTCATGTGGTAGGCGATACGATTGTCGATGGGATTACTTATACGAATGTGATCGGTGGACAAACGAAAACCCCAACGTTAAGTGTACGTTTGGAGTCGCAAGAGAACTTTGTGGGTGGCGCGGGCATTGTTGCAAAACATTTAAAAGCCGCAGGTGCCGAGGTTATTTTTACAACGGTTTTGGGTGAGGATCCTTTAGCTGAGTTTGTACTGAATGATCTGCAAGAAGCGGGCGTCATTGTTCAGCTTATTGTTGATAAAAATCGACCAACAACGTATAAAAATGCCATCGTTGCTAATAACTATCGTTTGGTGAAAATAGACACTCTGGATAACTCGTCTATTTCCGACGTGGTTGTTGAACAATTTGTAGAGCACATCGGGTCGACAAAAGCCGATGCAGTTATTTTCAGTGATTTCAGGCATGGTATTTTCAACAAACGAACGATCGATCAACTCGTAGCTGCCATTCCCAAAGGGTGTTACAAAGTCGCTGATAGCCAAGTGGCTAGCCGTTGGGGCAATATTATTGAGTTTCAAGGGTTCGATTTGATTACGCCGAATGAACGCGAAGCACGTTTTGCTTTGGCCGATCAAGACTCAGGGATACGACCTTTGGCCGCTCGCCTCTATGATGAAGCCAAATGCAAAACCCTTATCTTAAAATTGGGTGAGCGCGGATCGATAACCTGCTGTAATAATGATCATGAATCCTTAGGTTCGTATGTGTATGTGGATAGTTTTGTGGATCACTTGATTGATGCGGTTGGTTCGGGAGATGCGTTTCTTGCGTATGCGACCATGGCACTAATCAAAGGCTATTCTCCTACGATAGCGAGCATCGTCGGTGCAATGGCCGCGGCTTGTGAATGTGAGGTGGATGGTAATATTCCCATCGCCAAAGACGATGTGATGAAAAAAATTCAAAACGTTGTGGCGCACTCCCAATACCAATTTGAACCTATGCCCTTGTTAGATAGTAAGACAGGCGTCATCAGCGCAAGTTACATTACGGATGCGGTGGAGGCATGAGGGTTATTGTCGTAGGTTTGGGTATTCAAGGAAAAAAGCGACAGCATCACGCCGGGGTAGATTTTATTTGCAGCGTCGATCCAATGAACGCCGCAGCGGACTACCGAGATGTTCAAGACGTGCCATTAGAGGCTTATGATGCGGCGTTGGTCTGTCTGCCGGATGAGCCGAAATACAAAGTATTACGATATCTATTGGAAAGCGGCAAGCACGTCTTGGTCGAAAAACCGCTATGGACCGAGTCGGATGAGCAGATCAACGCGTTGCAACAGATAGCTCATCGTAACAAGCTGGTGTGTTATACCGCGTATAACCATCGATTTGAGCCGCATTTTATTCGAATGAAGGAGCTTCTTGAGTCCAATGCGTTGGGCGATATTCGATATTGTCGATTGTTTTATGGCAATGGCACCGCCCGATTGGTACGTGATTCGGCCTGGCGTGATCAAGGCACGGGTGTTTTGCCTGATTTGGGTTCTCATTTGTTGGATACCATTCATTTTTGGTTTGGTAAACAGCCCGAGCAATTTGAGATTGTTGTCATGAATAATTTTGAAAACCAAGCCCCTGATCACGCTGTTGTCATTAATAAGCATACGAAGCCACAAATCACATTTGAAATGAGTTTGCTCTCCTGGCGCAACCATTTTGTTTGTGAGATGGTGGGAGAGAACGGTTCTGCTTATATTGACTCTTTATGTAAATGGGGACCAAGCCGATTTACGCACCACAAACGCATTTTACCAAGCGGTAGACCACCGGAACAAAGCGTGACATTAGTTCAAGACGATCCGACTTGGGCACTAGAGTATACGCATTTCAAAGAATTGGTCAAAAACAGTGTACGCACTAATTTGGCAACGGATTTATGGATTCAGCAAGAATTGAATCGTTTATCCGAGCTTTATTTTGCATCCGTTGTTTCGAAGGAAAGAGCGATCGCTCATGCGGACGCTGTCCTAAATTAGCAAATACTTATACCGGGTGAACGGTTTACCTTTGGATAGAGAAAACGATATGAACAGTAATACAAAAATAAAAATCGGCTGCGTAGGCATGACTCATTTGGGATTGGTCCATGCAGTTGCGTTCGCTGAAAAAGGGTTTCAATTAATTTGTTACGATGAGCAAGCCACCTTAATTGATAGCTTGCAAGCACATCGACTACCCGTAAACGAACCACAATTAGACGATTTAGTAAAAACCAACGCATCTCGATTGCAGTTCACATCCAATATTAGTCATCTAACACAATGTGATCTCGTTTTTATTGCCTATGATGTGCCAACAGACGAGCAGGGAAACAGCAATCTGACGGTTATTAATCAATTGCTTGAACAAGTAAAGCCAGCCTTATCTGCTACAGCCAGTTTGGTTTTATTATCACAAGTTCCTCCCGGGTTCACTCGTCAAATAAACATAGATAAAAACAAACTATTTTATCAGGTCGAGACATTGATTTTTGGCAGTGCCGTAACGCGCGCATTGCATCCCGAGCGTTATATTATTGGCACCGAGGATCCAAGGGCCGAGTTACCGGATGCGTATTTAAAACTTCTGTCATCGTTTGACTGCCCAATTTTAAAAATGCGGTATGAAAGTGCGGAATTAGCTAAAATAGCGATTAATATGTTTTTAGTGGCGTCCGTGACGACGACTAACACCCTAGCCGAAATTTGCGAGCATATTGGTGCTGACTGGGAAGACATTGCGCCGACGTTGCGATTAGACAAACGCATCGGGCAGCATGCTTATTTAACGCCCGGATTGGGTATTGCGGGTGGTAATTTAGAGCGCGATCTTAATACCATCATCAAATTGGGACAAACGCACACCACCGACACCGAAACAGTGCGTGCTTGGCTTAAAAATTCACAACATCGACGAGATTGGGTGTTGCGCTGCTTACAAACACAGGTTTTTAACCACACCAAAGATCCACTGATTTGCGTTCTTGGACTTGCCTACAAACCGAACACGCACAGTGTTAAAAACTCGCCATCGATTGCGTTAATCAATCAACTTAAGCCTTATCAAATTAAGGCACATGATCCCATTGTGAAAGAGCAGCATGCCACACACGCAGACAGGCAGGATGACTTGATCAAAGCCATTGAAATGGCAGACGTGGTTATTATCATGACACCTTGTGTTGAATATAAGAATTTATCAATCAACACGCTTCTAAAGCACATGCATGGCAATGCCATTATTGATCCGCATCGAATGCTATCGATTGATTCAAATCAGCAAGGACATTTCCGCTATTACAGTTTAGGGCAGGGCTCCATAAAAGCCGAACACAAGGAATCAGAATATGCTTAACCATTTGAATGAGAAACCCATTAATCCAAAGCGTGTTGTTATTTTAGGCGCAAAGGGTTTTGTTGGTTCGGCGACGGTCAAACGTCTTAAAAGCGATGACATTGAGGTTATTGCAATAGGGCGTGATCAAATTGATCTTACTGAGAAAGGGGCTGTTGAACATTTGGTAAAACAGTTCCGCTCGGATGATGCGGTGGTGGTGGTTTCAGCAAAGGCCCCCTGTAAAAATAATGACATGTTGTTACAAAATATTCAGATGATGAGGTCAGTGTGTGACGCTTTAGTAATAAAACCGGTTCAACAGGTCATTTACATTAGTTCGGATGCCGTATATGCCGATTCGATGGGTAAATTAAGCGAATCATCACCTGCCGCACCCACGTCACTGCATGGTGTCATGCACCTTGCACGTGAGCATATGTTGCAATCAGTGGTTGACACGGAGGCTCTTGCTATTCTTCGGCCTAGTTTACTATATGGTGCTGGCGATCCACACAATGGGTATGGGCCGAATAGTTTTTATCGGTTAGCTCTTGCCAATCAATCTATTGCCTTGTTTGGTCAAGGTGAAGAGCAACGAGATCATGTTTATATTGAAGACGTTGTAGCATTAATTTCTTTATGTCTATCACACCGCAGTTACGGTATTTTAAATATTACTACGGGCGACGTAGTATCATTTGCGGAGGTGGTCGAGATAATCGGAAAAGTAACAAATAAATCAATTGATATTAATTTTCGTCCTCGAAGTGGCGCGATCCCACATAATGGCTACCGAGCATTTGATAACACAGTGTGTCAATGCGCGTTTAGTAATTTTCAATATACCGGTTTAGCAGATGGACTAAACAAACTTCATCAAGTTAGTGCTTAAATAAAGGACCACTATGCAAGAAATAAATTTACTCCGTGCGTTGCCACAAGCAAAACGCAATGTGCAGTCAAGACTGGAAGCAAAAGATCCGGATGTTATTCGCATATCAAAGGAATATGGCGAAATGTATTTTGATGGTCCTCGTGATTATGGATATGGTGGCTATCGTTATGACGGGCGATGGTTGCCTGTTGCTAAGGACATGATTAGACATTTTGATTTGAAAAAAGGAGATCGTGTTTTAGATATTGGTTGTGCAAAAGGATTTTTAGTAAAAGATTTGATGTCGGTTTGCCCTGGTTTAGAGGTATTTGGTATGGACATTTCTGAGTACGCATTAAAAAGTTGTGAACAGGAAGTGATTGGGCGACTACATAAGGGAAGTGCGGCTGATCCCCTTCCTTTTCCAGATGGCAGTTTTGACGCGGTTATCTCTCTAAATACAATCCACAATCTTTCTCGAGATCGTGCCGTTTTCGCGATGAGTGAAATACAACGTGTTGCTCGTGGAAAAACATTTGTACAAGTTGATAGTTACCGTACCTTGCAACAAAAAGAATTATTTGAGCAATGGGTGTTAACCGCCGAGTTTCATGACTTTCCTGAGCAATGGATCTCATTATTTCAAGAGGCAGGATATACTGGCGATTACTATTGGACGATTTTAGAGTAAGAGCGAGTGACTCTGAGCCGTTCTAAAAATATTATATTTGGCAAATAGTAAACGAAACGAGCTCTAAAAGTGCTCACGTACTCATGTCTGTTGTTTTTTTTCAGAAAATTTACGTTTCACTGAGTGTCGAGAGTTGTGGTGAATAAATACAATAACAGGAGATAAGTGTGGGAAAGACATATGCGATTTTAGGGGGTGGCGGCTCTTTTGGTATTCATACGGCACTTTATTTATTAGAAAATGCCAACCCGAAAAAAGTAATTGGTATTGGAAGAAATTTACTGCGCGATGCGCCATTTTCTTTAAATATTCATAAACGTGAAAAATTTGAATACCATGCGAGACACGTAACCCATGAACTTGATTTACTTATGGAGTTATTTGATAAAGAAAAGCCCGACGTTATTATTAATTTTGCAGCGCAAGGCGAGGGGGCTGTTTCTTGGAAAAATAGTTGGCGTTATTTTGAAACCAACTCCATGGCATTAGCTCGTCTTACTGAAGAGCTAATGAAACGTGATTGGCTAGAGCGCTTCATTCAAATTGGCACATCAGAAATGTATGGATCTGCTTTATACCCTTGTACAGAAGAAGAGCCAATTAAACCATCAAGTCCATATGCTGCATCGAAAGTAGCATTTGACATGCACCTCATGTCTATTCACCGCTTTTTGAATTTCCCAATGAATGTGATTCGACCCTCTAATGCGTATTGTCCCGGACAGTTATTACACCGAGTGATTCCTAAGGCGTTATTATTGGGACGTATGGGAGAGAAGCTACCGCTGCATGGAGGTGGTCGCGCGGAGAAATCATATATTCATGCAAGAGATCTAGCACGAGCGATTTACCTTGTATCTGAAAAAGCGCCCATGGGAACTATTTATAATGCAGGACCTAAAGAACCAACCTCAATTAAAGAGGTTGTTGAGCGTTGTGCTAATGCACTAAATATGCCATTTAGCGATCTTTGTGAAATGTCCAGTGATCGACTGGGACAAGATTCTCGTTATTGGCTAGATTCGTCAGCTATTATGCGAGATGTTGGTTGGGAGCCCGAGATCACTTGGGATCAGGGACTTAAAGAAATGGTTGAGTGGACCGACTGTCATTTAGACGAGCTAAGATCCTGCTCGACTGACTATGTAATGCGAGCCTAGTTTGTCGTCTTGTAATTTATCACATGCATCGTTATCTTATTCCGCATTGAGGGAGAAGATAACGGTGGGTGGATGAAGGTGCGAAGATTGAGGGCCTAATCAAATGGCACAAATTGTTTTGACAGGTGATGAATAGTTATAAAAATTTAAGGGGAATCATGTCTAGCCCAGAAGCATTCACAAAAGGCACAGCAGAACAGCGTTGTAAAAAATATCGTCATCAAATTTTAGATATTTCACAACGGGTTGGCGCTTTGCATATTGCGCCCGCATTTTCATGTCTTGAAATTACGGATGTTATTTATCATTGTTTGATGCGAAAAAATACTGAAAACCAGTTCATTGATACCTTCTTAATGTCCAAAGGTCATGGGTGCATGGGGCAATATGTTATTTTGAATGAATTTGGTTATTTAACAGATGATGATTTGGCAACCTATTGCCAACCTAATGGACGTTTGGGAGCACATCCTGATTATGGATTACCGGGTATTGCAGCATCCACCGGATCATTAGGACATGGGTTAGGGTTGGCGACGGGCATATCACTTGCCAACCGCCTTCAAAAGCAAGACAGTCATACCTATGTTGTTCTTTCAGATGGGGAGTTACAAGAAGGATCGACTTGGGAAGCGATTATGATGGCTGCTAATTTGCAGTTAAACAACTTGACTGTTTTTCTCGATCTAAATGATTTTTCAGGATTGGCAAGAATGAGTATAGATCATAAAGCATTTTATCCTGTAACAGATAAACTTGAGGCCTTTGGTTGGCAGGTGCATGAAGTAGATGGGCATGATAGTGAACAAATATATCAAGCTGCAGAGAGTACGCACCCAACCAAGCCTACGTTTATTACCTGTAAAACCGTAAAAGGAAAGGGGGTTTCTTATATGGAAAGCGTACCTATATGGCATTATAGATCCCCAAGCCCAGAAGAATATCTGCAAGCAAAGCAAGAGTTAGAGGGAGTTTTTGCATGAGAAATCAATTTGCTAATACATTTTATGAGCTTGGTAAAAGAGATCCGCGGCTAGTCATGGTGGTTGCCGATATTTCACCCGCAGGATCCATTGCAACCTTTCGTGAAGAGTTTCCAGAGCGATTTATCAACACTGGCGTATCCGAACAATCTATGATTGGCATTGCGGCGGGCATGGCACTTCGTGGTATGCGGCCTTTTGCTTATACTATTGCTACTTTTGCGTTATACCGACCTTTTGAGTTTGTAAGAGATGACATTGCTTATCAAGGTCTTCCTGTCACTGTGGTAGGTGTAGGAGGTGGAGTTACCTATTCAACATTAGGTGGCACGCATCATGCAATGGAAGATATTGCTATTGCTACGGCTATTCCAGGTATGCAAGTATTGGTCCCGTGCGATCCTGCTGAGGCTCGATTAATCACACAATGGTGTGCAACAACCAATAGCAAACCAACGTACTTACGGCTTGGTAAAGCGGGTGAGCCTGATTTGACAAAAGATGCAATTGATCCTTTTGTCCCAGGGAAAATTCGAAAAATTATCCAAGGGAAAGAGGTTTGTATCATGTCGTATGGGCCCACTGTAAAAATGGCTATGGATTTGGCAGCGCGTTTAAAAGAAAAAAACAATTACAGCTGTACCGTAGTGTCGTGTCATTCGATCAAACCCTTGGATATAGAGGGAATTTCTGCGTTATTAGCCACTCATAAAAAGGTATTGGTGATTGAGGAGCATGTTCCGCACGGTGGGCTAGGTTCTCGTGTGAAAGAAATTGCTTGGGATACTCGAGCACAATGTGAGCTAACTTGCTACTCGTTGCAAGATAAGTTTATTCATATTTATGGTGGGCATGATAGTATATTAGGCGCTCATGGATTGGATATTGATACCATATATAATAAAATTTGCTGAGTGATACATGAAAAAAAGGCAACACTCGGTCTTTAAAAAAATACGTTCGAGGGGAATGTCATGGTTTTTGTCCCGCCTTCTTCAAGAAGCGGAGCGTGCCACATCGTTTCGTGGAAGCGTATTAAGGCCTTTTATGCGTGTTGTCTACTTGGCGGTACTTTACCCTGTTAATAAATGGGGTTACTTTACTCATTCGGAAAAAACAATTAATAAGGATACACTGTATTTATTTTATGATTTAGAGGTCTCGCCAGTCACGTTTGATTTTGCTTGGGCCTTGGCTTTAGCGGAACAGTATCGAATAAAAGTCAAGTTAAAGAAACTCCATGTTGTGTTTGTTCCTGGAAACAATAAAGGACTCCGAGAAGAAACAGCGGATTATGAAGAGTGCATAGATTTATTTGCACGTCGTTGGCGACGAAATGAAATATTGTATCCTTTATGTGATTTATTGACAACCTGTGAAGGTGTGACCATCTGCTCGACTCGAGAGGAAGCTTACTATATTTGTGAAAAAACCAGGCCTCATATCTTCCCTAAGCGGTATAGCACAACGTTCCCTATTGCACATTCCACTAGTCATTTATTCTCCAATTGTTCGAAAGATACCATGGCACTTCGCTCTACCGTGCAAGCAAGGCGTTACATCAAACAATGGTTAGAAACGCGTTTGGCTAATAGAAAGTTAATCACCATCACGTTAAGATGCTCATCTTACATGCCTGATCGTAATAGCAATATTTTGGCATGGGCAGCGTTTGTGAATAAACTAGATCTATCTGAGTATTTTCCAGTATTTTTACCTGACACTGACAGCGCTTTTAATGCTCTGCCACAGGAGCTCGCAGGTTTTGTTCTTTTTAATGAGCCTGCATGGAATTTGAATTTACGTGCAGCGATGTATGAACTGAGCTATTTAAATTTAGGCGTTAATAATGGTGCTATGGTGCTTTGTTGGTTAAACGCTAAATGCCGCTATATTACGTTTAAAATGATGGTGCCAGGAGTACCTCAAACCACTAGAGCTGCTATGACAGCACAAGGTTTTGAAATCGGAGAGTCATTACCCTTTGCGACTCTTTTGCAAAAATGGGTTTGGGAGGACGATGAGGCCGATATTATTGCGCGAGAATTTAATCGTATGTGTCAATTAATTTTAAGAAAATCGAATATTGGAGGAAGTATTGAATCTTTATCTATTGAAATCACATGAATTTTTTGAGAGGATACTTTGAATTTTATTCAAACTGTTTCTAAAGCTCAGGATGAAGTAGGCGTAATAAATGCATGAATAAGGAAGGTTCCGTGTTGAAAAAGTTTGTCATTATAACTCCGGTTTGGGGCGCTGGGCATATAAAATTGTTTTTAGATATTGGCCTGCCTTCTTTACTGGCGCCAGATAATATTCCCAAATTAAGTGCACTCAGCCAAGTTAAGTATTTTATTTATACAAAAGCTCAAGACGCTCATTTATTACGAGACGCATCAATATTTCAACAATTAGAAACATTGGTAGATGTGTCACTTATCATTTTCGAAGATAACCACCCGAATAACCATAGTGCTATGAGTTGGTGTCATAAGCTAGGGTTCCAATATACAGTTGAGCACAGCAGTTATGCTGTTTTTATTCCACCTGATTGCATATGGAGCAATCAAGCTCTTCTTTCCATGTTTAAGATCGTCGAAAAAGGTTACAAAATAATACACATGTCCGGCATTCGCATTATAAGTGATTTTTTTTATAAAGCGCTTATGCAAAGTAACCGCAGCATCTCACTAGCGCCGAGAGAGCTAGTGAGATTCGCTCTACAATATTTGCATCCGATTACACTCAGCCATTTTTTTGATGAAAAAGAAGGCGGCTTAATGCCCGCAAATTTATTCTGGAGCGTAGACGAAACGGGTATTATTGCTAGATGTTTTCATTTGCACCCCCTGTTGGTATACGGTACCGAAAAGAAGTGTGATTTTAAATCAACTATTGATGATGATCTAGCGTTGGCATTTAATTCAAAAAACAATGAAGAATATATTGTGGCGGACTCCGATGAATTGATTGCCTTTGAGATGAGTCCGTTAACACATAAAGTTTTAGCGGCTTACCGTAAGGGAAATATTAATGATATAGCCATGTGGGCGGCAGTAGGCACAAATACAAAGCACAGGTTCTTTATAAAGAAAGCAATAAAAATTCACTCAGAAAACACAGACACCTTTAGTTGGACTGTCGTCGAACAAAAGTCGGATCTTGTAGTTAAGAATATTCTGATTACTTTGGGTGAAAATATTAGGTTAAATATCCGACATGTGCTTCAAAGAATGACCCATAATAAATTGTTTAATAAAGTAGTGTTACTTTATCTAAGTGGTTTACGTGCGGGAATAAACTTATTTCATCGTTCAATGCGATCAAATCAGGGGCATCTTTATCCATGGCATTGGAATTATCCGTTTCAAGCGGATGTATGCAATCCGTTTTTAAATGAACTAAAGCAAATGTCTGGTAATGTTCTGTACTTTGACGATAAGTATCTTCCTCTTATTCATGCTGTAAATTATTGCATTCAAGGCAGAGATGATTTGGAAATTGATCTCAGTGATTTTTCCGTTCTAATGAGTAATACAAAGTTATATTCCAGGGTTTATGAAAATCACTATGATCTCATTGTCATTAGAGATTTCGACTTGTCCCATTTATCGGTTGAATTTCTAGACTTGCTAAAGACGGTCTTAAAATCAAACGGTAGGTTAATATACTATGTTATTCAGCCCGTTAACTTAACAGAGTTGACAGCAAAGTTTCCGAAAGAAATGAAGTTTGTTTTAGAACAAAATTACGGTGGTTTAGGTACAAAAAAAGTGGTAGCTTGTTATCATTGGTACTATAAAACATTGGTTTCTCGGTTCGCCTTCCTGCGACGTTTTTCAATTTTGAATACGTGTAAATTAATTGTCTCACCGATATTAATATTGTTTTTTCCGTTGGTCTCAATCACAACATTTATTGTAAACGTCATTACAAAAAATAACAAAATCTGGGCCGTAAAAAGGTTGAATTTTTATCGGTGCGATCAAGAGAAAATGTCTTTGGCCTCTTCAAACCAGGTGAAAGATGAAATGGGTGTGTAACGAATAAAATATTAACCAACCAATTGAGTTATTAGGGGAGCACAAAATGGAAAACATCGTTCAAAATGAAAATTGGAATCAAATAAGACAGCTGATTGATGGGCAAGACATGCAGTTAGGCCCCTATTTCGGACATCAAGTCATGAACAGTCCCCGCCATTTACTTTTTACACTGTCACGTTATAAATTTGCAGCTAAAATGCTTCCCTATAACACACGATGCAAAGTTCTGGAAGTCGGTTGTTCAGAAGGAATTGGTAGTTTGTTATTGGCCGAAACGGGCAACGAGGTTACTGCGGTTGATATGGATAAAGAGGCGATTTCTTGCGCCAACAGAACGATTAAGAAGAACAACATTACCTATAAAAATGCCGACATTTTAAAAACCAACTTGGGTAAGTTTGATGCGGTCGTTTCGTTGGACGTTATTGAGCACATAGAAATGGCTGATGAGCCTTTATTTCTAAATGCCATTGTGGATCATTTGACACCTAATGGTATGTGCATCATAGGCACGCCTAACGATGCCGCAACGCAATATGCTTCTAAAGCAAGTCAAATTGGTCATGTTAACATGTACACGGCTGATAGATTGGTGACAACATTACAGCGGCATTTCCATCATGTGTTTCAATTTGGAGTTAATGATGAAATCGTTCATACTGGTTTTGCACCCATGTCCCATTACTTAATGGCTATAGGATGCTCACCAAAGTGATTGAGGATGATAGAGAGCGACTACCTTCCGTTGTAAATTCATTACCTTATTATGGTGTCTCTGCGCAAGTAGAGATCCACATCAACGAGGCACCAACGCTCGCCTAAGAGTCGGTGCCCATTTGCTCGAGAACACTATGGATACAGATACGGATATACAGAGCAAAGCATTACAGTGTCATCTATGCCTGAGTAACAATGTGATACTATTTGATTCGTTTGCAAACATAGACCGAGCCGCATCGGACTGTAAACCGTGGCCGAAAGGTGGGAAACTTTGTATTTGCACCGCATGTTGTACCGTGCAAAAAGTAATTGATAGTAGCTGGCGCGCCGAAGTCAGTGAAATCTATGCGAACTACGAACTGTATCATCAAGCGACTGATGAGAGAGAGCAACCCGTATTTAATAGCATTACGGGGACGTCTACCCCTCGTTCAGTCGCAGTATTAGAGTATGCACAGCAAGTTGTAGGACTCAAAAGCGATAGCAAGGTAATTGATATTGGATGTGGTGTGGGTAATATGTTGAAATCGTTATCACGAATGCTAACCACCGCAGAGCTGTATGGCTTTGAGCCCAATGTACACAAAAAACAAGTCTTGGAACAAATTGAAAATGTAGCCGGTATTTATACAGAGATGAGTCAGCTGAAAAATATACAATTCGATCTGTTGACTATGATTCACGTTTTAGAGCACATTGATTCTCCGATGCAAGTACTTGAAAAATTAAAAAATAATATTACACCGGATGGTTATTTGCTTATTGCGGTACCTGACTACACTACGAATCCCTTTGATCTTATTATAACCGACCATGCCTCTCATTTTTCATTGGAAACGTTACATAATTTATTGCTAAATAGTGGGCTCGAGGTGATTGATATTTCAAATACCATTATCAACAAGGAAATTGTAGCCGTCTGCAAAGTGCCTGCTCAAGCTAGACAGTCTGCTGCGACAATGATTAGACCCATTTATAATCAAGATCTGGTTCAAAAACAGCTGGATTGGATGAGAACTATTATAGATAACGCGCGCGATACGGCTGAGTCAAATCGCCCTTTTGGTATTTTTGGCACTTCTATTGCCGCCAACTGGATGTATGGGGCATTATCTGATGTAGTTGATTATTTTGTTGATGAGGACCAAGACAGAGTCGATAAACTATATCATCAAAAACCAGTTTACTCTGCGAGCAAAATACCTAACGGCAGTCACACCTATGTATGCTTACAGCCCAATGTTGTTGGTAATGTAATGAAAAGATTTTCTTCGAGTGGATATTGTCTCTATGCGACACCCGATTTTTAAAAAATAGGTAAATGATTGGTACGGTTTTAGATTTAACCGCAGCCACTCAAAAAAGACCTGTAAACAATGCCGGTATTATTTGCGCGGCATCACTTATGCTGAGTTAAATGACCATCGTCATACAATAGAATATTTTAAGGTGCTCCTTAGAGTAGAACCAGAAAATAAAACGGTTAAGACGCTTTTAAAGTTGTCTGAAGAAAAGATCATTACTATTGCATAATGAAATAGGTTATAGGAGCAATTATGGATAAAACCTCAGAATTTGTATTTGATAACGTAATTCCAGATTTGCAAAGCGCGATACATGCTGGCCTGCAAGCTAAATCCAGAGCTTTTTCTAATGAAGCTTGCCTTGACTATTGGGATGGCCTTCTGCATTGGCGGATGTGGAGTTACATGGCTTTTGCTGATATTCGACGTCGATATCGACGTACGTTAATTGGCCCATTTTGGACAACATTAAGCTTGGCTATTTTTATAATAAGCATGGGATTTTTATTTTCAACATTATGGAAAACGGACATTAAAACGTTTTTACCTTACTTCTCCTCCGGCTTTATTTGCTGGACATTCACCGCAACAATCATTACAGAGAGTTGCTCTACTTTTACAAGCGTGGAAGGATTATTAAAGCAAATTGCGTTACCTTATTCTTGTTTTTCTTGGTTAGTGATCGCACGTAATTTTCTGGTATTTTTACACCAAGTAGTTATTTATATATGTATTGCTCTTGCTTTTCATATCCCAATTACGCCGTACACCTTTTTGATAGTTCCTGGGTTTTTATTGGTGTTTATCACAGCGAGTTGGCTAGCTATTTTATTGGGTTTATTTTGTGCCCGCTTCCGAGACATGCAGCAGGTGGTGAGTAGTTTATTGCAAATTTCAATGTTTGTAACGCCGATTTTTTGGCCGGTAAGTCAACTGGGGGGTGGATTTAAATCCTATTTGCTTGTCAACGCAAATCCACTTTATCATTATGTTTCAGTAATCCGTCAACCACTATTAGGCTTAGCGCCTTCTTTAATGAGTTGGCTTGTTGTTGGTGGGGTCACTATTGTAGGGTGGCTGTTAACGATGGTCATTTTGACAAAGAAACACCAAAATCTTATTTTTTGGCTTTGATTTTTTATTTCCATAGGGGCTATTGATCTATTATCCGCCCTTACCTAACAAGGATCATTTATAAATTATGTCTACATTTTTGGAAGTAAATAGCCTGAGCCTTGATATCCCTGTATTTAATGTGAGTCGAAGTTTTCGTACATCCTTAGTCAACCGGTTTACCGGTGGAAAAATTGAGCGAAATGATAGCTCAAAGCAGATAAGTATTCGTGCATTGCATGATATTAATTTTCGACTAGAAGCAGGTGACCGATTGGGATTGGTTGGTCATAATGGTGCTGGAAAAACAACCTTATTAAGAGTGTTGGCTCGAATTTACAAGCCCATGATGGGAAGTTACAAACATAAAGGCCGTATTACGCCTTTATTTAACATGTCCGTGGGATTGGATATGGATGATACTGGTGTTGATAATATTTACACCATTGGCATGCACCTTGGTATGACCAAATATGAAATTGACGCGAAGAGAGAAGAGATTATCGAATTTAGTGAATTGGGCGACTTTATATATCTCCCGGTAAGGATATATTCCGCAGGGATGCAAACACGATTAAGCTTCGCCATTGCAACAGCATTAGATCCTGATATTTTACTGATGGACGAGGGCATAGGTGCTGGTGATGCAAATTTTGCTGAAAAAGCAAGGAACCGACTTACGAAGTTTTATGACAAAACCAGCGTCATGGTCATTGCCTCACATTCGGAAGACCTTATTTCAAAACTGTGCAATAAGGCTTTATTGCTTGAACATGGTAAGCAAATAATGTTAGGTAGTGTCGAAGACGTTTTTTCACAATATTCACAAATATCAATATGAAGCTTTTACTTACCGGCCCAAACAGCTTTAGCGGAGAAATAGTCCTCGAGTTATTGGTAAAAAAAGGTCATGAGGTTACAACCATTAGTCGCCAAAAATTGTATGGAAATTATGCTAACAAGGTCACATGCATTTATAGTGATCTCACTAAGCTTGAGCACTTAGACGGGTACTTTGATGCCGTCGTACATATAGCGGCCACCTCCCCGATGAAGGGTGTCACATCGGCGAATCTGATACAAAACAATAGCATGGCCACTCAGAATTTAATTAGGCTAGCGAGTGATTGTGAGATTAAGAAATTCATTTTTTTCTCTACTTGCTCTGTGTATGGGGATGTCAAGGAGTCTGTGCTTAGTGAAAATACGCCTATTTATAACCCCTGTTCTTATGGTGCTAGCAAATTACTCTGTGAAGCAATGTTACGCGAACAAAAATTGTTTCAGTCAATAGCAATCAGACTACCAGCCGTAATTGGCTCTGGTGCGGCTAGACATTGGTTGGCAAATACTATCAATAAAGTCAAAGCGGGCGATGATATTACAATATATAATCCAAATGCTTTGTTTAATAATGCGATACACATAGATCGGTTAGCGCAGTTTGTTGAGAAACTATTGCACATGCCTTTCCCTCATGATTTTGATTATATTAATGTCGCATCTAAAGAAGGACTGTCAATTGATAATATAGCCGATAAAATAATAACAAAACTAAAATCAAGCTCCAAAATACACATAGGAACCACGGGGAAAGCGCCGTTTAGTATCTCAAGTCAGTACGCTATAGATAAGTATGCTTTTGAGCCTCTATTATTTTCAGATGCCCTGGATTGCTATTTAGATGAGTGTTAGATGATATCGTCATGAAGTCTCATTTTCATGGTTTGATGAAAGCGTTCAGTTGGCGTATCTTCGCAACAGCCATTACAGTATGTATCAGTTATTTGATCACGTCAGGCCAGCTTGGCACTGTTTTAAAATAAATTTTACGGTCTCATTATTAGGCTCATCCTTAAGAATACTTTTAAGATCCCTAATGGCCAATCGATATTTTTTAAGCTTGGCTAAGGTGGTACCTCTCATATAATATAAGGCATTGTTTTTAGGACCATTTTTAATTGCTTGGGTAAATGCTACAACGGCTCCTTCTAAATCTCCATTCTTAATTTTTTCTAATCCTCGCTCTTGAAATACAGTCCACTCTAATAGAGAAACACTTTGTTTTGGTTGATGTGACTTATTATTAGACAAAGCAAGTTGAGATTGTTTGAAGTAACTCTTAACAGTTTGGTTCCCGGGTTCAGCGGCAAGAATTATTTCATAATCTTTTATTGCAAGGGCATGTTCGTTTAATTTTGCAAAAGTAGTGCCTCTCAAAAAATATAATGCCGTATTTTTAGGTCCTCGTTGAATAGCTTGAGTAAAATCGCGAATGGCTCCTCTGAAATCATTGTGTTTCATTTTTTCTAGACCTCTTGTTTGATAAACGGTCCAAGATAAACCACTAGAAAGCTGAGCTTCTGACTGTTTTAAAAGTGTTTGTACTGTTTTATTCTCTGGCTCAGCGATAAGAATGGTTTTAAAATCCTCTATGGCGCGGTGATGATCACCAAGTTGGGCTAATGTTGTGCCACGCAAATACTGTAAGGCAGTATTTTGGGGGCCTCTTTGTATTGCCTCAGTAAAATCTAGAACGGCCCCCTTTAAATCGCCTTGCTTGCTTTTCTCAAGGCCACGCTCTTGATACGCGATCCAAGAAGATAAGGGCTTCTCTATTTTATAGCCAGCTAATGATCGTTGAATCAAGCTCGCTAGCCCTGTTTCTCGATAGGGTAAGTGGCGTGCCTGCGCTGCGTCTTGCTCCTGCTTCTGTAGACGCTCAGCCTTGGTAAGAAGTGCCATTGCCCGCGACTCGTTTTTCTTTTCACGAGCAATATTTGCTTTATAAAGCAATTTGTATGAATGCGAACACATGCTTCCTGGGCGTTTGGAAAACACTTCTGCCGCTGATTTTTTTATTTCCGATAAATATTGGGGAAATTGTTTCTCATAAGACTCAGAATCATTGAGAGTCTTTTCCAGTTGGATTTCAACATTATTTTTAGTTAATAATACCCCAAAGTCATTGGGAACAGCCTGGTGAGGATTGTTGTATTCCATGATCCTATTAAGTACTAAATTCCCTGTCGCAATTTTATAATGGGATAGTTCCCAATACCATTTCATTCTCGATTGTGGATCAGACAACTCGGGAAATGGTTCTGTAGTAATACTGTTTATATTCATAAAATCCCACAGTGTTATGGGTTTTAAATTTGAATATTTTTTTGCATCTTGCGCCAATACATTCACCACGCCTTTCTTAAATTCTTCAAAAGCGTCCCACAGCCCAGCCTGTTTAATAGCTATAATTTTTCTTGCGTGTGTAGGGGAAATAAAAAGACGTAACTCAATATTATGTTTCCTCGAAAATCTGATAATTTGGCGAAAAGTATCAAATGCGGATTGATTATCATCAAGAGAAGTAGTACAAAACCGTTGCTCAGCTCCAGCAGTCCAAATTTTCTCCATGTAATATTTTTCATTGCTCAATGTTGCTTGCCTATGGGGTGAAATTATTACCTGACCTGGGGCTCGCATCCCATTAGATAAATATAACTCTTTAGGTTTAATAGTTTCCGGACGCAATTGGCGTTGAATAGCCTCGGCTTTGGTATCTTGGCTTCGTAATGTCTTCACACTAGCTGTAACAGCATTTTCAAATAAAATTGCATTTGCATCAAATAGCAATGTTCTAGAGAAATAAGAGTCATTATCCGATAACATAAGGCGTTTTTCATCATAATTAACTACCTCCGTACCAAACACAACTTTTTCCCGATTTTCATTAAACATAAGAAAATCTATACCTATAATGGCAAGCTTTAATTTTTTATTAGATGCGTAATAAGTATGTTGCAAAGTACGGTAAATTTCATATAGTCCACTACCGGCCATTGCCATGTTATAGGTTTTATAACCTTTTTCTTTAAAAGCTGGATGCTCTGGATCAATACCGAGCTCTGCTCGTGATGTTCCAAAGATAGCCGCTGTAGGATTGAAGTATTTGACAGCGTGCGCCTTGGTTAACCTTAAATTTGAAGCAACTGCTATCTTATCCGCGTTTATACCTGGTATCGATACAACACGAAAAATACCATAGGGATCAATAAGGATATTAAATACTACGACCAAACACACTAATACTATTGGCAACAGCAGATACCAGAGTACAAATTTTTTCGGTGCATGTTCAAATGCTTTCATGACGGAATCTTCTCAAAATTGAAAGTAAATAAAATTTACTACTGGAGTAGCTCGCAAAGTTTGCCAAAAAACAGCACCTAATAAAGCAAGACTAAGAATAGCAGCAAGAACAGGGGAAAAGATTAATTGTAGATGATTATTTTGGATTGATATGAAAGGCAGCGCACGCCACCAACTTTTTATTCGTACAGGATTTATCGCCTGTATCGCTGGCTTAAATGCTATGCAGATTTGTTGAGTATTTGGGAGAAGCCATATTACGCAACACAATACCAGAATAAAAAAAGCCTGGTTAGAACCATGAAAATAAGCGACTCCAGAGTCCTCGAAATGTAGACCTAAACGTTTAAGAACCTGGCCTATCTCACCAAAGGTTACCTCATATTTCGCTGCTAATGCAAAACCGTTAATACCCATCATACCTTTTAACATGATGACTGCTGCTTTAAAGTTCTCTGCACGAAAAAATACCCAAGCAATTAAAACCGCGCTAAAGGTGAGTAACTGCGCACCTCTACGTCTAAACCAACCTGCTGGAGAGAGGCCAAAATTAAAGGTTGTTTTAAGAAACTGCCAGAGGTGATTAATGATTAAATAAAAGCCGTGCAAAGTCCCCCAGAATAAGAATGTCCAGGCTGCTCCGTGCCAAAGTCCCCCGATTAACATAGTCATTAATAAGTTAATATATCGGCGCGACTGACCCTTACGATTGCCACCAAGAGGAATATAGATATAATCTCGTAAAAAACGCGACAAAGTCATATGCCACCGTCGCCAGAAATCGATAATATTGGTGGCCTTGTAGGGTGAGTCAAAATTCTGTGGCAGTCGAATGCCCATCATCAACGCTAAGCCTAGCGCCATATCCGTGTAAGCGGAAAAATCAAAATAAATTTGCAAGGTAAAACTTAAGGCTGCGCTCCAGGATTCTATAAAGGTTAGCGCCCACCCAGACTGTACTGCTTTGAAGGGTGCATCAACCCATAGTGCCAATTGGTCAGCTATCATGATTTTTTTAAATAACCCCATAGTGAACATGGTTAGCCCAACAGACATGTCCGTCGAATTAAATTTAAAGATGGAGGGTTGGCGAAACTGTGGAATGAGTTCTTTGTGATGGACAATTGGCCCTGCAATTAATTGAGGGAAGTACATAACAAATAAACAAAAATCGAGAAAATTATACTCTTCTGCCTCTCCACGGTAGGCGTCTACCAAATAAGCTATTTTTTGGAAAATAAAAAATGAAATGCCGATAGGTAAAATAATATTTTGCAAAACATAATTCGTCCCAAATACCTTGTTAATATTGCTGACCGCAAAGAGACTATATTTGTAGTAGAACAATACACCGATATTAATTAAGAGACCAAAAATGAGTAAAGCTGGTGAATGACGACCTTTTTTATACTGAGTAGAAAGAAGAATCCCCAGTTTGTAATTAATCACAATGAGTACAAGAAGTAATAGCAAATAATCTAAACGAAACCATCCGTAGAAGACGCAAGACATGAAAACCAACCAAGCCACCGCGCATCGCTTTGCAGAGAGATAAGATAATCCATAAAAACCAAATAAAGTTAGAGGTAGAAACAAAAAAATAAAGATTTCTGAATTAAATAACATGGGTAATCCTTTTGTTCGAGCGGTTCATCCTTAATTATATTCACCAATACTGCATCTGCGGTTCTTCAAGGGAAGCATAGATATTTTAATTATGATATTACTTAATTATGATATTACGTAAAAAACTGCTGTCGCCACTTCTAGCGTACTATTTCGCCATGAATATCCCATGAATATCCCATGAAATCAATGGTTTTTTAGTTCATTAATTATTGTTTGCGCCAATGCACTAGAGGATGGTATGTTTTTTCAGGAACTTCAGGACGATAGCACGTGTTTTGGTCTCTTATTATTAATTTGCAATCAGATATTTTCAACATCAAGCTCTCCCCATGTTCGATTGATAATCGCCAACGGAACAATTAATTGCCATTTTACAACGTATTTACCTTCACGGGCCTCGCGACTCATATAATATGGATTTGTTGGCAATTGTAATGTAAATTGAAAAGATAAAGTTTTAGTTAAGAACGTAATTATGAATATCTCGCTAGTCCTGTTGAATCAGTCGCTTGTTCAAAAAATATCCTCGATGTTTTTAGTGGCCCTGCTTTTTCTTTTACCCATGAGTAGCTCCGGAAAAAGCATTTGTTTGGCTGTCTCGCTGGGATTTATTTTATTAGCTCCTGGTAATTTATCTGAGCTACGAGGTTTGCTTTCTAAAACTTGGTGTCAGTCTGCCTTGTTATTATTTTCAATAGTTCTTTTTTCTTGCCTATGGAGTTCAGGCAGCCCTTCGGAGCGATTATTTGCTATTCAGAAATACAGTAAACTGCTTTATTTGCCTATTTTAGTTTTGGGTTTTCGTGATCCTAATGCGCGTCACTTTGGGTTGCATGCTTTTCTATTTTCAATGTTGTTTATTTGTGGGATCTCAATTTTGAAGTTCCATGGCTATTTGCAATCCTATCTGATTAATCCTGATAGAATATTCCGAAATCATATTATGACGGGGCATTTTGCAGCTTTCGCTAACTATTTATGCTTGCTGTTCTTTTATCGTCAAAAAGACTTTCTTCCTCGGATGATGTACGGGCTAATGGCGTTGATACTGAGCTATCAGCTGATATTTATTAATATTGGCCGAACAGGCTATGTGATATGGGGCTTATTAATCATCCTGTTGGTCGTACAGCAATTTTCTTGGAAGCAGATAGTAATGATTGCGCCATTGCTTGGTGTCTTAATGGGAGGGAGTTATTTAGCAAGCCCTGTAATGAAAGAAAATAGCCATTTGGTATTACAGGATGTGAAGGATTATCGACATGATATGAAAGATACCGATGTGGGTTATCGTCTTCAATTTTATCATTACGCCTATGCGTTGTTTAAGCGGCATCCGTTGATTGGTAACGGTGCGGGTAGTTTTGTCTATTATTTTAAAACGGAAAATCCTGTGCCAACATGGCACAACAAAGCATTATTAGAACCTCATAGCCAATATTGGTTGATGGCTTCAGAATTTGGTATCGTCGGGTTGGGTGCTTTAACTTGGTTTTTTTTAACGTTATTTGTGGCGGTTAGGCCTTTGGACCGTATGAAGTTCCCCGCGATGGCTATGTTGCTTTCATTTATTATTGGAAATGTATCGGATTCGCTATTGTTTTACTCCGGATCTGGGTATTTTTTCCTCATCATGATGGCGCTTTTTCTTGGCGAGTCTCCGTCTGGGAGCTCTCACAACAAGCGTATGCAAGGGGTGTAGTAATAAGGCAATGACATGCAGGATCCTATTTTAAAAATCATTTCGTTAAATATCGAAATGGATCGGCATCTTGATGGCGTCACTTCTTTTTTTAAGGAGCAACAGCCGGACGTGGTTTTGCTTCAAGAAGTGCTTGGAAAAGATAAAGCGCGGCTTGAAGAAGCCACGGGTATGAAAGGTATTTATACGGTTCAAAATATTATTTATTCAGAAACGTCGGCCTTGACCGCCGTTCCGTCCAGCCTACGCTCTGCGGCTTGTCCGCGGAGTCTATCATCAGCAACAGCACTGGATCCCGCGAACAAGTCGCGGGACGTAGCGGTCGGGATGGCGATCGAGGCCGAAAAATCGGAATCGTATTTGGGTTTATTGACCCTCACCAAGTTACCCATCATTAAAAACAGTCACATTTTTTATCGGGGAGATGGCTTAAATCCACAGCGCATGACGGTGAAAGAGCCTGAAAAAACCGCACGAGCAATAACGATTACAGAGGTCGTTAAAGGAACGAAAACGTATTGTTTGCTGAATACGCATTTTACATGGACACCTAATGCGCAGCCAAACGATGATCAGCAAGAGGACTTAGGACATTTATTGACGCATCTTACAAATATTCCGGAATTTATCTTATGTGGTGATTTTAATGCACCACGAGGCACTCCGATTTTTGACGCAATCGCTCTGAAATACCAGGATAATATTCCACTACATATTACAACGACTATTGATAAGAAACTACATCGGTGTGGCGATCTAGGTATTGTTGTCGATGGTGTTTTTACCACGCCGGGTTATGAAGTTCTGGATGTTTGTGTCGTGGATAGTTTGAGTGATCATTGTGCGATTGTAACAATGGTTAGGGCTCGTTGAAAAGTAGTGTCCGCTTAAATTGCGCGCCGACCGAACCAGGCCCAATTCATTAGCTTGTTTTTTGTAGAGGCGCGAAACCAAACACCCTGGATACGCCCTTGAATTACGCAGCGCATGCATTATTTGCTCAAAATAATTGCCCCCTGAAATCTGTATTTTTGTCTGTTCTCTGTTTATAACAAGTTATTGTATGTTTGTTCCGCCACTTATAAACAAATTATAGGAGGCGGAACAGGCTCGTATATTTGTCGGTCACCGGCTAATTAACCTGTGTCAATTAACAAAAAGGTCTTCAAGAGTAATTTCATTGCTGATCAATTTATTGTAATACTCATTTTTGATCACCCCACTACTGGAAATCAGGCACCATAGTAGTTGTTTCTTTATTCCGGTCCTTTCTTCAAAAATAGACGCCTTTTTTTCCAATTTGGCAGCATATTCTTTAGTGATTATATATGGCTTATCAGTATGTTTTATTTCACACAAGGTGATGCAGTCATCATCCCGATCAAAAACTAAATCTATTTGCGCGCCTTCCCCTGTATTTTTCTCAGGTACGTATCGCCAATCACCACAATAAAAATGAATCTGCTCCAATCCCAGTGCTTTTGCTATCGCATCGATATGTTTGACACATACTGCTTCAAATGCATAACCAGCCCAAGCATGCCATGTTGGTGATCGCATAATAGATACCCACGGAGAGCCTGCTGAAGTTACACGTGTTTTTTGACGCATTGGCTCGATCCAGTGCAGATAAAAAATGGAATACTCGTCAATTAACCGATAATGCACTCCTCTTCGAGTATGACCCAGTGGGCGAAATATACTAATAAATCCAGCTTCCTCAAGACCTTGAAGTCTTCTATTTAATGAACCACCATCGGATATTTCCTTGATGTTTCTAATCAGCTCATCACGTGAAATTCCATTTCTTTTGTCTGCTATTGCACGAATAATTTTAATGTAAATTTCAGGCTCTTCGTATAATGAATGAAATAACTTCTCAAATTCGTCTAACAGTAAACCACCTTTTTGAAAACAGATGTTGTTGATGTTCTGAGCGACAGAGAGACTTCGTTTTACATTTTTAAGGTAATGTGGAATGCCTCCCATCACCATATAAAGCTGCATTACCTGATGCTCATTAAATTTGTTATTGCGGTGATTTAAATATAAAGAGGTTTCACCCAGAGTAAATGGAAGTAGTGGGATATTTACAGTAATACGATTATGTAACCCACCTTTTGCATAAATTATCTTTTTTAGCATCCACGATGCTGCCGAACCACATACTACAAGAATAATTTTTTTTCTATGCGACCAAGACGTATTCCAATAATACTCCAATGCTTTTAAAAAGCCTGATTTTTGGGTTGCCAACCAGGGAAGCTCATCAAAAAAGAGGGTTACTCTTTTATTTTTTGGTAA
>Ga0206887_10040_pt1 | contig 30742 bp, 29 predicted proteins | sample Alteio_BWOrgHeat_89_FD_153248 | JGI IMG/M metagenome (GOLD analysis project Ga0206887, IMG submission 153248) | Enriched cells from forest soil in Barre Woods Harvard Forest LTER site, Petersham, Massachusetts, United States - Alteio_BWOrgHeat_Nextera3 ...
ATTACTGCAAAAGTTATCAGGAAATAGCGGTAGCAGGCGGAGGAATTCGCTCAAGTGTTGAACAAGTTCGTCATGCACGTTCAGAGCAGATCGCAGCATATTCGCAAAGATTTGTTCGCAGTGCACTTTCTCTTGGCACGACGACAATGGAAATAAAATCCGGTTACGGACTTTCAACTGAATCGGAACTTGCTTTGCTTAGTGCTGCAAAGCAAGTGGGAGAATTGACAGGAATGGAAATAGTCCGAACCTGGCTTGGTGCACATGCGGTACCGAAGGAAAAATCGCAATCGGATTATCTACAAGAATTGATTGAGAATCAATTGCCAAGAGTCATCAAAGAAAACGCAGCGGAATTTTGTGATGTATTTTGTGATGAAGGATATTTTACGAACGAAGAAACTGAAGGCATTTGCAATGCTGCAAAAAAAGCAGGGCTGAAAATAAAACTTCACGCCGATGAACTTGCCGATACGGGTGGTGCCGAACTTGCAGCGAAACTTGGCTCTTATAGTGCCGATCATTTGTTAAAGATATCGGAGCCGGGAATTTTTGCTCTTGCAAAAAGTGAAAGAACGGTCGCTACTCTTTTACCGATCACGGCAATGTGTATCAGATCTGCTTATGCACCAGCTCGGAAGATGATAGAAGCAGGATGTGCTGTGGCGATTGCAACCGATTGCAATCCGGGAAGTTCGATGAGTGAGAATATGCAGCTTGCAATTTCTTTGGCTGTGATCGGAATGGGCATGAGTCCCGAGGAAGCACTAACTGCAGCAACGCTTAACGGAGCGGCATCTGTCGATAGAGCAGAAACTCATGGCACGATCCAACAAGGAAAGAAAGCCGATTTTGTGTTGTATGATATTCCGAGTTTATCGTATTTACCGTATCATATCGGAGTAAGTGATATAGTTGCAGTTGTGAAGAAAGGAAAGATCATAACCGGAAGTCTTTAATTATGAGAAATATTATTTTTATTATAGCGATCTTTTTCTGGGTTTTAAATCTGATCGCAAAAAATAAGCGAAAAAAAGAGCAAGCTTCGGTACGACTTGATGCACTGAATAAGCGAGTTGTGCAGCGTCCTGAAGTCGATCCTGAGACCTCCGCTCCGAAGAAGCGGACTCCTGAAGAAGTGAGAGCTTTATTTGCTGAACGAAAGGTTCAGGCTTCTGCGACTGATTATGAACTTGCGTATGCTTCCAGCGATTATGTCACTGAAGTGAAACAGCCTGAATCAAATATAGTCTTTGTTGAGCATGAACCTGTTTCGCATTTTAAGAAAAATTATGGAATGGCAAAATCGCTCGGCACAGAATCCGCCGAAGAGAAAGATGCTTATGATAAAGATATCGCCATCCTTCCTCAACTATCTTTAACCAATGGGGGGATTAAGCAATACATTATTGCTTCGGAAATATTAGGAAAACCAAAAGCTTTACGGAGATAAATTGGCACGTACAGTTAGATTCTCAACGAACTCAAAAGTTGAAGCGCTTGATGTAAAGGACTTCGACGTCGCAACATTTATTTTTGTACTGTTGCTGACGGTCGGAGGTTTTTTTGCGATCTATAGTGCCACTTCTGTAGCCGTGAATGACAGGTTCACTCAGCAGTTACAATTCGGAGCTATCGGAATTGTTGTTTTGATCGTGATGGCCTTGGTCCCGGTACGATGGTTTTCCGTTGCAGCATATCCTTTCTATGCTCTGACTCTTGGATTGTTAATATTGGTGCTATTTAAAGGAGAGGTTGTCTATAATCAGAAGAATTGGCTTTCTCTGCCGGGTAGCCTCCATTTCCAGCCTTCCGAACTTGCGAAACTCGGGACGATCATGGCGCTCGGAAAATATCTTTCAGGTGATAGAAAACTCACACAAATTTTCGATTTTGTCATTGCCTGTGGAATTGTGATTCTTCCCGTGACTCTGATCATGCTCGAGCCTGATCCCGGAAGTGCAATGATCTATATCGGTTTGCTTTGTATCGTTTTATTATGGTCAGGTGCCGACCTTTTCTTTTTACTTACAGCAATAGGTGCAGCAATCGTTGCTGTACTTTCGCTTTTTGGGAAGATGCCGATGTTGATCTCCGTTCTTACTATCGGAGCTATGCTATTCTTTTTCTTCCGGAAAAATCTGATCATGACGGCAGTTTCATTTATGATCCTGATCGGAGCCTCGTTCAGTGCCGATTTTATTTATAATCACCTGCATCCTTATCAGCGGCAACGTATCGATCTGTTACTTACCCCTGAAATGGACCCTCTTGGCGGCGGATATAACATCATTCAAACAAAAATGGCTATCGGCTCAGGCGGATTAGTCGGGAAGGGATATTTGCAAGGCACGCAAACCCAACTTCGTTTCGTACCTAAGCAATGGACGGATTTTATCATGAGCGTGCCCGCCGAAGAATTTGGTTTTATCGGCGCACTTGTGATCTTACTCTTATATGGTTTCCTCATATCCCGGAGTCTTGCAATCGCATCTTCGGTACGAAGTAATTTTTCAAGCGTCGTTGCCATAGGAATTACCGGAATATGGTTCTTGCATGTGACGGTTAATATCGGAATGACAGTAGGTCTTTTTCCTGTTGTCGGAATTCCGCTTCCTTTTATGAGCTATGGTGGTTCCTCGCTGATTACCAATATGCTTATGGCAGGGATGTTGATGAATCTCTATCGGAACCGGCGGGTTATGTATTAGTTGTTAATTTTGTCAAATGGACTCCTATGAAACATATTCAAATACTGGCGATTTTTCTTTTTTGTATTGTTTCTACAAGAACAATTTTATCTCAAAGTTCAAAACATGAAAACCCGATTATTGCGAATGAAATACCTGATATTCCTGAACAACTTTTTGAAAGCGGGAAGCTCTCAAAATATGTAACACTTTCTCTGCCCGGCGATGAACAGTGGAATCCTGATGCAATAAATCTAAATACTAATAGTGCTGTCTATGCAATAAGCCAGGGTGAGAATTTTAGTTCATGTTACATCGGGGGCCATTTTGATTCTATCGGAGGTGTTGGGGCAAAAAGACTTGCTTATTTTGATGATTATACTCATACATTTTCTGAGGTTGGCGGGGGAGTTGAAGGTGGTGATGTTTATTCGATCATTAGATTGGGTGTTAATGATATCTATGTTGCCGGAAATTTTAAGAAGGCAGGAAATATTAATGCGAATTGTATTGCTCATTGGAATGGTGTGACATGGGAAACCTACGGTGAAGGGACTGATTCAACAATTTTGTGTATAGCATTTGTTGCAAATTCGGTATATATTGGCGGAAATTTTCATCATGCAGGTGGGATTGAGGCTAATTATATAGCCAGATTAGATACCGCTACAAAAAAATGGTCAGCTGTTATGGATGGCGTTGTCAATGGCATGGATGGGGGAGTTGCTGCAATGGTCCTTACATTTTCGGGAAATCTTTATGCAGGGGGTGGCTTTACTAAAGCCGGATCAATATCTGCAAATAAAATAGCATATTATAATGGATCAAAATGGGTTGCAATGCAAACCGGTGTTGAAGGGCCCAATGCTTTTGTATCTGCAATTTATGCTCGTGATGATTATGATGTGACAGTTGGAGGAAGCTTTCAAACAGCCGGCGGAATTTCAGCTAATAATATTGCAACATGGAATACTAATTCATGGCAAAAAACATCAAATAGTTTTGACGGGCCGGTTTATGCAATAGCAAGGCCTTCAGATTTATTTGTTGGCGGTGAATTTCATAACTCCGGAATTATCCAAACTAACTCGGTAGCTAAATTGTCCGGGATTGATTGGGAACCTCTTGGAAGCGGCTTGGATGGACCTTGCTATGCTCTTTCGGGAAAATTTATTTTCGTTGCGCTTCCTTTAAATTTCAGTAATCATCTCTATGTAGGTGGATTATTTAGTCAAGCAGGACTGAAACCATCTCAGAATTTTGCAGTCTGGGGAGAAAGCGTTGGTTCGGTAAACCAAAAATCAACTCTCTCGGATCAAATATCTTTCCATCTATCCCCAAATCCTATTCGAGATCTTGGAACAATTTCCTTCAATCTTTCCCAAAGAATGAATATTAGCATTTCCGTCGTTAATCAATTGGGACAATTAATCACTTCTTTCGGAAATGGTTGGTACGAAGCAGGTGCCCACCAAATACCTCTTAATGTGAAAGATCTGCCGGCAGAGGCATATTTCTGTCGCGTGACGGCTGGAGGGCAATCCGCTAATAGTACTTTTGTTGTTATACGTTAAAGGTTGTTTTATACCCATAAATGCTATGTAACCTTTTCGACCGAAAAGCGTTATGTGTTGTAACACTTATATAGTCATCCCCGTTTTTCAATTCCCCATTTATTCATCAATCATCATAAGGAGTAATTAATAATGATACATTCTAAAATCTCAAGAAAGCTGCTTGCTGTTGGGGCAATTGCAGTGCTCATGGGTCTTGCATCTTGCTCAAGTACGACGAGTACGACACCGCCGACACCATCGACAGATACATCTAAGTATATAATGACAGCTCTTGTCTCCGATACGGCCGGATACGGTGCAGGAATAATCAATCCTACTCTTGCTAATGCCTGGGGTATTTCAATCGGACCGACAGGGACTTTTTGGCTTTCTTCTAATCATGGAGGCGTAACAAATGTCTTAAACGGTTTGGGAGTTCCAAGTGGACTAGACCCTGTTTCAATTCCCTCGCGTAATGGTACTGATCCGGGTGCACCGACGGGAGTTGTTTATAATGGCACCGGAGATTTTGGCGGCAATCTGTTCATTTATGCTGGCGAAGATGGCATTCTTGCAGGATGGTTACTAGCGGATGGAAAAGCTGCGACGAAACTTGCAACTGATGCTTCTGCGGATGCAGTTTATAAGGGATTAGCAGTTGTAAATGATGGAACCGCAAATTACCTTTACGTTGCCGATTTCAAGCAAGCTAAAGTTACTGTATATGATAAAAACTTTGCAGTCACAGGAAAGACATTGACCGATCCAAGCCCTGTTTCAGGGTATGCACCATTTAATATTGCTGTAATAGGTGGAAAGATATACGTTGCTTATGCAAAGCAGCTCGGACCTGATAATGAAGATGATCAAGCTGGAGGGGGAAATGGATATATTAATGTATTCAATATTGATGGTACTGGCGGCAAGCGCTTTGCATCGAACGGAGTCTTAAATTCTCCTTGGGGAATGACACAAGCTCCTGCTTCATTCGGGGGTTTTAGCAATGCGATTCTTGTCGGAAATTTTGGTGATGGTGCTATCAATGCATTTGATGCATCTGGCAATTTGATCGGTCCGATGAATGATGCAAGCGGCAAAGCTATTAAGATTCCAGGGCTTTGGGGATTAATGTCATTTGGCACAGCTATAAATGGTGTTGTTATTCCAAATTCCGTATACTTTACGGCCGGTCCCTCGGATGAAGATCATGGACTTTTCGGTTACATTAAGATGCAATAAAGAAAGTCTTTGTTGTGATGATTTTAGGGCGAAGCAAATGCTTCGCCCTTTTTATTTTCCGGTAACAATTAAGTAACACAAAGACAACACCTCCTTAACGCCTTTAAGAAGTAATTTCAATGAACACTCTGTTTTAGATTGTGAAGTTTAATTATCACAATCTGAATAGCTTCCTTTATTATATCGGTTTTTCTGATCTCTATTTCATTCATGATCTAGAGCGCCAAGTCCTCTCCCATAAGTTTTCAAAATCACAACAAATACTATGACTCCAACACTAACTCTATCTCGCAAAATAGCCTTATTTCCGGAATCCGATTTCTTTGATCATGCGGAACAGGAAGATGCATTCAGTATTCAGGAGCAGCTAGTTGATACACTTATTATGAGCGATATTCATCTGGGTTCGGAAGTATCGCGTTCCAAAGATGCATTGGAAATGCTGAAGCAGTTCCGGTTCTCGAGACTCATTTTGAACGGTGATGTTTTTGAAGATTTGAACTTCAAACGCTTATCGAAAGATGATTGGAAATTCCTTTCGCATATTCGTAAACTTTCCAGTCCGAAAAGGGAAGTGGAAGTGGTCTGGGTAGCCGGCAATCATGATGGTATTGCCGAGATTCTTTCGCACTTGCTTGGACTTCAAGTCTATGACGAATATCTCTGGGAATCGGATGGCGAAAAATACCTCGCTATCCATGGTCATCAGTTCGATAAATTTTTGAACGAGAATGTTATCATCTCTAATCTTGCAACATGGTTCTATAAATTCTTTCAGCGAATTGATTCAGATGATCAATCCATTAGCCGCTGGATGAAGCAGCGCAGCAAAACCTGGCTGAGAGTTTCCGAAAAAATAGCAACCGACGCTATCGCCTATGCCAGATTGAAAGGGGCATCCTATGTATTTTGCGGTCATACTCATCAGGCAATGGAACGTACGGTTGACGGTATTACTTACGTTAACTCCGGCTGCTGGACTGATGTGCCCTCACAATTCATCACCATTGAAAAGCGAAGCGGTGTGATGCTTAGGGAATACAGGTAATTACTAGTTTAATACTTGAAGTATCCTACATTCTTGGAACACAAAGCTTAGATATTGAGTGCTTACCGAAGAAAATTATTATGGAAGAATAAAGGATTTGACTTCGGAATGATGTGGACTGAATCCGGAATTTATTGTTTTTCCGCTATTATAATCAAGCCAGTTAGAGATCATTGTACCTGCAAATGCTACGCAATTAATATTGTCACCAGCGGAGAACCCTGCTTTTAGAAGTTCACTTCTTAGAACCGTAATGGTGGTAAGACCAGATGTATCTGTACCATAATAGTCTCGGGTATAATAAACAAAAGTATTTGGATTCATTGGATCGATGATACCTTGTTTATTAAAATAAAAAAATGTGGTAATTTGCTGCCCATGCCATTTGTTTTGAGAATGACTTGAAAAAAGAGCAGCTTCGGATTTTATGATGGTTGAATCATAAATCAAAATAGTTCTATTCCTTCCTGCGGAATCACGGTAGCTGGAATCTCGAGTACTGATTTCTAATTTGTCAACGAAGGGTTGTATGGCCAGGGTGGGCAGTAAGGAGGGAATAGGCCACATTACAATTTGATTTGATTTTAGTGGGTCATCCAAGAAATACAAAGTGCCGGGCCCATCAATTTGTAGGTTATAGATTTTCTGTGTTACGTAATTATCTTTTGAAAAAATAATTGCATAGGTGCCGCTTGGGATGTCTTTTAACTCCCATTTCCCTAGACTATCTGTTAATGAAAAATACGGTGTTCCTTCTAACGAAATTTTAAAACCGCTTTCATTTGACAATGGTAAAGAATTAAGACTGTCATATGCATAAATATGCCCGATAATGTTACCTGTTTGGCCAGTGGGTGCGGTTGCAGAATTTTTACAACTATTGACAGTTATCATTCCGAGAAAAATAGATAATAGGATTTTCAGGAAAGAAGTTACTGAGTTATTATTATTTCTCATTATTGTTGGATGTGATGATTAATGACGAATTATAACCAATATGCATAGCAATAGTTAGTTAATAATTTTTCATCCTTTTACGGAAGAATAAAGGATTTAACTTCAGAACGACTACCCTCGAAACCGGTATATACTTCATTGCCTGTTGCAATATCAAAGTAGCTCGGAGTGATGATAGACTCCTGTTTTTGAATATCCCAAACAAAGGCTGTGATGTTGCTCCCGTAATCGGCGCAATAGATTTTATCGCCGGAGTGGAAACCTGCTGCAATAAGATCGGCTACACGGATATAGATATTATAACCTGTTACGGAATCTAAGGTGATATTTCTTCCCAGTGCTGAATAACGATAGGAACTTGGTTCAAGCGGATTGAAAGATGAATCGCTGCCGAATAGTATTAGTGCTAATCCGTTTAATGATTCCGAGGGATCGAACCTGAAAAGTTTGCAGGAAAAATATGTTGCGCCATTATCAAAAGGGCGGGTTACTATTGTGGCGTTTATTTTTATCATTTGATAAATATCCTGCGAAAATAAATAATCTGTTCCATTCCCGACGAACCTGTAAGCGACCATTTTTTCCATAGCATACCCTTCTTTTGTAAAAGAGATGTTATACGTACCTGGAGGGATGTTATCCAATTCCCATCTGCCTTTGCTATCGCTTAAAGTAGAATAGCTTGTACCATCAATAGAAATTTTTACGCCGCTATTGTCGGGGTTAAGTCCTGCCGTGTCATACGCAACGACTTTCCCGATCATATTGCCATTAAGTACAGATGTTGGCGAAGAGCTGTTCTTGCATCCGCAACAAAAAATGAATACTAAAAGAAAGAAGTTTGTGATGATGTTTCGCATGATCGCAATAATTATGGAAGTATAAAACTTTTAACTTCGGAATGATTATTGCCAAAGCCGGTGTAGATTCTTTTATACGTGTTGATGTCAATATAGCTTGGCCCTAATACTTGATAGCTAGTCACCGGATCCTGAAGATAAACTTTCAAATTACTCGGAAAGGCTTCGCAAAAGATCTTATCTCCATGCTTAAATCCTGCCGTAAGTAATTCATACTTAACTGAGAAGCTAAAGCTATACCCTGTTGTGCTATCTGGCGGCACAGATTGATAGAGATTATCAATGCGATAAAAATATGAATTTGAATTCAGTGGAGAAAGTAATGAATCCTTGCCAAATAAAAGCATTACCGTGCCGGGTAAAGATTCTAAAGGATCATTGCGAAATATTCTGGAAGAAAATGTCGCAACGTCATTGTCAAAAGGTCTGATTACAAGCGTTGTTTTCATCCATAGAATTGCGTAAATATTTTGCGTGTAAAGAAAGTCTGTACCGTTTCCTGCAAATTTATAAGCAATGGTTTTTTCTGTAGCATAATTATCTTTGGTAAAGGCTATGGTATAAGTGCCCGGTGGAATATTAGTCATTTCCCATCTTCCTGAACTGTCGCTCAGTGTTGAGTAGTTAGTGCCTTCAAGTGAGATTTTTACGCCGCTATTATTGCTTGGTCCTACTGTATCATGTGCTACAACATATCCAATCATTGTCCCATCAATACCAGGACTCGTTGTGCTATCTTTACATCCACAACAAAAGAGGATTATTACAAGGAAGCAGGTTATGATGAGGTTTCGCATGATCGCAAATATTATGGAAGTATAAAACTCTTGACTTCTGAATGATGTGGACTTAAGCCGGGAAAAATGATCATGCTTGTTGGAGGATCAATATAGTAATTATTGTAAATATTATAATTACCAAAATAAGCGACACAGTAAACTGTTTCACCGGGAATAAAACCTGCTGATTGAAGAAATAATTTATTTACTGTAAAATTTGCTATACCTGTGGAGATATTTGTTCCAGTGAGGTTACTTGCAGTATACTGATTCGCATAATATCCCTGATCCGTGTAACAACTTTCAAAAAGGAAGGTTTTTGTGTCTGTTGGATCAATATTTGGACTTTTTCCAAAGAATAAAACACCTTCGTAGGGATATATTTTATTTGGTGGGTTATCTAAAACACGACTCGAAAATGTTGCGAGAGCATTGGGTGTTACCAAGGTATCATAATGCGTGTCATGCCATGTTAATTGGTTATAGTCTTCATCGAACGCACGCAATACAAGATTGACAGAAATATTGCTGATTTGATAGAAATTTTGAACACCATCGTACTGAGTTCCTCCGCCTCCGATGATATATGCTCCTATGTTTCCCGAAGTACCTTGTTGCCCTTGAGTAGATCCTTGATATGACTTATATGTGGGGAAACCAGTTTTAGAATACACCAGTGAAGGATATGTTCCGGCAGCCACATTCTGTAACTCCCATGTGCCATCTGTCGCCGACAATGTGGAGTAAGAGGTGGCTTCCATTGTAACTTTGACACCGCTTGCATCGGGGATGGCAACTCCGTTCGTATCGAATAGTTTAGCCGTTCCTTTAACATTTCCCGGTTCGGCAGTGCTATACGTGTTAGTAACAATTTCGGTTTTCGGTCCGCAACTTACAAGAAGACCTAACGATAGTATGAATAGGATAACCGGAATATCTTTCATAGTAAATTAGTATGATTATTTTCGCAATACTGACAACTCTTTTCAATATTAAAAGTTACTGAAATCTCTGAAAATTTCAGGGAAGAATGAATGACTTGACTTCGGAATGATGTGGGCTGAAGCCGGATTGAATTTCTTTCCCTGTTAAAGGGTCTGTCCATTCATCATAATATACAGAGTATTGTGTACCGGCATAGACGCAACAGAAAACATTTTCGCCGGAAGTAAATCCTGAATTTAGTAATGCGCTCCGCAGAACTTTAAATACTGCATATCCAGAACTGTCGACGAGAGAACTCCGGTCAAATGGATAATTCGGTGTAGAATATATGTATGAACTTGGGTCAAGTGGATCTATCTGTGATGACTTGCCGAAATAAATACTTGTATAAACACTTTGCCCATTCCACTGATATTGTGATCTGCTTGAAAAAAAAGCTATCTCATTATTTAGAATTGTGGTATCAGTTTTTGAAATGCTTACCGAATCCTCAAATGAACGAAGAACAATATTTGGCCAGAGCGAGGGAAGTGGGAATAGATAAGTTTCATACCTGTTATTATGAAGTATATTATTATAATACAGTATGCCACTACCAACGACTTGAAGGTTGAATTCTTTATGAATCCCGTAATTATCCTTTGAGAAAACAATAACATATGTATTCGTTGGTATATTCTTTAAATCCCATTTACCTGTACTATCAGTAAAAGTAAAAAATGAAGTACCATCTAACGACACTTTGAAACCGCTCTGGTTATGTAAAATATTTAACCCTAACGTATCATAACATGTAAGATTACCAATAATTTCTCCTGTTGCAAATGAGTCAGTAGAGGTTGAGGTCTGTTTACAGCCGGAAAATATTGAATTTGCGGCAAATGTAAGAATGAAAAAGAATGAGGAATACTTCATAAGAAATAATAATTCAACAATACAATAACAACTCCAAATCTTCACAATAGTTACTTCAAAAAATCAAAAAAATCCACGACTTGGCAGCGAGAGGGTTAAACAAGAACTATATTTGTATCCGAAAGTTTGTCGCTGATGCGGCATTTTCTTGCATGAAGAGTTGTTTTCTCGGAGCTTTTTGCGACATCTTAATTTTCTCATATCAAGATGCTCAACGAATTTAGTCACGTATTCGCCTTTTTTCTGCTTGCTATTGTGTTTGTCGCAGGCGGTTTAGTCACCAATTATTTTATTCGTCCGCGCAAGCCGAACGAGTTAAAGCTTTCTATCTATGAATGCGGCGAAGACCCCATCGGTTCGGGCTGGCTGAAATTCAATATCCGCTTTTATGTCGTCGCTCTCATCTTCATCCTTTTCGACGTCGAAATAGTTTTTCTTTTTCCTTGGGCAGTAGTTTATAAGCAAATGGGTGTTCTGGCATTTTCCGAAATGCTGGTTTTCCTTGCCATCCTGATCGTGGGTTTTGCCTATGTTTGGGTGAAGGGTGATCTTGACTGGGTACGTCCGAAGCCGTATGTTGCCGAAATGAACGATCTCATTTCACGTGATAAGCCGCGCATCGCACCACGCCCTGTGCCTGCTATGACAATGCCTGTGCCGGAAGAAGTGGGTGTTAATTAAAAATTAAAAATGTAAAATGTAAAATTTGGATCGAGGCATCCGAATTTGCATTTGTGATTTTTAATTTTCATTTTTAATTTACATTGTAACCGTGGGACTTTTAGATAAACACGATAATCCGTTCGAATCGAGTAATATCGTTATTACCGGAGCCGACACGCTTCTGAACTGGGCACGTCTATCGAGCTTATGGATGATGGGTTTCGGGCTTGCCTGCTGCGCGATCGAGATGATGGCAGCTTCGGCATCGCATTATGATATCGGCAGGTTCGGAGTTATTCCGCGCCCAAGTCCGCGTCAATCGGATATTATGCTTATCTCCGGAACTGTGACGCTGAAGATGGCTTCACGCACCAAGCTTTTGTACGAGCAGATGCCTGATCCGAAGTACATTCTTTCGATGGGCTCCTGCTCGAATTGCGGCGGACCATATTGGGAACATGGGTATCATGTCTTGAAGGGTGTTGACCGAGTAATTCCGGTAGATGTTTATGTACCAGGCTGCCCGCCGCGCCCTGAAGCGCTTTTAGAGGGTTTGATCAAAATTCAGGATAAGATCAGAAAGGCATCTCTGGCTAAGACAGCTTTGGGATAATGTATGAGTTCTTAGTGCTTAGTTCTTAATTAAGAACTAAGCACTAAGAATTAAGAACTTTAAGAATTTCATGACAAATACAGAAATATACGATAAACTCAAAGCTGCTTTCGGCGATAAGATCGGCGATTGGCATGAGCAGACAGGCAGCGAGTATATGAAGAAGACAAGTTCATACGCTGATGTAGCAGATACAGGCTATATCCGCGATGTCTGTTTATTTCTGCGTGATGAACCTGAATTAGAATTTGACAGCTTGCTCTTGCTTTCATCACTTGATAACGGAGATAAGACTCTTTCTGTAGTCTATCATCTTGAATCAAAAGCAAAGAAGCAGTATTTCGCATTGAAGGTAACAGTGCCTGAAAATAATGCGAATGTGCCTTCAGTAACAAGTGTATGGGCTCATGCCAATTGGCAAGAGCGCGAAGCCTGGGACATGATGGGGATTAATTTTACCGACCATCCTGATATGCGCCGCATCCTTCTTGATGAAGATTGGGTGGGGCATCCGCTTCGCAAAGAGTATAAGCAGCCTGAGTTTTACAGAGGAATGAAAGTACCTTATTAAAGTTTAAAGTACTGAGTAACAAGTTCTGAGTAATGCTCAGCACTCCAAGCTCAGTTCTCAATGCTATGACAGAAGTATTAGAAAGAAAAATGCAGACGATGCCTGTTCCGGTGAAAGTAGTACCGGCGGAAAAAGTCGAACCGAATAGGATCAGAACCGAAGAAATGGTTCTGAATATCGGGCCACAGCATCCGTCAACGCACGGCGTTCTTCGCTTGGAAGCAGTTCTCGATGGCGAGTTGGTTATTGATGTCGTTCCGTTCTTAGGCTATCTCCATCGCTGTTTCGAAAAGCATGCTGAGGCAATGACCTATCCCCAGGTAACTCCATATGTTGACCGTATGGATTACCTTGCTTCTATGAACGGCGAGCACGGCTATGCTCTGGCTGTTGAGAAAATGATGGGAATCGAAGTGCCGGAGAAAGTTGAATTCATCCGTGTGCTTTTTGCAGAGCTTCAAAGAATTGCATCACATCTTGTTGCTGTCGGAACGTTCGGATTGGATACAGGCGCTTTCACTCCGTTTCTCTATTGCTTCCGTGACCGTGAAGATATTTTAGAAATGTTCGAGAAGACCTGCGGTGCACGTCTTCTTTATAATTATATTTGGGTCGGTGGTTTATCACATGATCTTCATCCTGATGTGATAGGAATGTGCCGCGCTTTCGTCAAGAAAAATCGTGCGACGCATAAGGAGATCAATGATCTTCTTACATTTAATAAAATATTTGTAGAGCGCACAGCAAACATCGGAATCTTAAAACCGGATGTTGCTATCAATGGCGGCGCTTCAGGACCGATGCTTCGTGGATCAGGTGTGAAGTGGGATCTGCGTCGTGATGACCCCTATTCAATTTATGATCGTTTTGAGTTTGAAGTTCCTGTCGGAACAGGAATGATGGGTGTAGTCGGCGATTGTTTTGATCGCCATTGGGTAAGAATGTGCGAGTGGGAGCAGTCTCTCAATATCATCGAGCAGATTCTTGAAAAATTTCCTCAAGATGATAAGACCGATGTGCAGAAGGCAGTACCAAAGCGTATTAAACCCGGTATCGGAGAAATTTATGCACGTACGGAAACACCTCGCGGAGAGCTTGGATATTATATCGCTTCGAAAGATGGTATCAATCCGTGGCGTGTCAAAGTACGCTCGCCTGCCTTTGTGAATCTGAGCCTGCTGCCGATCATTTCGCGCGGCTACCTGATGGCTGATCTGATTATCATCTTAGGCTCAATTGATATCGTGCTCGGAGAAGTGGATAGGTAATTTGTAAAAAATTACGAATTAGAAATTACGAATTGATCATTCAATTCACAATTTTCATTTTACATGTTTCAAGACTTAAACGAACTTCTGATAAGCCTCATAGGCAAGGGTGATATGGCTGATATACTTTCAGTCGTTGCCTATTGCGCATTGCCGCTTGTGGTGATCTTGCTCTACTCGCTTGTAGCGATCTTGGGCGAGATGAAAGTGTCTGCCTGGCTTCAAGACCGCTTGGGACCCATGCGTACAGGACCTTACGGTGTATTGCAGCCTATTGCAGATATGCTGAAGCTTCTTCAGAAAGAAGATACAACTCCTGCGCTTGCCGATAAGAAGTTGTATAATGCTGCGCCATTCGTTGTTTTCATCGGAAGCTATCTCGCTTTCGCCGCGCTTCCTTTTGCTTCTATCTATGCCGGTGCTCGTGTTAATACGGGCATTTTTTATATTGTTGCCGTCAGTGGAGTTGTAGTTGCCGGACTTCTAATGGCAGGTTGGGGATCGAATAATAAATATTCTCTTCTCGGCTCTATGCGCTCAGTTGCGCAGATCGTCAGTTATGAAATTCCTGCCGGACTTGCAATTCTTTCCGTCGTGATGATCGCAGGTACAATGGACTTGCAGACGATCACCAAGTTGCAGCAAGGTGGTTTGCAGAACTGGTTTATTTTCGGCGGACCGAAAAGCCTTGTAGGTTTTGGCGGAAATTACGCATGGCTGCTTACGCCGTTGATGCTCGTTTCCTTTATTATGTATATCGTCGCTTCTCTTGCTGAAACGAACCGAGTACCTTTCGATATCCCTGAAGCTGAATCAGAACTTGTTGCCGGATATCATACAGAATATTCGGCAATGAAATTTGCACTGTTCTTTTTGGCTGAATATGCGAACATGTTCGCTGTCAGTGCAATAGCATCAGTGCTGTTTTTAGGCGGATGGAATTCGCCTATTCCGGGATTCCTTGATGCACCATGGATGGGATTCATCTGGTTTATCGGCAAGGCATTTACATTCGTATTGATCCAGATCTGGATTCGCTGGACTCTTCCACGTTTGCGTGTTGACCAGTTGATGTATATCTGTTGGAAGGTGATGATCCCGTTCGGAATGGCAACGGTATTGCTTGTCGGTACGATCGTGACGTTTCTTGCTCACTAAATGTGGAAACGTCGGCTGATCTTTAATGCCATCTTCTTTGTAGGGACTCTACTTGCAGGATTTGGATGGATGGGCGAATTGCGCGAATGGCCACAAGGTGTGAATGAGTTTTTGAAATTCGGGAATTTGGCTATTGCAGGCCATGTGATACAGATCATTGGATTATTTGGGAATTTGATCACTCCCGATACCAGTGAAGAAAAAAAAGACTTTGAGTAGATATAACTATGAGCGGATATTTTAAGGGAATACAGGAAGGATTGGGAACGGCAGTCAAAGGAATGACTATCGTTATGAAGCATCTTCTTAAACCGAAGGTGACAAGACAGTACCCGAATCCCGATGACCGTTTCCAATTACCTGAGCGTGCACGTAACAGGCTCTATGTGAATATGGATGATTGCATAGGCTGCGATCAATGTTCTCGTGCGTGTCCTGTGAATTGCATTACTATTGATACAGCAAAAGCTGTTGCAGGAGAAAATATCGGCACGACTTCAAACGGCAAGAAAAAATCTTTGTGGGTAACGCGTTTTGATATTGATATTGCAAAGTGCTGTTATTGCGGACTTTGCGTGTATCCGTGCCCGACTGAATGTATCGTAATGACCGATGTCTATGAATTCTCGGAATATGATCGTGTTAATCTGATCTATAATTATGCAACGATGGATTCTGCCGAAGCAGCGGTCCATGCTGAGAATGCAAAAAAGGATGAAGAGCGTGCTGCAATAGAACGTGCAAAGCAAGCTGAAGAAAAAGCGAAAGCCGCAGCGGCTAATCCTGCGCCGGCTGCTGCACCGGTTCCGCCATCTGCCGGTGGAGTAAAGCCCCCGCCATTTGCTGCGAAACCGGGTGGGATCAAACCGCCGCCATTCAAAGCGGGATAACATAAAAAGTTTAGAGAAAATATGTTTGATATTATTTTTTATATTTTCGGAGCGATCACACTTGCAGGGGCTTGTACTACAGCTTTTGCAAAGAACATCGTTTACGCCGCATTTTCATTGCTCTTTACTTTTTTCGGAGTTGCCGGACTTTATGTTATGGCAAATGCCGATTTCCTTGCTGTAACGCAATTGCTGGTATATGTCGGCGGCATTCTTATTCTACTCATCTTCGGAGTGATGTTAACAAGCCGGATTGGTGCAGTTGATATTAAGATCAATACAGGAACACGATGGGTGCCTGGTGTTCTTGCGTTGGGGATGTTTGCAATTCTCTGTGCGGCATTTTTCGGAACAGCAGCAACCCATACTGAAAAGACTGCCGACGGAAAATCAAAAACTGTTTCATCGTGGGCTTCTCACGATACGAAGCCGTGGTCAAGTACGACACAGTGGAATAAAGATGCTACCACAGAAATTTTAAAAAAGAAATTCGGCTCACCTGATGAAGTAAAGATGAATGAAGGCTCATCCGGTACTGCATCTGAGATAGGTAAACTTTTCTTAAGCGATTTTTTACTTCCTTTCGAAGTGATTTCCGTTCTGATCTTAGTTTCGCTTTTGGGTGCAACTATGATCGCAAGGACTGAACCAACACCGGAAGAAAATGCGATCGCCGAATCAGTATCCTAAGAAAAAACTATGACCGTAGGACTAAATCATTTTCTTGTCATCGGCGCAGTACTTTTTGTACTGGGCATTTATGCGATGCTTTCGCGCCGCAATGTCATTGCCGTACTAATGGGTGTTGAGCTGATCTTGAATGCTGCCAATATTAATTTTATCGCCTTCAGCCGTTATGGCGGCGTGAATATCAACGGCCAAATGGCTGCGATCTTCGTTATCGTTATTGCAGCAGGCGAAGCAGCCGTTGCATTGGCGATCGTACTGAATATTTATAAAAATTTCAAATCGGTTAATCCATCCGAAGTGGATTCACTCAGAGACTAAAGCTGTATGCACCAACTACTATCGCTTTCGCTCGTTATTTTAGGGCTGCCGATGCTTTCGTTCTTGATTATTATCTTTAATCAAAAACGTTTGCAGACTAAGGCACATCTTGTCGGTTTGCCGATCCTCGGTACCGCCCTTGTTTTGGCGCTTTATATCTGTTACTCAAAACTTTCAGGAATTCCAGAGACTCTGAATTGGACAACAAAATGGATAGGTTTTGGCAATGTACCCGGAGTTGGTGAATGGAATTTGATGACAGGTATCATGATCGATAACTTAACGGCGATCATGCTTGTCGTCGTCACGCTTATTTCTTTCCTTGTACATTTGTTTAGCAGTGTATATATGAAAGGGGATATTCGTTATTCCAGATATTACGCGTATCTTGGTATCTTTACCTTTTCGATGTTGGGTATCGTTATCGGTAATAATCTTTTTGCATTGTATATTTTCTGGGAGCTTGTAGGATTTTCAAGTTATTCACTCATCTCGCATTGGTATGAGAAACCAGGCCCACAGCAGGCTTCGAAAAAGGCGTTTATTGTTAATCGTGTTGGTGACGTAGGAATGTGGACGGGGTTGATGCTTGTCTTCGGAACATTCCACACTTTTAATTTTAGTGACATATTTGCTGCAATACAGAAGGGGCTTCCACCGACTTTTAGCTTACTCGGAATGAGTCCTGAGGTAACACTTACTGCTGTAGGTGTTCTGATTTTCTGTGGTGCAGTCGGCAAGAGCGCACAATTTCCGCTTCATGTTTGGCTTCCTGATGCTATGGAAGGTCCAACACCGGTATCGGCACTTATCCACGCAGCAACAATGGTTGCAGCAGGTGTATATCTTGTCTGCCGTATCTTCCCGATGTTGACAGGAGATGCAATGCTTGTGATCGCAATGATCGGTGGAATTACAAGCTTTATTGCTGCAACAACGGCACTGACTCAGAACGATATTAAAAAAGTACTTGCATATTCAACTGTCTCGCAGCTTGGATATATGATTATGGCGCTTGGTGTTGGTGCATTCAGTGCAGGCTTCTTTCATTTGACGACTCATGCAATGTTCAAAGCCTGTCTCTTTTTGGGATCGGGCTCAGTGATCCATGCAATGCACCATTCATTGCATCATTTGCATGATCATCACACCGATCCGCAGGATATGCGGAACATGGGCGGGCTTTTGAAAAAGATGCCGATCACCGGGTATACTTTTATTATCGCTACTCTTGCGATCAGCGGAATTCCTTTGATGAGCGGCTTTATGTCGAAGGATGAAATTTTGGCGGGGACAACAGCTTATAGTTCTTTGCAAGGTGGCATCGCTGCTGTTCTTCCTTATGTCGGCTTTGGTGTTGCAATGATGACGGCATTCTATATGTGGCGTCTGGTCTTCATGACATTCTTTGGTAAACCGAAGAACGAAAAGATATATGAGCATATTCACGAATCACCAAAAGCGATGGTGATTCCGCTTATCATACTTGCAGGGTTATCATTCTGGATTTGGTACGGAGCGAATCCCATTGATCCTGCGAATGGATGGTTCATGAAAACATGGGCTGCAACTCCTGTTCAGATCGTACCGAAAAATACTGCCGCGCATTTTGGTGAGCATCATGCTACTTTCGAAAGTTCTAAAACTGAAGAGCATGCTGCTATAAAAGAATCTAAGCCTGAGATGATGGCACAGCAGGAAGCCCTCGAACATAAAACTCATGAAGTTGCAGGGAATGGAATGATAATTTCCATTTTTATGGCACTAACAGGTATTGCGTTGGCATGGTTTATGTATTTGAAAAATACGACACTTCCTGATAAGATAGCTAAGACCTTCGCGCCGCTCTATAAGTTCAGCTTGAATAAATGGTATTTTGACGAATTGTATGAATTTGCATTCGTCGGTTCGTTTATGCTCTTTGCTAGAATGTGTTCATGGTTCGATACGAATATCGTTGATGGAATTGTCAATGGTGTAGGAAAGTCAACAGTTCTGGTTTCGAAGATCGGCGGATGGATCGATAAATATATCGTCGATGGACTAGTGAATCTCACAGCGGGAATTACTCAGCTCATAGGACTTGCATTCCGCTCCGTTCAGACAGGAAAGATCCAAACATATCTTGCCTGGACACTTACAGGTGTAGTCATCGTGTTTGCCGCAATTGCTTGGAAATTATTATGAGAAGAAGACTCCCCATATCCTTACTTGCTCTTCTAATCCTCTTCGGAGGGCAGCTTTATGTTGCTCATGCACAAGAGCCACTTTCAGTTAACGGTCCGAAACTGATGGAGGTCGTGCCGGGAGTACTCTATATTAAGTTGAAAGCAAATCATAGAATAGATTTTGAGAATCTCAGTGCTTCACATACAGGAAATTTTGAACTTGATCAGCTTTTTGCACGCATAGGAGTTACAGACATTTATCCGTTTGATGCAGATGCCAAAAGTTACGGGGTTTCCCGACGCCATGGAATTGATAGGATTTATGTGATAAATTTTGCGAATGAGGGTTTTGAACCACGAACGATCGGTCATGAATTCTTAAATTTGGATGTCGTAGAAGGCGCCAGCCCAAGGTATATTTTTGAAAAATGTAAAGTGCCTAATGACCCCGGTTTGAACAACCAGTATGCTCTTGATAAAATGATGGTCAAGAGTGCGTGGGATATTTCTACAGGTAATGCAAATATCATAATTGCAGATATTGATGAGGGCGTTAATTACAATCACGAAGATCTCGCTGCAAATATTTCCAAAGTTGAAGGCCATATTGGTAAGGATATGATCGGCAATGGTACCCCCGCACATTTTAAGCCGGATTTTGACCCGATGCCGGGTCCGGGAGCAAGTCATGGAACCTTCACAACAGGATGCTTTGGCGCTGTTCCCAATAATAATCTTGGTATAGCCGGAACAGGATACGATTGCAAGATCATGATCATTAAAATCGCAAATGATTCTGGAAAACTTTATGCGGGGTATGAAGGTATTCAGTATGCAGTAGAGCACGGTGCCAAAATATTGAATTGTTCATGGGGAGGATATGAGACCGATCCAAATTATATTGCATTTATGCAAATGTATGCAGATGAAGTGCGTGATACGGGCGCAATACTTGTGGTAGCAGCAGGAAATGACGGACTAGATATTGATCAGACTCAAAACCATTTCTTTCCTGCATATCTAAAGGGAGTTCTTTGTGTCGGAGCGACTGACTTCAATGATAAATCAGCTTCATTTACAAATTTTGGAAAAGCTGTAAGTGTATTCGCTCCGGGATCAGGAATTTATTCTACAACATTTCCGGGGAATTCTGCTTATGCTTATGAAGATGGTACTTCATTCTCATCTCCTCTTACTGCCGGAGTTGCTGGTTTGGTTTGGGCTAAACACCCTGATTGGACGGCAAAATTCGTGATGCGTCAAATTATTCAGACGTGTGATGCTGTATTCCCAACTGCTCAACAGGCGAAATACTGGGGTAGAGTAAATGCATATTCGGCCTTGACGAAAACAACAGTGCCGGGAATAGCGATAACTGATTATAGTGTTGACGGGGTTCACCAGGGCGGGCTGAATTATCTCGATAAAAAATATAGCCTTACTATCACGTTCAAAAATTTTATGGGTCCAAGTTCAGGCTCAGGCGTTTCAGCCGGAGTTCAGGTTCATCTCTTGCCAATGCCTGGTTATACTGTTCAACAAGGTGCTGCGAATCTCGGAGTTATGACTTCTCTCCAATCCATAGTTGGTGCTTTCCAGTTTACCCGTGATAGCACAGATAACGGTGCAGGATTTCAACTTCCATTATATTTCGGTGTAACATACGGCAGTGCGACCGTTGAGGGATTGAAATATTATGATACACTTATTCTAAATCTCAATATTACCGGTGATGGGCCATATATTCAACAGGGAGTTGAAGATCGGAATCTAAATGTATTCGATCTTGGAAATACTTTCCCAAACCCTGTATCTGGAGAAGCAACAATACGATTTGAATTGTCAGACCGTCAATTTGCAAAATTAAGTTTATGTGATGTATTAGGCAGAGAAATAAGCATCTTATCTGAAGGGCTTACAGATGCGGGTAGTCATTCAGTGAAATTCAATGTGCATACACTTGAAAATGGCGTATACATTTACAAACTTGAAGCATCTGATGGACAGATCATGACTAAGCGCATGGTCGTAATACATTAATAATTTTTTAAACGCAAAAAAGAAAAGAGAACTTATGCTTGGCTTTCCCATCTTATCAATACTGACACTCCTACCAATATTAGGAATGATCATCACGGCGTTTGTGCCGAAAGAAAGTGTGAAGATGATTCGTGGTATCACAGTTGCTGTGACATTATTGCAAATTGTCTTTGCCATAATTTTATGGGCAAATTTTAATGGCTCAATGGCAGGTATCAACGATGCCAAAGGCTTTCAGTTTATTGAAAAGCACGAGTGGATAAGAATATCCGGTCTTGGAGTCTTTGGCAATGTCGCTATTGACTATTATATGGGCATCGATGGTCTTTCAGTCCTGATGGTTCTTTTGACGGCGCTTGTCTCATTTATCGGAGCTATTGCAAGTTTCTCTATCGAGAAACAACATAAAGGCTACTTCATGATGTATTTGCTTTTGGTGACCGGAATGATGGGTGTTTTCTGCTCTTTGGATTTCTTCCTTTTTTATATCTTCTGGGAGTTGATGCTTCTTCCGATGTATTTCCTCATTGGCATATGGGGAGGACCACGCCGTGAATATGCTGCGATCAAATTCTTTATCTATACTCTGTTTGGTTCGGTCTTCATGCTTTTGGTGATGATCGGATTGTATTTCTCAACGCAAGTAATGATCGGTGGTACCGCCTGGCATACATTCAGTATCCTTGATATGATGAATCCTGCTAATCATGTGGCTGGGTCGATCTTTGCAACGATAGGAAATACTTGGCGATATGTAGGCTATCTTGGTCTCTTTTTGGGTTTCGCTATTAAGATCCCAATGTTTCCATTCCATACGTGGTTGCCTGATGCTCACGTAGAAGCTCCTACTGCAATCTCCGTTATTCTTGCAGGTGTGCTCCTTAAGATGGGTACGTATGGTATTTTAAGAATGTGTTATGGTATTTTTCCTGAGATCGCCGTGGCCACAAGTCAGTATATGGTAATCTTTGGATTTATTAATATTGTCTATGGTGCATTCTGCGCAATGGCTCAGAAGGATCTGAAAAAACTTATAGCTTATAGCTCTGTAAGTCACATGGGATATGTTCTTTTGGGTATGGCATCACTAAACTCACAGGGGATGATGGGTGCTATCTTCCAGATGTTCAATCATGGTACGATTACAGCCATGCTTTTCTTAAGTGTAGGAGTTCTTTATGATCGTGCTCATACTCGCGGACTTAATGAGTTCGGCGGGCTTGCTAATAAGATGCCAAAGTATTTCGCACTTGTTGTCATCTGCTACTTTGCATCCCTTGGTTTACCAGGTATGTCAGGATTTATTTCTGAAGCATTCGTTTTCCTCGGAGCTTTTCAAACATTCCAGTTCTGGACGATTATGTCAACACTTGGCATTATCCTGACAGCCGCATATATGCTCTGGGCATTGCAGAGAATGTTCCTGGGCACATTGCCAGAACGTTGGAATAATCTCACGGATATTAATGGACGTGAACTCGTCGCACTCGTACCACTAGCAGCAATAGTAATATTTCTCGGAATTTATCCGTCACCGGTGATTAACTTGATGTCAACGAGTGTCAATCAGCTTGTTACTTTTGTTAATGCTGCAGGACCACACGTTGTGCAGGCAGCGTCGATCATGAAATAATTTTTAGGTAATAAATTTTACAAGATGCATTTACATCTTCTTGATATGGGTCTAAGCGATCTGGCAAATGCCATGAAGCCGCTTCTTGGCAAAACCCTGTCCCATTTTCTTCCGGAGACTATCCTCACAGGTGGTTTCCTGTTTGCGATCATTCTCGATCTTTTGATTAGCAAACCGAGCCAGAAAAAAGTGACAGGATATTTTGTGCTTGGAGTGCTGATGCTAGTTTTCTATTATTCATGGCAGCAGTGGATGCCATTTACTCAAGGTAAACCTTGGGAAGGTGGGAGCATGATATTCCCTTATATGACAACGCTTGTTCCTTCTATTGGAATGGCAGTCGTGGATAATTTTGCTGTATTCTTTAAATTATTGATTTCACTCTCGGCTATCTTCATTGTCCTGATGTCACTTCTTTCAAGAGAAGTTGAAGAGCGCGGTAACCGTAATGGCGAATATTTTTCTTTGCTTCTCGCTTTGACTCTCGGTATGTTCCTCATGCCTGCGGCGACAGATCTTGTAATGATGTATATCTCGCTCGAACTAGTTTCGATCACGAGTTACATTATGGCAGGCTTCATGAAGGATAATGCGCGAAGCACAGAAGCTTCCATGAAGTATGTACTTTTCGGTGCATTCAGCTCCGGGTTGATGATCTACGGTTTTTCTCTCTTGTACGGTCTTACCGGCTCGACGAGTATAATTGCTATTCGTGCAGTACTCTCCGAAGGAGCTGCAGCTCATTCGATCAATCAAGTTGCGCTGTGGATAGGTGTTATTCTTTCACTTGCTGGGATGGGCTATAAGATCAGTGCAGCACCGTTCCATTTCTGGACACCTGATGTGTATGAAGGGGCTCCGATTCCCGTTACTGCCCTTTTATCCGTTGCTTCAAAAGCTGGCGGATTTGGTTTGCTCATGAGATTTTTGCTTTTCAGCTTCCCTGTTGACCAAAAAACAATGGAGCCGATTCTTAACTGGCCTCTTGTTATTGCCGTGCTGAGTGCGATCACAATGTCTCTCGGAAATTTTGCAGCGCTTCGTCAGGCAAACATAAAACGTATGCTTGCATATTCGACGATTGCTCATGCAGGATATATTATGGTTGGTTTGGTGGCTGCAGGTGCCGGGGTTATGGAACTTGGCAACGGGCGCGGAGGGAGCGATGCCGGAATAGTATCGATTATGATCTATTTCATATCTTACCTCTTTATGAATCTCGGAGCATTCTATGTGGTGATGTTAATCGCAAACAAGATAGGTTCTGAAGACCTTGAAGACTATAAAGGTTTTGCAAAGAAGTCGCCATTGCTCGCGGTGTGCCTTAGCCTTTTCCTCGTATCACTTACAGGTATTCCTCTCACGATCGGCTTTGTAGGAAAATTCTACGTATTCTCAGCAATATTAACACAACCTAAATGGTTTTGGCTGGCAGTCGTGATGGTGCTTAACTCCGTCGTTTCACTTTATTACTATGTTCGAGTGATGCAGGCAATGTTTATCAAGCAGGCCGATGAAAATACCGCGCCACTTACAAGTCCTCTTGCTGTATCTGCCGATGGAACGCTCAGTTATTCAATACTTTCAAAAGTATTTATATTTGCATTCCTGATCCCCACTCTCTTCTTTGGAATCTACTTCTCACCTGTCGTGGATTTTACGAGCAATGTTATTCGCTTCTTTTCATTACAATAAATAAAATTGTGATCCCATTTGAAATTACGGTTGAAGAGTTTAAAGCTCTTTTAGATGAAAAGAAGCCATATCAGTTAATAGATTGCCGCCAGCCGCATGAATATGAGGCCAGTAACATCGGCGGCAGGCTTATCCCGATGAATGAGATTCCTCAGCATCTCAATGAATTCGACCCCGATACCGAACTTGTCATTATGTGCCGGACGGGCAGCCGGAGTGCTATGGTCACTGAATTTCTCCGCCGTAATGGATTTCCTAATGCCAAAAACCTCAAGGGCGGTATCTTCGATTGGCATGATAAGATCGATCCGAGTGTGCCGAAGTATTAAATCTATTCCCAATAGAGATTCCAGAATCTTCTCACTGCAAAGGTGAATGAGCCAATATCAAGTTTTGAGATCGAATGCGGCGAGTTAGGATGAATAGCAAGAAATGTCTTCTTTGAGGCTTGGGATTGATAAAGCTTTGTGATTTCCTGAAGTGATACAAGTTCATCTCTATCACCGACACTAAGTAATAGTGGAGAAAGTATCTTTAATATATCTGCTTCTCTCAATTGTTCTTCTTCAAAATGTTGGATAACGCTTCTCATTGTATCAATAGCCATTTCTAATCCATTTGTTGAATGCATTTCGGACAGTATTTCGAATCCTCTTTGTGACCTTGCTTTTAGCTTTTGTATATCGAGTTGTACAAGTGATTCGGAAATAGCTCCATCAGTCCAATAGAATTTCATTGCATGGCTGACAATACTATGTACCATACTCGGCGCTATTCTGGATAGTTCTAAGGCAACATAGCCACCGAGACTATATCCGATAATATCGACGGAATATATATTTAAGTGCTCAAGAAGTGAACGAACATTCTCGGCAAGTATAGTTGAGGTTAGGTTCTTATGAATTGTATCGCTTTGCCCTTGGGAAGGAAAGTCAAGTAAAATTTGCTTCCTGTTCTGGTAGAAAGATGATAATTTGTTAAATTCTTTATGAGTACTTAAAGCACTATGGAGAAAAAGAATCGGACGGTCAACTTGAGATGTTTCCCAGTTTCGGAGTTCAAAAAAAATACTCTCTTCAGCTAAATCAAATTTCATAAAAAATTAGGGCGCTCAAGAGCGCCCTAAATATTGAATATAGATAATTTTACAAATTTCCACGCAGATCCTGCTCTCTTTCAATTGCTTCGAATAGCGCTTTGAAATTGCCTTTCCCGAAACTTCTTCCGCCCCGGCGTTGGATGATTTCAAAGAATAGGGTCGGGCGGTCTTCGACAGGCTTTGTGAAGATCTGAAGCATATAGCCATCATCGTCACGGTCAACGAGAATACCAAGTTTAGCAAGTTCTTCTATTGGCTCATTGATTTTCCCGACTCGCGATTCAAGCTCTTCATAATAACTTGATGGCACTTTCAAGAATTCTATACCTTGCTCGGTAAGCTTTGTAACAGATTCAATAATATTCCCGGTAGCTATAGCTATATGTTGGGCACCGGGTCCGTTATACCATTCGATATATTCTTCGATCTGCGATTTTCTTTTTCCGGTGGCCGGCTCATTGATCGGGAATTTGATTTTTTCCGATCCACTTGCAACGACTTTTGACATTAATGCAGAATATTCTGTACTGATATCTTTATCATCAAATGAAACAAAGAGATGGAAACCCATCACTTCCTCGTACCATTTAACCCATGTATCCATCTGATTCCAGCCGACATTACCAACGATATGGTCAACGGCGGCAAGTCCTACAGGGCGAGCGATCTTATCTTCAGTAAGTACCTTGCTGTAACCGGGTGCAAAACCTTTATAGTCCTTTCGGTCAATGAATGTGTGAATAGTGTCTCCATAGGTATGGATAGATGCTGTGCGATAAGTCCCATTTTCATCTGTTACTTCACGAGGTTCCTGAACGCCAACGGCTCCGCGTTTCGTTGTTTCACGGAAAGAACGCTCAACATCATCAACTTCAATCGCAATTACGCTGACACCATCACCATGCTTTGCAAGCATAGCATTGATAGGGTGGTCTTGAGTAAGAGGAGTAGTAAGAACCACGCGTACTTTGCCCTGTTCAAGTACATAACTTGCTCTGTCACGAGAGCCTGTTTCCAGTCCGGCGTAAGCTGTCAACTTGAAGCCAAAGGCTGACCGGTAATAATAAGCTGATTGTTTAGCATTTCCTACGTAAAACTCAATATGATCAATCCCTTTCAAGGGGAGAAAATCAGTGGTTGCGGTATAGGTTTTAGGTCTTTCTGCGACTAATTCTTCTTGTGCCATGTTCTAAAATAGAATAAAAATACTTTTTTTAGTGGACTTCTATCGAGATTTGAAAACACTTTTTCGGGGACTATGGGTTCAACAGCGGTATAGAGGAACCGGAAATTACGTTGCTTTACTATTTGTAGTATTAATCGTATCCACTTTTAAAGTAGAAGCTCAGACACAGACTGCTCCTGTGCAAGTTAAACCCCAGCAAGAGGTTCTTGCCTTGCAAAAGTTACAGGAGGGAATAGAGAATGATATCCATGAGTCCAGATTTAATAATGCATTTATTGGGATACAGATTAAATCTGCTAAAACAGGAGAATCCTTCTTTCACTTAAACGAGAATAAGAATTTTCTTCCGGCTTCAAACTTAAAACTTGTGACGACAGCTACAGCACTTGGCACACTTGGTCCTGATTTTCGATTTTCTACGCAACTTGTTACTAATGGAAAAATTCACAGAGGCGTTTTGAAAGGGGATTTAGTTATTCGCGGAAGCGGCGACCCCACGTTCGGTTCTCCCTCAATGTTCCCCGATAAAGACCCTACATTTATTTTTGACCAGTGGGCAGATTCTTTGGAGAAGTTGGGTATTGAAAAGATTGATGGCGCTATCATTGCGGATCCGAATTATTTTACAGAAATTACTTATCCCGATGGTTGGGCGGTTGAGGACTTGCCGTTCTATTTTGCTACTGCATCCAGCGGACTTTCTTTTGCTGACAATTCTGTAAGTGTTTCTGTAACTCCCGGATTACATAATGGTGCGAAAGCGATTTCAGAGATATCACCTGAAACTGAATACTTCACAATAGATAATGCTGCAATAACTCATGAGCCCAAAACAGGAAGTAAAAGTCTCGGCAAGGATTCTTCCGTGACTTCAGTCTTTCTTCCTTCAAATTCTATTAAGGTGACCCGCCAGCCGGGAGAAAATGCAATATCTATTATCGGATCGATCGATCGGGGGGCCTCGGGCGTGCATGAACAACTTTCAGTTGAGAATCCGCCTCTCTACGCAGCGACTGCTTTTCGAGAAATGCTTGAATACCGTGGATTCACAATCGCCGGTGGGACAATGTTGTCTTCAGAACTTGATGAAAAGATTGATTATAGCAACGCAGAAATGTTATGCCAATACATCAGCCCTCCTTTGAGTGAGATCGTAAAAGTCATAAATAAGAAATCCCAGAATTTCTATTCGGAGCAATTGCTGCGTACGATTGGAAAAGAAATTCTTGGAAAAGGGAGTTGGGAATCTGGAATTATTGCTGAGAAAAAATATTTATATTCTCTCGGATTGGATGCGGATAAAATAACCATTTTTGATGGGTCTGGACTTTCACGAATGGACCTTATTTCACCTGATGATATTGTGACTCTATTGCGCGCAGTACAACGACAACCAAAAATATTTCCCGCATTTGATTCTTCGCTTCCCGTTATGGGTATTGACGGGACTCTTTCGGAAAGGCTGCGAGGAAGCCGAGCGATGGGTAATGTTCATGCTAAAACCGGGTTTTTGACCGGAATAAGATGCTTAAGTGGTTATGTCAGAACTAAAGATGAAGAAGTTCTTGCATTTAGCTTTATGGTGAATAACTATACAATTCCTACCCGCGAGATCAATGAACTACAGGATGAGTTGATACTCCGGCTGGTAAATTTTTCAAGGAAATAGGAATTCTCTTCTTGAGAGACTCAGCGTTTTCGCCGGTGAGAGGATTGAAGTTTTGATCATATTCATGCAATGGAAATGAACTAATGGGATTAGAATAATTTGGGATGTCTGAAATAAAAATACGTACAGAAATCCAACTTGGTGATATTGAACTCATCATAAAGCGGCATAGGGTATTATATGAAAACGAGTTCGGTTTTAATAGCGAATTCGGCAATTATGTTGCCACCACCCTTGCAGGAAAGATAGAACGACTATGGATTGCTGAACAAAGCGGGGAATTTGCCGGATGTATTGGACTTGTGAAAATTAGTCAAAGGGTAGGACAACTCCGGTGGCTTCTTGTCGAGCCCGGTACGCGAGGGAATGGTTTGGGAAAAAAATTAATGGACGAATTATTAGAATATTGTAAGAATAAGAGGTATGATCTCGTATTCTTATGGACTGTCAACAAATTGCCTGCTGCCCGCAAACTATATGAGTTTTTTGATTTCCAACTTGTTGAAGAGAAACCGGAATCAATGTTGTGGGGAAAGTTATTAAAAGAACAGCGCTGGGATTTGTCTTTGAATGCTAACCGTTAAACGTAACCGACAATTTTGAAACACTAATTCAGGAGAGTAGTATATCATAATATGAAGAAAATTCTTGCTCTTTTTTTTCTCACAATCACCTATACTACTACGGTTGCCCAACTTCCTCCCTGGACGCGGTTTAAGCTCGATAACGGACTTGAAGTCCTCGTCTGTGAAAATCACCTGACGCCGATTGTTACCATTGAGGTTGCTGTGAAAAATGGCTCTTTTACCGAGACGCCTGATATTAACGGACTTTCGCATTTGTATGAACATATGTTCTTCACAGCAAATAAGCGTGATACAAGTGAAGATGATTTCCTTGACCGTGTTGACCGACTTGGAATTGTCTATAATGGTGAAACCCATGAAGAAAATGTTCAATATTATTTCACCCTTCCCAAACGTAATTTGGAAAAGGGTTTGGATTTTATGGCAGTTGCAATTACTTCACCGCTTTTTAAGCAGTCCGAACTTGAAAATCAAATTACTGTAGTAAACGCAGAATTTGATCGGGATGAAGCAAATCCTTACTTCGGTTTTACAAGGGCTGTTTCACAAAAATTATGGGGAGACCTATGGAATCGCAAGGAACCTCTCGGAGTTCGACCAGCGATCAATTCTGCAACCAGGGAAAAGATGCTGATGATCCAAAAGAAGTATTACATCCCAAACAATTCATTGTTAATAATTGCCGGGGATGTCAATACCAGTGAGATCAAAGACCTTGTGCCGAAATATTTTTCAGATTGGAAACGCGGCCCGGATCCATTTGAAAAAGACCCGTCACCTGTTATACCTCCTCTTCAAAAAACGACCTATGTCACAGATTTTGTAAATCAACCTACTGCTGCTGTTGAGGTTCGCTGGCATGGCCCTTCGATCGGTATAGATGATAAAGCAACCTATGCTGCTGATGTTTTTAGTGAGATCATTAGGCAGGATGAGCATGAATTCACAAAAAAATTAATGGAGTCCGGTATTGCTATTGGCAAGAATTTTTGGTATTATACTCAACGCCTTGCCGGTCCTATCCAAGGAGATATCATTGCAACGCCGGAGCGTCTTGTTGACGCGATGAGGATATTTTGGGAGCAGTTCGATAAGTTTACCGACCCACATTATTTCACTGATGAGGAGCTTGAAACAGCAAAAGCACAGCTCCGAAGCCGCATACTCTTTGATAGCGAGAAATTTTCCGATTTTGCGAAGACAGTTGCGTTTTGGTGGGCTTCGACTGGGCTGGACTATTATGAAGGATATCTCAATAATCTTGCAAAGGTCAATCGTCGTGATATTAAGAACTATATAGAAAAGTATCTTACAAACAAACCTTATGTTCTCGGCCTTGCAATTGACGCAAATTCTATATCCCGGCTTAAACTTGATCCTTCGATGCTTAGTCACGGAGCCTTTCTTCCAAAATGATCTTAATAAAGTAATCAATGAAAATTTTTTATATTATACTGAGTTTTGTTATAATTCTATTCCTTAGCGGGGAGAGAATCTCATCCGCT
>Ga0206887_10041_pt1 | contig 30052 bp, 26 predicted proteins | sample Alteio_BWOrgHeat_89_FD_153248 | JGI IMG/M metagenome (GOLD analysis project Ga0206887, IMG submission 153248) | Enriched cells from forest soil in Barre Woods Harvard Forest LTER site, Petersham, Massachusetts, United States - Alteio_BWOrgHeat_Nextera3 ...
TAAGAGATTGAGCCATTTTATCCCGAGATCTACATGTTATGAAAAAATTATTGTTTTTATTCTTGATTTCAGGCAGCTTTTTTACTAACGGCTCCATTAGAGCGCAATCTTATTTTTCAGTGGGCATCAAAGGTGGAATAAATTTTTTAACGACAAAAGTTCATTTTTACAATACACCTGAGGAGGGTGGGCCGAATGTGCATTACACTTATTTAGGTAATAGTCCACAGATCGGTGCTGCAATTCAGTATAATTTTTCTGGAATCGGATTTCTGCGCTTAGAGGGGTTTTGATAGGAATTAATTTAGCATCAATTCCCTATTCATTTGGTTGAATATTGGGAGTCGCTTTTACTTGATCATCACTCCTATGAAAAATATATTTGCACTGGTTCTCTGTATATCGCTTTTTACAGTGAATGCCTCCGCACAAAAGACGAAAACCCGTAGCAACGATCTGCGCTTGCTTAGTATACGAACTGATTATTTTACCAATGGTACTTTTATACCCGGTGATTCTGTCATTTATACCTATAGTGGCAATCGCGGCGGAGGCGGATATTTGTATAAAGGAGAAACGCATCAATTGTTTGATTCAAAGCAAAGTTTTACACTAACCGATGGAGTTTGGAAGCCCTATGCCCGCTCGGCAAATACGTATGATGCCAATAATAATCTTCTGACCTACACGCATGAATCCTATGACGGTACCAACTGGGTTGACGGTCAAAAGGAAGAGCATATACGTTTTTCTCAGCATTCGTTTGAAGATGTATTGACTCGTTATGTCGGTTCAGGGAATTTCTGGATAGGCCAATCAAAACAATTGTGTACATTTAATGCTCAGGGTGATGTTACCGAAGAACTCGTTCAATGTTTTGATACGGCAACTAATACATGGGTGAATGGATATAAGTGGAACAGTCAGTACGACGGAGATCGTCGTATTACAGAACAAATACGGAGTTTTTGGAAGAACGGAGCATGGGTTAATAATATAAAGACTACCTGGAAATATGATTTTCAGGGTAATACGATTATCTGGAAAGAACAAAATTGGGATGGAGCAAAATGGATAGATCGTTCGACGATTGCTTCGACTTACAATGATAAACGAAAACTCCTAACGCAATTGCACGGAGATCAAATTGCAGTGACTAATCCTAATACAGGCAGAGTTGAATATCATACGACAATGGATTCCACGATCAATACTTATGATGCCTTAGGAAGAACGACTACAACCCGCATAGTTCATTTAGATAAAGAGTGGCATAATAAAAGTTTGATATTGAATACGTATCTTCCAAATAACGGAGGGGGTGTTTCCTTAACGTTCAACGAAAATGAGACGACCAATCTTTGGGATAGCAGCAGAAGAGAGTTTTCATATAACGACAAGCAAGGCAGGCGCCGTGGTGATTCAACACAATACTTTCTTGGACCCAATCAATGGGTGACAACTTTATTTGATAGTGTATCGCTTGATCACGATGGTCATTTGCTCGTTGATTTTACGAAGCAACATGAAGCAGCAGGTGTCCCACCGAAATATAATCTCCCCTACCAATACAATTTGATGACCTATCTTCCTTCAGGTCAATTGAAAACATTTGAGGCGTGTAAAGTGGAGGGTGGTGTCGAATCGCCTTGGTATATCACTAACTATAACTATGAAGAGTACGAAGCTCCGGCAAATATAGAAAAACCTTCTGCGAAGATCGCAACACGTGCATACCCAAATCCTTTTACAAGAGAATTTACGGTAGAATTTAATTCCGATAAACCACAACCTGTTACATTATTGCTTTACGATATTACCGGAAAACTTTTAACACGAACAGAAAGCTCTGCCGGAATTGGTACGAACAGAATAGAATGGGATGATACAATGAAGCTTGCTTCAGGAGTTTATACGTATGAGCTGATAGCCGGAAATACGATCGGTTCGGGGAAGATGGTGGTGGAGTAGAAAATAATTGCTGCATATATAAGCATTTTAGATTGCCACGTCGCTTTCTTCTCCTAAAGTCGAAGAAAGCTCCTCGCAATGACATTGTTTAACATTTTATTGTAAGGGACTATTTTTCCTGAATTCACGTTAAGGTCGGCTCATAAATTTATAACTATGTCAGATCACCATTTCCCATCAGTCGCCGGATTGCGAGAACGTCTCGTGGATCTTGGCGACTCTCTTTGACCTCGCTAAGAAAGCCGAGCGTATTGCCGCACTCGAAGAACAATCCTATTCACCTGATTTTTGGAACGACCAGCGAGCTGCGCAGGCAGTGATGCAGGAAGCTACGCGTTTAAAAAAAGAACGCGATGACTTCGCACAACTATCCAAACGTGTAGAAGATGCTTTCGGGCTTGTAGAAATTGCAGAGCTGGATGAATCATTTGCCGATCAGGTTCAGAAAGAATTAGAAGTCCTTGAATCCGATCTCACTGCTCAGGAAGTTGCTGTCATGCTTTCAAGTCCTGATGATGTGAAGGATGCAATCCTTGTCATCAATGCAGGTCAGGGTGGTACGGAAGCACAGGATTGGGCAGAAATGCTCGAGCGTATGTACACTCGTTGGGGTGAGAAAAACGGATACAAAGTTGCGCTCATGGATGAACTTGCCGGTGAAGGTGCCGGAATTAAATCCGCAATTCTTGAGATCAAGGGAGAAAATGCTTTCGGATATTTAAAAGCGGAGAATGGTGTTCACCGTTTGGTAAGAATTTCTCCGTACGATGCAAATGCCAGAAGACATACAAGCTTTGCAAGTATTTATGCCTATCCCCTTTTAGAAGAAGTTAACGAAGATCTTGTTCTTAATCCTGCACTCCTGCAACGCGATACGTATCGCTCCGGTGGTAAAGGCGGACAAAACGTAAACAAAGTTGAAACGGCAGTTCGCCTGACGTATAAATATAAAGATACCGTCGGCAAAGAGCATACCGTTATCGCAGCCTGTCAGGAAGAGCGTTCGCAATTCCAGAATGGTGAACGAGCGATGAAGATGTTGAAATCGCGTATCGCCGCTATTGAACGTGAAGTCGAAGAGGCAAGACTTTCCGCCATCGAAGGCGGTAAGAAAAAAGCATCATGGGGAGCGCAGATACGCTCGTATGTATTTCAGCCTTATACGATGGTCAAAGATCATCGCACCAAATATGCCAAGACCGATGTACAAGCCGTCATGGATGGTGACATCACTGAATTCATGAAAGCCTATTTACTTTATGAAGGCGGTAAGTTCAAAGTCGTTGATACGGGCGATGATGAGGATTTGTAAGGGAGCACAACTTTGAAATTAATGAATTCAATTCTTACGGGTATTGTTCTATAAGTATGAATTGGGAAGCATACATACACTCTGATCCCTCGATCCTTGCCGGTAAACCCGTTGTAAAGGGTACCCGTCTTGCAGTAGATTTTATCATGAGATTACTTGCAACCGGATGGTCTGAAGAACAAGTTCTTGAAAATTATCCGACGCTCACTACCGAAAGCCTCCGCGCTGTTTTTGCTTATGCAGCCGAATGCGTGAGCGATGAATCTGTTTATTCCTTGCATACTCATTAAGTGAATTTCCTGGCTAATGAGAATTTTCCTAAAGCGAGTGTCATTCTCCTTCGTGAAGAAGGACATGAGGTCTTTTACATTCTGGAAAAGTTTCCGGGTAAAGATGATCCATTCGTATTGAATCTTGCAAAAGAACGGGATGAAATAATACTCATCTTTGATAAAGATTACGGCGAGCTTATTTATCATCGTAAACTTCCTATTCCACTTGGTGTGATCTTTTTCAGGTTCGATCCACTAACGCCAAAGGAACCTGCATACCTTCTCTTAGAATATCTAAAGCAACCTGAGATTATATTTAATAACCTTTTTACTGTGATAAGCCGGCAAAGTTTGCGACAAAAAGAACTTCCGAAAACTGCCAAAGCAAACTAAAACTTCCGAAGATTTGTAAGTATAGAGTGCAATACTTGTTGCACTTTTTATAATGCCTGATAGACCAAAGAAATTATCCAAAGAAGAGATCATGTCAAGCCTAACCGAAGGTTGGGGCTACGATGAAACGAATAACTACATCGTAAAGGAATTTACGATGCATAGTTTTTCAAGTGCGGCTGAATTTATCGGCAAAATCGCACCGATTGCTAATGAGCAGGATCACCATCCCGATATATTATTGCATGATTATAAAAAAGTAAAAGTAATGCTTTCCACTCATGATGCCGGTGGTGTTACATCGAATGATTTCAAACTTGCTAAGGCTATTGATGCTCTTTAAGAAAATTCTCCCCCTCCTCTTCTTATTCCATTTTGCATTTTGCATAGAAGCAAAAGCACAATCTGTTTCTATCGATACGCTTCATAAGTATGGGATTTATGATGAAGATCGGTTAAGTCCGGAATTTCATAAGTCACGAAGAGATGAACTTCGTAAGCGAATGTCTCCGCATTCGGCTGCGCTTTTTCTTGCTTCTCCGGAAAAGAATCGCTCGAATGATGTAAATTATGAATATCATCAGGATCCGAATTTCTATTACCTGACCGGACACGTTCAACCTGATGCTGCACTACTTATTACGAAAGAACCCATAACCATTGGAGGGATAAAAACTGATGAAGTGATCTTTGTACAAAAGAAGGATCCCGCTCGGGAAGTATGGACAGGCATAAGGCTTGGCACAGAAGGTGCAAAAAGCGTATTGAAATTTCAAGTTGCACTCTTGATTGATTCATTAAGTTCAATCATGAATAGCATCATTCCAACTTTGGAAACATTTTACCCCTCACACATTTCTTCAAGTAAACACTATATTGATAGTCTAACAACTTTAAAACCTGCACTAATCAACTATCTCAATACTGATCTTGCCCAGATGCGAAGCATCAAGCAAGATGAAGAGCTAAAGCTTTTACGTAAAGCAATTACCATTTCCAATGAAGCACATAATGATATCATGCACACAGCAAGACCGGGTTGGGCGGAATATCAAATGCAGGCACTTGGTGAGTATGATTTTACAAAGAATGGCTGTGAATATACCGGCTATCCCTGCATTGTAGGAAGTGGAAATAATTCTACGATCTTGCATTACGAAACCAACCGCCGCAAAACAGAAGATGGCGATTTCATCGAAATGGATATCGGCGGAGAGTATCACGGATATACTGCTGATATTACGCGCAGCTTCCCCATTAACGGAAAATTTACTCCCGAACAACGAGCGATCTATGACCTTGTTTTAGAAGCGCAGGATTCGGGAATTGCAGAAGCAAAAGTCGGAAATATATTTAAGGCTCCGCATAATGCTGCCGTTTCTGTTATCACCAGAGGTTTACTAAAACTCGGGATCATTACTAAGCCTGAAGAATACAGAAAATATTTCATGCATGGTACTTCGCATTATCTTGGACTTGATGTTCATGATGCCGGAGATTACAAGCCTTTGCAAGAGCGACAAGTTATTACCGTTGAGCCGGGTATTTATATTGCTGAAGGAAGCCCGTGCGATAAAAAGTGGTGGAAGATCGGATGCAGAATCGAAGATGATATTCTCATTACTATCATGGGACCGGAGATATTATCCCGATTCTCACCGAGAAAAGCTGATGAGATCGAAGAGTTAATGAAGCATTAATGTCAACCCCGAATGAAAAAAATAGTTATTGCACTTGCTGTTTTACTTTTAGCACCAACTCTTCTCTGTGCCCAGGAAGGTGAAGGATTCGAGCATCTATCCCCTGTTGCCCATGGTGCAGGGCGAACTTATGGAGTTACAAGCCGCGGACTTTCGGCGGTTGGATTAAACCCTGCACTTTTAGGATATGATCAGGATAAGACTTTTGAGGTACAGGTCTTTCCTCTTTCTGCATACGGACTTGATGCCGGCCCGAGTTTTTCGGATGCAAGTGCACTTTCAGGTGTATTCAATTTCAGCAACGGACAAATAAGCGACAGTGCGCGTAAAAGCATTTCAAGTCTTTTATCGAACGGAAAATTATCCGGCAGAGGCGATGCGGAAATCCTCGGTATTTCGTATCATTTGCCGACAGTCGGAACATTCGCTTTTACCTGGACAACCCATGCAGGTCTCAGAACAGATATACCACAAAATTTTCTTGATTTCTTTATCAATGCCGAATCCCAATTGGTGAATTCGAATGGCAACTCATTTTCGGATTTTGATCTTCAGGGAATGTGGTATAGTGAATACGCAGCATCCTTTGGAACAACGGTATTCAAATCTTCAGATTCGTCTTCATTCCTCAATAGCTTTTCTATCGGCGGAGCAGTAAAATATGTTTCGGGAATTGCAGTGTTGCAACTTGATCCGACCAATTCTTTTGCCTACACGCCCATCAATAACGGCACGCAGATAAAAGTAAATTATATTGTCCATTCTGCTTTCGGAGCAGATTTTGATCCAAAGAACGTACCAAACCACTTCAGTTTTGGATTTCTGACAAGTAATCAAGCGGGTTCTGGAATGGGTACTGATCTTGGCGTTGCAATTGGGCTCTTTGGCACCAAGACCGGACATAGTGCTTTGCTGATAGGAATTTCAGCGACCGATATCGGAAGCATCAACTGGACGAAGAATGCTACGGAGCGAACAGCTGATCATTTAAGCCGTACACTTTCAATTCCAAGCGGCGGCAATATCAAAGACCTTAATGATTCGCTTGCTGCACTGAGCGGTACGCTTCGAGATGTATCCTCCTTCTCAACCCCTCTTCCATCAATGTTTCGTTTAGGAATGCAATTGGATCTTGACGCTATGGGAGTTGAATGGGGTGTCTTCGTCCCAAAGATCGCAGTAGAATATGCAAATGGTCTCAATAGTGTAGTTGGGAGCATAAAGAACGGAAGACTTGGAGCCGGTTTAACACTTGAACGCACTGGAAATGTTGATCTCAGACTTGGCGGAGGTTTTGTTATTGAGCAAGGAGCAAGTGACATAACTCTCGGAGCAGGAATAACGCTGTTAAAATTCCTCAGTATTGATGTGGCCTCTGCACACGTAGGAGAATTCTTTAAATCGGGTAGCAAACGAACGGATGTGGCTTTGGGGATGAGAGCTGCTTTCTAAAATACGTCAAAATTCTGAACGAAGCCTATAATTTTGTTGTTTTATTAGGCTGAATTAAGTATAATTTTATAATTCGAACAAATGCCTGATACGCCAAAAATGCCGCCGCCACCGCCATTCAAAGTAGGTGGTACTGTTGCCCCTCCTCCCATGAAAGCACCTGCTCCTAAGACCGATCTTAATATCGATATTCCTGTAATCGCGCTTACCGCAAAAGATTTTGCATCCGATCAGGATGTTCGCTGGTGCCCGGGATGTGGTGATTATTCGATCCTTGCACAGGTTCAGAGAACCATGCCTGATCTCAACGTCACAAGGCATAATACGGTATTTGTTGCCGGCATTGGATGTTCTTCACGTTTTCCGTATTACATGAACACCTATGGCTTTCATGGTATTCACGGACGTGCACCTGCAATCGCATCAGGCGTAAAAGCTGCTAATCCTGACCTGACTGTTTGGGTTGCAACAGGTGATGGTGACGGACTTTCTATTGGCGGAAATCATACCCTTCACATGCTTCGCCGCAATTTTAATCTGAACGTATTGCTTTTCAATAACCGTATCTACGGTTTGACGAAAGGTCAGTATTCACCTACTTCTGAGCACGGCAAGAAGACAAAGTCAACTCCGGTTGGTTCTATCGATCATCCACTTAACCCACCCCTTTTTGCATTGGGATGTGAAGCAACGTTTGTTGCCCGCTCTATCGATAGAGATACCAAGCACATGCAGGAAGTAATTAAGCGTGCAGCAGCTCATAAAGGCACGTCTTTCATTGAAATTTACCAGAACTGCAATATCTTTAATGATGGGGCATTCTTAGACCTCACCGAGAAAGATGTTAAGGACGATCACTTAGTTGTTCTCCATCATGGTGAACCTCTTATCTTCGGTAAGAACAAAGATAAAGCTATCGTTCTTGATGGCTTTAATCCGAAGGTTGTGAACGTCGCTGACGTTCCTGCTGAGCAGATACTTAAGCATGATGAAAAGAACCCTATCCTCGCAAGCATCTTAGCAAAGATGAGCGATATGGAAGGCTTCCCTACTCCGATAGGTATATTCCTCTCTGTCGAACGTGCAACCTATGAAGAGGAGTTGGTCGAGCAGATCAAAATAGCAAAAGAAAAATCGGTTGGTGATCTGAAGAAGCTCTTAAATTCGGGAAATACCTGGATGATCAACTAAGTAAGATAATTATTGTTTAAAAAAGGCGGTTAAATAAACCGCCTTTTTTTATGTGTGAATTTGAAATAGAACCTCAGTTTCCCATTCTCTGTTGAATGCCGCTTATGAGCCAAACAATACAAGAATTCGATACTAATAAATTTATCTCGCTTGTAAAAGATCTTAAGCGGGTGGTTCTTACTTCGCATATTAATCCGGATGCGGATGCGCTTGGCTCTGAACTTGGTTTTGCTGAGTGGCTTATGTCGCTCGGAAAAGAAGTGCGGATATTTAATCATTCTCATATTCCTGAGAATTTACTTTTTCTTGATGCTGAACGTCCTCTCATCGAGATATTCGATGCTGCAAAGCATGAGGCATTTATCAATGATGCAGATGCATTCTTTTTATTAGATACAAATGATCCTTCTCGTGCCAAATCATTGGGACAGTATATTACCTCTCACAAGAATCCTATACTGATCGATCATCATCTCGAACCAAAGGATTTTACTCAGAATAGATTTATTGATACAGAAGCAACGTCAACAGGCGAGATGATCTACCGGCTTGTCACTACAGCACAAAAAGAATTAGGTGGTCATATTTCGGAAAAAGCTGCACAAGCACTGTATGTTGCTATCATGACCGATACAGGAAGCTTTCGGTTTCCACGTACAGATTCAGATACATTCCGTATTGCCGCTGATCTTATCGATCTCGGTGCTGACCCTGTTACAGGCTATGATAAAACATATAACTCTGCTAAATCTTCGCGAGTACTGCTTATTGGCAAATGTCTGGGATCACTGAAATTTAGTTTTGATGACCGTTTAGCAATGCAGGTAATCTTTCAAAAAGACCTGAAAGAAACAACAGCACTTGAAGAAGAAGTAGATGGCTTTGTGCAATTCCCTCTTCAGGTAGCAAGTGTGGAATTTTCTATTTTTATTTTAGAATTAAAAGAAGGCTGGAAAGTGAGTTTCCGTTCTAAGGGTGATAAATCTGCTGCCGAGGTTGCAAAGGAATTTGGAGGCAACGGACATTTCCATGCTGCGGGTGCGAGAATTTTTGAAAAGAAATCCTTTGAAGCATTGCAGAAGGAGATCAGCTACGCCGTTTCAAAGCAATTAAATTAGCTCATTATTCTCTCTATCATTACGGGCAGGTAAGTCTATATGGAATGTTGTTCCTTTTCCCAGACTGCTTTCAACACTTATCGTACCACTCATTTCCGTAATGATCTTCTTGACGATTGCAAGCCCTAATCCCATACCACTTGTTTTAGTTGAGAAATTTGGATCAAAAGCTTTTCGCAAAGTTTCCTCAGACATACCGCCCCCTGTGTCACTGATCTTTAAGTGGATCAACCCATTTTTTTCATGCGCGGAAATAAGGATAACTCCCCACCCTTCAGTGGCTTGTAACGAGTTACGGAGGAGATTTACCAATGCTCTTCTGAACGATTCATCATCAGCATAAATGAATGGCAGGTTGTTTGGAATATCAATCACAAAGCGAATGCGTCCTCTTTCAGCATCATAAAGCGCAACAGCGCTTTCCACAACTTTCTTTAATGAAACAAAACCGTATCTACGCCTTGGCATTTCTCCGAAGCGTGAAAATTCAGTTGCTATTCTTGTAAGTACATCTATCTGTTCGCTGAGTGTCCTAATGACACGCTTAAATACTGATCCAAAATTTGTATCCCCACTTTCATAGGCATGCTCTACATGCTGGACCGAAAGTTTCATCGGCGTCAGAGGGTTTTTGATCTCATGAGCCACCTGACGTGCCATTTCTTTCCATGCACCTTCACGTTCAGACTGCGCAACATTTTCTTTCGAGCGCTCAAGTTCTGTGGTCATTCTATTAAAAGCCTGAGCCAGTTCGCCAACTTCATCCTTGCGTTTAATATTAACAAAAGTTTCTAATCTCCCCTCTGTAACACGTTCAGTAGCGGCAATGAGTTGCTGGATCGGTGCTGCGACTCGAACAGATATCCATGCACCGATGAGTAAAAGAATGATACCTAAGGCTGCAAATGCACCATACATAAGTTCAATGGTTTGTGCTATGTCGGCTTCAATGATCTGCATCCCTCTGAAAGAAGTGACACCAATAATTCCTATTAGGGCATCACTCCCGGATTTATGAATCGCCTTGTAGCCAATATCAAAGCTTCCGGAAGCAGAAGCAAGAGGTTCAATTGTAAATGACTTCTGCCGAATAAGCATTTCACTTACCGTCTGAGAAGATAACTGATTGGCAAGTAAGGAAGATTCATAGAGTTCGGGACGGTTCGTTGCTTGTAAAATGCCATGTTGATTATATAGAGAAATATCTCTGCCAATTGTATGTGATAAATCCCCAAGTATACCTTCAAGTTTTGTTCTCCCAGAGTCGGATGGCGTAATTGAACGTTGAAGGCGCTCAGCAACGATATCTGCATCGCGTTGCAGGTGCTCTCGTTCAACCCGTTGTTCACGTTCAATAAGAAGTGATCGGGTAATATTCGTGACAATAACAAGAGGTACTAAAGCGATCGTTAAAACAATGAGAAAAATACGATCTCTAAATTTAAGTGTTGCGCTTTTGCCTTCTGAAAAAAGAGATCGTAAAACTAACGCAAAAAGAATCACAAAAAAACCTACAAATAAACTAACGGTATTGAGACTTAAGGTTAGTTCAGTAAGAGCTTTTAATTCCGGAACTGCAATAGTAGCTGCAATTAAACGATTGTTAGAATTTGAGGAGTCACCCATTGCGTGGTAAATAACAATATTTTTACTTCCTTCTACACTCTCTTCGCTTGAAGCAAACTCAGATTTTTGTAACTTCTTGCTAATATCGCCGGAGATATGCGGACGAAGTTCAACGAATGATGAACTTGAATTCAAAAGAGAACCGTTTTGATATTGACCGTATATAACATCCTGATCTTGCCAACTCAGTTTATCGGCAGAAGCATTTGCCGGGTGAACAATTTCATAAAGACTATGCATCTGTGCTTTGTGAAATGGGTCATTCCACACGGCAATTGATAATAACAGCTTAAATCCAGCAGCAGAATCAGAGTTGCCAATATGATGTCTTTTGGGAATAGTCAAATTCAAGATACCTACACCCACAGTTGCGGGTGTGCAAGATGCCGTAAAGCATGGTTCTGTCCCGGTTAAATATTGAGTCTCTCTCGCAGAATGATGATTGCTGGTTGGACTGACGAGCAAAGTCATAAGAGAATCTTTTGTTCTTGTCAAACGTCCCTCATCTTCCAACGTAGCGTTCTGAGAAAAATGCGAAAGTACTTTTCCGTGAAAGTCATTTAATTCAATAACGACATTCCTATTGGCCGTTTCTGAGAAATACTTAAGCCAAATATTAAATGCATAATTTTTTATTTCTTGCTCTCCCTCTAAAGGAATTGAAATAGGCATACCTTCGTCACCACAGAATAAAAGAAATGTTTGATCAAGGAATGATGAATAGCTAAGATCATTCGCCTGTGAATTCTGGCGGAGATTTTGTTTAATAATATCGACATCATTAGAGTGTTCGTTGGAAGCGATTAGCGGACTAAGTATAAATCCTGCGGCACTAAGCATAAAAAGAATTGCAAGGCCGGATCGTGGAATCCTATAAAACAGTGACGGTCCCTTTTGAGCGAGTCGTAATAAAGCTAAATCTCTGACAAAAATAACTATAGTTACTGAGCACAAAATAAAACATAATATTGCCCAATATATTTCATTGTAAGGTAATGATGTTACGGGTGAAAGCAGCCAAGTCCAAAGGGTGGTCAGTAATATAAAGAAAATATAGTGTCCATAATATGTGCGCGACGGAGATAATTCCGAAGCGGTCATTTTAATCATTGCCCGAAGGGTAGATAATAAAACTAATAATGCTGAAAAAAAATATGATATGCCGAGCAATAAAAACACAGCTTCCATAAGAACAAAAGACCCCTTACTGAATCCAAATTTATTACCAAGGTAATGATAGGAGCCGTTTGTTACAAGAGAACTTACAACAGTTGCAAAAAGGTAGTTGATGGCAGGCAAAAGCAGCATTAAGCCAAAAATTACAATGATTTTTAGCAACCATCCTAATGTTGAAAATTTAATTGCTTCATTATCCGGAGTTGCCTCTTCTTTAGGGGTGTTATGCCAGTCTGCTTTTTCAGGTACGAGAATTACCCAGGAGAGTGCAAAGAGCGTTGCAACAAAAAGTAAAGTTATGAATACCTGAAGAGGGTTTGAAAGTATTCCATATCCAAATGGTAAAGCAAAGTCTTGTGAATCCTGTAAAGACTGAGGAATAAAACTTGAAGGCGACTCTGTAATTAAAAGGAGTATTCGCTCAACACACAGGATGAATAATAATCTGCACAAAGCATAAAATTTTCCTAAAGATGATTTATTTTTGATACCATTGTTTGTGATGAACCAACAGACTATCCAGAAAAAAAAGAGCACAAAGATGACAAAGGCAATATCTCTGATGATATAAATGATCTTATGTAAAGGTCTTTCCTTTTTTTCGACTGCTGTACCAATCATTAAATATCCGGCGACCGATGAAGAGTCTGTAGGGTCAACATACAATGCAAATATATCTTTTGACAATGATGAATCAACATGTTCAAGTTTAGAAAAGAATCGTATGTCTCGTCCAGACTCCGCAAATATATCATCAAATATTGAAAGAGGTCGCTCTTCGCTACCTGCAACCGGAAATCTTTCCCCGATTATCGCTTTTGCAGTAATATAACCCTGTAACGCACCGCTTTTAGAGATTATCTTTCGAATTGCAATAACCCATGAGAATATTTGTTCATTTTCAATAAATATGGATTTACTGTGCTTTTCCAGTAACGAAGAATAGGAAAATGTAGAATCAAAATTTGCAGTACCAATTTTAGTGGAATTCCACGCTGTAAGGTGCTTTTCAGGATCATAATAAGCAATACCTCTGGCTTTGACTATTTCATATTTATTTTTAGAAGTAAGAGGTAAGATTTCGGTAAATTTGTTATCCCACAAAGAATCTAAATGGAAGATCGTTTCAAATCGTAAGGCTGTCGAGGCTTCATTTTCGAGTTCAATTGTAAATAATGAATCAGTCCCTAATGAGTCTCGTAAATTAGATAGAGTTTGGACAATGGATTGTAATCTGTCGGAGGCTTTCTTAGCGATCTCACTCTTCGGAACTTCAGTATTCACGGAAGAGGAAGAAACTCTTCCTAATACGAAAAGAACAATTGATGCAACTATAAATATTGAAGAAAGCGCGACCAATGCCCATCTTATCCTTGGCGTAAGCTCTCTAAAAAAATGGCGCAATCCTATGCGCATGCGGATTAACGCCTCCGCCGTTAAAGCGGAAATTCCTTGTCCAGTTTTTCTATTGTTGTGTTCTGTATTAGACACCTCAGAAACTAATTAATGAATACTAATCCTTGATAAAATCCATTTGCTTTGTCCATTTTTTTGAAATCCAAAGCTCACCTTATAGGGAGCTGATCTGCCATTCTCTGAAACGACAAGTGTTCCAAGGGCTATTCCTGTATTTCCCTTCTCCTTGATAAGTCCATAAGAAAATGAAATCGCTGAATGTAATTGAAAAAAAGACTCAACAACGACAAGAGTTTGTGAGGCGCTAAGAAAGGCGCCTTCCTTCGGAGTGATCTCAACATAAATTCTATTGGGGTCAATGAACAATCGAAGCGAATCAAGATTGCGGCCTGAAAGCATCCTCGTGAATTGCTTTAAATGCGTAGCAAGTGGTTCAGCTTTTATATTTTTTGAGCCAAGGAAAATAAAAGATGTAAAAAAAATAATAGATAGGAAGCGCGGAAGCTTATAACCCCCTTCTGAAATACAAAGAAACGAAACATTGCATCGAAATGAGCGCTCCAATATTATTCCCTCCAACAGGATTGATTATTATTGATCACTCCAATTGGCTGCCCTTTAAGTTTTGTACCAACAAATGGTGTGTTCTGTGATTTTGAGTGAATATCTTTCTTCTCAAATACCCATTGCTTATCAAGATCAATAATAGTAAGATTTGCAGAAGCGCTTTCATTGATCTGAATTGGAGGCAGTTTCATGAGTTTACGTGGGTTGGTAGATGAGACTTCGATAAACTTATTTAGTGAAAGTTTGCCGCTATGTACAAGATTAGTTAATCCCAATCCTATTGCTGTCTCGCAGCCAATGATTCCAAATGCTGCAGAATTCATATCGGTCTCCTTCTCATGAATGGCATGAGGTGCATGATCAGTAGAGATACAATCAATTGTACCATCTTGCAATCCTGTGATCACCGATTCAATATCCTCTTTTTCTCGTAATGGCGGATTCATTTTAGCATTTCCAAAATATGTTTCGACCGCTTCATCCGTGAGGGTAAAATGATGAGGAGTTACTTCACAGGATACCATCACTCCACGATACTTTGCTTCACGAACAAGACGTACAGCGTTTCTGGTTGAAAGATGTGCGACGTGAAAGCGTACACCACCGACATACTCGGCAAGTAAAATATCTCTGGAAATAATTATATCTTCAGCGACAGAAGGATATCCGGGCATTCCAAGTTTTGTGGATATTTTTCCTTCATGCATACAAGTGCCTTTTGTCATAGTAGCTTCTTCGCAGTGCTCGGTGCAAAGGAAATCAAACATTTTGCCATATTCGAAAACTCTGCGCATTACTTCAGCACTTGCAACTGCACTTCCATCATCAGAGATCATTTTTATTCCTGAATCCGAGAGAGCCTGCATCGGAGCAAGTTCTTCGCCTTTCCGACCTTTTGTCATTGTGGCACAAATTTCGACATCTACAATATTGTTTTTTGCTTTTTCGCGAATATAACTGACAACGAATGGATCGGAGATAGGAGGATCAGTATTTGGCATACAGCAAAGTCCGGTGAATCCCCCACTTGCCGCCGCTCTCGTTCCTGTCTCAATCGTTTCTTTGTATTCTTGTCCCGGTTCGCGAAGATGGACGTGCATATCAAAAAAACCGGGAGCTACAACAGCTCCTTTTAAATCTCTTACAGGTGCGTTACTCTTAAGATTTTTTCCGATCGCAGTAATTATCCCTGAGATGATTTCTATATCGAGATCATCCTCATCCCGTTTTGAGATGGGGTCAACGATTCTGCAATTATGTAAAAGTATATCCATTCTTACGTATTTACTTAATTTTCAAAGAGCCATTCGAGTACTGCCATTCTTATTGCAACACCGCGTTTCACTTGCCTGTAGATCACAGATTTTTCAGAGTCTGCTGCTTCATCATCCAATTCAACACTTCGGTTCACCGGTCCAGGATGGAGAATAAATGAATTTGCTTTTGCCATTCGAGTTGGTGTCAATCCATATCGCTCTCTAAAATCTGTTAAGCCCGGAAAAAGAGATTGAGCCTGGCGCTCAGTTTGAATCCTCAAAGCGATCACAGCATCGGCATCATTGAGTTCATTTCCAATTTCATGCCGAACATTTACTCCAAAAACTTCTGCTCCGGAATTAGGCGATAAAGTTATGGGTGCTATAATAGAAACATTTGCACCTAATTTATTCAAGAGAAGCATATTTGATCTCGCCACTCTGGAATGCTTAATATCTCCGATGATAACGATCTTTTTTCCTTTAAGTGAACCCAACTTTTCAAGAAGAGTTGCGGCATCAAGCAGAGCTTGTGTTGGATGCTCATGTGCTCCGTCACCTGCGTTGATGATTCGGGTTGTTTCTGGTAGATGTCTCCGAAGTAAGGCCGGGACGCCGGATGAACTATGCCGAACGACCATGCAGTCGATCTTCATTGCATCAATAACCTTTATTGTATCAATAAGAGATTCACCTTTACTGAGACTGCTGGTTTGCATTGATAAACTGACGCTTGTAGCACCAAGTCTTTTCTCTGCAAGTTCAAAGGAAGTTCGTGTCCTGGTGGAGTTTTCAAAAAAAAGATTTGCTACGGTTCTTCCTTTTAATAATGTGCTTTCAGGGAAAGGATCGGTAGAGTTCAAATGCTGGAAGTAACCATCCGATCTTTTCAAAAGATCAATGATTTGGTCTACGCTTAGCTGTCTGATTCCGAGTAGGTCGCGAGTCATTCAGTAACTGTTACAATCCTATTTTCACTGCCGCGAGTAATCATTTTCAAAGATAACCTCTGAGGGCAACCTTCGGTTTGTAAGTTCTGTTTTACTAAACTTACCGAATTTTTCTTTTAAAAGTACTGCGAATTTTATAAACAACGTAATTGGCAAAAACGGCTCAAAATAAGACGAAATCTAAGCCAAAAAGCTCAAAAAAACCTGCTGAAAGTACTTTGCCATTCCCAAAAGCAAAGAAAGATGATGAAATTGGCTCTAGTTCACCACTTGATAATCTAATAATACGGGGCGCCAGAGTTCATAATCTTAAAAATATTGACCTCGATATCCCAAGGGAAAAGCTCGTCGTCATTACCGGAATTTCAGGTTCCGGGAAATCTTCACTTGCCTTTGATACTATATATGCCGAAGGTCAAAGGCGGTATGTAGAAAGTCTGTCAGCGTATGCCAGACAGTTTCTTGATATGATGGAGCGGCCAGATGTTGATATTATTGAAGGCCTTTCTCCGGCGATCTCCATTGAGCAAAAAACCATTGGTGCTTCCCCTCGTTCAACAGTCGGAACAGTAACAGAAATCTATGATTTTATCAGACTTCTATTTGCCAGACTTGGAACGCAGTATTGTGTTGAGTGCAACATACCTGTTGTTCGTCAAACTCAAGATCAGATCATTGCTGCGATTCGAGCTTACCCCGAAGATTCAAAGCTTTCTATTTTAGCACCTCTTGTCCGCGCACGAAAAGGCCATTATCGTGAAGTCTTTAGCGATGCATTACGTCAGGGTTTTACGAAAGTCCGGGTAGATGGCGAGATGAAAGACCTTTTCGAAGGAATGCAGGTTGACAGGTATAAAGTTCATACAATCGAACTTGTTATAGATCGCTTTCCAATTAAAGATCAATTTTTGGAGCGACTTACAAAATCAGTCGATACTGCCTTAAAGTTGGGCAAAGGCATTCTTACAGCAATTATCGAAGACAGTAAGAAAAAGACAACAAGCGAGCATTTATTTAGCGAGAAGTACTCCTGTCCGAATTGTGGACGATCATATGAAGAGCCTCAGCCGAATACTTTCTCCTTTAATTCTGCTATCGGTGCTTGTGTATTATGTCATGGTCTTGGAGAAGTAAGAGATTTCAATGAATCGCTGATTATAGGAGATAAGACAAAGTCTATCGAAGATGGTAGTTTGCTTCCTCTTGGGAAAAAGCGTAAGAACTGGCTCTGGGCACAGGTAGAATCTGTTTTTCTAGCCCATGAAACACCTCTTGATACTCCCCTTGAAAAGTTATCTACAAAACTTTATGAAGTATTGATACACGGTTCTGGTGACGAAAAGCTGACAGTGAAGTGGCAGTCCGATTCAGGAAGAGCGGTTTCTTATAACATGAGATTCAACGGGCTGATCGAAACATTAAAGCAGGCTACTGTAAAAGATGCAACTGATTCAATGCGTGAATGGGCGCAGCAATTTATGTCGAGTCACGCTTGCCCATCATGCTTAGGAGGAAGATTAAAACCTGAATCTCTTGCGATCCGGATCGGATCGAGTAATATTCACAACGTCGTAGTTCTTGATCTCGGAAAATCAAAAAAGTTTTTCAGCGAATTACAATTTGAAGGGAATCGTGAAGCTGTTGCAGCTCCGATATTACGCGAGATCACTTCACGCCTGGACTTTCTGCTTGATGTCGGACTGAACTATCTATCACTTGATCGTCCTGCCAGAACGCTATCCGGTGGTGAGTCTCAGAGAATCCGACTTGCAACTCAGATCGGAACCCAGCTTGTCGGAGTTCTCTATATACTCGATGAACCCAGTATTGGCTTGCATCAGAGGGACAACGACAGATTGATCAAATCTCTCGAACATCTCAGAGACTTAGGTAATACGGTTATCGTAGTCGAGCATGATAAGGAAATGATGCTTGCTGCCGATATTATTGCCGATATAGGTCCTGGAGCAGGAGAATATGGCGGCAAACTCGTAGCCTACGGAACACCACAACTTTTCTTAGATCCTTCCCTTGCTGAAAAAGGATCTAAACAGTTTATTTCGGAAGAATCTCCGACTGCAGAATATTTATCAGGTAAAGATAACTTTGTTGTACCGTTAGTCCGAGGTATTAATAAGAAGCAGAAGCATCTAAAACTCATTGGAGCGAAAGGCAATAATCTAAAAGATGTCACTCTTGATATTCCAATAGGCTCTTTCACCTGCATTACAGGTGTATCTGGTTCAGGTAAATCTACGTTAATAACTGAGACACTTGCACCGATCTTATCAAAGCACGTCTATAATTCAACAACTGTTGCACTTCCTTACAAGACAATAGAAGGACTTGAGTTTATTGATAAATTCATCGAAATTGACCAGACCCCGATCGGAAGAACTCCGCGTTCAAATCCGGCAACATACACAGGATTGTTTACCATGATCCGCGACTTTTTTGCAGAAATGCCGGAGGCAAAGATCCGAGGATATAAAGTGGGCAGATTCTCATTCAACGTAAAAGGTGGACGTTGTGAAACCTGTCAGGGAGCCGGAATGAAGAAGATTGAAATGAATTTCCTTCCGGATGTCTATGTCACCTGTGAGACTTGTGGCGGAAAGCGATATAACCGCGAAACATTGGAGGTGCATTTTAAGGGAAAATCAATTTCTGATGTGCTTAATATGAGCGTTGTAGAATCTCAAGAGCTATTCCATGAGATACCGAGAATCAGACGCAAAATCGATGCACTGGCTTCAGTAGGACTTGGCTATATTCGTTTGGGCCAACAAGCACCTACCTTAAGCGGCGGTGAAGCACAGCGTGTAAAACTGGCAACTGAGTTATCAAAGGTAGCCACAGGCAAAACACTTTATATTTTAGATGAGCCCACTACCGGATTGCATTTCAAGGATATAAAGCATTTGCTTGACGTTCTTCTTGAGCTTCGAAACCGTGGGAATACTGTCGTCGTCATCGAACATAATCTTGACGTGATCAAAATGTCGGATTGGGTTATTGATCTTGGACCAGAAGGTGGAGAACCTGGTGGACGGATCGTAGATCAAGGTACGCCCGAAGAAGTAGCAGAAAGATTTGAGAAGACCGGAAGCCATACGGGTAGGTATTTAAGAAAAGAACTTGCTGAGACACCTCTGATACTCTGAGACTATCTAAGTGATTTAATGTTAAGAATCCAATGACTTCATTTACACAAAATTACGATTTTACAATTCAAAAGCTTGATGATAGACTTTCTGCTTTAATAGATGCGGGTTCCGAGTTTGATCTCGAAAAGAATGGAGACGTCCTGTCAATCATTTTTGAAGATGATACGAAATTTATAATTTCTCCAAATTCCCCTGTTAACCAGCTATGGGTTTCAGCGAATTACGAAGGGCACAGATTCAATTTTGACGAAGCAAACTCTTTATGGTACGACGAAAAATCCCAGGAAGAATTTCTTTCTTATCTCGGCAGTTTATTAAGTGAAAAGCTATCCGCTGAAATCGTGCTTTAAAATTTCCAAGAATTCACGATATCCCCATGAATAAAACTCGACTTGAAGCGTTTTCAGATGGAGTATTGGCAATCATCATTACGATCATGGTGCTTGAGTTAAAGATACCTCATGGGACAGATTGGGAAGCTATAAAAGCTATCATCCCTACTCTTGGAAGCTATATCTTAAGTTTTGTATTCATATGTATATATTGGGGGAATCATCATCATTTGCTCCACACAGCAAATAGAGTTAATGGAAAGATCATTTGGGCGAATCTTCATCTCCTCTTTTGGTTATCACTTGTTCCATTTGCGACAATGTGGATGGGTGAAAATAATTTCGGTTCTATTCCTGTTGCAATCTATGGAGGACTGCTTGTACTATGTGGTGTTGCGTTTACGATACTAAGTAAGGTTATTGCTAATAGCTGGAAGACTGAAACTAAGCTTACGAAAGTATTTCAACAGACAAATTCAAAGGCTATGATCTCTACTGTCCTTTATGTATCCTCAATACCCTTGGCTTTCGTACATCCTTTGATCTCTTGTTTGTTTTTTATTACCGTTTCTGCAATGTGGATCATTCCTAATAAAGAACTGGAGAAAATACTTGATGAATAACTAAAGTCTGAATTATCCGATCTCTGGTGCACGTTCCAAATCAAATTGTATTTTTGTAACTTATGACTGACGTTTTTATCTCGTATAGTAATTTTGACCGCGAAAAAGCTATAAAGCTTGCGGGTAAACTGCGTGCAAACGGTATTTCAGTTTGGATCGATGAAGCGAATCTCAGTGCTGCAAGCCAGTGGTCAAGTGAGATTGTTAAGGGTATAGAAGGCTGCAAAGTTTTTCTCATTTTGCTTTCACATAATTCTTTCGCATCTCATAATGTGATCAAAGAACTCAGTCTTGCATCTGAGGAGAAAAAGCACATCATCCCCATCGATCTTGAAACTGTTGAGCTAACCCATGAAGTTAAGTATCAACTTGCAGGTATTCAGCGTGTGCCATATTCTGAATATCAGAGGATTGAATCAGCCGTTAGAAGGTTTATTGATGAAGTACCTATACAGTCAGCTTCAAGTATTTCTTCATCAAGTGGGTCCAAGAAATTTATTTACATAGTTGGCATACTAGTTGTCTTAGCGATTGCTATAGGAGCTTATTTCTATTTTTCTTCCAGTAATAAAGTTGAAGTTTCCACAAAAGGCCGTACGATAGAAATTAAAAAACTTGTAGTACTTCCCTTTGAATCCTTAAGTTCAAATAAGGAGGACGAGTATTTCGCAGATGGTTTGACTGCTCAGGTTATTACGACGCTCACTGGTTTGAGCGGATTACAAGTAACAGATCGTCAGACGGCAATGAAATATAAAGGAAAAAAGAATGATCTAAAAGCATTGGCTAAAGAATTAGACGTCAGGTATGTTGTCGATGGTACAGTTCAAAAGCAAGATAAAAATGTAAAGATAACCTCAGAGCTAATAGATGTTGAAACAGGTAAGATCATTCTCTCGAACCAATTTGAAGGTACAATCGATGATTTATTTGGACTTGAAGAAAAACTGGCTCGGAGCATAGCATTTGAATTGCAAGGCTCTTTACTTAGACAAAGTATTCTTGATAGCACTCTTATTCGTCAAGGTACAAAAAACTCTGAAGCATATAATAAGTTTTTAATCGGAGTCGGATACCTTGAAAACGTACAATCAGAGGCACAATTAAATAAAGGACTTGAGAATCTCGAAGAAGCGACAAAGCTTGATCCAAAATTTGCCTATGCTCAATGCCTTCGATCTTTAGCATATTTAGCTAAGTTTCAATTCTCCGGGGGGAAGAGTCAATACCTCATTACAGCAGATTCACTGGCAGTAATTAGCATAAAGATCGATCCTACTATTGCGGAATCACATTACGCACGTGCACAAATTTTTAGATTTCATAACGAAAAAGATTCTGCGTTGCATGAAGCAAATCTTATTATGCAGAATTCTCCGGAAAATTATGGCGTTCAGGCATTTATTGGTTCGATCTATTATGAAAAAGGAGAGTTTGATCTTGCTGCATCACATTTAGAGAAAGCAGTACAAAAAAATATTATTGATCTTTCCTCTTGGTCATTTCTCATTGATAGTTATCAGGCACTCGGTGATACTGTTAAGCGAAATCATTATATTGATGAGGCATTGCCACTTTATGAACTTTACCTGGAAAAAAATCCTGAGAATGTCACTGTTAGACTGCAATACACATTATGTCTTGCAAGTAAAAACTTTAAGGATAGAGCACATGAGCAAATTTCTAAAGCACTTAGGTCAACGAATAATGATGGCGTAAATTATTATAATATAGCCTGTGCATACTCAGTTTTAAACGAAGTAAAGCCTGCCTTGGAGATGTTAAAAAAATCTATGGATGAAGGTTATTCACCTGGAATAGCGATTACAACTGATCCTGATCTGAAGAATCTGCGAAACAATCCTGAATTTAAAGAGTTGGCTAAGAGAGCAATGAATCAGGTTAATTCATCAAAATTACATTATTAAGGAGCTAATTTATTCTTTAGAAATTCCAGAGTCATAACCCAAGATTCTTTTGCAGCCTGCTCATTATAGCTTGGACGCTCGTCACAGAAAAAAGCATGGTCTGCATTGGAAAATTCAACATTAATAAATTGCTTTCCTGCATTTCGAAGCTCTTTCATTACCGATTGAATCTGTTCAGGGGGTATATGCTTATCTAAGCCTCCCCAAAAGAAAAGCATTGGAGCATGCAGTGAAGGTGCGGACTTCATGAGATCAGGAGCTATCCTTCCTCCATAATAAGAGATAGCAGCTTTTAGCGGAAGAATAGTATTTGCAACAAAAGACGCTCTCCCCCCCATACAATAACCGATTGAAGCGATACTTCCCTCTTGAATTTGTGGATGGGATATAAGCCAATTCCATACGGCTCGGGAATCTAGTTCAAACGTTTCATTTGAAGTTTGATGCAGGTGTGACTGTACTGCAGCAAAATCATTGTAATTCGCCTCAAATCCTTTCTCTGTACTTCGGTGGTAGAGTTCTGGGGCAATGGCAATATATCCTTCGCGGGCAAAGCGTTCTGCAACGTCGCGGATATGATGATTGACTCCAAATGCTTCTTGAAAAATGATAAGTCCCGGATAGACACCAGGTTTAGATGGCAGTGCAGAATATGCATGCATTGAAGTGCCATCAGCAACGGAAAGTTGAACGTATTCTGAAGTTATATTCATTGAAGAAGTACAAATTAAAGTAAACTCATACCATTTACCAGTTCTGAACCTGATGAAGTAGTTTTAGCATACTGAAAACCTTTTTGGATCGCAAATGCACCTGCTTCTCCGTTTCGGTTTATTGCAAGAAAGGCAACCTGAAAATCGCGATAATCTTTTTGCTTTTTTGCAATCCGTTTAACAGCTTCTTGGCAAGCTGCCTGCGGAGTAGCACCCTGACGCATTAATTCAACGATCGTGTGAGAGCCGCAGATTTTGACGACCGATTCACCTTTTCCGGTAGCACATGCTGCACCGACTTCGTTGTCTACAAATAACCCGGCACCAATGATAGGTGAATCACCGACTCTGCCATGGTATTTCCATGCTAAGCCGCTTGTTGTGCAGGCTCCGGAAAGATTACCCGCGGCATCAATAGCAAGAATGCCTATCGTATCGTGGCCGACATTTTGCTTTATTGGTTCGTAATGATTTTCTGATTTCCATTTTTCCCACGCTTTACGTGAGGCTTCTGTAAGAAGATCTTCTTTTGTAAATCCTTGTGAAAGAGCAAATTGTAATGCCCCAGTTCCGGCTATCTGAACATGTGGCGACCGCTCCATAACTTTGCGAGCAACAGATACAGCATGAACAATATTTTCGAGAGCCATTACTGAGCTACAATTTCCATTCTCATCCATTATGCAAGCATCCAGGCTTACAATCCCATCACAATCAGGTAATCCGCCAAGCCCTACACTTTGATTATTCGGATCGGCTTCGGGGACTTTGGCTCCGGCTTCAACAGCATCAAGTGCTCTTCCGCCGGCATTAAGAATCTTCCAAGCATCAGCATTTGCAGCGATCCCAAAATTCCAAGTAGAGACAACTATGGGTTTAACTGAATTCTCATTAGCCTTAGCCGTGACAGAAATTTCCGGTAAGGTCGTTGCGACAGCAGCAATTCCAAATGATTTTAAGAGGTTACGACGGTTGAGCATAAGTTTAGTCTCTAATACTTCAAAATGTCCTGTATGGCTTTTAGTAACTTTGATTTATCAGGTAAAACTTCTTTTTCAAGGCTTGGTGCGAATGGTACAGGAGAATCAAAACTTGCAAGACGTCTGACAGGAGCATCAAGCGATTCAAAAGCTTTTTCAGTTATTAAGGCACTTAATTCAGCACCAAATCCTGCTGTGAGATTATCTTCATGAAGGATGAGAGCTCGATTAGTTTTTCGAACACTTGATAGAATTGCTTCTTCATCAAGTGGAATTAACGACCGAATATCTATAACTTCAATTCTTCGATTACCTTGCTTGGCGAATTCATCCGCTACTTCTATTGCAAGCGGAAGAGTACTACCGTAAGTTATGATGCTAAGATCACTTCCCTCTCTTGCAATCCGTGCTTTGCCGATGGGTACGGTGAATTCTCCGTCAGGTACTTCCGATTTTAGCGAACGATAAAGTCGTTTATGTTCAAAATAAAGAACTGGAGAATCGTCTCGGATTGCTGAAATTAATAAGCCTTTTGCATCTTCTGGAGTGCCAGGACAAACAACTTTCAATCCTGGTTGATGAGCAAACCATACTTCGGGATTCCGAGAATGAAAGGGACCTCCACTTATTCCAGCACCGCTCGGACAACGGATAACGATTGGAACAGGCATATTCCAACGGTAAGCTGTAGTAGCAGCAACAGTAACAATCTGATTAAAAGCATTAGTGATAAAATCGGAGAACTGCATTTCCGCAACAGGGCGGTAACCGAACAAAGATGCACCAATTGCAGCACCTACAATGCCGGATTCGGCGATAGGAGTATCGATCACACGATCAGCGCCAAATTTTTGGAAAAGACCCTTGGTTGCTTTGAATGCACCACCAAAAGAACCTATATCTTCGCCAATAAGAAATACTGAAGTATCACGTTCCATTTCATAATGCAACGCATCGTTAATGGCTTCAATATAGGTTTTTACTGACACAAATTACTTCTTCGCAGCTTTTTTCTTCGATTTGCGTTTCTTTTTTATCGGCTCATTTACTTTTTCAGTCACGACTCTTGCCTGCAAGAAAAGGTGAAGATAATCGCGTCCACCGGCTTTAGAATCAGTACCACTCATATTGAATCCGCCAAATGGATGAACTCCAACGAGAGCTCCGGTACATTTGCGATTAAGGTAAAGATTACCAACAAAGAATTCTTTCGAAGCACGTTCAAGCCTTGAACGGTTCTTGGTATATACAGATCCGGTCAAACCATATTCTGTATTATTAGCAACCCTTAAAGCCTCATCAAAATCTTTAACCGGAATGATTGCCAACACTGGTCCAAATATCTCTTCCATTGACAAACGGGCATTAGGTGCAATATCAGCAAAAACGGTAGGCTTTACATAAAATCCTTCTTTCCCGACAGTCACGCCACCAGTGATGAGTTTACCTTCGCTTTTACCGATCTTAATGTAATCCATGATCTTTTCCTGGGCGCGTTGGTTCACTACAGGTCCAACGGCTTTATTAGAACTGGGATCACCCATTTCAAGACCTTCGACAAGTTCTTTCACCTTTGCTACAATGCTATCATATACTGGACGCTCTACAATGGCACGAGAGCAGGCAGAACATTTCTGGCCTTGAAATCCGAATGCAGCAGCTACAATACCCGCAGCAGCAACATCCACGTCTGCATCTTTGGAAACGATAATTCCGTCTTTACCACCCATTTCTGCAACGACTCGTTTGATCCATTTCTGTCCTTTTTCAGGCGTAGCAGCAAGTTGAGTAATGCGTAAACCAATCTCTTTGGAGCCGGTAAATGAAATAAATCGAGTTATTGGACTTTTAACCAAATAGTCACCGATTTCACCACCAGGAGCAGTAAAAAAATTTAAAACTCCATCCGGAAGACCCGCTTCCTGCATAATTTCAGCAAATAGCCAGCCCATCATGGGTGAATCACTTGATGGCTTAAGAACGATGGTATTACCGGCAACGATAGCAGCACTTGCAGTGCCTACCAAGATAGCAAATGGAAAATTCCATGGTGGAACAATAACTCCTACACCGAGTGGGAGATATTCAAGATAACCACGCTCTCCAATATTTTTGTGAACTGGTTGAGGTCCCGCAAGACGGTACATCTCTCTTGCATAAAACTCAAGAAAATCAATGGCCTCAGCAGTGTCAGCATCTGCCTCAAGAAAGTTTTTGCCTACTTCAAGAACCATCCATGCATTAATTTCATATCTGCGGCGGCGTGTTATTGCCGCGGCCCTAACCAGAATATCAGCGCGCTGATATGGGTCGAAGGTTCTCCAGGTTTCAAAAGTTTTTGCTGCAGTATCCAGTGATCGCTGAGCGAGCCCCACAGTCCCCTTTCCAAATTTTCCGATTATTTCATTAGGATGCGCCGGATTTCTTGAAAGAATATAATCATTTGAGCGAATTCGCTCAGAGCCAATAAGTATCGGATATTCCTTCCCAAGTGAAGCCCTTGCCTGTTTCAAAGCATTTTCCATCGCCGCCATTTCCTTTGGAAGCGAGAAATCCTTGTATGTTTCATTACGAAAATTCGATAATCTCTTTACGGGCATATGTTTACTCCTTAGTGTCTCGACAACAAAATTTGATTCAGAAAAGCACCTAACATAAAAACAAGGCAATAGAATTCAGTGTTTTAGCGGCTTTTCAGGGTATTATTCAGTAAAAAGAGGGCGGTACCGTTCACGAATGCGATCAATAAAGCCCAGGAGTGCAGGAAAAACCTTCCGCTGCTGCCCGCTCAGAAGATTATATTCTGAGGCGCATGTGTTAGTCGTAAGCACTAATTCTTTATTGAGATCGCTACGAAATATGCGCAGAATATATTGATCTCCGTTCGGACATTGAGGCTGAACATCAGATTGTTCGATAGAAAATAAAGCATCCTGCTTAATAAATGAACGCAAAGTATCTTCATCCTTCGGCTCAAGAAATGCTATCCCACGTGGTGATTTCCATTTCCCGTCTTTGAATTTTTGCTCAGTATCGAAAATCATTTGTCCAGTTGTATCGATCCAAATATTATCATGATGTTTTGTTAGCGAGCCCAAAGAACCAAAAACAAAACGATATTTGAATGGAGGTTGAACCTGCTGTACGACCATCTTCTCATTAGCTTTTTCATTAGAGGAAGCAGTCGTTTTTCCACCGCTACAGGAACAAATGAATGAGCCTAAAATGGTTATCGTTAAAATTGATAATTGTGGAAATTTCATATGTTAATTATGGGCGATTAGCAATCGAAACAGAGAATTTAACGAAGCCATCGAATCACTATATGTATTGAGAATGAAATGAGACTTGAATATTGAGAATCGTTCTGAAATGTATGGATCCCCCAAACAAATTACTCCAATCGGAGTAATTTGTCTTTCTTTAAGAATCTTCGTTAGTTCAGCAACAGTTGAATGAACAGAATTCAAAACTGATTCTTCAGTCAAAGCACCACGGGGTCTGAAAAAAGTAAGAATAAGTGGCTTGTCTCCGCAATCAAGACTTGAATCAGAAAGTTTCTCTTTGATGACAAATAAGCGAGTAGTAGAAAATTCTTTCGAAAAAAAATCAACAAGAGCATCTCGTTGAATTCTTTCACGTTCACTTCCTGAAGCTATGATTATTACGGAAGATGGTCGAAGGGGTTTCGGAATTTCTCCTACAATAGAAAAAGCATTTGTTGCAGCCATTTGTGCCATTTTCTCATGTTCAAGCCACTTAACTGTGATCTTTGGAGAATCAGATTTCACATATTTTTTTGTAAGTTTCTCAACCCTTTGGTAACTTTCTTCCAAATTGACAATATCAATTTCCCCTTCTCTAATAGCTTCACTTAAACCATTAAATGCAGCAAACGGGTCAGTGGGCATTAATAATATGTCTGCGCCGGCTTGAATTGCTCGTATTGCAATTTCTGCAGGATCATTAACGACCTGTTGAAGCCCATACATTTCGAGCGAGTCGGTTATTATTACTCCTTCATATAAAATTATCTCTCGGAGTAGTTTTTTTGTCAGGTATGAAGAAATTGTTGCCGGAAGGAATTGCTCCCTTTTGTTTGCTCCAAGACTTTCGGCAAGCATTGGTGCTGCAATATGTCCCGTCATTATGGAGGGAATTCCAGCTTTTGAAAGTCTTTTGAACGGAACAAGTTCAATGGACTCAAACTCGACTACAGATCTATCAATTGAAGGAAGTGCCAAGTGGGAATCTACACTAGTATCCCCATGTCCCGGAAAATGCTTTGCAGTTGCAATGATTCCAACACTTTCTAATCCCTCAAAAAAACTTTCCGCACATTCAGCAACTGCCTCCGGATCACCAGAAAATGAACGTATATTGATGATGGGATTTTCCGGATTTGAATTAATATCTGCAACAGGTGCAAAATTCCAATGTAAGCCAAGTGCTGACATCTCTATCCCAATTGCGGTAGCTACTTGTCTAATTCCATGTTGGTCCCCCATTTTTTCAAGAGCCATAAGATGCGGGAATTCAGTACCACCTTTATTAAGGCGCATAGGTAGTCCCCATTCACAATCACAGGACATAAGGAGTCGGGGTAAGCCAGCTTTGTGGGCAATTGTTTGTAATTTTTCTAAAATAATTGGTAGGCTTTCGACAGAACCGCCAAAAATACAAAAACCACAGACACATACTTTTTCAATTAAATCGGCGATAAACGCCCTATATGCAGGGTCAGCCTCGTATCTACCGATTTCCAGGCGAGGCATAATGTGAGCGCCAAGAACCCTGTCAATATTTGTGTTGCTATTGGTCAAGGCAAGAATAACAAAAGAACAGTTGAATGAATCTCTCTTTTCTAATTCTTCGTTTAGTATATCAGTGAACGATATAAAAAATATAAACAATCATAGCAACCCGATACGTCAACTTCTTGATGAACACGAAGCATTTCGTATTTCCTGTAATGATCTTCTCGGATTTCTTGAACGACTGGAAAAAGATGGATACCGCGCTACCATAAGAACGAGTGATTATGCATTGATGCTCAAAACACGTGAGAATATCAAGGAGCATCTTAATGTACATCTGATCAAGGAAGAAGAAATATTCTTCCCTCGATTAGAAAAAATTGTCCCTCAGGGAAGGATTAAATTTTTATATTTGAATTACGATCACGAGTATCTTCGTAATTATTTTGAAGATTTTTGCTTAATTGTAAGCGATTATGAAAATGATCGAGTCCCTATCCATGTTTCCATTCGTAAGCTTATCGAAACAGGAAAATTGATTATTCATAATTTACTTCAGCACATCCTTGCCGAGGATACGGTATATTTTGAACTTGCCGAATCCGGTTTCGATAGTGATGAATTAGAAGATATGGGAAGAGAAATGAAATTAATCGAAACCAGGCTGAAAGAAGAATCACATAAATAATATATCGAATGAACCTTACTCCCTCACAGCTTTCTGCTCTCGATCTGACCTCACATAAGGCAATAATTGCAAACGCCGGTTCAGGAAAGACCGCTGTTCTTGTTGAGAGATACCTTAAAATTCTTTTAGAAAATCCGGAGCTACACCCTAAAAATATTGTCGCAATTACCTTTACAGATTCTTCTGCTCGTGATCTGAGGAAAAAAATATCCGACGCAATTAATGAACGTTTGAAATCTATTGAAGAAGGAACACAGCGAGACAGGCTTCTAACAATACGAAGACAGTTAAGCAGTGGTTATATATCAACAATCCATTCCTTTTGTATTCAATTATTGCGGACATATCCAGTTGAAGCTAACATCGATGCTTCATTTGCCATTTTATCGAGCCCGGAAGATCAAATTCTCAAAGAGGAATGTGTCAGGGCAACTTTTTACGATATTTTGTCTGAGGCTTATGCA
>Ga0206887_10012_pt3 | contig 29908 bp, 17 predicted proteins | sample Alteio_BWOrgHeat_89_FD_153248 | JGI IMG/M metagenome (GOLD analysis project Ga0206887, IMG submission 153248) | Enriched cells from forest soil in Barre Woods Harvard Forest LTER site, Petersham, Massachusetts, United States - Alteio_BWOrgHeat_Nextera3 ...
ACGTGGTATTGATGGACATCCACATGACGGGTATGAATGGGATTGAGTGTGTCAAGCGGCTCAAGACGAAGATGCCACAGATGCAGATCATGATGTTGACGGTCTATGAAGATACCGACCAGATTTTCCAGGCGCTATCGGCGGGGGCCAGCGGATACATGTTGAAACGGCTGACGCCCCGCAAGCTGCTGGAGGCGATTACTGAGGTGCATGAAGGGGGCTCGCCAATGTCCAGCCCCATCGCGCGCAAGGTGGTGGCTTCATTTCAAAGGACTCGGTCCAAGGAAGGCGAACAGACCCATTTTACCTCACGTGAACAAAGCGTCCTGGATTGCTTTGCCAAAGGCCTTACCTACAAACAAACCGCCGATCATCTGAATATAAGCATTGATACAATAAGGACTTACGTCAGACGTATTTACGAAAAACTGCATGTGCAATCCGCCACAGAAGCGGTAGCCAAATACATGCGGCATCGGGAAAACTGACTGTTTGTGGTTTTTTTGACTTTTTGACCCCTCATGGCGTTTCGAGAACGCCAAAGCGCTAAAATCTCCGATTTTAAGCGTTTTTTAGATTCAGCTATATGTCACTTCATGTGACTATCCAAAATTCCCAAAATTGCTACATTGCTGACAAATAACACCTCAAATCACAGATGGTTTTTGGCGTTAGAACAGCTAAACCTATGAAAACCAATATCTTAGAAAACTCAAAATGGATAGCAGCAGCGTTGACCATGGGCGTTGGATTGGCCATTGGCAACTCGGCCTCAGCCCAGGATTACGTCACTGGAACGCCTTATTTGTCGAACGTACTCCTAAACAATACCGCTCCGGACGCTCTTTACGCTGCCTGGGCGAGTTCTCCGCCCACCGTGATTTCTTCAACTCCCACCGGCGTGGAAGTTCTCTCGATTGGCTACGGCAGTTCATATTATTCAATTCCCGGGGCCAACCAAGTGACTCTCAATACGGCTGACGCTGAGGCTACGCTAACGCTGACAGTCAACAACGTTGCAAACGCGCAAAACAACGTATGGATCGGTATACCCTTCATCCTGAATGATAACGTTGGTTCCTACACGTTGGGCGGCTATCAAGGCATGTTCGGGGGGACGGCTACATGGTCTGGCAATACGGTGACGGAAACAGTATCTCTGCCGGCCGCGCTGATAACCACCATTCAGGGCGGGGGAGATGTCATAAACGGCTTCAACCTTCAATTGGATCCGGCCGTTTATCCGGGCGGAGTTTACGATGTCACGTTCAACAGCCTGTCACTGGCACCTGTTGCTGTTCCCGAGCCGGCCACACTGGGTCTGCTTGGAGCAGGGTTTGCCGGCCTTCTGGCATTTCGTCGTCGAAAATAAAATAAATATGCGATGACCGTCATTAAGGCCGCCCCTTGCGGGCGGCCTTTGTCTGACGGGACTATCACTTCATGCGGCTGCCGCTGAACGACAGGATCGTTTAGATTGCTCCTGAGAACACACAAAAAGAAGTTATGAAAATATTAAATCGAATCCTTTTAAGTTTTGGTATTGGCCTATTGGGAATCTTATCTGTTTCCAGTGTTCATTCCCAAACAACGACGGTCCTTGATAATTTTTCTGAATCCACGCTTGGGATGCCGCCGGGAACAACGACCAATGGCTTTTCTCCGGCCAATTGCACATTTGACGGCGCGAGGGGATATTGCAACACCAATATTGCTCTCTTTACGGCCTATGGCGGGCGCTCCGCGTCCGGGCAGCTCTTGATTTCCCAATATACCGCCACCATCCCGAATGACCCATTTGTCACCGTGGGCACCAATGCCATGGCGATCACTTTCCTTGCCAGTGGTTTTGGAAATGATTTTCAAATCGTCCTTTCGGATACCAATTCATATTTGGTAGAGAAGGCAGCCGCATCAGGCCAGATAGCCCGTTACATTCTCCGTTATGATGTAATTTTTGCAAACCCATCCCAATACACATATTTCAACCAGCATGTTTATATCGGGGCTTCCCAGGAATATCTCTCAATCGGTGGTGCCGTCCCGGTCACGGCAAATGCTTCCTTCGGCGTCTATTCGTGCGCCCTGGAATTGCCGGCTTTGGGACTGCCCTTGCCAAATTCCGGCACCAATGTTCAATTGATCATTGCTGATGATTTTGGAACCACGCAAAGCCCATTCACTAATTGCACGATTTACCTTGGCAATGTCCGCCTGGTGGATACCTATGCGTCAACCTCGACAGTGCCCGTCATTTATCCTTTAGCTAATTTCCGAAACGGCATCAGCGCCGCAACCAACCTGTACCCTACGGTGAATACGTTCTATGGAAATCCGGTAACATCCCGTGCGCATCTCTCTCTGTACGTTACTAATGGCCTGTACAATTCAGCTACGGATGGCATTGCGAATGTTTGCACGACCAATTACCTCATGGCTTTTCCTCATTACTTTTCCTCTCCAAACGTCACGGACTTTGCGGTGACGGAGAACGATGGCGCAGCGTTGGCAGTCAGTAATTCCTTTACCGGGGCGGCAACGGACGGTTATGAGGCGGATTTCGCAGTTTCCTTTGCCGGTACTAAACTCGCGCAAATACTCAGTCAAAACCTGCCGCTCCCGGAGTTGGCCCATTATACGCTTCGCTGGGACACAACCATGCCGGAAGTGTGGAGCTTTGAAGACGGTGTTTATGCAAACATGACTTACTCGACCGGTTTGGCTGCGCTTCCCATGGCGCAGGGCCGGCGTGCGAATTTCGGGCAATCAGGTCTGCAGCGTGATACGTACTCGGTAACGCTGGATCAAATTGCCGCATGGGGCGGGGCTCCCGCTGCTGCCAATCCGGCCATGATTTTCTTCTTCGATGCTGAAGATTTGGGTGGCCCTTACATTTATTATTTCAGCAACTTTGAGTTAATTGACACGGCTCCTGCCGCGCCTGCGGCGCCGCTCATAACGTCATCCCAATACAATCCGATTACCAGGCAACTCATGCTGACATGGACATCTGCGACCGGCAGCAATTATAGTGTGTTATATTCCGCGAGCTTGCAGACCGCTTTCTCCACGTTGGTTGCCAACATCCCATCCGGAGGCAATACGACATCAACAACCGTTACGCTGCCCGCCGGCAATACGGGTTTTGTCCGCATACTTGCACAGTAGAAGGGTAAATGTGATGGTAGCAGAGAAAGTCGCAGACGAGGCCAATGGCCTGAGGTTTGTGCTTTTAAACGGTAAGTTTAGCATGAAGGTTCGGACGTTCTTGTCACTGGTTGTTCTGGCGCTGGCGTGCCTTGGCGCGTCCACGACGGCAAACCTCAACGCGAAACCCATCATGACCCACTACATGCCATGGTTTGAATCTCAAGCCATTTATGGTTCCTGGGGTTGGCATTGGACGATGAATCATTTCAACCCGAATGCCTACAATACAAACGGATACCGGGAAGTTGCTTCATGGTACTATCCCCAGGTCAGTCCTTATGATTCTGCCGATCCAAATGTGCTCGAATGCCACGTGCTGCTAATGAAACTGGCCGGGATCGATGGCGTGATCGCTGATTGGTATGGCATGGACAACTACAATGATTACGGCCTAATTAACCAGCGGACCATTGATCTGTTTAACGAACTGCAAAAGGCCGGCATGCAATTCTGCCTTTGCTATGAGGACGCCACTATTCAGCAAGAAGTAAATGGCGGTTTCATCACCGGTCCCAATGCCGTTTCGCATGCGCAGCAGACCATGCTCTACGTGCAAACGAATTATTTTACCGCTTCAGGCTATCTTCGCCTGAACAATCTGCCGGTCCTGTTAAACTTTGGCCCGCAATATTTCACTTCCAGTTCCCAATGGGTTTCTATTTTTTCTGTCCTCAATGCGACAAATCAGCCGGCATTCTTTACGGAAGACAACCGTTTGGTCCCGGTTGGCCAGGGTGCTTTTGAGTGGCCTCCCATGGGGATGAGCCAGACCAATCATGGTATTGTCACCGATGCGATGATGCAGAATTATTTGACGATATTTGAGCAGAAAGGCTCTGTCTGGCCGGCATACGTCAGCACGGCGTTTCCGCGTTTTCATGATATTTATGCCCAGGCCGGCGTAGGCTCATCCTATGGCTACCTTGATGATCAGCACGGCAATACTTTGCGTGAAACCCTTGCTCGCGCGATGACCAATGCCTCCGCTGTCGTTCAAATCGCCACCTGGAATGATTTTGGCGAAGGAACCATTATTGAGCCGACGGTTAATGCGGTCGCTGGATGTGCTCTCATTGATACCAATGTGCCAACGACAGCGTATGGTTACACCGACCTTGGGATCATTCAGGATTTGCGCCGCCAATACCTGAATGCCGGATTCCCTTATCATACGAATGATCTCGCGTTGCCTTTGCAGTTATTCAGCCTGCGGGAACTATTTGGCAATGCCAACCCCATTGCCACGGCCGAACTCAACCGGGTCTTTAGCAATATCGTTTCCGGCAATTTGTCCGTCGCGAGGCTTCAACTCAACGGTGTGCAGGCCGGCGCCCCGGTCATTTACAATTTGTCTCTTACCAACAACCAGCTTCAATTTTTCGTGGGTGGCTATTTGTCCCAAAGCGGCATTCAGGTGCAAACATCTTCCAATCTCGTAAATTGGAAAAGCATCAGCAGCCTGACAGTGACGACAAATCAGGTCATCTTCAACGCACCGGTGCTGCCTGGATTGACGCCATCCTTTTTTAGAATCCAAAACAATTGACGAATTAAGGGTCCAGCCAGGCCGCAGATTTTGGCAGGTTAATTGGCTTCCCGAGTTCAATGGATTTTCGCGCGGCATCGAGAATTTCAGTCGTTATCAAGTTCGCTTGCAATGACGAGGGACCGGCAGGCTTGATTTCTCCACGCACCACCGCCGCGAAATAGGATATGTCGTCGGTCGCCAGTCCTGGTTCCGGTTGGGTCTGCAATTCAAGTTCGCTTTCTTCAGTGCCGGCCAGGCGCAAGCGAAGCAAGTCCATCCGGGGGGCAAAGACATATCCCGTATTGCCGTAAATCTGGAGGCTTCTTTCAGGAAACGGCAGATTCCAGGAAGCCTGGACGATCCCCTGCAATTGAGGATAGGTAATGATGATGGTCGCTTCATCTTCTACTTTGGGATAAACCTCTGGCTTAAACTTATTGGATTCTGCGAAAACCGAATCCGGGCGCCGGCCATCCACAAACCACGTAATCAGGTCCGCACCGTAGCAGCCAAAATCTGTGAGCGCCCCGCCTCCATTCAAGACAGGATTGGTTAACCACTCCAAAAATGTGTCCGAGCAACCAGCATCTTTTGGTCCTTGATCTCCGGCGATGAATATAAATTTTCGCAAATCACCGACCGCGCGCTGTTTATGTACTATGGTATAGGCGTTTCCAATACTTGAGTACCATGACGTCTCATAGTCAACGACCACTTGAATGTGATTGCTTTTGGCAGCAGCGGCCATGGCCAGGGCGTCCTCCATATTTATGGCCAGGGGCTTTTCCAGCATGACATCAATTTTGTGTGCGGCGCAGGACTCGACTGCGCTGCGATGGTCGAAGGTTGTTGTGAAAACGGCCGTTGCCTGCACGTCGGTTTTTGCCAGCAAACTGTCAAGGTTCGCGTAAAAGAAATTGGTATTGAGATTCAGAAGCTGTGCGTACGATCTTACCAGCGCCGTATTCGGTTCCACTATCCCAACCAGCTGAACATCCGCGTGAGTGCGGGCACGGGAAATAAAGTCACCGACGGCATCATGACTAAGACCGATAATTGCAAGGCGAACAGGAGACCTGGGTTCTGCTGCCCAGACTGCCATAACGGCGTGCCAGAACAAAATAATCGCGATAAATTTTTTCATGTTTTTTACCATGTCATTTCATTCTTTATATTCACAAATGCGGTGTTAACTGCTCCAAATGGTATTCCTGCTAAATCTCCGTAAAAGTAATTGTGATTGTGTGATAAAGAGCAGGGTCATTTACGGTTTTCTGAATTTTGCGCTTTTCTTCGTTTTGCTTCAAATTGTTATTTTAACTTTCCCGACACCGGGCCGAGGACATCCCGGAATGATTTCTTTAAATTTGAGGGCAAAAGAAGACAGTTTCAGGTCCATCATGCGGAAACGAAATGGGCGCTACAGATGGTTGTACGATTGCGGTAGTGACTAACTATGAGTTTTGGCGGAAGTGTGGTGTAATGGTCTAAAAAGACTTGGGAGGGCCCGCCTTCGTTGGAACTACGGCGCGGCATACCCGCCTTCTCCAGCGATAGCGACAATCGGTCCGGCGAGTAACCAAGAAAGATTAAGTTTTATGACGAGGAGACCTTACCAACAAACTGTACTTGATGAATTTATTGACGGGAACAACCGCTTTTGGGCGATGCTGTGGGAACGGCAGGCGGGGAAATCCAGCACGATGGCGGAGTTTGCGCTTTACGAAATGCTCGAACGCCGGGACCGCACAGTGATTTATGGCAGCGCGTCGTTGTTGCTGGCCCAGGAGATTACGCTGAAGACGGCGATTCGGGCGAACCAGACCATCGCGCAACAGGTCGAGAGCGATGCCGCTGTGCTGAAACAGTTTGCCGACACGGCGCAGTCCATGATTGACGCTGAAGGGCCGCGTCCCGCTCTCCTGCAGCCGCCCGCCAAGTTGGTTGTGCCTGCTGCTGCACCGTGCCAGGGCCGAAAGAAAAAATCGCATCTGGAAATGAATGGGCGATGGGACCTTTCGTGGCCGGATGCGGATGACGTTTCGGACGAGCCTGATCTCGAGCAATCTGAGGAGAGGGCCGAACCGCAGGTTCAGTTCAAAACCTATGACGCTTCCACCGGCAAAGAAATCATCGGCGGATACGGCGCGAGCGCCAAAAACATTTCCGCCGCCAGCTTTGCCGAGCTGTTTTCCCAGCAACGCCTCGAATTTCGTGTCTATCACAGCACGACGTCCTATTCCCGCACCAAGGTCATCGCGCCGAACATTGCCACGGCGCGGTCATGGTCGGGCACGGTGCTGCTGGATGAAGTGGCCTTTATCCGCAACCTGCGCGAGCTGATGACGGCGCTGTTGCCGGTCATTTCCACGGACAAACAGTTCAAACTCATCCTCTCCACCACCCCGCCGGAGTTTGATGATACGCATTATTCCTTCGAACTGCTCGCGCCACCGCCTGAAATCAAATTCGAGCCTCACCCCGAAGGCAACTGGTACATGTCTGAATCCGGCGTAAGGGTGCATCGCGCCGACGCCTTTGACACGGCCCTGGCCGGAAAGAAAATCTTTGATCTGAAAACCGGCGTGGAAATTACACCCCAGGAAGCCTTCAGCCGTGCGCCCAACAAAGACGGCCATCGCATTGCTCATTGGCTCACCTGGATGCTCGGCGGCTCCGCCGCGTGTGACCTTCTGCGTTTGAGGACAGCACAGGAAAGAGGAGCAGGGCAATCTCAGAATTTCCAGATTAATTCAGATGCGGATATGGTGACGGGGTTGAATTGGCTGGCGTCCGCCTTCGTCCCGCAGGGCGAGGCTACGGCGCGACAAGTCCCACGCGTGGGACTTGGGTTCGATGTGGCAACGACGACGAAGGGCAAATCCAATCCCTCCGTCCTATCGGTCATGGAAGAGCACGGGCCGGAGTGGATCGTTCGGGCACGGTTCATCTGGAAAACCCGCGACCCGGAAGTCGCGAATCAACGCCTGAGTTCCATCCTCGATACCATCGAGCGATGCGGCATCCGTCCCCGTGGATTGGCGCAGGACGCCACGAACGAGCGTTATTACGCCGAACAAAACCGCACGCTGTTCCGTCGTCGGCTGCCGGTCATCCTCGTCGTGGCGTCGCAGGCGGTGGATAAACCCGGTTTGGACAAGCCCACGAACTGGAAGGAGTACCTGGGTAATCAACTGGTGGCCAAGCTGGATGACAATAACCTGACGTTGCCGCCGGACGAATATACCCGCACGGATTACCGGCTGGTGATGAAAGACCGCGGCAAGTTCGTGTGCGAACCTAACGACCAGGGCATGCACGGGGATTGTTTTGACGCCGACAAATTGGCAGGGCATGCGCTTACTACCCGTTCCAGCCGTCTGTCGGTTGAAGCGCTTGAATGCATGCGCCAAATGGTTCGCGAGACGCACACGGCCAGGGTGGTTGGATGAGGCGGGTAGCACCCGCGGGCCTATCGGGGACGCGTCCCATGCCTCCCGGGCGCATTTTCAGCAACAACGCCAGGTGTTTCACCAAATAAAGATTCCGTGCAAACTGATGTCAATCGCCCCCTCACCCCAACCCTCTCCCGCCGGGAGAGGGAGCAGCCGCTAATAAACCAGTGGGATCAAGCGCTTCGTGCGTTTCATATAATTCACATACGGTTCGCCCAGGGCTTCGCACAACGCAGAGTTTTGCAGTAACCGTCAGTCCGCTGGCACAACCGCAATTTTCGACGATGTCGTTGAATGGCGACCAACTGTTGCTGCAAGTTAATGGTTCGAGCGGACCAGACTATGAAATTCAGGCTTCGACCAACTTATTGAATTGGAATGCGGTCTTTGTGACTAACGCCCCGGCCATGCCGTTTGTATGGACCAACAACCTTTCAAATGGGCCGCTGAATGACTTCTTCCGTATTGTCGTTGGCCCCCCTCTTTAACAAGCAAAGCTTAATGTTTTTTCCTGCCAGGAAAGGCGGCAGTAAGACTGGGAGATGATTCACGGGCCTTGTGTTTGGCGTGTTTATCATCTTTTGGAGAACCTTTGAGCCATATTTAAAGTTCTGCCGATCCAGTCCAATCTATATTCGGCAGGGCCATGTGATCAAGCTGTGAAGCCGTGTCGAATCCTGCCAGCCAGACCTCTGATTTGATTGCACCTTCTTCAGAACAAAAAACTGGTCTTTCGGGAGGCATTCTACCCGCGCCGTTTGGCCGACGGGGTAACAGTTTCAAAAACCCTAAAAATCGATAAATCCTCAGGGACTCCGGTCAAGGCGAAAGGACGAAGAGAAGTTCAGTCCCAAATCACTTCAGTATCAAGGCAGGGAGGTATTGCGCGATGTTCCGGTCAAAGTCTGATGTATCTTGCGCAAGATAAACATTCTGGTTGCCATAGGCCCCTGTCCAGGCAGTAAGAGCATAAAATTTAATAGAGCCGGTATAGGCGGTTCGCCACGCCACGGAGCCATCCGCAAAGACTTCGTTTGCGCCGGCCGGCCTGTTGCCCTTCACGTGCGGCGGACAATTGCCATAGACCGCCAGGCCGCGTTGATCGACCGGCGAAAGTGAACTCACGTAAGGCCCCAACCACTGTGGAGTAGAAAGCGATCCAATGGCAAACAACGAATCCGCAGCAATCACCCAGTATGATTTTGATCTAGCCAATTTGACTGGGCTGTGTGAATAGAATTGTTGTCCAATACTCAGGGCATCCCAATTAGTCTGTCCGCCAAAATAACTATAGCCAATGGTCCATTGCGGTTGTCCGCTCCCGTTGTTTTCAAGCCTGGGCAATCCTCCATAAAGGTTATTGTAACGATTAGGACAATTCCATACTGCATGGTTGCCCTGATTCGTTTGTACATACAAACTCAAGTCTTGTGAGGCATTAGCTCCCGGAACGGTAAGCGTATTGTTGACAGTGAGACCCGGGGTATTCCAACCCTGAACTTGAAGAACACGATCGTTGTTATCGCCGGCATAAACAATCTGGCCCAAACCGATTTGGCGAAGATTGTTAGAACAATAGATTCGTTGTGCCCTCTCTTTGGCCTGCCCCAAAACAGGCAGCAGTATCGCAGCAAGAATGGCAATGATGGCGATAACTATGAGCAGTTCTATGAGGGTAAAACCACCCTCCATATTTCGATTTTTAATCTTAAGCATACTTTTTCTTCAATTTTCAACCCCGATTTTCAAGCTGCTACCAATCCTTTTCTATTGTTTTAAGTCAAGCAGCGGAGCGTTGTGAACAACGCTCCGCTGCCTGCCCAACCCGCCTCTTTTTATGGATATATCATTCGATAAAATACCGTACCGTTTGTCGGGTTGATGGTGTTGGTATAACTGTTATTGGCTGATGATCCCGGAATCGTGACCCAGTTCGTGCTCAATCCCTTACTGAGCGAATTCGTTTGGGTCTGCAGGCTCCAGCCGGTGTGATCGGCCGGCCAGGACAGGATCAATTGATTGCCCTGAACCACAACGGTGATATTTGTTGGGTTGGTGGCTGTGGCTGGCACGACAGTAATGGAACCGTTTAGCGCCAAATTATTGGTGAACGCCACACCCTGCGGCGCGATAATGGTTATCGAACTGCCGCCATTGGTTACAGGCTCGCTGAACAGGTAGAAGGTATCGCCCACAGCCAGTGCCGGGCCGAGATTGGATACAATCAATGAGCTGCCCGAATTCGCCACAACATTGGTAGGCGAGATGTAGAGTACCGTGTTAGACTGGGCCAACGATTTATTAAGGGAAACATAGGTGGCTCCTGACAATGTTAGGAAGTTGGACACCGTGAAGCTGCCGACCGAGCCATATGCGCCCGGCACGAATTTGCCACCAGCGTTTACGGTAAGGTTGGAAGCCGAGCCGTTACCGCTCAACGTGCCGCCACTATTTACGACGGCAGGCCCGGTTGTCCACTGGCCGCTCAATACAAGCATGCCGCCATTGGCGTCGAGGGTGCCGTCCGTGATATTGGTACCACTTATGGTCCAAGTCCCGCTGTCTGTTTTCGTTATGGTTCCCAGTGCGATGGCATTACCATTAAAGCCATTATCGTTAGCAGTGCCGGAGAACAAGCCGTTTCCCGAACCGCCGAGTTGCAAAGTACGGCTATTGTTGAACGTTCCGCCATCGGCCACGTTGCCCGCCAAAGTGAGGAACCCGGAGTTAACGATGACATAGGCTGCGCCGCCGCCGAACGGCATATAGATATTGCCCGTAATCGTGTTGCTGCCGGCCACGTTGAACAGGCATCCATTGAGGTTGCTTAGCTGGAAGTCAACCCCGGCGGGAGTGGTGATGTTGCCCGCGCTGCCGTCGAGGTAGAGCTGGGAATTGCCGGCGGTACCGTTGCTGACAAAAACCTGCTTTGGCCCAACGCCCAGAGAATTGCCATTTTTCAAGTACAACGCGCCGCCGTTGACGTTCACATTGCCGGTGAAGGTATTGGCGTTGGAAAGCACCAGCGTCAGGTTGTTATTATTCAAATTCACTACACCGGAGCCGGAGATCGAGTTGGTGAATGCATTGGTTCCCACCAGGTTGAACTGCAAGATGCTATTGTCCGCAACCGGGCCGGTGCCCACCCCGACGTCCAGGCCGTTGGTGAGGCCGGAGCCGAGTTGCAACGTACCCTGGCTGATGGTCGTGCCGCCAGAATAGGTATTAACGCCGGCCAGGGTCTGCTGGCCCGCGCCATTCATGACCAGCGCCAAGCTGCCGGAAGAGTTTTTGACGCTTCCGCTAAAGGTGCCGAAACCGCCACTGGCACCGACCGTGAGAGTCACCGGGGTGGCCGAGAGGTTATCAATCGTGGCCGATGTGGGCGTGGCGTTTATACTGTCGAGCGTAGGGCTGAACCCGTGCAGGTCCAACGTGGTGTTGGTGCCCATATTGACCGGACCATCGCCAGTACCGCCGGGAATCCCGCTTGCATTGCCAAACTGGATTGTTCCTCCACCGCCCATGCTGGTGGTGCCGTTGTAGGAATTAGCGCCGCTCAATATCGTCACGCCTGCGCCGGCCTTGGCCAAGCCTCCTGTGCCACTGATGTTACCCGACAACGTGACATTGTTGCCGTTGTCGTTTAACCCAACGTTATTGGTATCGATGATATTGTTCGCAACCGTCAAGGGCGCCAGCGCATTGACCGTGAGGCTACCGCCGATGCTTACGTCACCTGTACTCAAGGCGTTATTGTTACCAAGGTTCAACGTGTCGTTGCCGAGAATGGTTGTACCGATGGTGCCCGCCGCCGGCCCATAGCTATTGTTGCCGAGCAAGCCCAGCGTGCCTCCGCCGCTTATGGTCACCGTGCGGCTGGTGCTGGTGCTGCTAATGGCATTCGAAATGGTCAATGTGGCTCCGGTAAAGGCGGAGATAGCGAGGTTGTCATGCAATATGATGGCAGGCGCAATGGAGTTGGAGGTGCCCGCCGTCACGATGATAGCGGCGCCGCCATTGGTATTATCAAACGTGAGAACATTGCCCGCATTGGCAACGGCGAAAGAATTTGCGTTGCTGAAGGTAATCGCCGCGTTGGTCACCAGCGTATCCAAGGCAACCGAGGTGTAGGCCGAACCGACTCCCAATAGAGCTGAGTCACCGGCCAGGTGAGGAATGAGAGGACTGGTGCTCCAATTCGCGGCGACGGACCAATTGCCGTTGCCGTTGTTTATCCATGTGGCCGCAGTGCCGGAAGTAGATGCCGCCACGACGAGGGAGACAATGCCGCCTGAAGTGGTAATGTTTTGCGTCGTCCCAGCGGCCACACCGGCACCGGTGAACGTGGCAGTATGCGCAAATGAGCCGGTGCTTCCGGAATTATTGTAGGTCATCAAGGTATAGGTCCCGATACCCAGGGGCGTTCCGCCGGGGACAAAGACGGTAATCGCGTTATTATTGAGCGCTACGCTGCCGGAAACCGACAGAGGCGACCCCTGCGTGAATGTCACGAAGGACCCCGACTGCCAGGTCACGGGTCCGGCAACGATGCCGGCGCCGCCAAACGTCGCGGCTGAATTGACGGTGACCGTACCTGAGCCGGTGGCCGAACCGGAGGTATTTGTCACAAGCAAAGTGCCGGTAGAAACAGTGGTGCCCCCGCTATAAGTACTTGCACCGCCCAGCGTCAGAGTACCACTGCCATTTTTGAGCAGTGACAGGGAGCCGGAGGTGTTCTGAATCGTACCGCTGAAAGAGCCGTTCGCATTTACGTCGCCCACAGTGAGCGTGGCCGAACCACCGGTGGTATCCACGATGCCCGAGCCCATGAGGGTACTGACCGTAATTGAATTACCATTCAAATCCATAGTGCCGTTATTGGTGAGACTTTCGCCAACGGCTGTACCTGTTGATGGAAATCCGCCGGAGTTTCCGGGAGACAATTGCAGCACGCCGCCGCTTATGATGGTGCCATTGCTATAGGTGTTAAAGCCACCCAGCACCAATGTACCTGCACCGGCTTTCGTGAGGCTGGAGCCGGCGCCGGCAATTCCTCCATCCACCGCTAAAGTGCTCGCATTGACAGTCACAATGCGGCTGGCATTCATGGTTATCACACCAAAACCCAAATTCAAACTCTGCGATCCAGCAAAAGCAAAGTTCCCGTTCCAACTCTCCGAATTGGCCGAGGACATGGTCAAGCCGGGCACGGAGCTGTCGAGGGTACCGCCGGTTAAAATAAACGTAGAGCTGCCGGCAAGCGCATTTGCCCCGCCCAACACCAGCGTTCCACCAGCCAGAGTCACAGGCGCGGTGTTTCCCGCTGGAGTATTCAGGGGAGTTGTTCCGTTCAAAATCACCCTCCCCGGACCGGCAACAACCAGCGACATCGAAGCGCCCGAATTATTGGCCTGGATGGAGGTGTTAAATATCCAATCTCCCGTTCCATTGCATTGAAAAGGGTGCGATCCGCCACCACCCATTACCCAGGTAATTTCAGAGTTGAAGGTGACGGCATTGGCAGAATTGTTGGTTACGTCACAAACCACGCCATTGCCGCCGCCATTGATGGCGCCAAGCGCAAGAGGAAAGTTGCCGGAAATGCCATTGCCAAAAGTCAGCGCGCCTGCGCCACTGGCGACATTGATGGCATTCGTTGGGCCGAGCCGAATCCTGCCTGTGAATGTGTTTGATTGAACGATAGTCACGGGGCTGGTTTGCAGTGCCGTGAGTCCGATCTTAATACCATCATTCGCGTCCCAGCTTCCGGTGTTTTGCGTCATGTTGGTTAAGAGCAAAGCGCCTGCCGGCGAGCCATTAAAAACAATAATGCACCCATTGTTTGGGTTGGCGCCGTTGGCGGAGACCGCGGTGGGAAGGCCAGGTATACAAGGATTCCAATTATTGGTGTTTTGAAGGACATTATCACCCCCCAATGACAGGGCGGCATTGGTGCCCGTCCAAAAAAAGTTTGTCTGGCCAAACATCTCGGAAGCGGGAAGCAAAAGAGCGCAAATCAACAACCAAGTGGGTGAGGTTTTCATATTCTTTTTCAGGAAGTTAGGGGTTTTCATGATATAAATTTCGAGGGGATGGTTTAATAAATGCAGAGAAAAAAAATGGTTCGCGTTGCACGCATCTCGTGAGATTATTTCCTGAAATTTTACCGTACAACCTCTTGAAAAAACATACGACATATGTCGTATTATGAAATTTAGAGAGCGGTTATCCCTCCGACAGTTCGATTGACGAACGGCGTGTTACGGCCCCATTTTGACGCGATAAAACCGCATAGCGTTGGCCGTCGAATTCGTATCCACTACGGTGACAGGCAGATAAACCGGGTTGGTCGTGAACAATGCCTGCCAATTGACAAGGTTGGTTGACGTGAGCAGCGTATAATTAACGTTGGGTACACCACTGACCGATATTTGGGACTGACCATCCGTCAATAAGAAGGAATTGATTATCGGAGGCAATGAGGATGGAAGCGTATACGAGAGCGCGGGACGCCAACTACTGGTTGCGAATTCCCGGGAACAGAACTGCAGCAGGTCAAAATTGGCCACTATCCCAGTCACCATAAGGGATAAATATCCGTCATTGGTCGCTTTATTCATCAAGATTGAATCGGGGATGTTCACTGTCACCGGCACCCCCACCGTAAAATTAGCGGTGAGATTGGTGATGACGGTTTCCGAACCGCCGGGTTGATTGTTCCACGTAATGTCTGTCTCAGTCCAATTGTCATTGGTCACGAGAACAAAAGAAGCCGTCGTGGTAAAATTTGTATATGCCTGGCCGGTCCAGTACGGCATCAAGGTCAACTGCGCGCTGCCGGGATTGGTCAACGCCTGCACATTGAATTTGAGATAAGCAACGCGGTTGAAGCCGGTGTTCACCCCGTTCGGGTCCTGCTTGACGTTCAAACTGGTCGCGGTTCCAAAATTATTGTTGGCGCTCCCCCCATCCTGCACATAAGCGTCGGCCACCGGGTTAATCGTGCTCGCTGACGGCATAGTGACGCTGGCGACGCTGCTATTGGCACCCTCACCGCTCACGTTCACCGCTGACACCACATAGTAATAGGTGTTGCTCACGGTCACACCGGTGTCCACGTAACCACACGCGGAGTTGTAAACGGTCGCCCCATTAACGAAGCTGGCGTAAAGATTGATGGAATTGGTAATGCCGGTGGCGATATTGGTAAATGGTCCATTCAACGACGGCCCGCGCTTCATATTATAATAAAGACAATTGGTTGCGTGCCATGCCAGGATGGCTTGTCCGTTACCCGGTGACCCGGCCAATCCAACTGGCGGCGCGGGCACGTCAGGCACATAATTGGCCGGGGGCACCATGATGTTGGGTGCGGGTACGGTGTTGGTTCGCACGGCATTGCCGAAGCAATTGATGGTGATGTCGCATGGCCCGTTGCCGGTCAACGTCAGGGTAAACACGCCGTTTATAAAGGTGGATGAATTGGTCGTTGCCGGGTGACTGCCGCGATCGGTCAAAGTATATGTTGGAATATTGGTGCATCCGGAAACTTGGAACGTGGTCGTGCGAATGGTATTGGTGGTGTCGTCGGGCGGATTGGAGATGAAATTCGTTTGGATGTAAGCGGCCACATTAATGTTGTTGGCGGCATACAAGGCATTCTTGTCCGTGAAATAATTGTTGAAGTAGATTTGCAGGCTTTGGCTGTCCTCGGTAATGATGGCGAACGTCTGCGGCGGATAGGTCAGGTTGAGGTTCGTGCAGGTGTTGTATTGCAAGGGAATAGACGCACTGGTGGTGATATTGCTGTTCACATAGGGATTGTAGGTAAACCAACGGTTTTCTCTCCGCGCGGCGAAAAAAGGGCCCTTGGTGGCGGTGTACTCCGCAGGGAAACCGTACGTGTTAAACTCGTTGGTTTTGGCGGCGATGGTCGGCCAGCGATTGGTAATCTGCGTTTGCAGCACGTTGGTCTGGAAGAAAGACATCTCATACGCCGCATTGGTATAGACTTCCGGCACGGAAAAATAACGTCCATTCTTTTTGAACCATGTCAGGTTATTGATTCCATCGCCGTCCATCATATAAAGGCCGTCATAAAGGTCGCCGGTGGTCTCATTAAAAATATGAAAATCCGTCGAGTTGGCCACATAGGCAATGGGCGTGTACGCCAGCACATTGGTCAGTGCGGGAATTTTGATGGTACCATCCAGCACCTTTCGAAAAATATCGCCGGTCATGTTCTTATAGCAGGGCGTCAGGTTTCCCTGATTAATTGTCGAATAACTTGGGACTTCGGGCCCGTCAATGACCGTTGCCCCCTGCAACAGAAGGTGATCCACGATCGGGATGCCCTGCGCGGGTTCGGGGCATGAAAACAAGGGCAAACTTCCCAGGTTTGACCAGTTGGTGCCCGAACCGAAGGGCATTTGCGCGCCAAACAATTGGGCTTTCCCCGACCAGGGCCAGGAAAATTCGTCATAACGTACCGCGTAATATCCGGCGTGACCGGACAAAAAAGCACCCAGCGAGCAGCTTTCATTGTCATAATAACCATTCGGCTCCGTAAATTTATTCCCAATCATGAAGTTGGTCCGGTACGCCACCGTGGCATTTCGGAAATCCGCGCTGGATTTGAGTTTAGCCACGGCATTAAACCCTTTGTTGCCGCCGTATGTTTCCATTTCACTTTCGTACAAGTAACAGCCGTATTGGTTGTCGAGTTGCAGCAGGTGGACGAACAACTCCACACGGTCGCTGAAGGAAGACGGCCCCCATTCGGAAGTGGTCGCCACAAATCCCCAATCCTGCTCGGCAAAGGCAAAGCCAATGAGGTTGGGATATTTCTGATACAATGCCTGGTAGTCGGCGATGTTCGTGTTGTTCATCGTGTTGGCGTACCCGGAGGCGCACTGAACCATGCACCACATGCCGTTTTGCTGGCAGACATTGCAGAAATAATCCGCCATCGCATAGCCGTTGGTCACAGTGCCGGATTGCGCGCCAAGGCAATACATCATCACTGTGTACGGCCGGACATCGGAGGGAACGGCGTTGATGTCTGCCTGCGGGTCGGCAGGGTCTGTTTGCTGAACTTGAAAAAGAAACATCGGCGTTTGCGGTGATAATGGCCGGCGAAGCGGAGCTTGGGCATGTGACTCGAAGACGGCCTGCGGCAAAAGACAAACGCTGAGGATAAAAAAGGCAATTTTTGAGTTCGCAACCATTTTTGACTCACTATGAGTTAACCGGGCAGGCAAAGTGGTTTTGCAAGACGAGAGAAATGACCCCCTGCAAACCCCACGGTGGCTGGGACCTGCCGGGAATAATATTTACCACGGCATTCCTAAACACGCGCTTCTGCACCGCCTTTGTAACCATCGGCCCTGCTTTATCCCAACAATGGTTAATGTCCCCGGCAATTGAAACGAAATCGGGCGCAAAGCCTGACACAAGCATCGCGATACCTGCGCCAAGGTATTCCGACATTTGCTTTAATGCCACAACGGCATGGTCATCATTTTGTTCAACCAACCGGAGAAGTTCATCAAAACTTTTCGCGCGGTTCCTCGGTGAACAAAGATCATTGTAGTAGCGGACGGCAGCCAGATTGGAGGCAAACGTTTCCCAACAACCACGGTGGCCACAGCTGCAGCGGGGCCCGTTTTCGTTGATCATGACATGCCCGAATCCACCTGTCAGAGCACCTCGTCCGCGGACGAGCTGGCCATTAATGATGAGGCCGACACCAATGGAGTCAGAAACCGCGACCACAACAATATTTCGCGTATTTTTTAAGCGCGGGTTGAACCACATTTCTGAAAGCGCATAGGCATTGGCTGTCGTTTCCATGCAAACATTCAGCCCGGTCGCGCTTTCGAGTTTATGCCTTAAATCTTCCGCATTCCAATGGAGGCCTGGACCGAGGGTAAATTGCCGGGAGACGGGGTTTATCAAACCGGGAAGGCTTAAACCGATTTCCCCGAATTGCATAAAGGGAAATTGCCCCATCCAGCCACGAATAATTTGGCTGATCTGATGCAAAAATTTGTCAAGTTCAACCGGGGTGGGGATGGTTTCCCGAACCACAAACCTTCCGTTTAAATCCGCCAGGCCAATATGCGTTGAGGGGTGTTGAAGATTAATCCCCAGAACGCCGAGGCGATTTTCATTAAGATGCAAAAACATTGGCCGGCGGCCGCGAATAGAATCACCCCGTTTTCCCTCCCGCAACCAATGGTTGGCAATGAGCTGTTCAGTAATTACTGATATGGTGCTTCGCTGCAATCCTGAGCGGCGCATCAAATCCGCGCGGGAGACTGGTTGGTATTCCCGGACTAAATTTAGCAGAAGCCGGCTGTTAATATGTCGCGCAATTTCATTTGAAGCTCCCCGGCCATTGTTGAAATCAATTTTCCCCGCGCCAGCCGCCCGGTGGCTCTGGAGCGGAATTCCCTCACACGCAGACTTTCCAGAAAAATCTTTATTTTCACCAGTTTTTCCGCTTTCAAATGCGACCCAATAATCGCCTGTTAAGGTTGGGGTGATATCGTTACTCACAACTATTGTTATGTTGGCAGATATTTCGAAAACAGATATACGATGATTGTCGTATCCAATGACGTCTGTGGCAGCGTCTCTGCTGGCTGAAATCGAATAATTCATCCCATAGCTTCTCCCGCAGTCCTGGCGCCACGCAGATTTCGGATCACATAAGAATTAATACGACATTTATCGTATAGAATTATATTCCGTGGTGAATAAAGCTATACGCATATTTAAAAGGCCACAACACTCGCAAATTATCCTGCCAATGCCTCAACTTTTGAAATCTTTTATGCTTCCGAATATTTTAGCACATCAACCGGTAAAAGATCACTTTAGTTATGACGATCCTGGCAAGCCCAAGCCTATGGAATGCACGGCGGCTTACCGTGTTGGCCAAAGCCGCGCATTTATGGAAGGTCATTTTAACCAGCACATAAAAATTCCTGCCCTAGCGGCGCAGGCGGATGTTTCGATTTCACATTTTTTCAAGCTCTTCAAGCAGGATACCGGCTGCGCTCCCCTGGTTTATTTGACCCGGTTAAGAGTCAAACGCGCTTGCGCTTTACTCACGACAACCACATTGAGTATCAAGCTAATTGCCGTAAATCTTGGATACAAAGATCCAATGTATTTCTCCCGGGTTTTCAAGTCGCTCGTCGGCATGGCGCCGCGCACATACCGCCGGTCTAAGAAAAACGGAAGTGAACGGGATGTTCGTGCCGGCAGCAAAGATAATTTCAGTTATTTTTCAAAAGTTAAATAGAGACTAAAGCTACGGACTTCCTGGTTGGGTTTCAGGAGAATCTGACCGGCGGGGCGTGCGCAGGTTTGGAGCGCAAGTATTTGGCCGCTGCCTCGGTACGGCAACGAACATGCAATTTTTCGAAAATGTGCATCAAATGAGTCCGCACGGTGCCGGTGCTGATGAACAGGCGCGAGGCAATCTCTTTGTTTGGAAAGCCTTCGGCCAACAATGCTAGAATTTCCATTTCGCGCGCGGAAAGCTGTTCGGTACCTGCAGATGGCGCGGCTTTTGGCTCCTCCAGGAACGAGCGGACCACCATTCGCGCAATTTCACTGGTCATCGGCGCTCCCCCAGCGCGGACTTCTGCTATCGCCTCCAAGATTTCTTTTTCGTCTGAACGCTTCAAAACGTACCCGCATGCCCCCGCCTTGAGCGCCTGAAAAATGATTTTAATGTCCTTGTAAACGGTCAACATGATAACGTGCGCGCTGGGTAGTTTTTCCCGAAGCATCGCCGTGCAGGCGATGCCGGATTCGCCCGGCAAATGAATATCCATCAACACCACATTTGGCTTATAGACGGGTATCTCAATGACGGCTTCCTCGGCGGACCCGCAAAGGCACACGCAACGATGTCCGGGTGTTTTATTAATCAACTCCCCGAGATATTTGCGTAGCGTGGCATTATCCTCTACGATGGCAACTTTAGTCATCAGGTCTCTTTCTGCACTTTGTACCAGTTGGACCGGCATGTTACATCTCTTTCCGTAAACTCACCCTGTTAAGGAATTTCCCATAATTATAATGCGCTTTTGATAATGCGATATCAGCCATTTGTCGTATTTTATAGTATGCCATGGTGATCTTTCTTTTCAGGATGGGAAGGCAACAAAAGGCTGACCGTCACAATGGTGCCGCCACCGTCACGCGACTCTGCGCGGTAGGAACCTCCCAACTGCTTCATCCGGGCAGAAAGGTTTTTCAAACCATGTCCTTCATATTCGGCTGCATTTTGAATGCCTCTTCCGTTATCAATGATGATGATGTCCAGTTTATTGTCGATGATGGACATTCCAAACTCAACTTCCGTTGCTTTCGCATGGCGTACGATGTTGTTCAGAGTCTCCTTGATAGTCATAAGCAATTCATGGCGCACGCGGCCATCGAGCGTAATCGGAGGAAAGCTAATTGGCACCTTGAAGCGGCAGGCAATGTTTGTACTGGAAAGATACTCGTCCGCGTAGGCGCTTAAATAGTCCGCGAGTGATTGCAGCGAGTTGTCCTCGGGGTCAACCGCCCAAACAATCACGTCGAGGGCGGCGATGAGGCGGCGTGATTTATTGGCAATGGTCTGAAAGAGCGGCAGTGAATTTCCCAGCTTGCTCATTTGTTCGCTTTGGCCGGTGCTGGCCAGCACGCTGATTTCAGTCAGGCTGGATCCGAGGTCATCGTGCAAATCCCGGGCAATGCGCGAACGTTCGGCCTCGAGCTCGCGTTCGCGGATTTCCTGGCCGAGTTGTATGGTACGTTGTTCCACCAGGCGGCGAAGCTGCGTGATCCAGGCCAAGGCGAGGATCAGCACGAATACCATGATGCCCAGGACAATCAGCAATCGTTGCAGCGTCCACCAGGATGGCTGGGATAAAACCGTGATGTCCGCCGGGGTATTCAACAACAGCTCAAAGCCTCCCCCCTGCGCCGTATAAACTCCCGTGAGCGCCAGCCAGCTGCCGGTTCGCAAAGAAAAACCGGGGTTATCCGGGGAGGCCAGCCGGGCAAAAAACAAATGGGCGCCTGATTGCATTTCCAAAACTGGAAATCCTCCCTCAATGTGCCACCCTAACAATTTGCCTTCCACTCGCACCCGAATTGAATCCAGGCCGTTCTGCGTAAGTTCTTTTTCCGCTACTATTTTTGGCGGAGGCAAGGCAGCAACGCCCGTCTTCCGCAAAAGCGCTTCGCGCAATAAAGGGACTGAGCCGCTAATATAGGGATAACCAGCTACTTCAACCATATCCCCAGGTACGATATTGGCTTTGCTGTCCGGAAAAATCCGCAACCCGGTTCCGTCCTCCATTAAGAATATCTGGTTCGCGTCTGCATAAACAATTTGTCCCTGCACTTTTACCCGGCGAAAGGGGGAAGCCTGCGCGTCGAACAAAAGCAATTCTCGTGGTGTCTTTAAAACCGCATCAAAGGGATCAACCGGCGCGGGAATATTTATGGTAATGCTGGCATTGTGAATTCTAACATAGCCGAAGCGCACTTCCCGCGAGGCATTCCACTCTGCAAATAGTACGCCCCGGACAGTAACAACTGTTTTTTTATAACAGTCTAAATTCGGAAGGATCGGCGTAATTACTTCCACATCAATTTTTCCTCCCGGAAGAAGCATCGAAAGAATATTGCTTTGGACATTTATTGCCAAACCCTGGAATTCCACCCATTGGATATCCATGCTGCCATTAATTAACTCATTCCAGGCCGGATGGGATGGCTCAGGAAAGTCTCCGGTTCCCAGATGTTCGATTTTATCAGCCCAGATCACAGGTGCAAAGTCGCCGGCCCCTGAATGACCTAAAATATCATAATAATCGCCACAGATGGGAATAGAATTCGAGACATTGCGTAAATAAACGAAGATCCCCCGGGTATTGTCCTGGATCGTGAGAAAATGATCATAAGGACGTCCTTTGCTGGTCACCACTCCGCGAATGTGGACCGGCAACCCCTGTTTGGCATCGTTAATCGGCAATGATTGGACCTGTTGAACTTTTAAAAGAGCGGTGGGAACGGAAGGAGCAGCCGGAACCTGGTCGAGAATTTCCAGGTCTTCGATAGTGGCAACCGCCAATTTTCCCAGCACAAGTCTCCCGCTCACGTTGAACACTCCGCTCCCCACGCCGCTCACTCGCACCCGGGAATTCAAAAGTCCCGGAACGCCCTCTCCTTTTGCATCAGCAATTCTGACTAACAAAGAATTGCGTTCATCACGCAGATCCAATTCCAATCCCTTGCCAATGTGGGTCACAGAACTGACACGGCCTTCTACCGATACCCATTGTTTGTCGCCTGGGTCGCTAATAGCTTCATTAATGATAGCTGGCGTGGCCACCGGCACTGGCCCTGTTCCCAGCGATTTGGGCCTCACAATTGGATCACCGAGAAATAAAAGGCTTCCATCGGCAGACGTGGTGCTAAAACTATAGTAACCGTTGGTGGTTATTTTCACATACCCCCTAAACCTAAGGCCCACCAGTTCATCCTGTGGCCGAAAGCTGGCATTGAAATTCGTCGCTATGCCGGATTTAACGGGTTTTAACAAATCAAAATCCGGAACGCGCTCCCAATTGCCTTCGAAACACTCCACTTGCAAACCGGGTTCATACCCCTGTTCGGAGGAGACGTGATTCGAAACGCTATGTGAAAGATCCGAATCAGGGATGGCTGCTGTAGGAGCCAGCGGAGGCCAGCGACGCACCTCCAAAGAAGGAGTGTGATACTGGTTAAACCATTCCACAGTTATCGGATGAAGGCCTGTTCTTAGGCCCAGCCCGGCAAATGCGAACGTTCTATCATGGACCATGTTATTATCCACGATCGGTGCCGGGGAAATTTGCGCGCCCAAATCGCGGCGCCGCAACAGGCATTTCTTCTGTTCGATCCGGATTTTTTCGCCGGGCAGGAATTTAGGCTGGCCGGCGCCGAGTTCGACCAATTCGACATCCGTCCCGTCCTTCAAAATTAATACGCCAATCGAAGGGTCGCTCGCAGCGCACACCGTGGCTTCCAATTGGACATCCCGAACCTGTTTTTCATTTTCATTAAGCACCCTGACCAATTGCAAAAGGTTGGTCACTGGCAAGTTGGTCGAAACGGACGGCGTTTGCGCTGAGGAATTCCAGCCGATAAATGCCTGCAATGCAAAAATAAGCAGTAACGCTCTCGCAAGACCTGGGAAATTCCGGCGGACAGGCATAATGAATTTTAACGAACATTATCGACGCTGCAACCTTTTAGCCATGACAGCCCCCGCAGTGCAGAATAACTTGTGTTTGCCCGGAAATGAGTCGGTGAATTATACAGTTGCAATTGATTTCCCAGATTGAATCGATTTAATCTATCCGACAATTGTCGTATTTTGGAGCGGCTATTCTTGAAACTATCATTGAAAAACAATCCCATGAATTATCGACTTCAAGTCATTTTCCAGCGCCCGACCGGGAGTTCAATATGAAAAGACTCATATTTCGAATTCTCATCATTTGCGCTTTTGCGTTTGACCTGGCAAAGACCAAAGCCTGGCAGCCGGACAATGGTGACGGAACATACAAAAATCCGCCGCTGTATGCCGATTATCCCGATCCGGATATCATCCGCGTTGGCGAAGATTTTTATATCGTATCCACTACCTTTGTCGATTCACCCGGGATCACCATCCTCTATTCGAAAGACCTGGTGAACTGGGAAATCATTTCACATGCCGCAAGCACAGTTGATGGTGAAGTTTTGTCTGCTTGCAAACAAGGGGTTACGAGGCCGTCGATTGACGGAAACATGGCTTCGGGACATCCGAATTTGCCGTCGTGCAATACCCAACACCAGTACTCTCCCCCGATGGGGGCGAGGGAGAAATGACGGACGCGCAAGAGCACGCGTGCGTGGTGCGCCCACGGTGGACGTTGCCCCAATGGCATTTGCCCTGTAAGGGCAATCCAAAAACGGACTGATTGCCCGTTCCACCCAAATCAAGGCATTCCCGGCAAACTTGAGCTTTGGGATGCGGGTTGCTACTTTGCCCGCGATGCAAAACGGTGACGACATCGGTTCGCCTGCCGCACTTCCCGAATCGCGCGAGAGAAAAATCGTCCTGCTGCTTTGCGTCCTGGCGGCGGTGCACGTGTTTGTTTTTACCGCGGCGTTTCCCTTTTTCAACAATGTGGATGAACCGGCGCACCTGGATTTGGTCCTGCAATATTCGCATGGCCAGATCCCGCGTGAAATGGAAAACACCTCCAGGGAAGCATCGGTTTACCTGGCGCTCTATTGTTCCTCGGCGTATTTTGGGCCGACGACCGGGCCAATTCCGCCACCGCCATGGACAGAGCCGGTGGACGCGATGCGCCGGGACCTCATTTTCAACAGCGCAGGGTGGCAGACGCAGAAAAATTATGAAGACTCGGAGCCGCCCTTCTATTACGCCGTGGCCGGTTCATGGTGGCACATCGGCAAATGGCTTGGTTTTGGCGGCGGACATTTATTGTACTGGCTGCGTTTTTTAAACGTCGCCCTGGTGGCCGCCATGATTTGGCTGGGTTACTCCACGGCCAGGATGGTTTTTCCGCAAAATTTATTTGTGCGACTGGGCGTCCCGGCGATACTGGCGTTCATGCCCCAGACGGCGTTTTATTCCATTGAGAATGACGTGCTTTCGGTGATTTGTTTTGCGGTCACATTCATTTGCATCCTGCGATGGGGCGAAAATGTGTCCGCGCCGGCGGGCGCCGCGACCGGGTTGGCATTTGCGGCGACTTGTCTTACGAAAATGACCAACCTCCCTTTGCTGGCCGTTGCCGCCATTTTTTTGATGGTAAAAACATCGCAATTTGCGCGGCGTGGAAAACTCAAGGCCGCGTTGCCGGCCCTGGCGGCATTTTTTTGTTGTGCCGCCCTGCCAATCGCCGGCTGGATGTCCTGGTGCAAATTGAATTATGGCGATTTCACGGGTTCAAAAATGAAAATGGAACATTTTCACTGGACGATAAAACCGTTTAGCGAATGGTGGCATCATCCCATTTTCACGGCGGGAGGTTTTTGGACGTATTTGTCGGGACAAATATCCACGTTTTGGCAGGGAGAATTCAAATGGTTTTACCCGCCGACAGCCCTGCCCCTGGCATTGCCCGGGAGTGCCGTGATTTATACCCTTCTTACGCTCGCATTGGTTGCCATGGCCTTGCCGGGCCTGTTTCCGCGGTCAAATCTGTCCCTGTTTCAACGCCAGGCCCTCGGACTAAGCCTGGCCTGTTTTGCCGTGATGCTGGGATTTTTTGCCCTCATGTCGATCATTTATGATTTCAGCTACAGCCCCAATCCGTCCCGCGACCACCCGTATTTCCAGGCCGGGCGAATGCTGCTGGGGACGCTGATCCCCTTTTTGCTGTTGTTTGTGTATGGGCTGGATCGCCTGTTAAATCGTTTTGCCAACAGGACAAAATTTATTGTGCTCGCGATTTCAATTTCAGGCATGCTGGTTGCGGAAATCGCGACGGATTGGCCCGCTTTTTTCAATGCCTATAATTGGTTCCATTTGCCATGACGAACGAGCCATCCAGGGCCGCAGAGCCAGGTGAATCAAATGAGCGCAAGGTCATTTGGTTGCTCTGTATCCTGGCCGCGTTTCATGTCCTAGTGTTTTCCGCGGCCTTTCCTTTCTTTAACAATGTGGACGAAGGGATCCATTTCGATTTGGCGCTGAAGTATTCGCAGGGCCATTTTCCGGAAGGCCGTGAAATGGTTTCCCCGGATTCGGCGTCGTGGCTGGCGCAGATGAATTCCCACGCGTACCTGGGAACGCCGAACGTGAGCGGACAATTGCCGCCACCACCGTGGACGCTGCCGGCGGACGCGCAGCAGCGGGACCTGGCCGCGCGAAACGCGAGCTGGCGGGCTCAGACAAATTACGAAGTCTCGCAGACGCCCCTTTACTACGCGGTGGCGGGTTTCTGGTGGCACATCGGCCAATGGATCGGGCTGGCCGATGGACGGTTGTTGTATTGGTTGCGCTTCCTGAACGCCCTGCCGGTGGCCGCCGCGGTCTGGGTGGCTTATGCGGCAATGCGGGTGGTGTTTTTTGACAATGTTTTCATGCGCATCGGCGTCCCGGCCCTGCTCGCGTTCATGCCACAAACGGCGTTTTATTCCCTCGGCAACGACGTCCTTTCCCCGGCGTGCTTTGGCGCGACCTTCCTCTGCCTTGTGAAATGGTTGAAAAATCCGTCCGCCTCGATTGGCGGCCTTACCGGCCTGGCTTTCGCCGCGACGTACCTTGCGAAAATCACCAACCTGCCCCTGCTGCTCATCGTCGTGGTGGTGGCCGTGATGAAAACCAGCGAGCCGGCCGAGCGGGCCTACCGCCGCGCGTCGACGGAAGCGCTGGTTGGGTTTCTCTGCTGCTCGATCCCGCTGATCGTTGGCTGGATGGTTTGGTGCCAAATAAATTTTGGCGACATCACGGGCTCGGCGGTAAAAACGGGTTTTCTCGGCTGGACTATCAAGCCGTTCAGCCAATGGTGGCATCATCCCATTTTCCTGCCCGTTGGTCTTTGGACGTATTTGTCCGGGCAACTGGGAACGCTCTGGCAGGGGGAATTCTGGTGGCATCACCAGCCGATGGCCTTGCCGTGGACTGACGTCATTTACGCGATTCTCTCACTGGCCTTGATCGGCGCGGCTGTGCCTGCCCTGGCGCGGCGATATTCATCGGATCCTTCGCAACGCTATGTGCTCCGGATAAGTCTGGCATGTTTCCTGGCGATGCTGGGATTTTTTGCGGCCCTGTCGGTCATCTATGATTTCCACCATTGCCCGTATCCCTCACGCGAATATCCCTATTTCACGTCGGGCCGCCTGCTGCTCGGCGCGCTGGTTCCGTTCCTGTTGCTGGTTGTTTATGGATTGGATCGCCTGTTAAGCCGCTTTGGAAATGCCGCGAAATTTACGGTGCTGATTATTTTGATCCTGGCAATGCTTATGGTCGAAATCGCCACCGACCGGCAGGTTTTTTCAAACGACTATAATTGGTTCCACCTGCCCTGAATGAATGCCGTCCCGCCAGGCCGTTTTATGTCCGCCCATGCCCCCTGCCTCGCGCGCAGTTTCAAAAAATGGACGGGACGTGATTTGCTGCCGGGGAATTTTCCGGAGACGGACCTTGCGGAAAAACTTTTTAACGCGCCGTTCGCCGTGGTTTCACACGGGACACAAGCGGACCCAATTCTCAACTATGGCAATCGCGCGGCGCTTGAGTTATGGGAAATGTCCTGGGAGGAGTTCACGCACACGCCGTCGCGCCTGACGGCGGAAGCGCCGAACCGGCAGGAGCGGGCGAGGCTGCTGGAAGCGGTTGCCTCCAAAGGTTTTATGGATGACTATTCCGGTGTCCGCATTTCTAAAAACGGCCGGCGATTTGAAATTTCACGCGCGATTGTGTGGAATTTGATTTCGGAAGCAGGCGAGCCTTGCGGCCAGGCCGCGACATTTTCCAAATGGAAATTCCTGTAAAACTAGTGTTTCAATTCAAACAGAACGAGGCTGGCATTTTTAAATTGCTCGTTCGTGATGGGTTCAGACCAATAGCCGTTTTTCCCGCTGGTTTTTACGTAACCGCCCACCATTTTATAATTTTGATCCAGGAAATTGTTCAGGAAGGCAAAAAAATCGGGAGGCGAATTCGCGTGCCGTATCCAACTGGCGCCCGACGATACAAAAACGATGATTTTGGGGGGCTGCTTTCCCAGGTCCCCGATGGCGGCGTCCTGGTAGCCGAGTGCCAGCGGGCCGGGAATCATGAGCGGATAACTGGTGATGAAACGCGTTGGGCTAAACCGCTGCGCGCAGCAAAGAATTTCCGGCTCCGAACCCGCCACAAAAACGAAGTCATTGGGAGAGGTGAGATGGGAAATTTTGTCCGCCACCAATTGCGCTTCGATAAACGGGCCATCAATAGTCGCTTTGGAAAATTGTTCGCTGGAGAGCAGCATCCAGGGGGCGTCCGAACACAGAACCGGCAACATCACAATAGCAGTGACCAGATTCACGATCCATGAAGAGGGCCAGGCCATTTTTGGGGCGATTTTAAACGCCAGGGCGCGGATACCGGCAACCGTGAGCAGCGCCCAGAACGGCATGGGCAGGATATAATATTGCGTATAGGAGCAACCGCTGGTGGAAACAAGGGCACAAATGAAAAGGCCCAGCCAAAATAAAATCCGCCGCGATGGTTGCAACAAGACGGCCCAGGGCACCAGGAACAATATCCACCAGGTATCCCAGAATGTTTTGATTTCGTTCCAGAAAAAAGCGCGGGAAAAAGCGCCGGACATTTGAAGGTAATACCGGTTAAAAACCACCGTACATTCCCAAAGCGAACCAAGCGCGCCATGGATGGCGTAAAATCCCAGGCCCAAGATGGACGCCAAAATGCCCCCGGCCATGGCGCACGCGAGAGCTTTTGACAACGCGCCTGTGCCCGCGCGAGCCCGATGCATTTCGAACAGCCAGGCGGCAAACACCAGCGCCAAAATCGGGACTGCGGTATATTTATAAATGATTGTGGCCGCAGCCATAAAGCCGGCGGCAAGCCAGTGTTTATTTTTATTTCCGCGCTGCCGGCTGTAACAGTAAACAGCCACCGTGGCGAGCAGCGGCAGGAGCATAAACATTTCGGGATTGCAACTATACTGGTCAATGCCCGGCAGGAGGATCAGGGGCGTCATCAGCCACATCGCCGGCAGGGCAAATCCTTTCCCAAACTCCAGCCTTGCGATGAAGCCCAGCAACGCGGTGGCCAAGGCCACGAAGATATAAGCCAATAGACGCGGAGACCAAAAGCAGCGGGGAAGCAACAGGTCCGCGAGAGCATAACTGTAAACCACGCCCGGGGGCTTTTGGATAAAAGCGTGTTGATACGGGGCCACCCCGCGTATGAGAAGCTGCGCGGCATAATCGCATTCGCCTTCGTCGCGAATAAGCGGCGCGTTAAAATTGTTCCAGCGCAGCGCCAGGAACAGCAATCCCAACCCGAAAAGACCAAGCCATTGACTCCAATGCAAATTCCGGATGTTATCCCTGATGATGGACGTCATTACTCCCACATGAATGTTACGAATAAGCCAGTGAAACAAGTTTAAAAGCTGCCTCCCTGGAAAATCGTTTTGAAAAAAACGACATTGAACGTATTTTATACCTGAATCGTCTTATTCTTATGCAAGTGAACTTCATCAAATTGGCCCTGGCAGCGGCGCCAGTGGTGATTTTGGGCCTGGCATTCTATGCCACGCACGGGCAGCAAACCAATGATGAGGCAGCACCTTTGACTCCCTATATGGAAACAAATAATTTTAAAAAACCAGACGCAGCGGAACTAAAGAAAACACTGACGCCGGAACAGTTCTCCGTGACGCAGCAATCCGCCACCGAACCGGCTTTCGCCAATAAGTATTGGGACAACCACGCGGCGGGCATTTACGTGGACATTGTTTCGGGGCATCCGTTATTTAGTTCGCTGGATAAATTCGACTCGGGTTGCGGCTGGCCGAGTTTTACCAAACCCATTTCCGGCACGGACGTGGTGGAACAAACGGATGATTCGTATGGCATGCAACGGACCGAAGTGCGCTCGACCCAGGCGGATTCACAC
>Ga0206887_10043_pt1 | contig 29689 bp, 11 predicted proteins | sample Alteio_BWOrgHeat_89_FD_153248 | JGI IMG/M metagenome (GOLD analysis project Ga0206887, IMG submission 153248) | Enriched cells from forest soil in Barre Woods Harvard Forest LTER site, Petersham, Massachusetts, United States - Alteio_BWOrgHeat_Nextera3 ...
AAATACGACGACGTGCGGCGGACCAAACGGTATTTGTAGCGCTCATTATGGTCAAGACGATGTTACGACGGATATTCAAAAATCGACCGACCTCACCAAATGGGTGAGCAAGGTTGTCGACCCTTATGCTGGTCAAACAAATAAGCAAACCGTTATTTCGACTAAAGTTGAAGGAAAGCCCGGCAAAGAAGCAGTAAGTGTTTTCCTTGACCAAAAAGTGGGCGATTTGACTACAGGCGCATGTCAAACCTATCCTGATCAAGGCGCTGGTAGTAGCGCAAATATATTATGGGCCACTTTCGGTGGTCGTGACGTCACTGATATTATCAAGCCAATTTTTGGCTCTAATAACACGGGAGAAGTGACGCTCAATGTTGATTACAAAACCTTAATTGGATATAGCGACCCCATGCCGGGTTATCGTAAGAGTCTGATAGTCGGTTATACTTCTGGAAATAACAGGCCTATACCTCAGCGCACCGTGTATGCGACGCAGGCAACGCCTGAGAGTAACGTACAGATACGCATTGAGCGAGCTCCTCAGACATGTGAAAGTGTATGTGGTAGCGGCATTTGCAGCGTCCATCATGGCGCTATTGATGTGACCGGCGATGTCAGACTGCTGGCTGACCCAACAAAATGGGCACCCTGGTTTAATGCCTATTCTGCGACCTTGTACTTCCCAGACCCTACTTATGGACGCACTAGTCAGAACTGGAATGTGGTGCCTCAGGTGGTTGTGTCAACGCTTGACCCCAAAACCGGTAACGAAAGCGTGAGCGTTTTCTCAAACAACAAGATTGGTGATTTAACGAGCGCTGTATGTCAAGTGGAAGCTAATGCGCAGCCAGGTACGCCCAAGTATGGATTTGCCTGGGCAACTTTTGGTGGTCGTGACGTCTCAGCTTTGGTTGAGCCCGCTTTCGATGCTCTTAAGAGTGGAGGTGGTAAGTTGAGTTTCGACTATGCCACTTTAACAAGATATGGTGACCCTTTACCAAATTCGCTTAAGAGTTTGGTGGTTGCCTATTTTATAGTTGGCTCAACGACAAATCAACGCACAGTATACTCAACCCAAGCCAAAGCAGGAGCTGGGGTCACCTTGACTATCTCTCGCGATCCGCAAGCTTGTCTGCAACCCTAAGGGATGGCCAATTTCGCTGGCCCAGAGGGAGCGCCTCATGATCCCTCTTTGGAAAAAGGGGGCGGGGGGATTTCTTCGAGATGCCTCACCAAAAATCCCTCTCAATCTCACTTTAAAAAAGGGAGAAGTGCATGAGAAAAGCCTTAACTTAGTGCCATTGGTCTACGTCCCCTCAGCTAAAGCGCTGAAAAAGCGATGATTCTCTAATTAGATATGCTTAAACTTGCAATCATAGCTAAGCTTCATTAGGTATTTTACAGGCAGAGTAGATGGCATTTAACCGGAGAAAAATATGGGAAGCAATGTCAAGATGTTGCAGCGGGGAGCTAAAGGCGAGGAAGTTAAACGGGTTCAAAAAGCATTGGGCTTGAGCGGTCGTGATGTCGATGGCGAATTTGGTCCTCAGACCGAAGAATGTGTTAAAAAGTTCCAAAAGGAGAATGGCCTCAAAGTCGACGGTTTGGTTGGCCCGCTAACCATGGCTAAGTTGTTCGACACTAAAAAGTTGAGCTCAGTTGCTGAAGGTGATGAGGGTGAAGACGAAGACGAAGACGATGATGACGATGATGATGACGACCATGACGACAACAATTAAATCATTTAAGTGTTGTTAAGGCATAAGAAAGCGATTTTCTCTTTTTTACCTCTAAGAGGCACTAAAAAAAAGAGAAAATCATCATGTTATTGAAAGCCATTAAATTGTTTATTGATGGTTGCGATAGCAATATTTGCCAGTCTCAAGAGAAAGACCAAGCAAAGAGAAATTACACAGCTTGCTCCCCCTGCCCGTCGATTTGGTCATTAAAAGATGCATTCCAAGAGTCAATGAATGCCCGATGCTCTTCTATGATTTTGCGCGTTTGCTCTGATAGTTCCTTAGATTCGGCTGTATACTTTTTAAAGGAGTGTAAAACCACCTGAGAGAGTTCATTAACTTCCTTCTTCCAGCTTTCGATGGTTGAGCCGCTCGAATGGTCAGTGTCTTCTTGAACGACGGGGCCGGTTTTGAGCATGTGTCGGAGCTTATGTATAGCTTCCTTTTCTTGGTCTGAGAGAACAGCGTGGGCCATGTCAGGAAGCAATAAAGCAAAGCTGATGAAGAGCATTAAGAAAGAATATTTCACTAGAATGAGCTCCTTTTACTGATTTTTACGTCTACAAAATGAGATATCTCGCAGCTCTTTGCTTGGCAACATACGTGCTCATTGCAAAAACCATTTTGAAAGCGGTGCTCTGCGGGTGACACTTGAGCCAATACTTCAATTGTCTCTTTGGTCACAACATCTCTCCTAAACAAACTTATTATTACCTATTACTACCGTTTAAAACTTGCTTAGTGTAGCATTAATATCCTTCATCATCACGGGGTATTTAGCAGTAATAATCGCGCTGAGGGTGGGCGGCAATATTTGGGAAGGGGTCAACGATGAATTCGGCCACCTGAATTCCCATAATTGGTGAGATATTCATCCACATCCTGGGTGTTTATTGGAATATTAAATCAAGCGCTGTCATAATAAATTTAAAGTATATTTGTTGCAGGAGCACCTGTGCCTCTATCTTCAAAATCAACGCACCACATTGTGACCATATTTAGTTTCATAGGACTAGCGGGCCTATCTGCTTGTTTAAACCAGGAAAATGCTGAACAGGGCACCAGGTCCTCCGATGCACCTATTGGCGCCCTCATCTCTCCTGCGGGTGGAGAGAATTTGACCATCAGCAAGTCGGCGTTGGGAGTCAAATTTTTATTTACGGGAGAGATTATTATTGAGCAGCCGGTTCCGCAATTTGGTGGGGTTAAGAGCCGTGTAGTCTATTTTGTTGAGTCAGCTGATTCTGTGGTTATGATGGAGAGTCCTCAGGGGCATGAGTTTTCCGCCGAGCTAGCTCCGGATTTGCTCTTGGCACGTTTTCCCATTACTTCACAAGGAAGCGACAGCATCACTTTTGATTTTAATTCAGGCATGGCCAATACCTATTCCGGAACGGATTTATACGGCTCCGATACTCAAGGTACTGCTTATCAATACGACCTATCTCAAATAAAAAATATCGTTTCTTATGTAAAAAATGCCGCTATTTTCAGCAAAAGCAACATCCTTGTCATCAAACAAGTTATACAAGGGAATGTTTCAGATGCACAAAATAACGTTGCAGCCATGGACCTATCAGCGGCTTATTACTTGTCAGAGTACAATCCTGATCCCAATTTTATCCCTAGTATATCCACTGGAATCACTCCCTATGGCTACTACCAAGTGAGCCCTCAGCTTTACCCCGATGGCAGCCCCTATATATACGCCACTAAGTGGGATATCAGCAAACCAGTTGTCTACGCTATTTCAGCCAATACGCCTGAACAATATCGGCAATGCATTATCGACGCAGTGCTTCATTGGAATAAGGTCTTTGGTCTTGACCACGATGTGGTGCAGGTTATTCAGCTTAGCGACCCTACACTCACTGCGCCTAATCCCGATTACAATATAATTCAATGGAGCAACTATAATAATACTGATGCCTTTGCCTATTCAGATACGCAAATGGATCCACTAACCGGTCAAATTCTCCATGCGCAAATCTATGTGCCCAGTTTTTTTGACTATCTAGGTCAATTAGACGTGACTCTCGAAGAGCGTGATATAAATGCTGGTCAATCGCTGCAGAGCAATTTTATACGCTCCATTTTCAGTCATTACCAAAGTAAGGTTTCATTGCAGGCCCTTGATACTGCTCAAGTAAGTGCTGTAGTGATAGCAGCACAAGACTATGTGCGACAAATTGTTGCCCACGAGGTGGGCCATACTTTGGGCCTACGTCATAATTTTGCAGGCAACTTATATGGCAATCTGGAGCTATCAGCCCTTAATGATATTATGTCAACTTATTTTAGCACTTCTCTTGCGCCTGACGGCTTAGTTGTGAGTAGCTCGATCATGGATTACCCAGCCATAGACCAAAGCATACTTATTGGAAGTCAAATAAGAAAAGGCATCGTCGCTCTTGACTATGACGTGCAAGCTATTGCCCATTTGTACTTAGGCCAGTCGGCCGATTCAATACCGCCCTTTTGTACTGATTCACAAGCTGGTTTGTATCAAGATTGCCAGACCTTTGACCAAGGTCGCTCGGTGCCGGAATATGCTTCATATTTTGTCCCCCATGAGTTGAAACAAACAGCAGTTACCGTGATAAATGACTACATATTTAATCTCGTTCCCGAGGAGCAAAACGGCGTGCCGTTGCCGACTGATAAAGTGATTTTGGACACGCCTGAATTTGAATTGACTGTCATCGCCCCACGTTTCACTCTCTTTCAAATTCTTACCACTAATGGTCAATCAATTGCTTCGCAAAGCAAATTTCCTTTCGTGAGCGGCATAAATTATTCTATGGTTCGTGCTGCCGAATTGGCTGATTTATCCGCTCAGCTGGCAGCGTTTGGGGGCTTGGCGGCAATTTTTTCACCAATTTCCGATAGTTTGGCTTCTGACGCTGACGCCAATTTCGCTCAGTTACTAGAGCAGTCTGGTTATGGGTTTGGCACTTTTAATGGAAAGAGCTTTGCCTTTAGCGACGACGATAAAAAGATCATGAAGGCAAACGCCCATCTCTACTTCACCCGTCTGCAAGATCAGTTGATCAAGCTTGATTTGATCTCGTTATCCGGGGCTCCAGATCCATTTTCAACGCCGGTTATGCTTTCGGCCAATTCAGATTTGGAGCAGCAGGTATTGGATATTGTTAAATCACGCATTGATAAATATGTGTTTACTACAAGTAGCGATACCATTCAGGCAACCATTAGCTATTTCCCGCCAAACAGCTCAGTGAGCACGACGACTACTGTGGTTTTGCCAGTTTTTCAATACAATGATGATACTAGAAATTTAGCAGCATCTTTGTTAAAAAACGGTCGTTCTACTACTGTGGGGTGGGGAGCTCAGGACCAGACGATTTACATTAATGAGATGAACAACATTATTGCCACTGCTTTTGGCGTTCCCCTGGATAGTATAGATTGGTCGACAGTTCCTGATAACGTCACGACGTGGTTGGATCAAAATACTGCACTTCTTAATCTGTGGTAGAACAAGATACCAGTGGCGCTAAGTTAAGAAATTTTCTGGTTTGAACGCCTCATGATCCCCCTTTGGAAAAAGGGGGCGGGGGATTTATTCGAGGATGCTACACAAAAAATCCGTCTCCATCTCCCTTTAAAAAAGAGAGAAGTGCATGACAAAACCTTAACTTAGTGCATTGGGTCTAGACCGATTTGAGGATGAAATGATGCGCAATTATCGGCAAACTACATTTTCTTGGACAGCTGCATCCTCGCTTACTATCGTGCGCTGCGGACGTCCGGCGAAAAAATAGTTTACCTTAATTGCTCAAACATCGAATCATTTGACCCTCAAAAGGGTCTAGATACTGTTTTGACTTTCAAGACAGTATCTAGGCTATTGAGACCAAGACAATCGTTCTCTTTTTTATTTTTATCTTATTGACCGGTGCAGGCACAATTACCGTTATTGTCACATTTATAATAAGAAATGTTTTGCCCATCATTGATACCTAAACATTTTCTCATGTTGAAGGTTCCATGATAGCCACGCTTCGTTCCGCAATTATTGTCTGGATAGATTCTAGGATGTTTCGCACTGCAATCATGTTTTACCTCTGCTGGATTTGAAATACATTGAGCGGAATATGCATTTACGTCGGGAGCAGAATCAATGAGTTGCTGATTATAAAGTTCTCGTTGTATAAGGTATCCTAGCCAACAATGGGCGTTAGTCGTCGGATGAACCATGTCAAAGAAAAAGGATTTGGCTGCGTTCGAGCAAACGGTGTCAGCGGAATCACCAAAATATCCTCCGGAAAAGCAGGGTCTATAGGCGACAATCGGATTTCCGTTTGGAACATCGATGTTGTAGCTGAAAGCTGGCAAATTAAGTCCGTATTCGAAATCCCCGCCATCAACCGATTGCCCTTCAAGAATTTTTCGGAGTTGGGAAAAGATATCGAGTTCAGCGACTTTAATATCGCCAAATGAATTTCTGAGGTCATTAGCCTGCTCTTTAAGTAAGCCGTTATAAAATTCGGTCATCTGAGTTAAGGCACGAGAAAAATCACTTCTGCGTTTGGCTTCGTCGTCATTACGATGATAGGGTTTACCGACCGCGGCCATCGGCGTGATACCCATGTCAGGTAGATTAACAATCATGAAATTGCGAGCTCCGCGCGCGTATAATTTTCTAATATCACCATTTACTTGAACCGCTGCTCTTCTCATGACGGTTTTGTAGCCTTCGTGTGAATCAGGATCATCGATGTAAGAGTCGATGGATGCTCCAGGTACGTCGAATTTACTCAACATGTCATTGGCGCCGATCCAAATAAGATAGGTGGTTTTTTCCGGCGAAATAACGTTGCCAGTAATCGTCAAATCCGTGTTAATGTAGTCATTTATATATTCAGCCATAGAACCGGTCACTATACCTCGTCCAGCTCCGATGATGGTGCCGATAATATCATCTCGGTCGCTCGGGGTTTTAGCTGCCTGTGCGCCGCCGTAGGACCAATTATCAATCGCTAAGTTTGCAATAAGACCTAAATAGTCGCTCCAAACTGGTCCGTTCGAAAATCTTCCCATAAAGTATGGGGGCGCGGGCATTCCTTTAGGAGAAGCTTTTCGAAACTTTGCCCATAAATTTCCGGTGTCAGATAAACTATCACCAAAAATAACCAGTCGCGATGTTCTGCTGCTGAGATCACGATCCTGAAAAACTGCTGGATGTTCTTGGGTTCTCAAATTACTCGCTATCAATTTTTCTTCTTTTACAAACACACGGAAAAGCTTCGAATTACTATGTTTTTTTGCTATCGTTCTTCTACAGAGTTCTTCGATAGTAGCTTGACTGTTGAGGACCGTTTTATTGCTGCTGAAAGGATTCAATTTATTGGTCGAAAAAACTCTATCAACGACGTAAAAGCCATCTTCTTTTCTTCCTTTTACATATAGATAATTTCCATCATCATTCTCAGCCCATACCCATGATGTATTTTTTATCATATAGGACTGGCCAAAATCAGCTTCGGAAGGATCATAATATTGACAGCCGATGCTTTTTTCCGTTTCATTGCCAATGACTTTAGACGCAAAAGATTGTTCTGTTGGAACGGCAGCATTTTGCGAAGTGGTAGTCTTGCAGCTGGAAAAAGCCGTCGATAAAACTAATAAAGCAATGATTAATTGCAGCCTCCTAGACCAGGCCAGTGAGCTGCGACCTTTAAACAACATCTTATAACCCCTTTTTTTTGCTATGTAATATGCACTCTAGCATCTTCGATTTGAGGGCTGCAAGCTTGCTCCTGAATAAGCTCAGCTTTGCTTCTAAAAGTATTGTTTTGGCTAAGGTTTTTAGGTTGTCGAAATTTTGTTGGTTTTGGCACTAAATAAATCCGTTTTTTGGTCCACCAGTGTCACCCAGGCGAAGGCCCACTGCCATTAAGTTAAGCTTTCTTAGAGCGTCGTTGCGAGCTTTAGCGAAGCAATCTAGTAGTTCGAAGTATTGTACTGGGTTGCTTCACTGCGTTCGCAATGACGAGGAATTTTTAGACTTCATTCCTTAACTTAATGGCAGTGCGGCGAAGGCCTTCGCCCGGATGGCAAAATTTAGATCCAATTTTTCACTCAAAATATCCCTTTTTCGACAGCCTACCCCTGCCCTCTTTCTCCAAAGACGGATCATGAGTGTTGCTTATCAAGAGTATGGCGGTTTAGAAATATTTTCATTCTAAAGATAGCGAACTTATTAGTATAATTTAAACCCATTACATATTGCAAATATTTTATTTTATTTGCGATAATATGAGGTTGTAACGCCGTATTATAAGTATTTATATGTTATTTTAGCTAAACAATTGATTTTAAAAGTCCCCTTATTTTAATATGTTAACTAGGTGTGGTTTTGATGTGAAATTCGGTAATAACGCAGAGAGATTTGACGTGAATCATATGAGTATAAGAAAATTCTCGCCGACAAAGCTGTTATTTGTGCTGTGTTTTGTTTGTTTGGGAACACCAAATACGCAAGCGGCTGTGGATCCAGTTCAGTTATTGACCACCGTCAAAACCGCGCTTGTCGGAACTCCAGGACTTATCGAAGGCAGTGTTGTATGTCCAGCCAAGCTGGTGCAGCCTCTATTTTCGACGATGTTGGCCCAGGCTAAGTTGCAGGTGGATACCCAATCCCAAGCGTTGCTTGCACAGCTGACCACTTCCGACATATATGTCAGTTATATGCAGCCCCTCATTGGTCAGTATGTGGACCAAGGGGTAGCAGCGGGTCAGTCAGCCCTTGATAATGGTACTGCGCAAGTGGCTCAACAAGGTCAAGCGCTTATCAATACATTGCTGCCCTGTGTGAACTTGCCCGGTGATATAATTACAGCCCAAGCTTACATTGATCGTTTGGTAACACCAACTGCGACTGGATTCATATTAAATTTTGATGCGGTAACTGCATCGCTTCGCGGGGCTACTATTACTGTAAGTAGTGCACCAATGAGCATTTCATTTAATGTGCCAAATACACGTGAATTCAAAGCGTCTGAAATACATTCTGACTTTAGTAAAATAGATAAAATATTCGACGTAGATGGTTTTAATTTTAGTGTTTTATTTCAAGATGATACCACCGATCCAACAGCAGTAAGAAAGAAAGGTATTCAGATCAAAACTACTTTTCATAGTACGGATGATGATATCAATGAATATCTTAATTTGTGGAATCTGAGCAAACTTGATGCGCAGATAAACATTCCTTTTCCTACAACCACCACCGGTGCTGCTCCAGTAGCTCTTGCAGACGCTGCTCCTGCCGCAACCGACACTGCCACGGATGCGAGCGAAGCTTCCCCAACTGAGACAACGACTACTACTGCGGCAGACGCTGAAGAGGTTGCAGCATCTACAACGAATTCTACTTCAACTATTGCGCAATATATCAGCTTTACCAATCCTAATAAGCCAGCTGCGGGTTATTGCCTTGGTCCAGTGGTTAGAAAAGTTGTGAGTAAAATAGGCATTCAGGATGCGCTCAATGCTAAAAACTTGCAGTTTATATCGAACGGCATTGATCAGCTGTTACCGCTTACGGATACCATTTGTCTTAATACTAAAGTTGGCATGGATTTCGATAGCAAGGGAAATCCCATAGTAACGCTGACGAGCTCTCTAGGTAACAAGAATTTATATGCAAGTATCGCACCTGATCTTACTATTGATACCAGCACAACTATTCCTACGATAACCATCAATAAGGTTGATTTTACTGTTGCAGCCGACATAGATGGACCTATGTTTAGTGCCAGCCAATCCGCTCCAGGTATGCTTGGTACTTTAGCAAAGTTTATTACCATTAATGATGGCATGATTTCCTTTACGACCCTTCCTTCGGCTCAAATTACTTTTCCTGCTGACCTTAGCGTTGATGCTAATGCTCAAGCTACCACTGTTACTATAGACAATGGCTTTTCAATAAAGGGAGCAGTCGCAACGGTAAGTGGAGCAACATTAGCTTCTCCACCTGATCCAAAGGAACAAACTTTTAAATTGGTTTCTGATTTATTGGCCGCGCTGAGTTTGAACAGCCTCGACTTAGATCTTAACATTCCTCTTAATATAAAAAGTGTTGCTGACATTCGCCACTCGCTTAAGCCAACCGTTGCTGGCAGATATTGCCTGACACCGGTTATAGATCTCTTGTTGAATAATGCAGGGACCATACAGCAGGCGGCCAACACACTTACGTCGGGCAAAACAGCGGGCATTCCACCTCTTGACGCAGCAAAATTCAAGAGCATTGCACAGCCGCTTCTGAACAAGCTCAACAATGTTTGCATTGGCACTGATGTTGGTCTTGGTTTTACGCCATTAGGTAAACCATTTTTTAGTTTGAGCGGTAAATATCCCGTTGGTAATGTGACGACCAAAGTTGAGTTGCAGCTTGCTCTGGGTAACGTGCAGCCACTGGTTGCGGTAACCACCTCAACGACTCCAGCGGGTACGGAAAGTACGGAAGCCACCACTGCAGAAGCAGCAACGACAGAAACTCCAGCTGAAACAGAGGGTGCAGAAGCCGGCAGTGCAGAGTCGGAAGCTTCAACACCAACCCCAGTAGCGACAGCAACACCCACACCTGCTGTAAGTGAAGAAGCAGAGAGTACTGCAGCTGATGAGACGGAGGCCGCGGCAGCTGAGGAAATAGACACTACGGTAAGCGATGAAAGCGATGCTGCCACTGCTGATGAGACAGGCACAGAAGCTGATCTGGCCGCTTTGCCTGGAGCAACCATTAATCCATGGTCTCCCGCGATCGCATTTGGTATTGAAATTGAACAGCTCAATTTAAGTGATATAATTCCTGGTGCTCCTAATATTGGATCCTTTAGTAATATCAGCATGGTGGTAACCAATGCGGGGCAAGATAGCGGAAGCATCGACGGGTCTCTGCCCACCATCGGTAATGATGCTCCAGCGACTGGCGGTGTACTTCAATTAGTTTTGTCCGCTCAAGTAAATTTCCAGCAAGACATGCTGAAAAAATTGCTTGGTAGCAGCGCGAAAATTTCGCTGACCTTACCACGAACGGCGCGAAGCTTGTCAGATGTACAAGTTAAATTTACTCGTACCGATGCGGTCTCCCAAGTATGTCTATTTAATGACGCCACGCATCCTGGTGGATTATTTGACCCGGGAACCAATGCGACTTTGGCCAGCAAAATTGGTAATCCTTGCTTCTCTGATCTCGATGCCCGTGTAGTTAACGGTCAGTTCGAACTCAGTGCTCGTATTTGGGTAAATGGCAAATCGGTTCGCGCAACTTTTATTACCCAAAGTGTTGCGGTTGCTGACCCAACTGAGGCACTTGCGACCGCTCCGGCAGACGCAGGCACAGATACCGCTGCAACTGCAGGTGCAACAACGGCTGCCGCTGCGCCTGCTACGAGCAGAGACTTTATCCTTTATATAGATGGTACCGGTATTGAATTGAAGGCCAGTGATTTCCTTGGCGATAACTTATCAAACATTACCGACAAATTGCCTGATATTGATGATTTACGTCTGGCTTTCTCCAAAGCAAGTGGACCGGTAACAACTACGGTATTGGTAAAAGACAGTACTGGCGCTAACGTTCCAACCGCCGTAACTATTTTGCCAGGTGTAACTATTTGGGGAGCACTGGATCTTAAGAGTAGTTTGGCCGCAATTCCTGATCCGGTTGGCCCGCTTCTTAATAATATTGTTCCTGCGTCCATTCCCTTTGAGTACAATATCAATCCTACTTTCAAGGGAGCTACTCTCCAAGCGAACGGTGGCTGGCAGCTGCCCTCAGGTCTGATCAAATTTGCCAATGGTGGCTGGCAATTACCGAGTGGCATAATCCAAATGCCAAGTGGTATTTCATTTCCAGCGGGTAGTATTAATGTATTAGGCAATATTTTCAAACTACCCAATGGCAACCTCAGTTTTCCTGGTGGTGCTCTCAGAATGCCGAATGGCAGCATTAATTTTCCTGGTATTGGAATTAAGATGCCTAACATTAAAGGAGTGTTTCCCGATATTAGTATGCCCGGTGGTTTTACCATTACAGCTGATGGTAGAATAAAGTTTCCCAATGGCTCTTTCAAATTGCCTGACATGAAAGGAAATTTCCCACAAATTTCTTTTGGCGATGGCAGTATGTGGCTTCCTAATGGCAGCATCCGATTACCCGGTGGCTCCATTCATTGGCCAGATATTAACGGTAATTTCCCGGAACTCTTTTTTGGTCTTGGCGCTATAAGGCTTCCTGATGGCAGCATTAAGCTTCCTGATGGCACCATCAAGTTTCCCGATATAAATGGTTTTTTCGCTGAGATTGCATTTGGCCTTGGCGCTATTCGTCTTCCCGATGGCAGCATTAAGCTTCCCGATGGCACCATTCACTTGCCTGATCTCAACGGCAATTTCCCCGACATTTCTCTTGGGGCTGGCGCCATAAGATTCCTCAATGGAAATATTCAGCTTCCCGATGGCACCATCAAGTTCCCTACTTTTCAAAATTTTGCGGCCATCAATTGGTCATTTGCAGTAAGCGGTTTTCAAGCGCTGGGAAGATTACCTTCGCTTAATCCTAAAATACCAAAACTCACTGGCAGTTTCCCAGGTTGGGATGGTCTTGGTGCACTTCAAGCTATAAAGCTTCCTAATGGTTCCTTACAATTACCGAGCGGTCTTATTTCCTGGCCGGCTTGCGGTTTGAATCTTCCTGGTCTGAGTTCAATCACTAATGCAGCGTCCAGTGCGGTTGCTGGTGTCACAGCTACTGCTAATTCAGTTGGTGGACCAGTTGGAACGGCAATTTCACAAGCTTTAAGTTCCTTCAGCATTCCACCAGTTAATGTAAAAGGACCAATCGACATTACTGGAGCATTGGCGAGCTTGCCCATTGATGACGCTATTAAGACAAAGTTCCCGATAAAGAGCATTTCAGATATCATTTTAGATTTTAGCGATTCGCAAATTACCATTAGCGGTAGTGCGACCTTTACTAATGATACGACCGCAACAGTTTATTTCAAAAGCTACAAAGTGGATACACAACCTTCCTCAGTTGATCCTACCACGGGTACAGCTCCTTCAAGCGTAGTTGTAACGGATGCTTCGGGTCAGCAATGCGCGCCGCAAATTCCCGGCAGAAAATTTGTTCTTTTTGTGGAAGGTACCAACCTCACCGTGGGAGGCTCTGATCTTGGTCTGAGCCCAAGCGTAAGCAAATATATTCCAACTCTGTCTAATCCGCGCGTAGCATTCTCCAATATGCCCGGTACTACCACCTTTGATTTGCAAGAACCGGGCAAAGATAGCGTGAGTTCAATCACTGTATCTGAAGGCTTTACTCTAAGAACTCAAGTAAGCTTAGATGCTCAGCCTCTCAAAGACTTGATCGGTGTTAAATCAGATTTGTCTTTAACCATTGGGCCAAAACCTGCCATTTCCGCTTCAACAACAGCATCTGCCGGCAGTGCAACTTCAACGGCAGCCACTGCTAGAAAAATGATGCTCAGCTTTGGTCGTATGCCCGATGCGCCGCCCGCTTGTTTGAACACATTTTTCCCAAGCCTCCAAGATAGTGGCAACCCATTAAAAGACAAACTTGGCAGCATGTGCCTTACTGATGTTGATGCGCGAGTACGCAATGGCGAGCTGGAAATATCAGCTCAAATATCTTTGCCAAGCAAAGAAAAAGTGCGCGCAACCTTTATCTCTCAGGATGCACCAGTCGATCCAAATGCGGTGCCTGCTACGCCAACCACAGGCACAGCGGCTGCTCCTACAAGAGACTATGTGGTATACATTGATGGTACCGGAGTTTCTTTAGATGGCGCAATGTTTAGCGATAAGTTGCAAGGTATCAGTGCTCAGCTGCCTTCGATTGATGATCCAAGAATTGCTTTCTCAAAGTCACCCGGGGTAGTGAATACGACCATTATTACCAATGCGGCCGATGGCTCGGAAGTCGATACTCCGGTTGCCATTCAGCAGGGTATTACTATTTGGGGTAAGCTCAACATTCAAAATAGTATCTCTTTATTGCCTGAGCCAGTTCCTACCATTGCGCGTAAAGTGGGTATTAAAAACATTCCATTTGAATATAACTTTAATCCCTCTCTGAGTGGCGCTACTTTTGACCCAACTATTGGCGCGTGGAAATTATCCACAGGAGATTTCAGATTCCCGAGTGGGGCAACATGGTCAAACGGTGCGATAACCTTGCCAGGCTTTAGCTTTCCTACTGGCACCAAAAACATCATGGGTAACATTTTCAGATTGCCCTCAGGAGATTTCTCCTTTTTAGGCGGCGCTGTAAGGAAATTTGATGGTTCGATAACCTTCCCTAATATTGGTAATATTAAGCCAGATGCTTTGACTGGCCTCTTCCCCGAAATTTCATTCCCCAATTTACCAAGCTCTCCTGGTGGCAAATTTAAGTTTCCTGATGGCAGTATAAGGGTACCAATTCCAACTGATTTGTTCCCCATTACTTTATTACCAGATGGCTCAATTAAGTTTCCCGATGGCACCATCAAAATCCCTGATATCACGGGTGCTTTCCCACGCATGAGCTTCGGTGATGGCAGTACCTGGTTCCCTAATGGCAGCATTGAGCTTCCTGATGGCTCCATTCATTGGCCGGACCTCAATGGTAATTTCCCAACCATTACCGCAGCGATTGCGGCTGGAAAATTTCCTAACCTTAAAGCCGGGTTTAACTTTGCCGCTCTTGCATGGTCAGGTGCTGCCAGCGGATCTTTTGCCTTCCATACTTTCCCTTCTATGTCCGGTCGCAGCATTCCTAAGCTCAACAATATTTTCCCAGGATATAGCGGCAGTTTAGCAGGATTGATCCCTGATGTGAGCGGCAAATTTAAGTTGCCAAGCGGTAAATTTATCTGGCCAGCATGCGGATTGTCATCATTGTTGCCCGGATCATCTACGCCGTCTTCTAATGGCTCAACTTTCTCAATACCTCCAATTACCGTATCTAAAGTCAACTTAGGAGATGTGTTAAGCAACATCCCGAATATCAGTCCAACAATTATCGAGAAATTTCAAAATACTACGCTGAACAATTTTGATATTGATTTGACCGGTGGACAAGTGACGGTTGCGGGTAGCATTACCTATAATGGTAAGACCGCTACGGCTTATTTCCATGCCATTCCAAGCTTGGACAGCACTGCCACAGCAGCAACGCCAACACCTGCTGCGCAAAATTGTACTCCTCAAGCGCCAGGCAAAAAAGATTTTGTGCTCTTCCTTCAAGGAGAGAATTTAGAGTTTAATCCGGGAGACTACATTGCTAATATTGGTGATGGCGTAAAATCCTTTATCCCTACTATTGAAGATGTAAGCTTGGCTTTTTCGAATATCTCAGGTTCTACCAGCTTTGATATTAGCAAAGCAGACGGAACCACTGAGACAATTACCGTTACCGAAGGCTTTAACGTAAAGGCGGAATTTCAATTCTTGGATACTGCTCCCCAAATCCTCAAAGACCTCGGCTTAAACGATCTCATTTTAGAACTGGGCATTGCGGGCTCATCGAGCTTGCCCGATGCAACCCCAGTGGCAGAAGCAGCTCAAGATCCAAATACTCCACCTGCGGAACCCGCTCCAACCCCTTCTAAAACACGCTTCAGTATTCGTCCGAAAAATCCGGCTACACAGTATTGTCTGGGTAGCATCATAAAGGATTTGATGCCGGGCAATTTACAAAGCACGGTTCAGCCATTGTATAATTCTCTCAAGGACGCTTGCATCACCGGTAATATTAGCTTGGGTTCGGTTGGCTCTAATAATCAGTCAGCAGTTTTCAGTTTCGAAGGTGAATATCAAGGCTACAAACTCGCCTTCCAAGCATCCAAAGGCAATATGGTTCGTACTCTCGCCACCGATGTTGGCCAGGAAGATCCAACCAAATACGCTTATACCATGGGTGTGCAAGCAGGGGCCGGCTCATCGCTGGTTAATGATATAAAAAACTTTTTCAGTTCTAATCTTGGCGCATCGCCAAATTTGAATTCGATCAGCGCCATTATAACTAACGCTGGACTCGATAATAATTTGGGTATTTCGGGTTCTCTATTTGGCGTGAAAGCTCCTGAAAAAGCAGGTATTCCTCAGGCGGAAATTTCCATCACCGGTACCATCGGTAGTGTTTTAACCACGGGAACATTTACCATTCCTTCTACCATTAGTTCAATCAAAGATATAACTTTTGTGGAGACCTTTGGTAATGGTCAGTATTGCTTAAGGGACTTTGTGACCGCCGATTCAGCAGTAATGAATCGTTTGGGTAGCCTCTGCGTTTCTGATGCAAAAATAGAAGTGCAGGGTGATACGAAGGTGTTAAGCGGAACGCTCAAATTCAGCGATTCCCTCACTATGAATGTTGCAGGAGCCATTACTCCAACTGCGAAAGTCATGATGGTGTCTTCACAGGGTACTCTGGCGGTCGATGAAATTTTTGACACCAGCAACACGATGGCTCAGACCGTATTAAGTTTCATCCCTGAGTTTACTGACCTCAGCTTTACTTTAGCGACAGCCCCTTTCAATGGCACGATCAACAACACCGCGGTAAATCTTTTGCAAGGTTTCAACTTAAGCTCAACCATTGCTTTTGATAAAAAAGGCCCCGTTGGTAATATGCTTAATTCCATGGGCATAGCGAGTAGCTTAGTAACCATTACTGTGCCGGCGAATATTAGCGCAAGTCCAGCAGGATTTAGCTTCAGTCTTTCAGAAAATATCAATAGAAATGCCACGGGTAGGTTTCGTTTTACCAGAGCAGGCATTTCAGTTTCTTTAACCTCAGACTATTTGCCCGCAATTTCTGGAAATTTAGATGGTTTGCTCCAGCTACGTGACGGTGACCCCACCGTGGATTTTAGGGTTTCAAGTACCATTAGAACAACCGGTGAAGCCGAATTTTCCGGAGGCTTTACCGGCCCGCTCAAAAGACCCTTCGGGATGGGTTTAGAAATTGACTATCTTTTGGTTGACCTTGGCTTTGGTCCAGAGACCGGTCTTACTCGCGTTGGATTCGGGGGAGAGATTTGGTTTGGCGAAGCGCCCAACCAATTTGGGTTTAAATTAGATGCAGTGGTTGATGATAGTAACGGCGATGTGGCCTTCGACGGTTATAGCTTGGTAAAAGATCTTACAACTGGTAAAGCACTCGCTAATGATGATGCAAAACTTTGTTTGACCGATATTATAACCATTGGTGAAGCAGTGGTGCCAGGCAACCCTTCCTCTTTACCCAAACTTGGTCGAGCTCTGTGTCCCTTTCAGCACTCGCTTATTTCCTTTGCTGACAAGTCGGGAATGACCATTGGCAATGGTCCAGGAAAGGTAACCATTCCCCTTGGTTTCTATTTTAATTTAGAGCTTAACCCCGATTTCTTCAAAGAAATTACCGGTGAGTCATTTAACGGTGGCGCTACCGCTTCCATCGGCTTGGGGGGAACCGAGCTAAGCGATGACCCTCCAGGAATTACTATTAAGGGTTATCTAGATCCTATAACAATTGCCAACGGGCTTATCACTATAAGCAAAGCTAAAGATGCTCAGCCCTTTACGGGAACCTGGGAAGGTCAGCCAAAGCAATTTGAAGGTGCAACCATCTACATTGCGCTGACGATGAAGGAGCAAGTTTTCAAAATTTCTGGTCAGGCCACTGCACAAATTGGTCCCCTTCAGCTGGCCAATTCGGTCATTTATCTGAGTTTGAGCAAAGATGGTTTCCAAGCTGAGATGGGCGGCGGTTTTGCCGGTCTCGATGCCTATGTGGCATTGGATCTTCCATTTACCCCAACGGGCCCATGGTCGGCATCGGTGTGGATGGACAAATTACAAGTCGGTCCCAACGGCGCCAATGTGACCTTGAGTGCGGCAACGCCAGTGACCAGAATATTTTTTGACCAACCCAAAACATTTGATGGTCCAAACTTAAACTTGACCATTGGACCCAACGATTTCTCCATGAGTGGTAGCGCCAAGTTAGCTGCAACTATAGCTGGGCAGGAAATTGCCGAAGTAGACACCTCAATTGAAGTAACCAAACAAAAATTCCGTTTTGATGCTCAAATGAAATTGTTTCTGTTCGATGTTTTCTTAGATATTGAATCAGATTACACTGGAGAGGCCGCATTGATAGTGTCGGCAGGAATGAACCCTCTCGACATTGGCGGCGTTTTACTCGTATCAGGTGATACGCAGGCGCATCCGAATGGAGTTACCATCCGCCGTAAAGGGCAAGACATGCAATTTTTTGGCCCGGTTTTGACTTTGACCATTGGTTCAAGTCCGAGCTTTACTTTCAGTGGTCAAGCATCAGCAAAATTGGGTGGTCTGACTTTGGCTGAGGTTGGTGTCTCCGCTGAAGTAAACAAAAATGGTTACGAATTCGATCTAAACGCCGATTTATTTGACGTATTTAAACCACAGTTGCAGGTTAAGCAGTCATTTAAAGATGGTTCTTTTGAAATTCTTGGCTATATGGATGCCTTTACGTTTGGACCTTTCCAGGTCGACGTTGCAACACCTATCCAAGCTACGCTTAATGGTGTGCCTCATACTTTTACGGGCCCGATGATTGATTTAAAAGCCGCCCGAAACAACTTTGATTTGAAAATTAGTGCACGAGCTGGGCTAGTGATTGCCGGCACGACTCTTGATTCAGTAAGTCTTGATCTTGAAATGACTGATACATTTCTCAAGTTTGTTTTAAGTCAGAAGATTCTTATTCTGACCACTTCAGTTGATGCGAGTATATTTTACCATTCCATGGATGATAGCACCGTAATCTTTGAAGCACAGTCTGATTTGAATGATCAGATGGTCGCTGAGATTAAGGCAACTCTAGAAGAGAAAAAAGCAGAAGCTAATGCAGCTTTTGCGAGTGCGCAAAATAGCATTGGGGCCGCCGAAGCTCAGTGTACAGCAACTGTGGATGCTGCAGTAGATAATTGTAAATCTGGTGCGCTGGCCGAAGAAGCTGCTTGTCGCAAAAAAATGGATGACGCTCGAAAATCGTGCGTTGCAGGTGAGCAAGCAGCTTATAACAGTTGCCTCTCTACTAAGCAAAAATGTCAGGATGATGTAAACGCCTCCTACAATAAATGCGAAGATGGCTGCCCTCCCGATCATCCCTGGTACAAGTATATTCCTTACAAAGTATGCGACGGCGTCTGTACCGATATCGTGAAAGGCGCAGGCGGTGCAGGTTGTAGCGGTATCATTGGTGCAGGTTGCGAAGCCCTCAATGATATCGGTGGTTTGGCATGCGCTACGACTAAATTTATCAGCCAAGTTGGCTGTGACGACATTATTGGCAAGGTTGGTACTGCCGCGTGCGACACTCTCAAGCTTGGTGAGATAGGGTGTGATACTTTGGAAGTTGCCAAAGGAGCCGTAGCGGCAGCGCAAGCGGTAACTGATGGCACTCTTGATCTTGCAAACCAAATTGTTGCTGGTGTTGCCGACAATTTTAATTTAAAGGACGCAAAATTTACATCGAAGGTGGGCTGCATAAAACAAGGTGACCTTGGAACGCTGAATCTTGATATTATTTTATTTAAACATGAGTTCACACCAACCTTTGATCTCAATTTTGCGCATTTTGGTGATTTAATAAAAAGTGCGATAAAGTCGCAAGTCGATAGCCTTATGTCGTCTCTAGCTGGCAGCAACCAAAGTGCTTCTGATAAGGCTGTTGCAGATTCGAATAATGCTTTTACTGCTAATAATAACTCTGTTCAAGCTTCTCAAAATGATCAAAAATCTATCACCATTGAAAGCTACGCTCAGGCAAAGGCTGACTACTTTAATGTGATTCAAACCAGCAGTCTTGATGCCATTAAAGCTGCTGAGGCTGTTGGCATAACAGGAGATACGCCCTTCCAGGATGATCCTTATGCAAACTGGACGCCTCTTATGTACTTTGCGAAAAAAGGAATGACCGATGCAGTCACCTATTTGCTCAGTGACGCAGTTACGGGTGGCCACTATGCCATCGACCCTAACGCCATCAATGGTAATGGCATGACTGCACTGATGATAGCAGTACAAGAACGCCAATTCCCTGTTATTGATATATTGTTGGCAGACAGTCGTGTAAAATCTGGCATCAATCTACAAAGAACTACTGGTGACCATGCAACAGCACTTACGCTTGCATTGCAAAATCCACCGCCACCCACAGATCTCTCGATGCTTCCTCCGTTCTTCCAGCGCTTCATGCAATCTGCTCTCGCTTTTAGTGGATCCTTTGTGCAACAACAAAGCGACTTGATGACAAAACTATTAAATAATGGCGCTTTGTTGCATGCCGATGTCAAGGTAAGTGATCCTCCGGTCGTGAGCAGAAGTATTCTTTCGTTAGCGGCGCAAGATTACCCGCAATATGTAGACACGCTGCTTGCTAACTCAGGGACCCAAGTAGCCACAGAAATCGACGAGGCAGATCTTAACGGTATGACTCCGCTTGGTTACGCGACTTGGTATGGTAATTATGATGCCGCCATAAGTCTTATCAATGCCGGAGCAGATGTAAATAAAGCTGATACTCCATACACGAATACGAGTGGTGACCCGGTATCTTGGACACCTTTGATGCAGGCAGCTTATTTACTTGCAGGTCAACACACGGCTGACCCGAATGATCCAAATTCGCCGGTGGCAACGGTTGATAGCGCTGATATTAACGCGCATGGTGAAACTATAAACGATGGTTTGTTAGACTGTAACCGTATAACAGCGCAGAATGCTATTAAAGCTAAGTTCAGTAGTACTTTGGCTTTAGCAAGTGACAGCACCTGCACGGCATCTTCAAGCTCATCCAGCGCGCCAGCCACCGTGGCTCTATTTGAGAAACTCAATACCGCGCTTGCTTCTTATAAGACCTTCTATGACAGCATGCAAAGTCAGCTGACTAAAAATAATGCCGATTTGCTTACTTACATGAGCACTCAACAGCCGTTTATAGATCAACAGGCGTATCTCGCGGGTAACTGTAGGGGTGTAAATGTCTGGAATGTGCAAGATCCTATACTGCAGGGCGTTATGCAATCTAAATGCGCCGCTGTCGACTCTTTTAGAGCTAGTCAAGCAGCCTTGCTTCCAGATAATGGTCCGGCTGTCGGCCCGCTTGCTGATCTCATTAACGTGACGAAAAAATTCATCGATAGCGGTGTGAAAGAACCAGCTTTGACTAAATTAAACACCATGGCTGCAGTTTGGGCCAAGGCTACCAATAAACCAAAAGGCACCGACTATGGATGGCCAACAGCAATCTTTGATCAAGGCGATTTGGATGCGCTGAATGCTCAGGTAGATGCCGACATAGCTGATTCGACGATTAGCTTAGCATCCTTGTATCAGACTTATTTGTCTGACCTGAGTAGAACCACTGATGCGACACCGTTTGGAGGAAAGACCGCTGAAAACTTCTTGACTGGTGATCCGCATGTTGTTGCTTTGGCCAATGCCATACTTGCTGATTTCAACACCCTCAGCAGTGCAGATTTTACTGCTAAACACATGAAAGTATTACAAGCGCTCCTTTCCGTGAAGAAAAACGTGAAGGTGCGATTGCAGCCTGACCAGTTTGGCCAGTTTGCATACATGCTTGATCTTCTACATACTAATAAACTGCTCAATCCGGAGGGTGACAGCTTGGGATACTTGGTAATTCACAATCTTTCTCAAACAGCGAGCACAGATTATCAGACTCAATTGAGTGCAGAACTCTTGAATATTGCGCTCAGAAAACAAGATAATGTGCGCAACATTGATGCGATGACTCCGAGCACCAGACGTTATGCACTGGCGCTTATTCAAGCAGGCGCTGATATCACAGCTGTGACCGATGATGGCAGAACTGTACTGATTGCGGTAATTAAGGTGAACGATCTTAACATGATCAATGCCTTGATCGCGCGTAATGTGGATATCAACAAACCGGGTACGGGTGATTTTGCGATGCCTCCAGTACAAATTGCTTGGAACGAATCAATAGAGGATAATGGTGCAGCATTGAATGCAAACAGCAAGCAAATCCTTCTTGCTATGATTAACGCGCAAGCTGATCCCAATATCATGAACGCAGATGGTCAAACCTTGCTGATAAACGCCATTCTTAATAATGATACTAATTTGGTGAATGCCGTACTTTCCTCACCTCGCCTGGATCCAAATAAAACAGGTACAGGTACCTATAATGAGTCGCCTGTGTGGTATGCCTACCGAAGTGGAAATACTGATTGGTTTAATCGCTTGGTAGATAAGGGTGCGGATGTAAACCAACGAGATAATAGTGGTTGGACCTTATTAACTGCTGCCATTAGAGATAAAAATACCGCAGTGGCTACTAAGCTCATCGGCACGGCAAGTACACAATTGGCCTACAAAAATCCATCAGGTGTATCTCCAGGATGGATGGCTTATGCGGCTGCTGAATACGATATTTTGACCCTACTTTTAAATAAAAACTTGGATATTGATAATGACAAGTCAGCAGATGATTTGACTTTGCTTATGGCAGCTGCGCGAGATGGTAATTTGAGTGTTGTAAATCAAATTATTGGTCTTCAAAAAGCTACTTTAAGCTTGAAACTTTCAAACAAAATGTCCGCTGTTTGGTATGCGTACAATAATAAGCACTTTGATATAGTAAATGCATTGCTTGGCAAAGCAACTGACGCTTATAAAGTGAACGTTGATACGGATACCTATATTGACCGCATGAATAATAATCTGACTTTGCTCATGGCTGCTGCTAAAGATTCAAATCAGAATCTGATTCAACAGATAATTAGTCTGAATACTGCTAATCGCGCGCTGTCCTTTCCATCTCAAAAGAGAACAGCGATGTGGTACGCTTATGAAGCTAAAAACTATAACGGAGTATCTGCTCTGTTAACTGCAGGAGCTAATGTAGATACTGAGTTATCAGAAGATGGATTGACCGTGCTGATGGCTGCCGCGCGTGATGACGTAACGACCATTTTAAGTCAGATTATAGCGGCTAATAAGGCTACTTTGAGTCTGAAAACTCCGCTATGGAACAAATCAGCGGTATGGTTTGCCTACGAAAGCAAACACTATGATGCGGTTAATACTTTGCTTGATGCGGGTGTAAGCGTTGATACTGATACCAGTTCCAGCAAAACAGACACCACGCCAAGCAAGCTCACTTTGCTGATGGCTTCGGCACGTGACTCAAATATTGATTTGGCGCGTTACATCATAACTGCGAAGAAAGTTACCTTGAGTCAAAAAGACCAAAGCGGCAAGTCAGCACTCTGGTACACCTATGATGGTATTAAAAAGGGCTATAATGCAACTTCAAGAACATATGGTTATGACCCGAGCAAGATGAGTATTGTGATCTTGTTAATCACCAATGGTATCGATGTCAATGTTGATACGGCAGTTTCCATCCCGGATAACGGTATAGATGTCAATACCGATTTATCGCCAGCATCCAAGACTCTGTTTATGCAATCAGTAAATGATCAGATTGATGGAGTGCTAAAAATGGCGTTAAAGACTGGCAAAATTAGTGATGAAGAGGTTACTGCCGCTTATAATCTTGCCATGGCCAGAGGATTTAACAGCATAGTAAGGGAGCTGACTGATTATCTTCCCGCTCTTGCTTCGTTGAATAAGCAAGATACTCAGACAGCCTGTGGCTTTGGGATCAATAGTAACAACGCAAACTGCACCCAATGAGATCTAAAAGATAAAAAGTGGTCAATATAGAAGGCAATTTACTTTGAGAAATAAGCTAAATTGCCTTAGTTGAGCGGAATGAAGTAGAATAAAATAGCCAGATCAGTTCCATATTAGGTATAGGGGGACACAGGTGAAAAAGATTTCAAAGAGTGCACTTGCTACTTGCGTTTTAGTAGCGTTAACGCCTGTGTCCGCCAGTGCCGGTGTGCTCCCCGCGTATGGCAACTATCAAGATTACGCCAGTGGTGGAAATAATGCGCAGTGCAGCTGGCAGGAATTGTGGAGTATTGGAGATCTCAGCGTCAAGGCCGGTGAGCTTTGGAATCGAGTGCTGATGACCGCAAAAGACTTCGAGGATAGAAATTTTATTCGTACCCTTGGTGATGACAGTAGGTTTCCCACACGTACTGCCTTCTTTTCATGCTCAGGAGACACAGGGTCTCCTATTCCAGAAGACCAATATTGGAGCGGTCAGTTTTGCTACAATGAGACCAATTCAACCAGCACGGGCTATGTCATTAGTTCTGGCTCAGATTGCACCAAGCAATTTAATCCCGATATAACCAAACAAAGTCATGAAGGTGTTGACTGGCGCATGGAAATGCTGATGTACCGTGATTGGACCAGCAAAGTAGTTCCCTTGCGTACTGCCATGGCCTCTTTGGCGCTTAACAGAAGAGTTGCGGCTGCCACGGTTTTACGCGAGCAACCATTGTCGTTAGTGGAATTTGTGAGCCAAGATGACAGCGGCAATTTTGTGGCTGCTGACGCGCAATCCATCGCGACCCTTACGCGACTTAATCGCGATAATTTTGCCTACACCTTGGAAGATCTTAAACGCCAACGCACAAAGACCCAATACACGATTCGCTACAATGAATTAGACAAGCTCTTCCAAGAATATAAACGAGTTATAGGCACCCTCAATTGGGGCTTATACATAGATAATTTGGATTCCTCTTTAGACAAGCCAGGAAAGGAAAAGCTCAATTTTCATCATTGGAGCAGAGCCGATGCCACGGCCTATGTTAACAAGTTTCAGCAACTAGTTAATGATGAAATGCGCAATGTGGATAGATTGCGAGCAATGGTGCCGACTCCAACTCAGGTCTCGGCTTTTATTGATGGGACTCTCGCTTTTATAGATCTAGACCACATTGATAACGCGTACGAGGTAATGACTAAACGAGTGATTTTCTTGCCGCCTCCAGGTCAATACACAGTAAATATTCGCAACAATGTGATCAACGTTCCCAATACCAACTATCCTTATTTTTTGAATTTAGCGGACTATCCAAAACTTGAGGACCAAGCTGCGCAGGGTAATAACCCTACTAAGTCAGAAGGAGCTTGTTCTCACTTTGCTGGTTTAACTTCAGATAGCCCAATTAAATCCGCCTCCAAACAACTCCAACAATTTAGCTTTTGCCTTGATTTGCCGGTAACTGAGCAACAAAAATATTGGCCAGCAGCCGATTTGGCCTTTTTCACCAGCGTTAAGCCATTCCAAGTATACGATGCGGTAACTAGCGATGCTTATAATTACCCCATTACGAAAGCACAAGAAGACAGCTGGATACAGACTATTCTTACGACTGATTACACCACGGTGCCCCCATCTTCTACTCCAGCTCAGGACATGGTGCAAGGATTCTACAAGAGCATCGCTACTGCCCTGGAAGCATCACTTCCTCTAGCTGAGTTGCATTACAATGGCCTTATTTATCTGCGAGATTTGCTCATGACGCCTACTATTGCGGCCTATGAATATTTTGCGGCGCCAGTTTATACTGCGTTCCAGGTAATGGCTAGTCGAATAACTGAAGTAGATAATGGTGCCACTGTGCCTGTATGGGATAGCGTATTTAATGGGATATGGACTGACACTACCCATCCTTGGCTACAGCCAGTCGATGCGACTAAGCCTTCAACTTTGGGTACTCCTCAAGAGATAAGTGATGATAATAAATGTCGTGCTCGTGTCGCGGCGTTGACTGACCCCAATGCTCGTCGGACCATGCTGACGACCTGTTTACCTCTCTATAGCTTTAGAATGGATGCAATGGTTGTCGCAGCAGTGGCAGCAAAATTGCGTAAGGTGTTGCCACAAGAAGAGCCTGTTGGCTTTTGGGAACCAATAGCTCTCATTAAAACGGACTTTGAAAGAAAGAAGGCATATCAGCCTTTCGCGAACCAAGCTGACATCGATGCTTTGTATACCACAGATGCAAATGGCAATCGGGTTTTAAAAGCAAACCCTAGTTACAACGATAGTAACGATTTTATGGGGCTTGCACGTTATGCGCTTGCTTATGATATTAGTTTTAACAATGACGAAACAGGATATTTGCAAAATCCTGATGATAATGCCCATGCACGAGACGTGGCGTATTATGGCGACCTTTTTTCGGTTGTGATTCAGCGGGTGGATTCTGAAAAAATTTGGAACGATCTGCGCGATGTTTTAGCCAAGGGAGCTCTCTTTAATTGCTTGTTAACACGAGCAACGGTGCTTACTCAGGCAATCTTCGATATTACTGATGGCGATGATGTCACTAAGGAATTTGCAAAGCGTTACATATTTAATTATGACCCTTTGGATAGGGCGAATTTTTATATGGGCGCGATGAACGGATGGCCGCAATGGGCTGGACGTACTTTGACTGCTCAAGAGTTGCAAGATGCCTTAGCAGCAAAGAAAGCAGGGCAGCTTTTGCCTTCAATTAATGGTTTGCAGATTCAACCGGGTGGTTATTATCCACCCGTTATCAACAGCGTTCCAGTTTCTCAGGACTTATTGAACAGTATTGCTGACTATACCTCTACTATGCTCGGCATGGGCCCCCGTCTGCCAGACCCAACTTGTACCTCCGATCTTCTGCCGCCACCGAGCTATTAGGTGTCGAATCACTGGCCAATGGCAGTAGTTAAGGTTTTTGTTATGGACTTCTCCCTTTTTCCAAAAGGGGATTATGAGGCCGTCAAACCCAAAATTTCCTTAACTGAGCGTCGTTACATCGGTCCAAGCTATTTTTCAGGATGATGAGTTAATTGATCGACAAGAACAGTTTCATAAAAGAACGGCGAGTCAACTCTTCGTGAATCTTCATATTTTATGAGAGCAGTTTTGTTGCAAAAGACTAGTACCACTTCTGCGTATATTGGCGTCAAATCTTGAGAAATAGCAATTACTTTATCTCCTTTTTGGAAGCCCTTCATAGTGCCAATAATTGACCCAACCTCTTGTAATTGGCCATTCTTTTCAGCGGCTTTTTGGATAAGTTTAATTTGCCAACTACTGATAAATTTCTCTCTAAAAAATCCTAAATCATCAAGTATAAAAAGATTCTTACCGACTTCGGCATCATAAATGGTAAAAAAATGCGAATCTTGAAAGCGAGCGCTATAGATTTGGCAATTTTGTCTTCCTCGATAATTGACCATACTTAATGGTCGTGATTTTAGCGCGTCATAGAAGTAAATAACCTCTGGTTTAATATTCTCATCTCGCAACTGAAAATAAGGATTTTCAACCGATCTCTTCTGATGAAGAAGGGGTGAGAGCGAAGTGAGCGGATCATCAGGTAATTTACGCCTAATTGATTTTATTTCTTTTACCGGGCTTGAACTGCTGGCCAAAGGCAAGGTGAACACAGAAAATAAAGGCGAAAAGGGTAGCGGCGCATTTGCTTCGGCAGCAATTTCCAGAACGGGCGAGGGGCTCTGATGAGACAACGAAATTTTCGAAGAAGAATAACTAAACACTGAATCTTCGACGTCGTTTGCTGCAGCGCTGGGCAATTCGATGTCGGCCTTTTTGTGACTTATAATGGTCAATTTACTTAAAGGCACAGTTTCTATATAAAATTGCTTTTGTTTGCTTCCTTCTTCAGACCATTCAACGATGCCAGATCCATTGGAAAACACGACTCTCATAATGCCATAGAGATAATAGCCGCGATGATATCCGCAAACTTCGCTCCCCGCACTAAAACCGTCGATATGGCGTGTAATCATTCCTACGTTTTCATTCTGTTCAGATAAACGAAAGAACTTTTGTTGTTTAGTATTAAAATTTCCTTGCGGGTTGAGTTTGTGGGCCACATAGCTATCGAGCAAATATTCCTTAGAAATAAGCAGAGTTTTATAACCCTTTTGGGTTTTTATCGAGATAATTTGATTTTTTTCAAATCTATTTAGTTCTAAGTGCCGCTGTGGCTGATTTGCCAGAGCATCATCGAGAGTCATGCTTAAAGCGTGTATGCTGAATAGGAAGCTCAAGGAAAATAAGCAAAGCGGCATTCGAAAATAATGATGCATGGAATCCTCTTCGTTGAAAAACTAATAATAGTCTTAACGAATGAATGCGGCAGGAAATGAACTTCTTCCAGGAAAGTAATTATTCTGTTGTTCAGGCTGAAGGTGAATCAAGTGTCACTCCGGCGAAAGCCGGGGCCCAGAAATATGCTGGCCTATTGAAGCGTTTTTTATTTGGTCGTTTGCCGTAAAAGGCATATCATTGCATCATGAAATCGGTCTAATAGTCGAGCTCGAGGAAATCCTCGGGCTTATCAGCGGTCCAGAGATTTTCCTTGTTAACAAAGAGGGAAATATCACCGCTGAAATCTTGGGTAATGCGCAAAAAGCCTAGACGGGCCATTTCCAGCATTGCCAAAAAAACGACGACAATTTCTCGCGTTTTGAAGCTACCCAAAAAACCAGTTGCTGAGTCAAAGGAAAAGGCTTCATGCAAGCGACCATAATCCATGAGCTCGCGAATATAAGCGGAAATGCTCAAACTTTCGGCTTGCACAATGTGAGCGGTGCCAGGTTGCGCTTTTTTCAATGCATCAGCAAAAAGTTGCAGGAGCTCAAAACTATGGCAAGCTTCCACTTTTTCTGGCTCACTGTCATTTTTACGAAATTCCTCAGCCCATATTGTTGGTCGCTTGAAAAAATCTCGGCCTAACTGATGCATGCCACCCAAGGTTTGCGCTGCCGCTTTAAATTTTTGATATTCCATCAACTGGCGAACCAAAGCGGCTCTAGGGTCTTCAACATCTTCGTCAGCATTGCCCTCCAATGAAGGATCTTTGGGTAGGAGCAAGCGGCTTTTTATCTGCGCTAAAGTTGCGGCCATCAAAATAAATTCGCCAGCAATATCAAAGTCATAGGCTTGAATGTGCTTGAGCATCTCTAAATATTTTTCAGTAATAAGAACAATAGGAATATCTAAAATATTAAGCGAATGCTTTTTGATTAAAAACAATAATAAATCAAGCGGGCCATCAAAGTTAGGAATATCAACACGCAATTTTTCTGATTCAGGATTAGGCACGTAGCCGTTTGCATCTGTGTCTTTAAAGCTGCCAGTGGCCTCAATTGAAAAGGAGGCATCCCCAAGTTTTATGGTATTAAGTTCTTGCACAAAAAAGCCCTAGATAAACAAAGAAAGCATTGCTCGTACCACCCACTGTACCACATAAGAGATGATGGTGCCGCCGCCAAAAATAATAAAAGCCAGCAGAACCCAGCTCAATTGTGCGCCCACAGCTTCAAAACGCTGGGCGGCCTTGTTTGGCAGACAGGCAAGCAGTACTTTGCTTCCGTCAAGCGGCGGAATAGGAATGAGATTGAAAATAAATAATGCCACGTTGAGGTAGACAAATTGCATTAAAAGCTTGCCTACGCTGTAGCTGCTCATGTCGTCTTGCCCATATTTGACCAAGATCATGGCAATTATCATGGAAAGAAAGGCCAGAAACAAATTGGAAAGCGGACCAGCTGCTGCGACTAACATTTCACCTTGTCGAATGCTGATGCGTTTGCCAAAAAAAGTGCGTTTAAGAGCCAAAGGATTATAAGGAGCAGGCTTGCCGGCCGCAAAAAAAGGAATGCCCATGCTCCCGGATAGAGTGGACATCACAATCAATAAGGCTGGCAGGCCAATGGTCCAGACTGGATCAATGTGTTTGAGTGGGTCAAGGGTAAAGCGGCCTAAACGACTACCGAGATCATCGCCCAAGAAACGGGCCATGGCTACGTGAGAAAATTCATGAACGGTAATGGCCAAAATAAGTGGGCCAATAAATATCACTAATTTAAATAAAAGATCTTGTGCCATTTTGGCCGACTTGACCATGAAATCCAATACACAACAAAGTATTAGCCTTGGTGAAAAAGTTCAT